>Ga0209210_1000043_pt1 | contig 169665 bp, 183 predicted proteins | sample RifGroA1_FD_183991 | JGI IMG/M metagenome (GOLD analysis project Ga0209210, IMG submission 183991) | Contaminated groundwater microbial communities from Rifle, Colorado, USA - Rifle Groundwater A1 (SPAdes) (version 2) | ecosystem: Environmental > Aquatic > Deep subsurface > Groundwater >... | reverse complement strand
TTAAACATTAATCCTAAACCGGACGTTTCAGCCAAATTTACATGGAGCCCCAAGTTGACTTTTACCTTGGGGGTCAGCGTAATTTTAGTTACAGTACTTGGCTATTTAGCATTTCAGTATTCTCGTTTTATTTCACCACCGAACTTGATCATTGAAAGTCCAAAGGAGGGACAGGTTGTCAGCGGAGGGTCGGTGTTAGTTTTTGGTTCAACAGAAACTGATGCAAAAATTATCGTTAACAATCAACCAGTTCTAGTCTCGGACGACGGAAAATTCTCCGTTAGTATTGGGGTTACAAAAGATACAAAAGAGATTATTGTCAATGCAATTTCTAGGTCTGGTAAAGAAAGAACCGTTTCGCGTAAAATAGAAGTCCAGTAATGGACAACGTTCAAACACTTTTAATAGTTGTAGTAATAAGCCTGACACTTCTTTTGGTGATTGTCGGGGTTCAAGTGATGCTTATTATCATTGATTTGAGGAAGGCCATTAAAAGACTTAACTCAATCCTGGAAGATGCGATTCTTGGTGGAGGACTGATTAGACCCGAAAAATTAACTTCTGTCATGGAGATCCTTGGGAAAAATAAGAAACTCGAAACCCACGGGGGCTAATCAGCCCAACTCCAAACCTCGACATTGTCGGAACCTTTGTTGTCTATTATTCGTCTAAGGACAAAAGCCCCTGGTCTTCCGTTTTGTTTTTCCCTCTCAACCAAATCAGTAGCTTGGTTGGATATTTCTTCGGAATAACCAATCTCATCAACTTTCTCCCAAATTTTCTTATAAGGGATTGTTTCAAGAGGAATTCCGTATTCAAGCAGAATTCGTTGGTCTGTTTCGATTCGATCTTGTATTCTTCTTTCTTTTCCCATGACGCGATTCTATCAAACTTCTGGATAATAATCTATTTGGAGGTTATACTTTAGCCATGACGACAAAGGAAATCCGCGAAAAATATTTAGAGTTTTTTAAAAAGCGCGGACATAAAGAAATTACCCCGTCTCCATTGGTACTTGAGAACGATCCGACTACTCTTTTTACATCTTCCGGAATGCAGCAAATGGTTCCTTACCTCAAAGGAGAAAAACACCCACTTAGTAAAAGAGTCGTTGATAGTCAGCCATCAGTTCGAATGCAGGACCTTGATGAAGTTGCCGACAACCGTCATTTTTCTTTTTTTGAAATGCTGGGTAATTGGTCTCTCGGTGATTACTTTAAGGCCGAGCAGATTCCTTGGATTTGGGAATTTTTTACTAAAAACTTAGGGTTCGATCCAACCAAACTTTATGTTTCTGTTTTTGAAGGAAACGATTCTGTGCCAAAAGATATGGAATCGTATGATACTTGGAAGAAAATAGGCGTTCCCGAAGATCACATTTTCTTTTATGGGGTTGATAAAAACTGGTGGAGTAGGAGCGGACCGCCGGACAAAATGCCTGTCGGAGAGATTGGCGGACCGGATTCGGAAGTTTTTTTTGAGTTTGATACTCCACACGATCCTAAATTTGGAAAGTTCTGCCACCCAAACTGCGACTGCGGTAAGTTTCTGGAGATTGGAAATAATGTTTTTATACAGTATCAAAAAACGGAGGACGGAAGTTTAAAGGAACTTCCTCAAAAGAATGTTGATTTTGGAGGAGGATTAGAAAGAATTACAGCTGCTGTCCAGAACGATCCCGACACTTTTCATATAGACATGTTTTCTGGGATCGTTAAAAAAGTTGAAGAGGACACCGGTGTTAAATATAATTCTGATCCGACTAAGGATAGAAGTTTTCGCATTATTGCAGACCACCTTCGTGCATCGGTAAATTTTCTTGCAGAGGGTGTAATTCCTTCTAATAAACTCCAAGGATACGCACTTCGTCGATTGATTCGAAGGGCTATGTTTCACTTTCACCTACTCGGATCCGGAATTTCCGGAGGTTCTGTTTCTCATGTCGCCGAAGATTTGCGTAATCATTATCCGAATGTAGATAAAAACTGGCAGCTTATTGAAGAAAATTTAAATGCGGAAGCAACACGGTTCGAATTGGCGTTAAAACGTGGCTTAATTATATTAACAAAAGCGGTTTCAGATGGAATTAAAATAGACGGTAAGTTTGCTTTTGATCTTTACCAAACCGAAGGATTCCCATTGGAACTTACAATGGAGATCTTGGGCCAAAATGGAGTGGAATTTACCCAGTTTCAGAAAAATGCTTTCGAAAGTGAATTTGAAAAACATAAGGAACTTTCAAGAAACACCTCGGCGGGAATATTTAAAGGAGGATTGGAAAATAAATCTGATGCAACAATTACAAAACTTCATACAGCCACCCATTTACTTCACGCTGCCCTTCGCCAAGTCTTGGGTGAACATGTTTCGCAAAAAGGAAGCCATATAACAGTTGAGCGACTCCGTTTTGATTTTTCGCATCCGAATAAACTAACAGATAAGGAGGTTAAGGAAGTTCAAGATTTAATCAACGAACAAATAAAGAGAGATTTGTCGGTAACATTTGAGGAAATGATACTGCCCGAAGCAATCAAACAAGGGGCACTTCATTTTTTTGGAGAAAAGTATGGTAATAAAGTGAAAGTTTACTCAGTCGGAGGTCCCTCGACTCGCAGTGCTCGCTCGGGGTTACCATTTAGCATGGAAATTTGCGGCGGACCGCACGTAACTCGCACGGGAGAGATTGGTAGTGTTAGAATAATTAAACAAGAGAAAATCGGATCGGGAATTATAAGAATATATGCAACATTAGGATAAATAGTGGGATGTGGGTTGTGAGATCTTACTACCCATTACTCACTGCTTAACCCCAATATGAATCTTAAAGATTTTTTGGTAAATCGCGAAAAACCGCCGGAACTTTACTGGTCACTGGTTATTGAAACCGGATGGGCGCAGGCAGGGGTTTGGTACATCGGAGAGTCGGTAGCTGAGGTAATTAGTGTCAGTCCACCGGCCGCTTGGGAGACGGAAGATGAACTTACGGGAGCAGTTGACGCAGCTCTTTCTTCTGCTGTCGCTAAACTTCCGGAAAATTATCAGGAACCGAGTAAAACCGTCTTTGGAGTTCCATCCGCGTGGATAAAGGGAGGAGAAATCTCTGATGATTATTTGGCCAGAATAAAAGATATTTGTACAGACCTTTCGTTAAACCCCGTGGGGTTTGTTGTTCTTCCGGAGGCTATTGCCCATCTTTATAAATCTGAGGAAGGCTCACCTCTATCCGCTATAATTTTGGGACTTGGAAAAGAGTTTTTGGAAATATCAGTTTTTAAACTTGGAAATTTGGTCGGAACGTCTCAGGTTGCCAGAAGTGTTTCTTTAATTGAGGATGTTACAGAGGGCCTGTCACGTTTTGGGGATTCGGCACCGCTTCCTTCCCGTTTTATTGTTTATGACGGAAAAGGAGCGGAACTTATGGAGGCAAAGGAAACTTTGATGCAAGAGACTTGGCAAGAGCAGCCAAAGGGTGATGCTACAAATGTAAAATTTCTCCATGCGCCAAAGGTAGAGACCCTTTCTTCCGATAGAAAAGTTCTGGCAACTTCTCTGGCCGGGGCAAATGAGATTGGACAAGTTTCACAAATTACTTCAAAAGAGGTTTCGGGCTTGGAGAGTGAGAATATGCAGAACGTTGTTCCTGTAGAAAAGAGTTTGTCTCCGGAGGAACTGGGTTTTGCGGTTGGGACAGACGTAACACAAGATCAAAAATCCGTTCAAGTTAAAACAGAGACAGCACCGTTGGCGCCCGCTGCAGTTAGAATAAACTCCCAATATCATAAGTTCGGTGTGGGGGTAAAAAGCCTTTTCCATGGTTTTGCGGGCAGACTTAGTATCAAACCGCCACATTTTGGTAATAGGCCGTTTGCTTTTTTCGGAATTCTTCTTGCGGCTTTCCTGATTTTGGGAGTGATCTTTTGGTGGTTTTATCCCAAGGCTAAAGTTACGATTTATGTAATGCCAAAAAGTTTCAGTCAGGAGGCCAGCGTCATTTTTAATACCAATGGGCAGTTTGATGTGGGTGGTGGAGTTATCCCTGCTAAACTTATTTCAGCCGACGTTTCCGGGGATAAAACCAAATCTGCTACCGGCAGTAAACTGGTTGGGGATAGGGCTAAAGGTTCTGTTCAGATACAAAACGGGACGGCATTTCCAATCAATCTGGCATCCGGCGCCATTTTAGTATCCTCCGGTAATCTGAAATTTGATTTGAATAATTCTGCTTCAATTTCTGCGGCACTTTCCCCGAGTTCTCCCGGAACTGCGACCATAGGTGTTAGTGCGGATTCTATCGGTGCAGAATACAACTTGGCAAAAGATGAAGTGTTCAAGGTTAGTAATTACCCCAAAGCAGAGGTTGATGCCACGGCTGTTTCCGATTTTTCAGGTGGAAGTAGCCAACAAATCTCGGCTGTAAGCAAGGATGACCAACTTACTCTTGAGTCCCAATTAAAAGATGAACTGATTCAGAATGCGAAAAATCAACTTTTAACAAAAGTAAACGGCGATCAGATTTTTGTAGATGACCTGGCAAACGTTGATACAACCACTGAAAATTTTGACCATAAGGTTGGAGATCAAGCTGATAATCTTAAACTAAGCCTGACTCTTAATGCGACAGCCGTTGCCGGTGACCGGGCTAAACTTTTGGAATTGGCCCGTGGTGTTTTGAAAGATAAGATTCCCTCAGGCTTTGTACTTAGGGATTCTCAGATTACATTCAAGTTTGTATTCGTTTCGAATGAGAATGGAAATATTAATTATAAAGTTGAAATAAGCGCCAACTTCCTACCACTGGTAAACATTGACGATATCGTCAAGAAAATCGCTGGCAGGACCCCTTCGGTCACGGAAACGTATTTGACATCTGTACCCGGATTTTCCCGAGCAGACGTTACATTAAGTCCCAGACTCCCCGGGCCGCTCAGAACCTTACCCCATTTGGGTAAAAATATCAAAATCGAGATTGTGGCGGAGAGGTAACGCAAATGATTGTCTGAATTTTCCGTTTATTCTGCTAAACTGGACTTCTATGTCAAGAAAGACCATTTTTAGAATTTCTGCTTTGATATCAGGAGTTTCGGGGATCGTAATATTGGCTGGAGTTATTTACCCGATTGTTTCCTATAATTCTATCTACACTAAAAATTACACGAAGCTGATTTCCCCGATTTCTGAAAAATATACGGGCGCAGTTAAGGCAGTAACAAGTTCTCAGTCCGTTGATTACACTCAAGCGAGTAATTGGTTTACCGGAGGGGCTTCCAAGAAAGATTTTTTTACTTCCAAAGTTGACTATTACACAATAACAATCCCCAAGCTAAAAATTGAAAACGCCACGGTGGCAATCGGTGGAGAAGATTTAAGTCAGCACATAATTCAGTATCCGGGAACTGCCCTTCCGGGCAAAAGGGGGAATGCGGCGCTTTTTGGTCACTCTACTCTCCCAATATTTTATAATCCTAAAAATTATATATCGATTTTTTCACTATTACCCACATTAAGAAAGGGGGATCAAATCTTTGTCAATTACGATGGAATATCATACACTTATCAGGTTGAGGAAATGTTTGAGGTAAAGCCAACCGATATTCAAGTTCTTGACCAAGATAGCAGTGATTCGTTTCTAACACTTGTTACGTGTGTTCCACCCGGAGACCCCACATTACCAAGGAGATTGATAGTTAGAGCCAGAGTTGTTCTGCCACAGTGATTATGAAAATTTTAGGAATAGATTATGGAAGAAAAAAAATAGGACTGGCCGTCGGAGTTGGTTCTTTAGCAGAACCAATGAGAGTGATTAGATACTCGGATATGAATTCGCCCAAGGGTCGTAAAATACTCGAGCAGGAAATAAAACAAATTGTAGAAAAAGAGAATATAGAAAAAGTTGTAGTTGGGATTTCGGAGGGTGAAATGGCTGAAGAAACAAAAAAGTTTGTGTCAACCATTCAACCATTTATCCAATCAACTATTGAACTCTACGATGAGACACTAACTTCCCAGGATGCACAAAGGCTTTCGATAGAAGCGGGAATTTCCCGCAAAAAACGTAAAGGAATGGAAGACGCCTATGCCGCCTCCATAATGCTTCAGAATTTTTTGGATTTGACCCAATAAATATATCCTATAACTTGACTTTTGGCCTCAGATATGCTAGCATACTCAGACTTTGACAATCAGACTATATCTCTGACCATAGTCGAAGGGTACTTTAAAATAAAGAGAGACATACTCCTTTTAGGCTTGATGGCAGCACTCTGCGCATATTCGTATGAGTGATCAGAAGAAGTGCTCAGAATGCTGCTATCCAGTAGCTAGATTTCTGTACCCTGAACCGGCAACGGCAGGCAACAAAAGAATCGAAAAGTGAGTGATAAAAATGAACGTAAACGGTAAAGAATTCGAGTCGGGAACAGTTGTTTGGTATAACAATGAAAAGCGATATGGTTTTGCCAGAGACAGTTGGAGGATGCAAATCTTTTTCCATCTAAATGATGGTCGCCATTGCAGAGTCGAAAAAAGCGAACTAAAAATGTTTGCCCGATCGGCAGAAACATATGGTAAGTTTCATCTTGTTCCTGAACCTGTTGCGGAAGACGTAATACTCTTTTCAAGAGCAAAGGGAAGTAAGGGACGTGACAAGGCCTCGCCTTGGACTTTCCAGTATATGGAGACTGAAGCTTGGCTCGATTACGAGCAGGATCAAATACCGTGCTCGAATTGTGGGCATTTAATGGAGGAACACTCAGGTTTTGAGTGCCAACACATTCTTTGCCACTGCGGCGACGAAGCCTATGAACACGATGAGGATGAGCCTCGTCAGGTTTGGTTTACAGAATCGCCCGGCGGACACAACGGTTGGGAGTAATCTCTCTTTAGAATTTAGTTTTACGAGCCCTATGTGGATTTTCAACTTCGGTTGAAATTTTTTCCATGTAGGGCTCGGTTTGTGTCAGGGGGTTGACTTATTAGCTTTCATGATATAATTGGTCACGTATGTTCAAAAGTGTAATTGCTCCCATTCAGGCCTGGCTGCTTTCTCAGGGAAAGTGTGTCGGTTGTGGGACAGAATTGTCTTTAGGTAAAAACAAGACGACCAAGTTTGGTGAGCAGATAACTTGCAAAAAGTGCGGGAGGATTTTTATCAAGAAGGATAACAAATACCGCCGCGCCCTCCTCGAAGAAGTTTAGTAATGAAAAAATTACTTTTAGTACCACTACTTGGTGTTTTAGTTTTGGTCTTGATAGCGATTTGGATATATTTCAACGTCCAGCCGGTAAGCACCAACCCCGATTTTAAAGATTTTTTGATCACAAAAGGTTCCTCAGCGTCGCAGATTAGTGCGAAACTGAAGGCCTTCGGTCTTATAAAAAATGCATTGGTTTTTAAAATTTATCTCCAATTTACAGGTAAGGCAGGGAGTATTCAGACGGGAGAGTTTCGTTTAACCCCGAGTTTCTCCCTTTTTCAAGTTGTCGACCAACTTTTCCGTGGTCCTACAGAAGTTTGGGTTACCATTCCGGAGGGTTTAAGGCGCGAAGAAATAGCGGCAAAATTTACCTCCGGGCTTAAACGCGATTCAAATTTCAACGCCGAGTTTCTGAAAATGTCACGCGGACAAGAGGGTACGCTTTTTCCCGATACTTATCTTTTTTCAAAGGAGGCATCTGCTTCGGCAATTGTTAATAAGATGGTCAAAACATTTGGTTCAAAGACAGCCAATCTTAGCGCCACCTCGGATTTAAGTTTTAATCAGCGTATCGTTCTGGCTTCGATTATTGAAAGAGAAACAAAAACAGAGGCGGAACGCCCTGTGGTCTCCGGAATATTGGCAAACAGACTAAATGGGGGAATGCCTTTGCAGGTTGATGCCTCGGTACAATATGCGGTTGGAACCCTTAAAAATTGGTGGCCGATACTTAGCCGGGGTGATCTGAAAATAGATTCAAATTATAACACCTATAAATTTCCTGGACTTCCACCCGGACCTATTTGTAATCCCGGGCTATCCTCTCTCAAAGCCGCCTTTAATCCCACTAAGACGGACTTTTGGTATTATATCCATGACGGGCAGGGTCAAATTCATTATGCTAAAACTCTTTCGGAGCATAATGCCAATGTTGCAAAATATTTAGGGAACTAATTTCCCGCTTGACACAAATAAAGATTTAGCTATAATCCTTTCTTAGGCGTACATGTATTGGTACGCTCCTTTGCTTACCACGTTAGACGTGGCAACTGTGCTTACCCATGACGCCTAAATCACCGACTCGCAGAAATTTTGGGAAACCGGAAAAAAATTTACCCGAAATTAATTTATCAGAGGTTCAAAGGGAAAGTTGGGAGGCATTTTTAGGAGAAGGAATAAAAGAAGAGTTGATTGCAACTTCTCCAATTGATGATTTTACAGGCAAGAATTGGCAGCTTTTTTTGGGTGAACATTCCTTAGGAGCCCCAACAATTTCTCCACGAGTAGCGCAAACCAAAGGAATAACGTATTCTTCCCCGCTTAAGATTCTGGCCACTTTGGTAAACAAAAAAACAGGCAAGGAAGTTACCCAGGATGTTTTTTTGGGCGATGTTCCTCAGATGACTTCAAGGGGTACCTTTATTGTTAATGGCATAGAACGTGCGGTCATTAATCAAATTGTTCGTTCCCCGGGAGCCTATTTTTCGGGAGAACTTGATCCGTCGAGCGGCAGGGTGCTTTTTAAAGCCGAGATTCGCCCTCTTCATGGTAGCTGGCTTGAGTTTGAAGTGACCAGAGGGGATCTAATTTATGCCAGAATTGACAGACGTCGCAAAGTTTTAGCAACAACTTTCCTCAGAGCTATCGGATCCGAGACTGATCAGGACATTACAAACGCTTTTTTGGAAGTTGATAAAAACACTGACCATAAATACATTGCTGCGACTCTGAATAAAGACAATACAAAGTCGCGTGAGGAAGCATTAGTTGAAATTTATAGAAAGATGAGACCAGGTGAGCCCGCGGTTTTGGAAAACGCCCAGGGTCTTTTTGAAAGCCTGTTTCTTGACGGCAGAAGGTATGACTTGGGTAAAGTTGGCAGATTTAAAATTAACAAGCGTTTGGGGGTAACCCTTCCCAACGATAAATCCACTTGGGTTTTAACAAAACAGGATGCTATTGCTTCCATAAGCTATCTAATTGGTCTTCAAAATGGGGTTGGCAAACTTGATGACATTGACCATCTAAGTAATCGCAGACTTCGAAGAGTTGGAGAACTAGTGGCCGTAAACGCCTTTAGAGTAGGTCTTCTCCGCCTTGAGAGATCGGTTAAAGAAAAAATGAGCTTAATTTCGCCTGATGATAAACCCGTTCCGGCAAACCTTATTAATGCCAGACCACTAATTGCGTCCCTTAATGAGTTTTTTAGAAGCAATCAGCTTTCTACAATTCTTGATGACACAAATCCTCTAAGCGAAGTTGATAATTTGCGACGTGTTTCGGTTCTTGGAACAGGCGGAATAAACAGGGAGCGTGCCAGTTTCTCAATTCGTGACGTCAATGCGTCTCAATACGGAAGAATTGATCCCGTAAGAAGTCCCGAAGGACCAAATATTGGACTTGTTACTTACTTGGCATTATATGCCAAGGTTGATGAGTTTGGTTTTATCCAAGCTCCTTATAGGAAAATTGAGAAAATTGGGAAAAGAGTTAAAGTCACGGATGAAATTATTTACCTTACAGCAGACGACGAGGAAGATAAGTATGTTACTCATTCCGGCATTAATATTGATGCAGCTGGATTTATTACGGATAAAAGGGTACCTCTAAGGTACAAAGGCAAATTTATTGAAGGGGCTTCTGACCTCGTGGAGTATATTGACGTTACTCCAAGGCAGGTGATTGGAGCTTCGGCTTCGCTTATTCCCTTTTTGGCTAACGATGAAGGAAACAGGGCTCTTATGGGTAGCAATATGCAGTGCCAGGCAGTTCCTCTTGTTAATCCGGAAGCTCCGATTATTGGCACCGGAATGGAAAGTGTTATTTCGGAAGGCATGCAGCGCGTGTTTCGCGCAAGACATGCGGGGACAGTTGAATTTGTAGATGGAGAAAAAGTCGTGGTTAAGCTTGACAAGAAAATAAGTGATATGGGAGAGATAAGTGAGGACGTTGAAACCACCGAAGGAGGCAGGGTTGAGGTTTATCACTTAACCAAATTTAAACGCACGGCCCATTCAACGGCATATAACCAGATAGTTAGAGCGGTTCCGGGACAGAAAGTTAAGTCTGGCGATCTTCTTGTGGACGGACCGGCCAGTCAGTGGGGAGAACTTGGCCTTGGCAGGAACCTAGTTGTTGCCTACGCGAACTTTGGCGGGTATGGATTTGAGGATGCAATTTTGATTTCGGACAGGTTGGTTAAGGAAGATCTTTTAACCTCGATTCACATCGAGGAGTATGAGGCTGAAGTTGTTGATACAAAGCTTGGGCCAGAAGAAATTACAAACGATATTCCTAATGTTTCTGAAGCTGAACTTGGTAATCTCGCCGGGGATGGAATAGTTATGATTGGCGCGGAAGTTGGCCCGAATGATATATTGGTAGGTAAAATTGCACCTAAAGGCGAGACCGAGTTGACTTCCGAGGAAAGGCTTCTACGGGCAATATTTGGCGAGAAGGCTAGAGAAGTCCGCGATACATCTCTCAGAGTTCCGCACGGAGAAAAAGGAATTGTTGTTGATGTTCAGATGCTTGATCGAGACAAAGGCGATGAACTTGGGCCGGGAGTTATTCAGAAGGTTATTGTTCGTGTTGCCCAGATTCGAAAAATCACGGTTGGCGATAAAATTGCAGGACGCCACGGTAACAAAGGAGTTATTGCTAAAGTTATGTCTACCTCAGATATGCCGCATCTTGCTGACGGAACCCCGGTTGATGTTATTCTTTCACCTCTTTCGGTTATTGCTCGTATGAATCTTGGACAGCTGATGGAGGCGCATTTGGGCTGGGCGCTTAGTAAAAAGGGTGAAAGAGGAGCTCTCCCTGTATTTGATAGAATTGGCGAGGACGTAATAGCAAAAGAATTGGAGTCAGCCGGACTTCCTGTGAACGGAAAGGCTAGGCTTTATGACGGTAGGACGGGAGAGGCCTTTATGGAGGACACGGTTGTTGGAATTGGCTACATTATGAAGCTTATTCATATGGTTGAGGACAAAACTCATGCCAGAAGCACGGGCCCTTACTCGCTGGTTACTCAACAGCCGCTTGGAGGTAAGGCTCAAATGGGAGGACAACGTTTGGGAGAAATGGAAGTTTGGGCGCTGGAAGCTCACCGGGCCAGTCACACTCTGCAGGAAATGTTGACAATTAAATCAGACGACGTTCTGGGACGCGCCAAAGCCTTTGAAGCAATTGTCAAAGGAGTTGATATTCCCGAGTCTACAATTCCTGAATCTTTTAAAGTGCTTGTTCGAGAACTTAATTCTTTAGGGTTGACTATCGACCCGAAAGGTGTAAGTCTAGCAAAAGTTGGAGACGAAGAAAGTGAGGATGCGGGACTGGCACTTGCAAAAGCGGCAGGAGCGGAAATAGTAGCTACTCCCGAATTGTTGGCGGAAAACGGACCAATGGAAATAGAAGAGGCAAGAATTTAAATTATTATGGAACAATTAGCTGATCTAAAAAATTTAGCCGATTTCAAGAGTCTAGTGGTAAGGTTTACTTCCCCTGAAGAGATCAGGGCTTGGAGTAGGGGCGAAATAACCAAACCTGAAACAATAAACTATAGAACTCTCAAACCTGAAAAAGATGGCCTTTTTGATGAAAGAATCTTTGGGCCGACGAAGGATTGGGAGTGTTATTGTGGAAAGTACAAGAGAATTAGATATAAAGGGGTAATTTGCGATAAGTGCGGAGTGGAAGTTACCCAGTCTCGAGTCAGACGCGAAAGGATGGGACACATTACACTTGCCTCCCCCGTTGCCCACGTTTGGTTCTTTAAGGGGGCCCCGAGCAAAATATCGCTTCTTTTGGGGGTTGCTCCAAGGGGAATTGAGCAGGTGGTTTATTTTGCGAGGTATTTGGTTACGGAGATAGACGAAACGAAACGCAAAGACGCACTGAAAAAAATTGAGACGGCCAAAAATGAAAGACTTGATGAAATTGCCAGTAGCTTCAAGGAGAGGAAAGATGCGCTTAAACTTGAAGAAAAAGAGGCTAAAGATAAAATTGCAAATAAAATCAAAGATAAAGAGCAGGCCTCTTTAGCCACATCTGAAATTGAACTTAATGTCAGAAAGAAAGAAACCGCGATTGGCGAGGAAGAAAAAGGGACCACAACCAAGACCGCTCAGCTCTTTGACAATCTTTCGACAGTGGTTAAAACTCTTAGAGTTTTAAGCATCCTTTCTGAAGAAGAATACGATGAACTTTATATTCATGAGGCAGCAGATTTTTTTGTAGGGAAGATGGGGGCCGACGCGGTTTTGAGCGCAGTTGAAAAGGTAAATCTTGAGACGACTTCAAAAGAATTAAGGGAAGAAATAGGTACCATAAAAGGCGGAAGCTCAAAGTACGTAAAACTTGTTAAAAGACTCAAACTAATTGACGGACTTAGACGCGCAAAGATAAATCCTTCTTGGATGATTCTTAGAGTTCTTCCCGTTCTTCCTCCGGACCTTCGTCCCATGGTTCAACTCTCCGGCGGACGTTTTGCCACAAGCGACCTTAATGATTTGTATAGAAGAGTTATCAATAGAAATAACCGCCTTAAACATCTTATTGGTCTTGGAGCTCCAGAAATAATCTTGCGAAACGAGAAGAGAATGCTTCAAGAAGCAGTAGATTCGTTGATTGATGCATCCCAACGGAAGGCAACAAGGAAAAACCGTGGTAGACAGCCTCTAAGGAGTTTGAGTGACATGCTTAGGGGAAAACAGGGAAGATTTAGACAGAACCTACTTGGCAAAAGAGTCGATTATTCGGGAAGAAGTGTTATTATAGTCGGACCGGAACTTAAATTAACTCAGTGCGGCCTTCCTAAAGACATGGCACTTGAGATGTTTAAACCCTTCGTTCTTAGAGAGATGATAGGACGTGGTATTGCGCCCAATGTTAAAAGCGCTAAGAATATGCTTGACAGGCGTCCTCCGGAAGTATTTGATATTTTGGAAGAAATTACAAAAGACCACCCGGTGCTTCTAAACCGCGCTCCGACTTTGCACAAACTTTCTATCCAGGCATTTTACCCGGTTCTTATTGAAGGGAGCGCGATCAGACTCCATCCGGCGGTATGTGCGGGCTTTGGAGCCGATTTTGATGGAGACCAGATGGCGGTGCACGTACCGCTTTCCACAAAAGCAATTGAAGAGGCAAAAACCCTAATGCTTCCTACTTTTAATTTACTTAAGCCTTCGGATGGAGGCCCGGTAGCCACCCCTTCCTCAAAGGAGATTGCCTTGGGAGCTTACTATCTGACGGCCGAAGATACGATACTTCCGACGTTTCCTACTATTTTTACAGACAAGGATGAAGCCATTTTTGCTTATCAGGCAGGCAAGATTCCAATACGTCAGAAAATGAGTGTCAGGATTGGTAAGAACATAGTACAAACTACGGTTGGAAGAATTCTTTTTAACGAAGTTTTGCCGGAAAATTTTGATTTTCTAAACGAGGCTACAACCTCCACAGTCATCAAGCAGCTTTTTATTAAGGGCTACGCAACAGTATCTAAAGAACGAGTTGTCCAAATGGTTGATGACATTAAAGATTTAGGGTTTTTTGGCGGGACAATGTCCGGAATTTCTTTCGGAATTTTTGATGCCAAAATTTATCCGGGTAAAGCAAAAGTATTAAAAGAAGCAGACGAGCGGGTTTCCGAAATCGAAGAAAATTTCAATCAGGGACTTATCACCGCTGAAGAAAACAAGCGTTTGACTCAGGAGATTTGGATAGAGGTCAGCGAGGATCTCGCTGATAAAACTTGGGAACAGCTTGAAGAAACTAATCCAATCAGAGTCGTGATCGATGCAAAAGTGGGACGTACAAGTCGGGATCAGGTCAAGCAGTTGGCTGCAATCAGAGGACTTGTTGTTGACCCGCTTGGAAAAATAGTGGACCTTCCGATTAAGTCTAATTTTAGAGAAGGCCTGAGCGTATTTGAGTACGTTACATCAAGCCGAGGTTCAAGAAAGGGTTTAACCGATACCGCAATTAAAACCGCCGATGCAGGATACCTCACCCGTCGCCTGGTTGACGTTGCCCACGACGTTCTTATTCGGGAGGAAGATTGCGGAACCAAAGAGGGAATAATGATTAAAAAAGAGATTAGATCTCATGTGTTTGCCCAAAGAATCATGGGTAGAATTGCGGCCAAAGATGTTGCCGGTAAGGGTAAAACCGTTTTAGTCGCCGCAGGGGAAATAATTGATGAGGAGCTGGCAAAGAAAATTGAGGAAACGGGAGTAATAGAAGTTACCATCAGATCTCCTCTTTCCTGCCAGTCAAGATATGGAATGTGTGCTAAGTGTTATGGCTGGGACCTTGGAACCAAGAATATGGTTGAAATCGGAGTACCCGTAGGGGTTATTGCCGCCCAATCGATTGGGGAACCCGGAACACAGCTAACCCTAAGAACCAAGCACGCCGCAGGTAGTGCCGGCGTGGTGGATGTTACTCAGGGACTTCCAAGAGTGGAAGAGATTGTCGAATCCCGTGTTCCCAAAGCGGCTTCGGCGATGAGCGAAATTAACGGAAAGGTTAAAGTAGGCGAGAGTGAGGAAGGTTGGAAGGTGACAATCACCTCAAAAGGCGCTCCTAAAGAGGAAAAAGAATATACTATCCCCAAAACTCTAACACTTAACGTAGAAGATGGACAATTGATCGACGCCGGAACGGCGCTTGCCAAGGGCCCATTGGATATTAAAGATATACTTTCGATTAAAGGTCTTCGAGCTGCGCAGGAGTATTTAGTTACCGAGATCCAGAAGGTTTACGAGTCGCAAGGAATCCCGATAAACGACAGGCATTTTGAAGTTATTGCCAGAAAGATGAGCGATGAGGTGAGAGTTGTAACGACGGGTGATACACCGTTCTTGCCGGGGGAGCTAATTAGCCGTGCCAGTTTTGAAGAGGAAAATGAAAAAGTTTTGGCGGCCGGCGGGGAACCTGCCAGTGCTCAGCAGGTTATACTTGGTATAACCAGAAGATCTCTTTATACCGATAGCTGGCTTTCCGCCGCCAGTTTTGAGCAGACGACTGACGTTCTTACGGAGGCTTCGCTTTTGGGGCGTGAAGATAGGCTTATAGGACTCAAAGAAAACGTTATAATTGGAAGGCTTATTCCGGTTTCTCCGGAAAGAGCGATGATGGCTCAAGGACGATAATTATGCCGACAATTAATCAACTGGTTAGATTTGGCAGAAAAAAAGTAATCAAAAAGGCAAAAACAACCGCCTTAAAAAGATGGTTTAATGCCAAGGATAGGGTTTTTAAGGAAAGTCCGGCAGCCTTTAAACGGGGGGTGGTTTTGGCAGTTCGTACAATGACTCCGAAAAAACCGAACTCGGCTTTAAGAAAGGTGGCGAGAGTCAGGCTTTCTAATAAACAGGAAATTACTGCTTACATTCCCGGAGAAGGACATGAGCTTGCGGAGCACTCTATAGTTTTAGTCCGCGGGGGACGTGTTAAAGATCTTCCTGGAGTTAAATACCATATAGTTAGAGGTAAATTTGACACAACCGGAGTTTCCGGCAGACAAATGGGAAGAAGCAAGTATGGGGCAAAGAAACAAGGTGGAGGTAAGGTAGCAGCAAAACCAGCCCCAGCGGTATAACAAATTGAAACATGGCAAGAAGAGGACAAGTCAAACCAAGAAAAATAGAAGCAGATCCAATTTACGGGAGTCTTTTAGTGGCAAAATTGGTTAATAGAAGTATGAAAGATGGTAAAAAATCAGTTGTTAGAAAGGAAGTCTATGGTGCCATGGAGCTTATTAAAGAAAAGACAGGGTCGGACCCTGTCAAAGTTTTTGATCAGGCCATGGAGAATATTCGTCCGACGATGGAAGTTAGACCCCGTCGTGTTGGAGGTGCTGCCTACCAGGTTCCGCAGCAGGTCAGAGGTGAAAGACGGGACTCTTTGGCAATCAGGTGGTTGGTTGGAGCGGCAAACTCAAAATCAAATACAGAATTTCATACCTATGGCGAAAAACTCGCAGCCGAAATCATTGATGCCTCAAAGGGTGAAGGGGTATCTGTTAAAAAGCGACAGGAAATTGAACGTGTTGCAGAAAGTAACAAAGCCTTTGCACATTTTCGATGGTAAGGATAGAAGGTTTCTTCTTTCTAATTAACCAATTAACTAATAAACTATTTAACTAACCATGGCAGAAGTAGCAAAGAAAAAGGCAGCGATAGTTTCTACGGCCACAAAAGACCGTAATGTTTCATATGAAAAGATCCGAAACATAGGCATTATTGCCCATATCGATGCCGGTAAAACCACAACCACGGAAAGGCTCCTTTTTGAAACAGGCCGTACATATAAATTAGGGTCTGTTGACGATGGCACAACGGTTACCGATTGGATGGCGCAAGAGCGCGAGCGTGGCATCACCATTGTATCCGCTGCTATTACTGCATTTTGGGATCTAAAAAAATCTTCTTCAGTTGAATCCGGCCATTATAGAATTAATTTGATTGACACCCCCGGCCACATTGACTTTACCGCAGAGGTGGAAAGGTCCCTAAGGGTTCTTGACGGAGCAGTCATGGTTTTTGACGGCAGAACCGGAGTCGAATCTCAATCTGAAACAGTTTGGCATCAGGCAGACAAATATAACGTTCCCAGGATTTGCGTTCTCAACAAACTAAACCTTATTGGAGCCGATTTTGAAGGTTCAATTAAATCAATTCTTGAGAGGCTCGGGGCCAATGCAGCCCCCGTAATAATTCCAATCGGTCAGGAACATGAACATCGAGGGGTAGTCGACCTTATCACGATGAAAGCTTTAACTTTTAAAGAGGTTTCGGATCACAATTTGACGGAAGAAGAAATCCCCGCTGATCTACTTGAAATGGCCCAAAAATACCGCAAAGAACTTATTGAAAAAGCTGCAGAATTTGACGATGAAGCGTTGAACAAATTTTTGGAAGGTCAAGATCTTGATGAAATAACCCTTAAAAGAGCAATTAGAAAGGGCGTAATTTCAGGCAAATTCTTCCCGATCTTTGGCGGTGACAACAGAACTGCTGAGGCTCAACTTCTTTTGGATGGAGTAGTTGAATATTTACCTTCTCCCAACGATCTTCCGCCCGTTTCCGGAGTCAACCCGAAATCCGACGAAGCGGAAACCCGCGAAAGAAAAAATGAAGCCAAACTTTCTGCTTTGGCATTTAAAATCATGACCGATCCGCACGTCGGACGCCTGGTTTATATGAGGGTTTACTCTGGAATAATCAGAGCCGGTCAGGAAGTTTACAATTCGGTAAAACAAAAACCTGAACGAATCGGAAAACTTGTGCTTCTTCATGCAGATCAGAGAGAGTTAATTGAAGAAGCTTATGCCGGGGAAATTGTGGCCGTTGTGGGTGTAAAAGACACTACAACCGGTGACACAATTTGCGACCCATCCGCTCAAATCGTTCTTGAATCAATTAATTTTCCGGAACCGGTAATTTCCTTGGCCATCGAACCGGCAACAAAGAGCGATCAGGAAAAAATGGGTTTGGCTTTGGGAAAACTTTCAGATGAGGATCCAACATTTCGTATTAAAAGCAATCCCGAAACAGGACAAACTATTATTTCCGGAATGGGAGAGCTTCAGCTCGAAGTCTTGGTTGATAGAATGAAGCGCGAGTTTAACGTTCTCGCGACAACCGGTGCGCCGCAGGTTGCTTACAAAGAAACAATTAAGAAAATTGGCTCTGGCGAGGGAAAATACATCAGGCAAACCGGTGGCCGCGGACAATATGGACACTGTTTACTGCGCTTAGAGCCGATGGGCAGAGGAGAAGGGTTTGAATTTAAAAGTGAAATCAAGGGTGGCGCTATCCCGCAGGAATATATTTCCCCGATTGAAAAGGGAATTAAAGAGAAAATGGAGAATGGAATTATGGCGGGTTTCCCCATAGTCGATATGCGGGCGGTGGTTTATGACGGAAGTTATCATGATGTAGATTCAAGTGAAATTGCCTTTAAAATTGCAGGCTCAATGGCGCTTGAAGATGCATTTAGAAGAAGCGACCCCATCCTTCTTGAACCCATCATGAATGTTGAGGTTTCCACACCCGATGAGTTCATGGGGGATGTTATTGGGGACTTGTCCTCAAAGCGCGCCCAGGTTTCCGGTACAGAAAAGCGTGGCTTATTTACCGTAATTAATGCCACGGCTCCCTTGGCCGAACTTTCAGGCTATGCAACTAAACTTAGGTCCCTTACCCAAGGGCGGGCCAGCTATTATATGGAGCCAAGCCATTATGAAGAGGTCCCCAAAAATATTACAGAAGTGATTGTCGCCAAAGCCGGAAAAGTCGAAATGCCGAGGGGGTAATTCCTCCTTGACACTCACGTTTAGCCTCGAATATAATATACTTGCTTGAGGCAGATGGTGCCTCTTGTTTTTTGAGAGTCGAGTTAGTATAATTGCCTCTCTAGTATCTTAAGTATCCAGTCACTAGTATCTAAAATATGGCAGGAGAAGCAAAAAAACATTTTGATAGAAATAAACCCCACGTAAATATAGGGACCATTGGTCACGTTGACCATGGTAAGACCACCTTAACAAGTGCCATTACTATGGTTTTGGCCAAGCAAGGATTGGCCACAGCCAAGAAATACGAAGATATAGACAGCGCTCCTGAGGAAAAAGAGCGTGGAGTTACAATCAATCTAAGCCACCAGGAATACGAAACCCAAAAACGTCACTATGCTCACATTGATGCTCCTGGACATGCAGATTACATCAAAAACATGATCACCGGTGCAGCCCAAATGGATGGTGCCATTTTGGTCGTTTCTGCAGCGGATGGGCCTATGCCTCAAACCAGAGAGCACGTAATTCTTGCCAGACAGGTTAATGTTCCCGCAATTGTTGTTTTTCTTAACAAGTGCGATATGGTTTCCGATAAAGAGTTAATTGACTTGGTCGAGGCCGACTGCCGTGAGCTTCTTAAAAAATATAAATATCCGGGAGACGAGGTTCCTGTAATTCGCGGAAGCGCTCTCAAGGCTGTTGAGGGAGATGCTGAAGCAGAAAAACAGATTCAAGCCTTGATGGACGCAGTTGACAGCTATATTCCGGATCCTGTTCGCGAAATAGACAAGCCATTTTTGATGCCGGTTGAGGACGTATTTACAATTTCTGGACGCGGAACGGTTGTAACGGGGAGAGTTGAGCGAGGACAGATTAAGGTTAATGAGGAACTTGAAATAGTTGGTCTTAAAGCAACGCAAAAGGCGGTTGCAACCGGGCTTGAAATGTTTAGAAAGACCCTTGACGAGGCGATTGCCGGAGATAATGTCGGGATACTACTTCGAGGTATTGAAAAAGATCAGGTTGAGCGCGGCCAGGTTCTTGCTAAGTCAGGGAGCGTTACCCCTCACACAGAGTTTGAGGCAGAAGTTTACATTCTTTCAAAAGAAGAGGGCGGGCGCCACACACCGTTTTTCACAGGTTATAAGCCTCAATTCTACATTAGGACAGCGGACGTGACCGGTGAGGCCACATTACCTACAGGAATCGAAATGGTCATGCCTGGAGACAACGCAAAGATGAAAGTTAAGCTCATTTCGCCTGTTGCTTTGGAAGATGGACTTAGATTTGCAGTTCGTGAGGGTGGACACACGGTTGGTGCAGGTGTTATTACCAAAGTTACAGTTTAGCTCTTTAAGGAATGGCCACCGGAAGACTTAGAGTAAAACTCAAAAGTTACGATCATCGTGTACTGGACGAGGCAGTCAATAAGATTATTGACACTGCTCTGGCTACCGGTGCAAAAATAATTGGCCCAATTCCTCTCCCTACAAAACGCTCCATGATGGCCATTAAAGAGTCTCCTTTTACGGATAAAAATGCGCAAGAGCATTATGAAGTTCTAGTCCACAAGAGATTAATTGACATCCTTGACCCTTCCCCCCGCACGGTTGATTCTCTTGGTAATCTTGATCTTCCAGCTGGGGTCTCCATTGAGATTAAGATGTAGGTCGATCTTGCGGTAGCTTGAGTCTTCTGATATAATGTTCCTTACAATATATGGTGGTTTTGAATTTACAACCACAGCAGATGTCTTCGTAAGGATGCTTCTTTAAGCGCCCTACGGGGGCGCTCAAATTGTTTAATGTCCGAGAGATCATGAGCGGTTTGATTTCACTCACCGTCGAATGACTCGCTCAGGATTCAAAACAAAAATGATTAATACAATCTTAGGAACAAAAGGGGGAAGTTCCCAAACCTTCATCGAAGGCTTTAGAATTCCCATTACCAAGGTAACTGCGGGCCCTTGCGTCGTGACCCAAATTAAAAAGATGGACATTGACGGATATTGGGCAATTCAACTCGGTTTTTCCTCAAAAAGAGCCAAAAATACTTCAAAACCGCTTCAAGGGCACCTCAAGGCAAATAAGCAAAAATTAGCATCTAGCGATGAAAACAAATCTACAAATAAGCGAATAGACGAAACCGCAAATTTTCCAAGATATATAAGAGAGGTCAGACTAGACAAAGAGACGGAGTACAAAGTTGGAGACCAGGTAAAGGCCTCCGAAATTTTTAGTCCGGGGGATGTAATCGCTGTAACCGGAACATCAAAGGGTAAAGGTTTTGCCGGAGTTGTCAAAAGACATGGATTTCACGGTGGCCCCAGAACTCACGGACAAAGTGACCGCGAGCGGGCACCGGGATCAATTGGACAAACAACCACTCCCGGCAGGGTTTATAAAGGCAAGAAAATGGCGGGCAGAATGGGTGGAGAAACTGTAACCATAAACAATCTTCATGTAATTTCAGTTGATCCGGAGACGAGTTTGGTTGAGGTTTCCGGTCAGATTCCGGGTACTCCCGGTTCCCTCATCATTTTGCAAAAAATAAAGTCGGGAAGCTTAAAGGAGCTTGAACACGAAGTGGTGGCACAGGTAGTTGAGGGAGAAGCATCAGTCGAGGAACCAGGAAAAGAGGAAAAAAAGGATGAGTCAAAGCCGGTAGAAGTAAAAGTAGAGCCAGCAACTAATGCCTAGTAACTAATAACTAATTTTATGATTAAAGCGCCCATCTATACAATTAAAGGAACAAAAACAGGGGAATTTACTCTTCCTAAAGATATCTTTGAAGCAAAAGTCAATTTGAATCTTTTGGCTCAGGCGATTCATGTTTACGAAGACAGAGATCATGTAGGCTTAAGAAATACCAAAACAAGATCAGAAGTCAATAGAGTAACCAAGAAGGTTTATAAACAAAAGGGAACCGGAGGAGCAAGGCATGGAAGCAGGCGTGCCAATCTTTATGTTGGCGGAGGAGTCGTTTTCGGCCCGCGGCCTTTACATAGAATCCTAACAATCTCCAAAGCTCTCAAAATTAAAGCTAAAAATTACGCCTTTTCGCTCAAGGCCAGCGAGAAAGAAGTGGTTGTTATAAGTGGAATTTCTAAACTGGCAAAAACCAAGGAAGCCGGCGAGTTTATGAAAAAGATTGGCGGGGCGAGATTTACTTTTATTCTTTCAGAACCTTCCCGCCCGGCGATTAAATTTTTAAGAAACCTGAAAGTTGTCAGATCGGTATTTTATAAAGATATTAATGTCTTTGATGTTTTTTATGGAGGAGTATTGGTTTTAGATGCGGAAATATTCGAAAAAAAGGAGGTTAAGAAATGATCCGGCCCGTTTTTACAGAAAAAAGTTTAAAAATGGCAAAGACAGGCAAGTATTCTTTTTGGGTCGCGCCCGGCTTGAATAAAATGAGTATAAAATCCGAGGTTGGGAAGACCTTTGGTGTACATGTTGTAAGTGTCAAAACCATTACGGGACATTCTGAAGCGAGAAGAAATACAAAAGGACAGAAGTTTTTAACCAAAAGAACCAAAAAAGCAATAATTACTCTAAAAGAAGGGGAAAAGATTGATATTTTCGAAGAAGGTAAGAAGTGAACATAAGAAATGAACATAAGAAGTAAATATAAAAAATGAAAAAGCTTAAGTCCATATTACAAAAAAGATCAGGAAGGGCACGGGGTACGGTGGTTGTGAGGCATCAAGGCGGGGGGGAGAAGCAATTTATGCGTGCCGTGGATTTTAAACGAAGTAAAAGTGACATTTGGGGGAAGGTTTTGGCGATCGAATACGATCCAAACAGAAACGCCGAATTGGCTCTTCTTATGTACGAGGACGGAGAAAAACGGTATATTCTATCCCCGGTTGGAATTAAGGTTGGAGATAGGGTGATAAGCAGCGAAGAGGCGCCCGTTGAAAGGGGTAATGCTCTCTCCCTTAACGCTATCCCTGTAGGGACTGAAATTCATAATATTGAAATTACGCCGGGTAAAGGCGGACAAATGGTGAAGGGGGCGGGAAGTGTGGCCACTGTTTTTGGAAAAGAAGAAAATTGGGTTTTAGTTAAACTTCCATCAGGAGAAATAAGAAGATTTAATCCCAAAAGTCTTGCGACAATCGGTCAAATTGGAATGGTAGAGTGGAAGAATCGGATTTGGCGTAAGGCTGGGACAATCAGACATAAAGGAATTCGTCCGTCGGTTCGAGGAGTTGCAATGAATCCGGATTCTCACCCACATGGAGGGGGAGAGGGAAGAAGTGGGGTCGGAATGAAAGCTCCTAAGACGGTTTATGGTAGAAGTGCAGTTGGAAAGACCAGAAACAAGAAAAAACACTCGAATAGCATGATAGTTCAAAGAAAAGGAGGAGGCAAGGGACTATAGTCCTGAGCAAAGTCGAAGGATGAGTAGAAGTACAAAAAAGGGTCCGTTTGTGGATCCAATATTAGTCAAAAAGATTGAAAAAGGAATGGGACTTAAAGAAAGCCCTATTAAAACGTGGTCAAGAAAGTGTCAAATTTCACCGGAGTTTGTAGGCAAATATTTTCAAGTTCATAACGGGCATCTTTTTATATCCGTTTTTGTCACAGAGGATATGGTGGGTCACCGACTTGGTGAGTTTGCTCCTACAAGAACATTTAGAGGACACGGAGAAATAGTCAAGAGAACGCTCGAAAAAACCTAACATGGAAAAAACGTTTACATCAACACAAAAGTATTTAATAATGAGTCCCAGAAAAATCAGACTGGTCACTGCTCTTATTAAAAAGATGAAACCGGCAGAGGCAGTTGCCAAGCTTCCTTTTGTTCAGAAAAGAGCCGGAGAAAGTATTGCCAAAGTCATTAAAGCTGCTCTAGCCAATGCCAAAAACCAGGGAGTAAGTGAAGCCGACCTAACAATCAAAGAGGTTCAGGTGGGGGAAGGCCCAAGACTAAAGCGCGGTAGGGCAGCCAGTCGTGGCAGGTGGCACCCTTATAAAAAAAGAATGAGCCATATCAGAGTTGTTCTCACAACTCTAAATAAGCAAATTCCAAATAAGCAAATAAGCAAATCCGAAGAAGCGGTCGCAGGAAAGAGAGAGAAAGACAGAAGGGGAACCGTAGGTGCCTCTTCTGAGATAAAACATGTCACAAAAAGTTAACCCAATCGGCATAAGAATCGGCAGCTTTCTGCCTTGGAAGTCAAGGTGGTTTGCTGACGAAGGAACTTTCAAAGATTTCTTGCTTGAGGATATCAAAATTAGGAAGGGGCTTATGGCACGCCTAAAATTGGCAGGAATTACATCGGTCGAGATTGAAAGATTGCCTAAAAGTATGGTTGTTATAATTACGGTTTCAAGGCCAGGAGTGGTAATCGGCCGCGGTGGAACAGGTATAGAGGATGTTAAAAAATACATTTTACAGATAATGAACGAGGTTAGACACAAAAAAATTGAGAATCTAAAAATAGACATTAGAATTATTGAGGTGAAAAATGCCGAACTCTCGGCACATTTAGTTGCTGAAAGAATTGTGGGGGAGCTTGAGCGAAGAATTCCTCACAGGCGCGTTGTTCAAAAGACTCTGGAAAGAGTAATGGCCTCGGGAGCCCTGGGGGCAAAAGTGGTTTTGGGAGGAAGAATCAACGGCGCCGAAATTTCCCGTGTCGAAAAATTCCATGTAGGGAGCGTTCCGGCCCAGACGTTAAGAGAAGATGTTGATTACGCTCAAGTTCCGGCACTTCTGAAGCGCGGTTATGTTGGAGTTAAGGTCTGGATACACAGAAAGGGGGAGGAATAAGTCTTATACGACTTATTAGACTTATATGCTGGCGCCAAAAAGAAGAAAATACATCAAAGAATTTAGAGGCAGAAGACGGGGAATGGCGACACGAGGAAACGTCATTTCGTTTGGCGATTTTGGAATGAAGGCCCAGGAAGTTGCTTGGGTAACCTCCGCGCAAATTGAATCGGCAAGGCGTACCATTACTCACGGTCTAAAAAAAGGCGGGAGAGTTTGGATCAGAATTTTTCCGGATAAACCAATTACCAGTAGACCAGCGGGAAAAAGAATGGGCGGAGGAAAAGGAGATATTTCAACTTATGTTGCGGTTGTTAAACCCGGAATGATTCTTTTTGAAGTAGCCGGAGCACCCGAGGGAATAGTAAGGGAGGCTTTCAGGAAAGCCTCGGAGAAGTTACCGATCGGGATAAAGATAGTTGCAAGGCAGTAATGTAAGCAGAACTTAAAATTTACTATTATGAAAACAAAAGATTTTGGACAGTTAAGAAACAAGGATGTTGCGAGTCTTAAAAAACTCTCTATCGAAAGAAAGTTAGACGCTGTTAAGGCTAAAATGGCAACATTAGCCAGTCGTGAGAAAAATACCAAACTCGCGCTGAATATCCGGCGAGAAATTGCTAAAATACTAACCTTGATCAAGGAAAAAGAGATTATCGAGCAGTTGAATAAGAAAGGAGAAAGCAAGGGGCTATAGTCTTGAGCGAAGTCGAAAGATGAAAATATTTACAGGACGGGTAACGGCTACAAAAATGGCAAAAACTGCGACAGTCGCGGTTGAAAGGGTCGTTATACACCCAATGTATAAAAAACGATTCAGACGCGATACTAAGTTTCAGGTTCACGATGAGCTTGGGGTAAAGATCGGGGATTTGGTCAGATTCACGGCCAGTAAGCCTTATTCAAAAACGAAGAAATGGAAAATATTGGAAGTCGTTAGTGATAAGAAAGTTCCAAGTGAGACAGCTAAAGCGTCTCACCGGGAGAGGAAAAATAAATAATATGGTTCAATTAAGGTCTATTTTGATTCCGGCAGATAATAGCGGCGCAAAGCGCCTAATGATTATTGGTGTTCCCGGTAGAGTTGGTAAGGTTGCGACACTTGGGGATGTGGTTCTTTGCGTAGTTCAGGGGGCAAATCCGACAGGAGTCGTTGCCGATCACGAAAAAGTTAACGTTTTGATTGTACGAACCAGAAAAGAAGTTGGAAGAAAAGACGGAAGCTATGTTAGATTCGACGATAACGCGGGTGTGGTTATAGATAAACAAGGATTACCTCGTGGAACCAGAATATTAGGACCGGTGGCGAGAGAAATAAAAGAAGTCGGTTACAATAAGATTGCCTCTTTGGCGAGGGAAGTAGTATAAGAAAATGGCAAATTACAAATTTCAAATTACAAATGAACTGAAAGGAGGCAAAGGACTATAGTCCTGAGCGAAGTCGAAGGATGTTGAAATTAAAAATTGGAGATACGGTTAAAATTACGGCAGGAAAAGACGCAGGGCGTGAGGGAAAGATTGAGAAAGTTTTGGTTAAGCCCGAAAAAGTCATGGTTCCTGGCGTTAACCTATACAAAAAACATGTCAAAGGTGTGGGAGATGTCAAAGGTGGAATCTATGATATCCCCCGTCCCTTGGGTTTTGGTAAGATTGCTCTTATTTGCCCAAAGTGTAAGAAAATTACAAGAGTAGGGTTTAAGTTTGTGGGTACCGAGAAAGTCCGAATTTGCAGAAAATGCAATAAAGAAATTGATACTAAGTAACAAAATAGCTAATTATCTATGAACAAGTCCAGATTACAAGAAAAATTTGAAAAAGAAATAAGGCCTGCAATGGTTAAGGAATATAATATAAAAAATTCCCTATCCACTCCGATTGTCACCAAGGTGGTAATCAATATGGGAGTTGGAGAAGCAGCGAAAAATCAAGGGCAGATGGACGCATTAAAGCGCGATCTTGCGGCCATTTCTGGGCAGGCCCCATCAACACGAAATGCCAAAGTTTCAGTTGCGAGTTTTAGTTTAAGGGCCGGAATGCCGGTGGGACTGAGTGTTACACTGCGGGGAGTCCGGATGTATTCGTTTTTGGATAGGTTATTTTCAATAGCTTTGCCAAGACTTAGGGATTTTAGAGGAGTTCCGATAAAATCTTTTGATAAGTCCGGAAACTATACCTTGGGATTTATCGAACATACAGTATTCCCCGAGGTGGATTCGGCCAAAAGCGCTGCTGCCCATGGAATGGAAGTATCGATAGTAGTAGTAAATGGAAATCCTGAAAAGTCAAAAAGACTCTTGGAACTCATGGGAATGCCGTTTCAAAAAACATAAATTATGTCAACTGTTGCAAAAGAAATCAGAGAGTCAAAGAAGCTTAAATTCAAGGTTCGCTACCATAACCGATGCAGAATTTGTGGAAGAAGCCGTGGATACTTAAGAAAATATGGTTTATGCCGCTTGTGTTTTCGCGAGCACGCCCTAAGAGGTGAAATCCCCGGGGTTAGAAAGGCGTCATGGTGAATTATTCAATCGGCGATTTTTTGATCAAAGTTAAAAATGCCTCGATGGCAAAGAACAAGGAGCTTACGGTCACCTCAAATAAACAAATTGAGGCAATAGCTTTAGGCCTTAAAAAGCTCGGATATTTGGATAGCGTAACGAAAGAAAAGAGCTTAATTAAACTTGCTTTGACTTTTAAGAACAAAAGACCGCTTTTGACTGATTTGAAGTTGGTTAGTAAGCCCGGACTTAGAATTTATATGGGGGTTACCGAGATTGAAAAGAAAAAGGGACCTTCAACATATCTAATCTCAACGCCTATTGGAATTATTGCGTCCCGCCAAGCTATAAAAGAACGGGTGGGGGGAGAAGTGATAGCGGAGATTTTCTAATATGTCAAAAATCGGAAAACAACCAGTTCAAATATCTGAGGGAGTAATCATTGAAATTAGCCCAACTTTGGTTAAAGTGCAGGGTCCAAAAGGGGTAATTAACCGTCCCATTGCCCGAGGGGTTACGGTTGAGATTAAAGATAAGCAGATTTTGGTTAGTGTCCGGGGAAACAGTAAGCCGGCAATGTCTCTTCACGGGACAACCAGGGCTCTTCTTAATAACGACGTAATTGGTGTAACTAAAGGTTGGAGCAAAAGTTTGGAACTGGTCGGGACCGGTTTTAGACCGGAACTTGCGGGTAAAATCTTAAGTTTGACTGTTGGTTATTCCCATCCTGTAAAGATCGAAGCGCCGGATGGAATTACTTTTAAAGTTGAAAAAATGATAGTTACCGTAGAAGGGATAGATAAAGAACTTGTGGGGCAAATCTCTGCTAACATTCGCGGAGTGAGACCCCCCGAACCGTACAAGGGAAAAGGAATTAAGTATACTGATGAAGTAATAAGAAGAAAGCCGGGTAAAGCCGCAGCCAAGACTGCCGGACCGGCCGCTTAAAACCCTGAGCGTAGTCGAAGGGCTAAATATATGCAAACAAAAGTTAAAAGATACATTCAAAGAAAGTTAAGAGTCAGATCCAAGATTTTTGGTACAGCCAAACGTCCAAGATTAAGCGTTTTCAGATCCAATAAAAGTCTTTATGCGCAAGTTATTAATGATGAAAAGGGGATTACACTCGTTGCCGCCAAAGGCGTAAAAACTACCGGCGAAAAAATTGGTGAGGAGTTGGCTAAAAAGGCTATGGCAAAAAAAATTAAGAAGGTAGTTTTTGACAGAAATGGATTTAGATTTCATGGCAGGGTAAAATCTCTTGCTGAGGGTGCCAGGAAGGGGGGTCTCGTGTTCTAGTTTCAGATTTTGAAATTCGAATTTCAAATTTCGTATTTATAAATATATGGCAAATAACTTTAATCGAAGACAACAGTACGACCAAGGACCCAAAGAGTTTGAGGAAACGGTGGTTCAAATTAACCGGGTTTCTAAAAAAACTAAAGGAGGGAATCAAATGAGATTTTCCGCCCTGGTTGTTGTGGGAGACAGAAAAGGTAAAGTTGGGGTAGGCTTGGCTAAAGCGGCGGATGTAAGGAGCGCTATTAGAAAATCAATCGAAGCTGCAAAAAGAAAATTGATAGTTGTCCCCATTGTCGGTACGACCATCCCCTACTCTGTCCATGAAAAATTTTCGGCAGCCAAGATACTTCTTAAACCCGCTCCACCGGGAAGCGGAATTATCGCCGGAGGGCCGATGAGAGTGGTTTTGGAGGCCGCCGGAATCCGTGATGCTGTTGGTAAGATTTTGGGAACCAAGAATAAAATATCAAACGTTTATGCAACACTTAAAGCACTTGAGCAAATTTCAGGGATAGTAGAAATGAAGAAAAAATAATATGAACGTAAGACTTCCAAAAGTTAACGAAAAAAGAAAGAAAAGATTAGGGCGTGGGATGGGAAGTGGCAAAGGAAGCCATACTTCCAGTCGTGGGCAAAAAGGGCAAAAGAGCAGGACAAACATCCACGTTCTTTTTGAAGGAATGAAGATGAAAAAATCCCTTTTGAAAAGATTGCCTTTAATGAGAGGAAAAGGTAGGTTCCGTTCCAGGAAAGGTAAAACTGCCAGGTATGTGACTAAGTCTAAGATTAAAGTGTTTGCACCCAAAGCTTCAAAAACCTAAAATTCTTTAATTTCCTAACAGTGCTAGTATTAATTAATGCCTTGGAAAAAAGTTGCTCTTACCGCAGGTGCGATTGCAATAGTTGCTGGTAGTCTCACAGTTGCAAAAAGAGTTATAAGTCCCGGTGAGTTAGTTACAGAAGTAATTGACGGGGACACTTTTGTTATTACCAATAGACAAAACATTCGTCTACATGGAGTCGACGCTCCCGAACTTCAATATTGTTTCGGAAAAGAAGCAAAAGACGCTTTATCTAAAAAGATTCTTGGCAAAAAAGTCATTTTGAAAGAACCCAGAACCGACTTTTATAAGAGAGTCCAGGCTTATGTTTATATAGATGGAGAATCAATTAATGAATATATGGCTGTAAATGGATTCGTAATGCATCACGGTGATGGCACATCGCAATCAGATATCGTTAAGGAGGCCAATAACTTTGCCCAGAGTAAAAAGTTAGGAATATTTTCGGAAAAATGCTCCCCCGCTAATCCACCCAAAAATGGATGTAACATTAAAGGGCACATTCCTTATAACACTGCTGGAAAAACTTACTTAATACCTGGATGCTGGAATTATACACAGGCAGTAGTTGAGAAATTTCGTGGTGAGGATTACTTTTGTACCGAAAAAGAAGCTAAAGCCGCAGGCTTTGTAAAATCCACCAACTGTCGATAACCTTAAAGTTAATTTCCTCTAATCTCCTCTAAAATCCCTTAATTTTGCTATACTTCAATTATGAAAATAATTGATTTATCTCAACCGCTCTTTGATGGAATGGAAGTGTATCTAGGCGACCCGGAAGTACACATTAAACAAGTCCACAATTTAAATAAAGAAGGTTGGCGACTTAGATATCTTCAATTCTCAACGCATATTGATACTCACGCAGACGCCCTTGCCCATATGGATGAGAGGGGTACAGCAATTGATAAAATACCAATCGAAAAATTTATCGGTAAAACAGTATTGGTTAAAACTACTGACAAGTTTCCTAAAGGTGTAGGTCTCGCTTTTGCCGACAAAAATTTAGGCCTGGACCTTTTTCATAAAATAGTAGATGCAAAACCATTATTTGTTGTGGTTGGGGACAAGTGTGATTTTGAACTTGAGATGGAGAGAAAACTTCTTCAAAATGGAATTCTTACAATGGCTGGTCTGGTGAACATGGATAAATTGCCAAAAAATAAACCGTTTGTGTTTTATGGAGTACCTCTAAAAATAAAAGATGGCGACGGCTCACCAATCAGAGCATTCGCAGTACTGGAATAACCATACACTTTTTCAGAACCTTCCACACGATAAATTTTGTGCCTCTCTAGGATTATAAATTCAATTACTAAATACGACTCTCTAAATCCTAGTTATACAATTACGATGCATTGATGTATGATAATTGTATATGCCGCAGATTTCTAAGAGAATTTTAAAACCGGAAGTTAAAAAAGATTTGCTGGATTCACTCTCCTATACAATTAAGGAACTTAAAACCAAAAAAGACGTAGACAGCTTCCTCTCCTCCGCTCTTACAGACACAGAACGGATTATGGTAGCAAAAAGAGTTTTGACGGCATTCCTGCTAAGAAATAACGTCGAGGAAAAGAAAATTGGAGATACACTAAAATTAACACCATCAACAATTACAAGACTTAAGATGTGGATTGATTTAAGACGAGAAGGATTTGATTTGGTTTTCAATAAATTAGAAAAAAGATCTAGAGAAAATATCGCAAAACAAATCTTCTATAAAGTCCTTAATTATTCCATAAAAGCCGCTTTTGGTCGAATTCCTAAACCATTCTAATTAAATTATCATGCATTAATGCATGATAATTGTGCTTAACAGATATTTATATGGGAATAGTTTTTGATATACTCCAGATATGGAAACATATTTTTCTACTTTTATTCCCGGTACTGGGGAAATTGTGAGTGATTTACTTCGAAAGAAATTGGGAAAGGTTGGTATTAAATTAAAACTTGATGGTTTAATTTTGTTTGAAACACCTGCCCCATTTCAACTTATTAAGGACCTAAGATTTTGTAATAACACCTTCGCACTCTTGAAAACCGATAAAGATATTGATGTTTCTGACTTTATCGACTTTATAGCTTCGGATCGATTTGTGCAAAAGAGACTCAAAGATTTTATTCTCCCTAAAACCAAAACTTTCAGGGTTGTTTATAGCAAAGAAAATAAACTTGTAAACCTTGATAACGGCTTGACAGGTAGACTTGAGGGATTTATTAATCGAGGAACAAATCTCAAGGTCGATAAAAGAGATCCCGATGTTGAATTTTGGATTTTAGAGAGAAGCGAGGGAAACATCTTTTTTGGAACCAGAGTAACCAAGAAGCAGAACACGAAAGATATTTTGGAACAGGGTGAGTTGAGAACAGAAGTGGTAAATATTCTCTGCGAGTTGTCAGAACCAGATGAAAGCGATGTCTTTTTGGATCCGTTTGCAGGCTCTGGAGCAATACCGATAGAAAGGGCAAGGATTTATAGATTCAAAAATATATTTGCAGGAGAGAACGATAAGGCGATTTATACAAGTTTGGTTAAAAAAATTAAAACGCTTGGTCTGAAAATAGTTGTTGGCAAATGGAACGCAACAAAACTTGGAGCTTTAACGGATGGCTCCATCTATAAAATAGTAACGGATCCACCGTGGGGACAGTTCGGTCAATATTCTGACATAGAAGATCTTTATAAACGATCATTTGGCGAATTTTACCGGCTCTTAAGGAAAAATGGGGTGTTAGTACTCCTTACTTCGCAAAAAGAATTGGTTGATGAAATTCTTGAAGAATATCAAGACAAGTTTTTACTGGAAAAAGAGTTTAACGTTCTTGTCTCCGGCAAAAAAGCCGTGATTTTCAAAATTAGGAAGATTTAATATTTTCTCCAATTCTTATCAACTCTAGTTCTATGGATTTTATCGATATTCTCTTGGTCCTTTAACTGTTTTGCGAAAGCGCCGGCAACGATATTTTGTTTCTCATTGGGTTGAACAAGAAATGATTTAAAAAGATTTACCCAATCTTCAAAATTAAGTTCACTGGGGCGCGAATTTTTGGAGAGTATGCTGCGTTTTGGTTGATTGAAAGCGTACGTAACAAAATCTTGATATTTGGTTTTGTCTTTTACCAATGGCTCTTCCCTTTTTCTAATTTCCAAAAGCATAATGTTTACACTGGGTTTTGGGAAAAAGTCGGTTGGTTTAAATTCATACACAACTTTAAATTCAAACCAAGGGTGCAAGATTACCGACAGCTGGGAATTTTTAATGTCCATTGGTTTTCCTGCAAATTTCATTGCGGCTTCTTTTTGAACAAGCAGATAAGCGTTCCCCGGCGGGTTATTGCCCAAAGTCAATTTTTTGATAATTGCCGCGGTAATATTAAAAGGAATGTTGGAAAAAACCTTATATGGATGGGTCGGTAAACTGTTAGTCAAGAAATCTTCCTGTTTCAATTCCAGAAATTTTTCGTTTTGAAACTTTTCAGATAGTTTTTTGAATAAATTGGGATCGAGTTCAAATGCAATAACTTTTTTGGATTTTTTGAGAAGCTCTTTTGTAACAATGCCGTCACCGGCGCCAATTTCAATGACGGTATCGTCAGCGGAGATGCTCGAGTCGTTTACCAATCTTTCCACTAGCCGGCTGTCCGTCAAAAAATTCTGAGAGTATTTAATTCTGTTTCTCATTCCTGTATTTTACACCAGTCAGCTGGGATGGGTTTTTGATATAAGCATCTTATGCTACGAATGTTTGTTACAGCTCCTTTCCTAAATGAGGAAACCAAGGATCAAATAAATTATCTTTGTTCTCTGGTGAAAAAAGCGGGATTCATAGATTATTGCTTTAGCCGGGACGAAAAAGAGTTTGCCGATTCTCAGGAAATGATGAGTCGGGCAAAAGAAGAAATAGAAAAATCAGATTGTCTCCTGATTGATATGACCGACAAACCCACCGGGCGGGCACTCGAGGCTGGAATGGCATATGCGCTGGGGAAAAAAGTTGTGGTGATTATGAAAAAGGGAACCCAAATTAAAGATACGACCAGAGGAGTTTCCACTCTAGTTATTGAGTATAACAACATTGATGAAATCGTTGCTCCTTTGTCTCGGTTGGTTTAACAACTCTGTCTTTAGGATCGAATTTCGGATATAATCAGGCTTGCATGTTCAACCAAATCTTCCAGTTTTTTTCAAAAGCGGTAAAAACACCATCGATTCGGAAAAAGCTGATTATCACCGGCATAATTCTGATTGTGTTCAGACTTGCCGGGCACATTCCCGCTGCCGGAATTGACAGGACTACTCTCACCGCTCTTTTTAACGGCAGCCCGCTCCTTTCGCTTTTAGACGTATTCTCCGGAGGAACTTTGGCCAACTTTTCCATTCTTGCCTTGGGCTTAAACCCCTACATTAACGCCTCGATTATTTTTCAGCTTCTGGGCTACGTAATTCCAAGCCTTGAGGCGCTTCAAAAAGAGGGCGAGTACGGGCAGGAAAAGATAAACCAATACACACGTCTTTTAACCATTCCTTTGGCTGCTTTGCAAGGGTTTGGAATGTATGCGCTCTTGCGGGGCCAAAAAGTAATTCCAAACCTGGATCCGGTTAGTCTTTTGACTTTAGTTATTACCATGACTGCCGGAACTGTCTTTGCGGTTTGGCTTGGTGAGCTTATTTCCGAGTACGGTTTTAAAAACGGAATCTCGCTTTTGATTTTCACCGGAATTGTTGCCCGTCTGCCCATAACCTTTGGACAATCGGTCAGCGTTTTTCAATCGCAGGATTTTCTTAAAGTCATTCTTTTTCTGGTAATTGCGGGAGTTATCGTTGGGCTCATTATTTTCATAAACGAGGCTGCCCGTCAGGTTCCGATCCATTATGCAAAAAGGCGGACCGAGAGCGGCCTTGCTGCAACCAGCTACCTCCCGCTTCGCTTAAACCAAGCCGGAGTAATTCCAATTATTTTTGCCGTATCTTTGGTCCTTTTACCGTCTCTCCTTGGCCAGTTTTTGGCCAATGTTCCAAATGTGGCCATTGCCAATGTGGCGCGAAGCCTAAGTACAGCATTTAACCCTCAAGGAGTTGTTTATAACATTACCTATTTCTTCCTGGTTTTCGGCTTTACTTATTTTTATACCGCGGTTGTGTTTAATCCGGAGAAAATTTCCGAAAATCTGCAAAAAGGCGGCGGATTCATTCCCGGAATTAGACCCGGCAAGGAAACAGAAAAATACCTATCCTTTGTTCTTGCCCGTTTAACGGTCGTCGGCGGAGCATTTTTGGGACTTGTGGCGGTTATGCCGTCATTTTTTCAGAATTTCATAGGTGCAAACAATCTCGCGATAGGCGGAACCGGTGTTTTGATCGTGGTTTCTGTGGCTCTCGAGCTTATTCGCGAAATGGAAGGCGAACTTGTAATGGGAAGATACGACAGGCTTATCAGATAGGTCTGATTGTCCATTTGTCATTTACCATTTTCCATTTCATTTAATTATTTCTCAATTTTAGAATCAAAAAATAAGATGGAAAATCTGAAAATAGAAAATAAAATATGAATATACTTCTGATTGGTCCTCAAGGATCTGGCAAAGGAACGCAGGCGAGACTATTAATTGAAAAGTATGGTTATTATTACTTTGAGTCGGGTGAGTTTCTGAGAAAAGTTGCCGAAACAAATGACGATCTCAAGAAATCCTTAGCTAAAGGGAAGATGGTGCCGGATAAAGAAATGACTTCGTACTTGGCTGCTTTTTTGGACGAAAAAAATCTTTATGACGATATAATTTTTGATGGGTTTCCTAGGACCGTGGATCAATACAACTTCTTTAAAAATTGGCTTTCTGATAAAAAAGTTCATCTCGATTTGATAATAGTTTTAATAATAGATGAAGAAGAAACTCTTCGAAGACTAACCGCGAGGCGAATGGATCCAAAAACTGGGGAAATTTATAATTTGGTCACGGAACCTCCCCCTGCAGGTGTTGACCCAAATACCTTAGTCCAAAGAGATGACGACAAACCGGAAGCTATCAAGAAACGTCTGGCTCTTTATAGACAAAGAACGAAACCTCTTATTACCGAACTTAAAAAAGATACAAAGGTAATAGAAGTTAATGGTGAAAGGCCGGTTGGAATAATCGCTCAAGAGATCGACGGGATTGTTGCAAAAAATCATGATCAAAATCAAAACTGAGAGCGAGATTGAGATCATGACTGCGGGGGGTAAAAAACTTGTTCGAGTAAAAAATGCCCTCAAGGAGGCTACTAAGATCGGTGTCAAAGCATCCGATATTGAAGAATTGGCTAAAAAATTAATTAAAGCTGAAGGCGCCGAAGGTTCTTTTGACAAGGTCCCGGGTTACTCATGGGTTACATGCATTAACGTTAATGCAGGGCTGGTTCACGGGGTGCCAGGCAAAGAAATAATTTTCAAAAAAGGTGACGTGGTAAGTGTGGATGTCGGACTTTATTACAAAGGATTTCATACAGACACGTCTTTTTCGGTAGGGCTCGATGTTACCCCAGAAATACAAAAATTTCTTAATGTTGGTCAAAATGCCCTTGAGGCGGCCATAAGGGTAGTAAAGGCAGATAACTACGTTTTTGATATCAGTCGGGCTATAGAATTGACCATGGAAGCTCAAGGCTATACTCCCATCAAGGCTCTGGTCGGACATGGGGTAGGACGTGAACTTCATGAGGAGCCTCAAATTCCCTGTTTCGTCCCCGGCAGAATTGCTGACAGTTCCAAGCTTGTCGTTGGTATGACACTGGCTGTAGAAGTAATGTATGCTCAAGGGAGCGACAAAGTAGAGATTTTACCGGACGGGTGGACAATAGCCATGAGGGATGGTAAAATATCAGCACTTTTCGAAGAGACAGTGGTGGTGACCCAAAAAGGTCCGAAGGTACTCACTCGATAAGCGAAGCTTGCTTCAAGAAGTAAGCAAAACTTGCTAAAGGTATTAGGAAGTAGAGAGAAATTTTGTGAAAAACCAAAGTACAATTGAAGTTGATGGAACTGTGTCTCAGTCTTTACCAAACACCATGTTTCGGGTGGAGCTTACGGATGGGAAGTTAATATTGGCCACGCTCAAGGGAAAAATGAGAAGGGCGTATGTGCGGATTTTTCCCGGAGACAGGGTAAAAGTCGAAATGACACCCTACGATGAAAATCGGGGCAGAATAGTATTTAAGTATTAAGAAATAGAGAGGAAATAATTCAGGACTATAGTCCTGAGCGAAGTCGAAGGATGAAAGTTCAAAGTTCAATAAAACCGCGATGTAAAGATTGTAAGATTGTTAAACGTCAGGGGGTTTTGTATGTTATTTGTAAAAACCCCCGTCACAAACAGAGACAGGGGTAGGTAGATAGCTATTAGAGCCTAGAGCCTGGCATTACTAAGCTCTAACCTCTAAGCTCTAAGCTCTAAGCTCTAAGTAACTAAAATATATGGCAAGAATAGCAGGAATTGATTTACAAGACGGTTGGAAGATAGATTTTGCTCTGACAAAAATCAAGGGTTTGGGTTGGTCGTTGTCTAAGAAGATTATGAAAGACGCCGGAGTTCCAAACACCAAAAGGGTTTCGGATCTTTCGGCTGATGAGATTTCAAAAATCGGTTCGGAACTTGAGAAATATCAAATCGAGGGAGATTTGGCAAGGGCTACCAGAGGAAATATCCAGAGATTACAGGTAATTGGATCGTACCGTGGAATGCGCCATGCGAAAAATCTTCCGGCAAGGGGACAGCGGACACGGACTAATGCTCGCACAAAAAGAGGTAAAAGAAAAACTGTAGGAGCATTTAAAAAAGAAATGTTAAGTAAAATGAGTGTTGGTAAGACTGGTGAAACAAAGTCCGCCCAAGGCGGATCCGCCTCTGGAGGAAAGTAGCAATATGGCAACTAAACAAAAAAATACCAGAAAAGAGACGAAATTGGGCAAAGTTTATATTTCTGCGTCTTTCAATAACACCCTGGTAACTGTTACAAATACAAACGGAGAAACTCTTGTGTGGAGTTCATCCGGGGCCTCAGGCTTTAAGGGTACAAGACGCGCCACACCCTATGCAGCGACAACCGCCGTTGAAAAAGTTTTAGGTCGAGCTAAAAGTGAGTTTGGTGTGGAAGAAGTTGAAATATATGTTAAAGGGCCGGGCGCCGGGAGGGATGCAACACTCCGGGCCGTGAAAGCTGCGGGGGTTAAGATAGCTCTTATTGCGGATATTACGCCGGTTCCGCACAACGGACCCAGGCCAAAGAAGAAGAGGAGGGTATAGTTGTTTAATTTATGAGATATACAGGACCAAAAGACAGACTAAGTAGACGGGAAAATTTTGACCTTTTTGGTGCAGGATCAAAACTTACTCGTCTTAGTGTTCCACCCGGAGTTCACGGACCAAAAGGAACCAGGGGTTCGTCCCAATATGGCAAACAACTTAGGGAAAAGCAAAAAGTTAAGAGACTTTACGGAATTTCCGAGACTCAGTTTAGGAATTATGTTGCCGAGGCATTTAAAACCAAGGGTAATACGGGAGAAGCTATACTTGTTAGTCTTGAAAAGCGTCTAGATAATACCGTTTACAGGCTCGGGTTTGCTCCAAGCCGGCCGGCTGCCCGCCAATTGGTTTCTCATCGGCACATTCTTATTAATGGCAAAAAAGTTAATATTCCGTCCTGTAAAGTCCGTATGGGGGATGTGATTTCGGTTGACGCTAAGGGTATGGCAATTCCGGAGGTTAAAAAGTCGCTTGATGCTAAAGATTTTAAAATAGCCTCATGGTTGACTAGAAAGGCAGCTGTGGGTAAAATCTCCGGTGAACCCAAAAGAGAAGATATTACCGAAGCTGTGAGCGAGCAGGATATAGTTGAATTTTACTCGAGGTAGCAACCGAGAGAGGGGCACTTGTGCGACTACAGCTACCTTGTTGGGCAAGAACTTGTTCTTGCCCAAGTGAATCATCCGAAAGATCGGGTTGAAAGTGCCTAGAGATTGAGGTAGAATATCCAAAGTCTAAGCAAAAAAAATGAACGAACCGATGTTTGAAATCAAAGAGGAAAAAAAGGAGACAAATTATGGAAAATTTGTCATATCTCCTTTGGAACAGGGGTATGGCATAACAATTGGAAATTCTCTTAGACGTGTTCTTCTAACCTCGCTTCCCGGAATGGCTGTTGCATCGGTCAGAATTTCCGGGGTAAAACACCAGTTCTCAACACTTTCCGGAATGAAAGAAGACATAGTTGAATTTGTCCTTGCCCTCAAAAAAGTAAGGTTTTCTGGCAAATTAGAGAAATCTGTCAAGGCCACTCTTGAAGTTTCAAAACCGGGTGAATTTAAGGCAGGCGACATTAAAATCGGAGGAGGAATTGAAATTGCCAATCCGGAACTGATTTTAGGAACTTTAAATAAGGGAAGTAAAATTCAGGCAGAATTGACAATCGAGAGTGGAGTTGGTTATTCACCGGCGGAAGAGCGTTCGGTGGATTCTATAGGACTCATTCCGATAGACGCTTCTTTCTCTCCGGTTCAAAGGGTAAGTTACAAGATTGAAGAAACTCGTGTCGGACGGCTTACCAATTACGACAAATTAATTTTGGAAATTTGGACTGATGGAACAATGAAAGCCTCGGAAGCCTTGGTTCAATCTGCAAAAACCCTACTTGCCTATTTTGGTCAGATAGTAAATCCCAAAAAGATTGCAAAGATGGAAGAAGTGCCCCACGACGACCTTGGTCTTATCGGCAAGCTTTCAGTTGAGGAAATTGGACTTCCGACGAGAGTGGCAAATGCTCTGATTAAAGCCGGCTTTGAGGTAGTAGAGGATTTGGCTCATGCGAAGAAAACGGATCTTGTAAAGGTACGTAACTTGGGAGAAAAGTCCCTCAAAATTGTTGCCGCCGCCCTTGGAACCAAGGGAGTTGAATTTCTTGCCATAAAGTAAACCAATGAACAAGAAGGTATTCGGAAGAAAGCTTTCCCGGTCTCGTCCGTCTCGTGAGGCTTTATTTGTTTCACTGGCCCGGGCGATGGTTTTAAATGGAAAGATTGTTACAACCCGTGCCAAAGCGAAAGCAGTCCAGGGAAATTTGGAAAAGTTTGTTACTTTGGCAAAAAAAGGAGATATAAATTCCCGGAGGCGGGCGATGAGTGATCTTGATAATTCCCGAGATGTGGTTAGTCTTTTATTTCAAAAAGTTGCCCCGGCATTCTCGTCAAGAACCTCAGGTTACACCAGACTGATTTCTCTTCCGCGCAGGAAGGGTGACAATGCCAAGATGATGAGGATCGAATGGACGGAGAAGATAATCACTGAGGATAAAAAGAAAGAGGAAAAGAAGGATGAGTCAAAAAAGAAAACAGTCAAAAAAATAGCAGAGAAAAAGAACTCATCGCTAAAATCCTTTAATCCTAAATCCTAATGACAAAAACATATCAACCGAAAGAAAAAGAAATTAAAAGAGAGTGGCACGAGGTTGATGTTAAAGGAGAGATCCTGGGGCGAGTTTCAACCAAAATTGCCAATCTTTTGATGGGGAAAGGAAAGCCCGCTTTCAGTAGACATATGGATTCGGGAGACAATGTTGTTGTCATAAATGCCGAGAAAATCGTTTTAACGGGGAACAAGGCCAAGCAGAAAGTTTATAGAGGTCATTCAGGTTATCCGGGGGGGTTTAAGGAGAGTAGTTATGAAAAAGTTCTTAAGGAACATCCAGAAAGAATTATTGAACACGCCGTTGCCGGAATGATTCCCGACAATAGGCTCAAAGATCCAAGAATGTTAAGACTAAAAGTGGTGATTGGAGACAAGAACCCTTTTGCAGATAAGTTTGTCTAAGTACTTTGTACTTAGTACTATGTACTAATATGAAAAAGATTGATTTTTTAAACGGATTAGGCAGACGCAAATCATCCATTGCCAGGGTGCGTCTTTACCGTGGGAAGGGAGTCAATACCGTCAATGGAATGCCGGCGGAAAAATATTTTGGAGGAGCCGTTGCCCTTAAGGCTTTTACAAAACCCTTCGGAATTACCGAGACCTCGGATAAATTTTATTTTACGGCCAAAGTTAATGGTGGAGGCAAAGAAGGCCAACTAGATGCTTTGGTTCTTGCTCTTTCAAGAACATTGGTCGAAGTTGCTCCGGAAAAAAATAAGATTCTCTTAAAGAAACTCGACCTCTTAACAAGAGATTCAAGAGTCAGACAAAGAAGAATGGTTGGAATGGGTGGAAAGAGTAGACGCAAGAGACAAAGCCCGAAGCGTTAATTTCCTTTAAAATCCTCTATATTCCTCTATGTTGTGATAAGCAAAGCTTGGCCATTCATCGAATGAATGGTAAAATACGCTCACGGGGATTAGTTTAACGGAAGAATGTGTCGATGGGGTCGACAAGACGGGTGTTCAATTCACCCATCCCCGACAAGTAAAAATAGCCATTGACTTCGTCTTTACTTCGGATTAAGTTTAATTATGGATTCGATACTTCTAAACTGTTCATATTGTGGAAAGTTAGTTCGCCGTTCCTCAAGAAGAATGAATGAAAATAATAAACGAGGTTGGAAAATTTTCTGCTCACAACAATGCTTGAGTTTGTCACGAAGAAAACGAACAGAATTTGCTTGTGCGAGAGAAGGCTGTGGAAAACGTTTTTCAAGAACGCCCAGCGATTCAGTTAAATCCAAAGTGTTTTATTGCTCACAAAGATGTGCAGCCTTGGTAAACAATACATATCGTGATCGGATTGTTCGAATATGCCCGAATTGCAAAAGTGAATTTACAGGTGACAACAAATACTGTTCATCCTCGTGCATACCAAAGCAGAAATCCAAATATACAGATCAAATAGTTCTCGACATGATATCAAAATTCTTTGATAAACATGGACGGATCCCCGTGAAGAGAGAAATGTATGGTTGCTATAAAGTTTCTAGAAAATATTTTGGGACATGGAACAAGGCAATAAAAGTTGCAGGTTTTGATCCGAATCCTGTTATGTTCGCTAAAAAATATATTGCAAAAGATGGTGACAGGTGCGATTCTCTTGCGGAAAAGATAATTGATGACTGGTTATATGCAAGAAAAATAAAACACATGAGAAATTTTCCTTATCCGGGTAAAGAAAGATTTACTGTCGATTTTAAGGTTGGTGACAACTGGATTGAATTTTTTGGTCTTTCCGGAGAGCTTAAACGTTACGATGAACTTAAAGAAAGAAAATTAAAGTTGGCAAAGAAAAATAAACTTAACCTAATTGAAATTTATCCGAAAGACATTTTTCCTTTTGTTAGGAAAAAAATTTTACCGCTTGAATTTTTATTTGGATAATAGTAAAAGATAGACGCATGGCAAAAACAAAAAAACCCGAAACAGAAGCTCCGGTAAAACAAGAGGGTAGCTCCGCAAAACTCGCAGCAATTCGTCTTGCCATGGATCAAATCGAGAAACAGTATGGTAAGGGTTCTATAATGCGTCTTGGCGGCAATAGCGGAGAAAAATATAAAATTGACGTAATTCCAACAGGTTCCATTGCAGTTGATTTAGCTCTCGGAGTTGGAGGGTTGCCGCGTGGCCGTATCGTTGAAATCTACGGTCCGGAAGCATCAGGCAAAACTACCCTAGCTCTTTCCGTAATTGCGGAAGCCCAGAAAAAAGGTGGACAGTGTGCATTTGTTGATGCGGAGCATGCAGTTGACCCGGCCCGCGCCGAAATACTTGGAGTGGACTTGGATAATCTTCTTATGTCTCAACCCGATACCGGCGAACAGGCTTTGGAAATTACAGAAACTCTTATCCGCTCGGGAGCGATTGATGTTGTAGTTGTGGACTCTGTAGCAGCCCTTGTACCGCGGGCGGAACTTGAAGGAGAGATGGGAGACGCTGTCATGGGAATGCAGGCCCGTTTAATGTCCCAGGCCCTCAGGAAACTTACCGGTGCAATTAGTAAATCTAAAACCGTTTTGATATTTACCAACCAGCTTCGTCAAAAAATCGGAGTAATGTTTGGCAATCCCGAGACAACTCCGGGAGGTTTGGCTCTTAAGTTTTATTCGTCCGTAAGAATTGATTTAAGAAGAATTGAAGTTTTAAAAGATGGAGAAACAGTAATCGGATCACGTCACCGCGCCAGAATTGTTAAAAATAAAGTTGCCCCTCCTTTGAGGATTGCAGAATTTGATATTATGGAAACCGAGGGAATTAGTAAGTTTGGCGGAATTTTGGATGTAGGACTTGAGCTTGGTTTAATAGGTAAAAGCGGATCTTTTTTTAATTACAACGGAAAACCAATTGCCCAAGGTAAGGAAGCTGCCAAGCTTTATCTGAAAGATCATATAAAGATTGCAGACGAAATCGACAAAAAAATCCGTGAGATGGCAGCCTCGGGAAAGAAATTACCCAAAGAGATAGGGGAAGAAAATAAAGAGGAGGAATAATTTCTTTCCAAACTCTAAATTCTAATTTCTAAACTCTAATCAAATTCTAATTTTGAAATTTTAAATTTATAATTTAGTTAGGATTTAGCGTTTAGATTTTTGAATTTATGCCACTGATAACTTCAATCAAACAGCAGAGAGATAAAGACAGAGTTAATGTCTACCTTGATGATAAATTTGGTTTTGGCATTGATTTAGACAACTTTGTTTCACTCCATTTAAAAGTTGATCAGGAATTGACGGAAAAACAAGTTGAAGAAATAGTTAAAAAAGCCGAGTTTCAGAAAACCCTGGATAAACTACTTCGTTTCGCAATGGTTAGGCCAAGAAGCGAGAAGGAAGTTAGAGATTACTTCAGACGGAAAAAAGTTCATGAAAGCATGCACGGAAAACTGCTTGAGAAACTAAAACATTTAGAATTAATAGATGATGAAAAATTTGCAAAATGGTGGGTAGAGCAGAGGCAAAACTTTAAACCAAAAGCTATTAGAGTTTTGAGGTTAGAGCTTAGGCAGAAGGGGATAAATAAAGAAACAGTCGACGAAGTTCTCGGTGAAACTGTGATCGATGAAGAGAAAATGGCCAGAGAACTTCTTGAGAAAAAGGCATATAAATGGAAAAATCTACCTGTTCGTGAAGCCCGTCAGAAGATATCCCAATATCTGGCAGGGAAAGGGTTTGGGTGGGAGGTAATTGAAAAAGTCGTGAAAAATTTTATGTTAAAATAGCTCAGATGGAAAATCAAATTGGAGGCGACTTTCTTAAGAAAAAATATGATTTGCATAACGCTTTTGAAGTCGGGTCAGCGGTACGGAGTGTTGAACAATCTGGCCATAGGGTTTCAGGTGACCCCACGGCACGGATAGAGGCATATCTTAACCGTCTTGAAAGCCTTGCTATGAATAAGGACAAGAAAGGAGATTCCCGGCCTCTTTCTTTGCTTCGGGAAATGGTAATGGACAAATATGTCAGACGTCATGAGGAAAAAATGGCCAAAGGCGCCGCGGCTGTTGAAGAACGTGCGGCCCGTCAGATGGGTATAGATGTGCGCTACGGAGAAAGAGAACTTCAGGAACGGGGCAAGATTGCTGTTAAGGATTTAGAGAACTCTTTAGACAATTGGATAAACTATCTTTCAGATCCAAATGAGCCTTATCCAACTTGGTTCCGTTACTACACCTTTAGGAGCGTTTTGAGTCTTGGCACTTTTGATAAAGATAAGGGTGAATTTCCGGCGCGTTCCGCCGGGACAAACCTTCTTTTTCCGGATATAGACCGTGAAGCACTTGCCCATATGCAGGATATGATAGCCTCTGCCCGCGACAACAATGTTCTCAACCGCTTTCGAGAGGCTCAAATAAAAACGGAAACACCTCAAAATCAACTTTTGACCAAAGAGAAGGCTCAAAACTTTGCCAGCCTTCCTTTTGCTAAACAATACGCTGAAGCAATAAGTCAGGCTGGAGAAATTACCCCTGAAATGCGGGCAGAAAGTAGGGGTGAATGGAAAAAGTATCGTCAAAATTCAGACCCAACTGCTCTCTGGCAATCGATTCAAAATAAAGGTATCCCTTGGTGTACGGCGGGTTTAGGCACCGCTGAGACCCAACTTAAGGGAGGGGATTTTTATGTTTACTATACTTTGGATAAAAATGGCAAGCCGTCTATTCCCAGAATTGCTATCCGTATGCAGGGAGACTCTGTCGGTGAGATGCGAGGGGTTGCGGATAAAGACCAAAACCTTGAAGGAAATATGACTTCAATCGGTGAAAAGAAACTAAACACCCTTCCTGGGGCAGAAAGATACCACAAAGCAACCAGCGATATGAAACTTTTGACTAATATAGAGAAGAAAACTCAAAAGAATGAGGGTTTAATCCAAAGTGAACTTGTCTTTTTGTATGAAATAAATGGGCAAATAGAGGGTTTCGGCTATCAGCGCGACCCTCGTATTAAAGAACTTAGAGATAAAAGAAATCCCAAAGTTGATGCTCCCGTTGTTTTAGGTTGCCGCCCGAATGAAATTGCTTGGAATAGAAATGGAGTAGATGGGAATACGAAGGCCTATGTTGGTCCACTTTTCCCTGGGATTTTTACAGCTTTTAAGAGTATTGATCAAATTTATACATCTTTTCCCGAAGGCCAAATCCGTCGTGACGCAGTTGGAGCCGGAGGGAAAAGCGTTGCGGAATTAGAGAGAACTCTCAAACAAAATAAAATTCAAGTTAGTGAATACGCCGAAAGTATGATGAGAAAACCAGAATTTGTAACATTAAAATCCCGTGAGGTGATTGACCTGGTTCATTTAAAAGTTAGCGACCTCGGCTTTACTGATTCTCCAACCACGGATCAAATTTATGAAGCCGCAAAACGTTTTGGTCTGGAGTTATGTCCGCCTGAAGTTGGACCTGAGCTTCGTTTGAAATATAAGGACCAACTTGGTGGTTGGAAATATGTTGCTATGAAACAAATTGCCGATTCCGACGGCGATCCGTACGTTTTCCGGCTCCGTCGCACTGAGGACGGGGCGTGGTTGGATGACGTTTGGGCCTAGCCCGGCCGTCATTGGGATCTCGGCTTTCAGTTTGTTGTCCGTCTCCGCAAGTAACTTTGTAACTTAGTTGCTTTTACGCTTTGACACTTTGAGTTTTTGCTCCTTTACCCTTTCATTTATTTAGTCGCTTTGCGACTCGTTTCTAATTTTTTCTGAAAACTTATATGTATTTCCATGGGTGAGTAGTCCCAAATACGAAGCTAATGTTTCTTCTGACTTGTTTCCTTTCAACTTTTTAACAATTCTTTGCTTCGTTGAAGTTCTGGGGATACGATGATGGGTGAAGTGAATCCAGCCAAGAAAATCAACACCCGAAGCAAGTGTTTTAATAAAAACCTTCTTTGGATGAAGAGAAAGTTTTAGTTCTGTTTCCAGGAACCCGGATAATTTAGGTATGAGTTCCTGTAAATATGATTTATTCTCATGAAGAATAGTAAAATCATCTGCATAACGAATGTAATATTTAATTTTAAGCTTTCGTTTTACAAATTGATCAAATTCATTCATATAAATATTAACCAGAAGCTGACTTGTAAGATTCCCTAAAGGTATTCCAATACTTTTGTTATCGTCTGTACCGAAACTATTTATAATCTTCTCTAAAAGAGATAATGTGTCTGAATCTTCTATGTATCTTTTTAGGATATTTTTTAGAATTTCATGGTCGATATTCGCAAAAAACTTTTTAATATCACCTTTTAAAATCCAAGCAGTTCGGATGTTATTTCTTGAAACTTTTCTGGCGAAATTTCTTAAGCGATTTATTGCCCTATGGGTTCCTTTACTTTTACGGCAGGAATATGAATCAAATATGAATTTCCTATCAAAATAAGGATATAAAATTCTATAGACTGCGTGATGAACAATCCTGTCACGGAGGCTTGCCTTGTGAATATCCCTAGGTTTTGGGTCGCTTATTTTAAAAGCAAAATACGAACCGTGCTTATATGTTCTGTTTACAAGTTCCTCATGAAGTTGAATAACATTATCGGTGAAATGTAGCGAAAACTTGGCCACATCCTTCCTTTTTCTTTTCCCTCTTAAAAATTCCTGCCATGATACTAGTAAATTTTCAATGGAAACGATATTATCGTAAACATGAACAAGACGCAGCCGTCCTCTCTCTCTCTCTCTCTCTCTCGGCAATGCCTCTGTTTTGAGTAAGATCAAAGAGGGATACTTGATTTGGGTTGGTGTTGTTCCTCATATTCCTAAAACTGCACGGTATACAATAGGGACAAGGGTAGAAAATAAATTCCTTGACCTACTTGAGCTTTCATACATTGCATATTTTACAGACAAAGAAAAGAAATTAGAAAGGGTTTCGGGATGCATCTCGTTATTAGATACCTTAAAATTTCTTATTCATATTTCTTGGGAAGCAAAATTCATTTCGCATAAACATTATGAGGAAATTGCTCTGAAATTAGATGAAGTTGGCAAGATGTTTGGAGGTTGGAGAAAAAACTTGGGATCTTTAGAAAAGAAAAACCCCGCTTGAAGCGGGGAAAAGAGTTTACTTTCGGAGACGGAAAACAAACTGAAAGTCGAGATTCCAATGATTGTCGGGCTTGGCCCAATTGTCATTCAACCACGCTTTGTCCTCATTGCGATTGAGCTTGAAAACGTTCGGATTGCCGTCGGAATCGGTTTTGTGTGAGGTGCCATCTATTTCACTGTCCTTGGGAAAAACCAGAGGACTGTATTTTATTTGTGATATTAAATCAACGAGCACTTCACACCAAGTAACTTCTTTTTATATGACAAAATATAAAGTACTCTGCGAAAAGTAATAACCATTCACAATCTGAAAATATATTTGTCGGAAAGGTTTCGAAAAGCCGTAGCCATTCGATATAACCAAACTGAGGTTAGTATAGCAAAGTAATACGTGGTTGAAAAAGTGGTCTCCAAAGTGTAAAATATCCTTAAGAGTCAAAGAAAATGGTAAAAAGAGCCTCAAAATTAGCTTCTTTCACCACAGGGATTAAATAAATCCTTTCTTCTTTGGCCTTACAAATTATGATAAACGACGATATTAAAAAATTGGAGAAGATATCCAATATGACCTCCGAGGAGGCTAAAAAAGTTCTTCTCGAAGAAGTTCAAAAAGAGCTTACGGGCGAGATTGCCAAGAAGATTAGGCAAGCCGAGGAAAAGATCAAGGAAGACGTTAACGAAAAATCCCAGGAAATTCTTCTTGATGCCATGAAGCATGGGGCAACAGGCTATGTTGCTGAATATACGGTTTCCTCGGTTACTGTGCCCAACGAAGACGTAAAAGGTCGGATAATCGGTGCGGGAGGTAGAAATATTAGGACTTTTGAAAAAGAGGCGGGGGTTGAGATTGAAATCGACGAAACTAATGATATCCGCCTTTCTTCTTTTGACTCAATCCGTCGCGAAATTGCCAGGCGTGCTTTGGAAATATTAATCAAAGATGCAAGAATTCAACCTTCAAGAATTGAGGAAATTGTACGGCAGGTTAAAACAAGCATGGAAGATGTCTTACTTGAAGAGGGTAAGAAAATAACCCACGAGTGTGGAGTTTACAATCTTCCGGTTGAACTCATGAGAATGATCGGGCGCTACCGGTTTAGAACTTCTTACGGCCAAAACCTCGGAATTCATACAATTGAAGAAACAAAAATGGGAGTGGCTCTTGCTCAGGAAATTAATGCTGATGCAGATATGGTTCGGCTGGGCTGTTTACTCCATGACGTGGGGAAAATTGTAACCGATGAGGAGGGAAATCATGTAGAACTCGGTGTAAACCTTCTTAAAAAGTACGGGATTCCTAAAGAAGTTATTGCTTGTGTGGCCGAACATCACGAGGATCATCCGTTTTCAAGTAATGAAAGCGTTATTGTTTGGATTGCGGATGCCATTTCCGGATCCCGCCCGGGGGCCAGATATGAACCGCATGAAGATTACGTTAAAAGGATGACAAAGATTGAGGAGATTGCCAAAGGATTCCCCGGTGTTGATACGGTCTACGCATTTCAGGCAGGACGTGATGTGCGTGTGATTGTTAACCCGGATGAAGTTGATGATGACAAATTGACCGTTTTAGCTCATGATATAGCAAGGAAGTTGGAGAACGAAGCTTCATATGCAGGACAAATTAAAGTTTCCGTCATTCGTGAAGTCAGGGCTACCCAAACTACTTCTGCTAAGTAGTCTAGTTGTAGTAGTCTTCGCACTAATCCTTCGAGATAGTAAAAAAGTTGTGCCAACGGTAAGTCCTGTTTCCACTCTTGTTTCTACGCCAATTCCGACACCAATCCCAACACCTTCTCCCACGCCAACCCCTAAACCTCTGACTTTTACTGAGATGAATGCACTTTATGGGCCGTGTGTACAGCTTCCAACGCTGATGTATCATCATGTCCAAACGAAAGAAACGACAGTGGCTAATAAGCAAACCTCTTTAACCGTAAATACGGAGATTTTTAAAACTCAGATGCAATATCTTAAAGACAAAAATTATAACGTTTTAACAATGAATGATTTAATTAATTTTTTTGATAGCGGTGCTTCTGTTCCGAAACATAGTGTTCTTTTGACTTTTGATGACGGATATCATGACTTTTACTCGGATGCTTTTCCAATCTTGAGCAGTTTAGGTTTCCATGCAACTGTGTTTACGTCGACGGGACTAATGAACAATCCGGGTTATTTGAATTGGGACGAAATCTCAGGGATGAATGGAACGATTCTTTTTGCCAATCACACATGGTCGCATAAAAATGTAGTGACCCAAACTTCCATCATGCAAAATGAAATTTCGTTAGCAGATACGCAGCTTTCGGATCATGGGTTAAACTCCCCGAAGGTTTTTGCGTATCCATACGGGCCGGATAATACCGCATCCGAAAATTATCTTAACTCTTTGGCTTATAAAGCTGCGTTTACCACAAAGCCCGGAAGCGTTCTTTGTAAGAAGAAACGATTTGATCTGCCACGTCTTCGAATCGGCAACTCCTCACTTTCCAATTACGGTTTCTAGTTTTCCCAGAAAGCCCTGCCCCGCAAAAATTTTTCGTAAAATTCTGTGCGGGGTTGACTTTCCAAAAATAATGCCGTATTCTTCGCCTATATATGACAAAAGCAGATCTTATAGATCAAGTTGCAAGAAAAGCGCACTTAACCAAAAAAGCAGCGGACGAAGCGGTCGAAGTTTTTTTGGATGAGATAGGAAGAATTTTGGCAAAAGGGGAAAAGGTTGTGCTTTCCGGTTTTGGAACATTTAGGGTTATTTCAATGAAGGGCAAAACCGTTAAGATTCCAAGGACGGAAAAGTTGGTAACAATCAAGTCTCACAGGTCTCCCCGTTTTACTCCAGGAAAGAAACTGAAAAGACAAGTCACCCGCTAGCGCTTCAAATACAAAACCTTAAATCCTAAACTCTAATTTTTGTATTTTTTTATTTAAATTTATTTAGAATTTAGTGTTTAGAGTTTAGTGTTTGCTGTATACTACAGCTATGGATAAAGCCATAATTGTAGATCGTTTGGTAAAAAGTTTTGAGGTTAGTCAAAAGGAGCCAGGGCTAACCGGTGCCATCAAATCCCTTTTCTCTTCAAAAAAAAAGACGGTTAGAGCCTTAAGAGAAATTTCTTTCACAATTCAACCTGGTGAGCTTGTAGGCTTTATTGGTCCAAACGGGGCGGGGAAAACCACAACTCTCAAAACCCTTTCGGGGCTTCTTTATCCCACTAGCGGATTTATTGAAGTTTTGGAACACAATCCTTGGGAAAGAAAGCCTGAATTTCTGAAACAAATCGCCCTTGTCATGGGACAAAAAAATCAGCTTTGGTGGGACTTACCGGCAATTGAAACCTTTGAGCTAAATCGTGCAATTTATGAAATCCCGACAAAAAACTATAACGACAATCTGAAAGAGCTTGTTGATTTACTTGAAATTGGCAAGCTTATCAATACTCCGGTTAGAAAGCTTTCTTTGGGGCAGCGCATGAGAATGGAATTGACGGCGGCGCTTCTTCATAAACCAAAGGTTTTATTTCTTGATGAACCCACAATCGGGCTAGATATTATTGGCCAGCAAAAAATGCGAGATTTTATTTACGATTACAATCGCAAATATAACGCCACGATTCTTCTGACCTCACACAATATGGACGATTTATCTAATCTTGCCCGGCGTGTAATAGTAATTGATGCGGGCCAACTTTTGTTTGATGGGGCGTTTGAAGAGCTGATTGCTAAATTTGCTAAAGAGAAAATAATCAAAGCGACTTTAGGTCGGGAGGATAATATAAAAGGACTGGAAAGTATAGGCAAAATAAGAAAGTTAAGTTTCCCAGAAGTAATAATTTCTGTACCACGAGAAGCAACGGCTGTGGCAGCAGCAGAGCTTTTGCAAAATTTTCCGGTTGAAGACCTCACAATCGAAGAAGTTCCGATAGAGGATATTATCCGCAAGGTTTTCCGTGGGGAACTCAAGAAATGAAATGAAAAAGTATTTGCGGCTTTTTAATATTTCTTTTCAACAGGAATTTGCTTACCGTTTGAACTTTATTTTATGGAGAGCGAGAAATGTAATGCAGATTCTAATCTTTTTCTTTCTGTGGGATGCAATTTTTTCTGGCGGCGCAACCCAAATATTTGGCTACGATAAAGCAAAAATTTTTACCTATGCTTTTGCCCTAATAATTGTTAGAGCAATAGTCATGTCTTCTCGGTCAGCTGACGTTGCCGGTCAAATTGCAAATGGAGAGTTATCAAACCTACTTCTTAAACCGATAAATTATTTTTCGTATTGGTTGACACGTGATCTTTCCAGCAAATTCTTAAACATTTTATTTAGCATATTTGAAACAGTTGTCTTGGTTTTAATTTTAAAACCAAATGTTTTTATCCAAACCAACCCAGTATATTTAATTTCTTTTACCCTCGCCCTGATTATTGCGATGTTTATCTATTTTACGACTATTATGATGACCAGTTTTGTGCCATTTTGGGTACCGGAAATTGTCTGGGGTGCGCAGTTTTTAGTTATAGTTATTGTTGTTGAATTTTTGTCAGGAGCATTTTTACCTCTAGATATTTTTCCTCCCACCGTTTATCAAATTTTAAGATTTACTCCATTTCCATATCTTATATTTATACCAATTAAGATCTACCTGGGAAATTTTGATTATTCCATGGTAATACAGAGTTTGATAATTGGAACCGCTTGGTGTTGGGTGCTGTGGAGAATAGTAAATTATATTTGGAAAAAGGGGCTTTTAGTTTATGAGGGAGTTGGAAGGTAACATGAAACAGCTTTTGTATTACACAAAAATTTGGTCAATGATGGCCAAAAACGCCTTTCTTAATTGGTCTACAAATAGAAACGTTCTTTTAGTATTCCTATTTGGTAAATTAATTAGATATGCATTCAGTTTCGGATTTTTATACTTTTTGGTTAGAGGAACGAATGGCTTTTTGGGATACTCCCAAAACCAGGTATTGTTTTTTACGATAACTTTTGTACTTCTTGATACAGTCGCCCAATTTTTCTTTAGAAATGTGTATAGTTTTAGACCCATGGTAATTTCAGGGGATTTTGATTTGGTTTTAGTTAAACCTTTAAACGCTCTTTTTAGAATTTTACTTGGTGGACCGGACCCGATTGATTTAATCACGATTCCCCCAATAATTTTTGTTGCAATATGGATTGGCGCACTCCTTCATCCGACATTTTTTCAAGTTTTAAGCTACATTATTCTTCTTCTCAATGGGTTTTTGATCGCCGCCGCATTTCATATTTTTGTTTTGGGTTTTGGAATAATTACACTGGAGGTCGACCATATGATCATGGTATATAGGGATTTAACTTCGATGGCACGTTTCCCTGTGGACATTTATAAACAACCTTTGAGGTGGATTTTGACTTTTGCAATACCGATAGGAATAATGTTTACGGTCCCCGCGAAAGCGTTTGAAGGTTATATTGGACCTTTGGCGATTATATTCTCGGTTGTTTTTGGGATTGTTTTACTTTTTTTCTCTCTGAAATTTTGGAATTTCGCGCTTAAGAAGTACACTAGCGCTAGTAGTTAAATATATGCAGAAGCTTCTGATTATTTGCGGGCCGACGGCAATGGGAAAAACTTCATTGGCTATTCGGATAGCCAAAAATTTAGTGGGCCATAGCCCTGAGCGAATGGTGAGTGGAGTCGAATCCAGAGTCGAAGGGGAAATTGTCTCTGCCGACTCCCGGCAGGTATATAGGGGAATGGATATCGGGACAGGAAAGTATTTGCCGGTTGGGTCCCGGATTAGATATCCCTGGTTTTATAAATGGGGATACTATGAAGTTGGCGGAGCGAGAGTTTGGGGGTATGATTTGGTCGACCCAAGAAACGATTTTAGTGTTGCTCAATACATTAAATTTGCCGATAACATTATTTCTGATATTCAAAAAAGGGGTCGCACACCAATTCTTACCGGCGGAACAGGACTTTATATAAAGGCAGTAATTGATAGAATCCCGACAGCGATTATCCCCAGAAACGAAGCCCTACGCGGAAACCTTTCGAGTAAAACCGCGACCGAACTCTATGAGATGCTTTCCCAGATAGATTCGATAAAAGCCGGATCGCTAAATTCATCTGACAAAAGAAACCCGAGAAGATTAATAAGGGCGATTGAGGTGGCAACCTGGATGATCGATAATCGCCAAAAAATTGTCAAAGAGGAGAAAAGAGAACATTTTGATATTCTTTTTGTCGGCCTTAGAACTTCTCGCGAAGCAATTGAGGCGCGAGTTGATGAGAGCATTAGTCTTCGGGTCGAGTACGGAATTAGGCAGGAGATTGGGAAACTTTTGAAGCAGGGAGTTAAGTGGGATTCTCAGGCTCTGATGTCTTTGGGCTATAGGCAATATAGGGATTTTTTTGAAGGCGGGGTTTCTGAAGATGCAGTGATCGATGAGTGGAGGCGTGAGGAGAAAAAGTACGTAAAGCGGCAGATGACCTGGTTTGCAAAGGATAAACGTATAAATTGGTTTGATATTGATGACGGGGGATATCCCAAAAGTGTGGAAAAATTGGTCAAAAAATGGTATTCTACTGATTATGACGAGAAAAATTGAAATTTCCCATAGAACTGTTGTGTTTACGGTTTTTTTCCTGTTGTCTTTGTGGTTTGTCTATTTCATAAGAGACATTATTTTAGAACTTTTTGTGGCACTTCTTTTGATGGCGGTTTTGGGCCCTTTTGTGGATCGGTTAACCAAAATAAAGATTCCAAGAGTAATTTCAGTGGTAATTTCGTACCTTTTAGTTTTTAGTATATTTGGCGGAGTGGTCGCCCTAATTATACCTCCCCTTGTTGATCAAACGGGAAGCTTTGTCGCGGCCTTACCGGGTTACCTTTCGAATATTGGAGTTGCTAAAAATCTAAGTCAAAATGTTGTAAATGAGATTCTTGTGGGATTAGGAAGTCTTCCCGGAGAAATTGTAAAAATTACTCTTTCTCTTTTTTCCAATGTTGTTTCAGTTTTGACGGTTCTTGTTTTTGCGTTTTATATGCTTTTATCCAGAGGTACTTTTGATAATTCCTTGGGACTTTTCTTTGGGGAGGAAAAGAGGAAAGAAATAGGATCAGTTATTGAGGCACTTGAAGTGCGGTTGGGAGGATGGGCCAGAGGGGAATTATTCTTAATGCTTACCGTGGGTTTTGCAACTTTTATTGGACTAAGCTTGATAGGGATTCCATTTGCCATACCTCTTTCAATTTTAGCCGGGATTTTGGAAATTATTCCGTACTTGGGACCGATCGTTGCGGCAATTCCAAGCATGATCATAGGGTTTGGTATTTCTCCACTTACTGGTTTTGGGGTAATGGCCATAACGTTTTTGATTCAACAGGTCGAAAATTATGTCCTAGTACCAAAAATTATGGAGAAGTCGGCTGGCGTTTCGCCAATTGTAATTTTAGTCGCTTTGGCAATTGGGGCACGTCTGGCCGGAGTCACCGGAATGATCATTTCTATCCCGTCAGTTATAGCGCTTCAAATCCTGACTAAAAAATATTTGGTACAAGAATAATTTCTCCAAAAAAATACCCACTTTCGTGGGTACTTTTTACTTTAGAGGTTAGTAAGCCAGGTTCTGTTAGGCCCTGAACTGATTTCAGGGTTTGATGATCATCCATCTAAGCCCTCGAACCTCGTCCCGCCTCTTAGATTTCTCTAAGATTTTTTAAAAGCGTTTTTCACCCGTTAAGGGGCGGGGCTTTCGGAGGTTGCAGCGGGGAGGATTGCCTCTTTTCACTCGTTCCCAGCCACATTTTAAGTGGCGGGGTCGACATAGTCTCTGTGGCTCTAACTGGCACCCATTAGATAGCTTTCGCATCTAACGAGTTCTCCAGCTTACGCTGGACACCCTGCTTTCTGCTGCCTGGACTTTCCTCCCCGCATAGCTTTACGCGACGTGGGGCGATCATCCTTCCTCTAAAGTAGCGTATTATACCACGGCTTGAAACTATGTGTTAATGTTAAAGAATGTTGGCAAAGATAATCTCTGGAGCAACCATTGGGCTAAATGCCACTTTGGTTGATGTCGAGGTAGACATACCGGGGAGCAGCCTTCCAAGCTTCACCATAGTCGGACTTCCCGATAAGGCAGTTGAAGAATCAAAAGAGCGAGTCAGAAGTGCTATTAAAAATTCCGGTGCGGAATTCCCAGGAGGAAGAATTACTGTTAATTTAGCGCCTGCAGATTTACCTAAAATGGGGCCGGCGTATGATTTGCCAATTGCCTTGGGAGTTCTTATTGCTGCGGGTCAAATTGCGCCTAATGTTTCCGGCTCAATGTTTTTTGGCGAGCTGTCTCTCGATGGGGGCTTAAGGCACACCAACGGAATCCTTCCCATGGCCTACCTTGCTCGCGAAAAAGGAATCAGCCAGATATTTATTCCAAAAGTTAACGAAAAAGAAGCAGCGGTTGTTCCCGGAATTAAAGTTTATGCAGTAGAGTCTCTGCTTTCTCTGGTCAGATTTTTCAATAAAACCATTGAAATTTCTCCTTGTCCAAAAGTCAGTTTGAAAAGTCTGCTTGTCAGAAGCACTGCGGAGTTTGATTTTAGTGAGGTTGTTGGTCAGGAACAAGCTAAAAGAGCACTCGAGATTGCTGCGGCTGGAAACCACAATTTATTTATGAAGGGTAGTCCGGGGTCCGGTAAAACAATGCTTTCAAGGGCCCTACCCGGAATTCTACCAACATTAACCGAGGAAGAAGCTTTGGAGGTTACTAAGATTTATTCCATAACCGGAAATCTGCCGGAGGAGCAAGCAATAATTATCAAGCGCCCTTTCAGAAGCCCGCACCACACAACAAGCAGAATTGGTTTAATCGGCGGTGGAACAAATCCAATGCCGGGTGAAATTTCACTGGCCCATAGGGGGGTTCTTTTTTGCGATGAATTTCCCGAATTTCCAAGACACGTACTTGAAGCACTTCGTCAGCCAATGGAGGATGGGGTGGTGACAATTTCCAGAGCCAAAGGATCTGTTGCATACCCGGCCAAGTTTCTTCTTATTGCGGCCAGTAATCCCTGCCCATGCGGTTATTACCAAGATGCAAAAAGGGCCTGTACTTGCCTACCAGGGATGATCTCGCGTTATCAGAAACGAATTTCGGGACCAATTTTGGACCGAATTGATATTCATATCGATGTTCCGTCAGTTGAAACCCAGAAATTAGTATCTAAAGATAGTGCAAAATCCGAAAGTTCAAGAGAGATTCAGAAACGGGTTCAATCGGCCAGAAATACACAAATAACTCGGTTTAAAGGAACCGGAATTAAATCAAATGCGGAAATGACAACACGGGATGTTAAAAAATGGTGCACTCTCTCAGATGATTGTCGACGTTTATTAACCAGCGCAGTTGCCACAATGGACTTAACTGCCCGCAGTTATTTTAAAGTCATAAAAATTGCCCGTACTATTGCCGACCTGGCAGGGGACAAAACCATCTCCATTAACCATATTGCTGAGGCCTTGCAATACCGACCAAAAGTGGAAAGTTAGTTTCGGTTATAATTAATTTATGGCAGAAGGTTTGGAGGTTCCCCATAGTGATATTAATTATAGTGATCCGATTCTTACTTCTCTCGAGCCAACGGCGGAACGGGTATTCGTTAACAATTCATCCTCAGATGCCACCGTAAATATTCTTAAGGCAAACGGTTTTAAGGCAAAAGCTGTACCAACCTCCAGTGGTGCAGGGTTTACGGAAGCGATAGTTATACAGAAAGAAGCCCCGTCGGGAAAAACAGTCCGTGTCTATCGGGGCGTAAATCAGTCAGACGTATCAGTTTTAAAACAAATTCCCTACGCCATGCGTGCAGATAGTGAAGACAGCTACGGATCGGTTACACTGGATAATGTGAGACAAGAGGTTGAAACTTTAGCAGAAGATCCATCTTATGAGCACCTATTGGCATACGCAGATAAAATAAGACCTCAAATAATCGAGAGTCAGAAAAAGAAGCTGGATGAAAGTTTGACAGAGATTGAAGATGGCGTTTTAAGAGGACGTAGTGTGAGAAGGTTGTTGGCTTTTGATCAGATTAAACATGGTGGTGGGAATCTTGATAGCGGAGTAAGTCCTTATGTATCAGCTTCTTTTAATCTAAGAGAAGCGTTGAAATATACACATGAAGACGGTGTCTTGCTTGTTATGGATGTTCCCATTTCACAGATCGAGGATCTAAATTCAGATGAAAGTGAGACGAACATTAAAGGCATAATTGACGCTAGGTACATTACTGCCATTATTCCAAGGGACGGCAGTATTTTGAGAGACGATCAAGCGGGTATGCAGGCAATAGATGCAATGTTGCAAACCGTTTCAGAAACCGCACAAATCCCCGCTTATGATCCCGAAGAAACTAAATTAGTTCGGGAAAATCAATTAGCGAGTAACCAAGAAAAAGACAGGAAACAATGGCTGGTTGATGTCGAAGAAGTACGGCAGAAAAGGACTGCAAACCTTATTTCTCAATTTTCCGAAGTTGGTTTGAATGCTCAAGAAGTACAACAAAAGGCATCTGATGCTAAATCTGATATCTATACTGAAACTAAAACAGATATTTTCGATTACTATACAAACCTGCTGGGTAAAATAGGTCGTGGTGGAAAAAATGCTTCGGATTATGAATATGAATCTGGCAAGAGTTTTGATAGAGACAATATAAGTGATAGGATGCTGTTTCAACTCCGCACTTTAGTACAAAGACAAGAGCAAAGGGAAGCGGAAAGGTAAAGAGGAACTATTTTAGGTATGTTTTTTGTGCTTCGTTAATGTAGAATTTTACTTTCTCATCATCAAAATTTATTTTTGTTTTTAGCTCGTCAATCCTCTTGGCAATTTCACCCTCCATTTTATAGAAGCTATTTTGTTTGTCCGGGGCGTGTGGACGATTTTCAAGAAACGCCTCTCCCCTAAGAAGTCTGAAAAATTCGTACATAGTTATGATTTTGGGATAGAGCATAGATTTGTCATCTGTATTTAATGCAATCCTGATCTCCTTGGTTATTAAATTGTAAATATTGGTAACCAACAATGTGTATTCTTCCGATGTCATGCTTAGAGTCTAGCAAGTGTCTAATGGAAATACAATTTTGCAGGACTCTTCAATATAGACCAAAAGTCGAATAGTGGCTACAATTCAGTATAAGATTAGTAGAGATGAGATTACAAAATGAGACTTGTAATTCAAAGAGTTAAAAAAGCAAGGGTCACGCGAGTGGCTGACAAAAAAATTGCCGGTCAAATTGAAACAAGGAGGCTGGTGCCGAAAAATTATACCGTTATGGATCAAAGGCTGTGATGGTCAGTATCAGTTACAACTTGTGTTTTTCCGGATAATATATTCATTAACATTACGCTAGCTTTCCAACCAGATCCCGAACCAATTTTCTTACTATACTCCACAACAAACGATGAGTTTGTAACCCACGAAGGTTTATATAAGTTATCCTCAACGTCGGCTTTTAAGATTGTTTTATCGTCAAGTGTCATTAAATCTAACAGTCTTATCTCACTAAAAGGACCGTTACCATTATTACTGGTATAGATAGCATGCAAATTATCTGGCGATAGTTTTATGTTTTCGACAGTGAAGTTTTTAGTATTTAAGATTACTTTTTTGATTGTACCTTTCGTTACAATTAAATTGTAATCATATTGAGTTACGGAATCACCTTCGGGTTTTGCGTACTTTAGAGTAAATGTAAGATCGTCGTTTTCTAAAGGATTAATATCAAAAACGAAGTAACCACCTGGGGGAGAGGTGTTAATTGGACTGGTTTGCCCATTGGTAATATTTATCTTATATAGGCCTCCCTGAAGTTTATAATTATGATAGTTTTTCCCAAATGTTGTGTAAACAAACTCAGAATTTTTGTTCCACATGTTAATATCGGAGAAGTTTCCTAAATACACCTTTTTATCGGTTTCTATGTTATAAACATATGCACCCGTTTTGTATTTTGGATATAGATCGACATTGATCAGACCAATGCGATTTTGGGGGTCTATGTATTCAACAAAGTAGAATATTTTCTTATTGTCTGGAGAAACTGAGTGGTTTGTGATAATAATGTTACCGCTCTCATTATTATTTTCGATGATCTTTTTACTTTCTTTTGTTAAATAGTTATAAGCATAAATGTTCGTAGAGCCGTCGACAGTGTTGTATTGGGCATCTTTATAGTAAATCCATCCATCGGTGACATTATTTATTAGTTTAATGGGGATTCCGGGAGAAATTAATTTGATTGCATTTTTACCGGCCGTATCTGCAATCCAAATGTTTCTTAATAGAAAATGGTGCCCACTATCCCATTCACCGATTCCATATACGATTCTGCTCTTATTATTTTTTGTTGAATCTGAGTTTTGTAAAGTTAAGACCGGTAAAGATAAAATATTTTCTTTAACGTTTTTGAATAAAATTAGGTAAATGGCGCCGACAACTATGATAATCAACAATATTAGGATTGGAGCAAAACCTTTTTGTTTCACAATTCAGTATTTATTATTCTAAGTAGGAAGTCAATAAAACTATCTACTATGACTAGCCAATGGAGAATGGTGATAGAATAGCGATATGAGATTGGTTGTGCAAAGGGTAGAAAAGGCAAAAGTTACTAGGGTTGAGGATCAAAAAGTTGTTGGCCAAATTAAAAAAGGCCTGTTTGTTTTGGTTGGGTTTAAAAAAGGGGACTCTGAAAAAGATGTCGAGCTTCTTGCTGTCAAGCTGTCTAGACTTAGGGTGATGGCTGATAAAGAAAATAAGATGAATTTGTCAGTAATTGATACGAAGTCAAAAATATTGGTCGTTTCCCAGTTTACACTTCATGCGGATACCTCAGGAGGCAATAGGCCAAGTTTTATTAATGCGGAAGATCCCGAAAAGGCGAGAAAGCTGTATGAATTTTTTATCGTGAGTCTCCGAGCTAAAAATATCGAAACAGAAACAGGCAGTTTTGGGGATCACATGGAGATAGATTGCGTCCTCGACGGCCCAGTAACAATAATCTATTCAGATTAGTTTATTCTCTCTCAAAATCTCCTCCAACTATTTCAAAATTTCCTTTGGTAGAACACAAAAGGGGCCGAGTCTAACCCGGTGCCCTTTTGTTTTAAGTGCTCAAAAAAGAGGTTTACTTGCCTCCAATTCTGAACATGGTTGTGCCGCAAACTTCACAAACAGCTTTTGTAGCTTTTTTACCATTCTTCATGGTAACTTCTTGTGCATCCTTTCCTTCTCTCTTGGCACGACATTTGACACAGTACATCATAATTTCTCACCTCCAGTCCTTAGGACAGAACGAACTTGATCCAGGCTAAGTATAACACCAGCTCGAGAATAAGTATGAGGCCGACGATCAGAAGGCTACGCACAATATCCTTTTTGTTGTTACGCACAAGAGTGTCTTGTGCCATATTATTGGCCATTTTAGGAGATCTGAGTTCACTTGCAACGTAGCTTTCACTCGATTTTGATTCCCCCTTGACATGAGCTTCGGGAGGCTGCCAGGAAACCAAAAAACCATAATGAGGTGCCTCCTTGTTTTTGCGGGTTCTATGTGCGGCCATTGACAGCATTATATCAAAAATGTAAAAATGATTGATCTTAAGACTTGCCCTTTAAAGCAATGCAAACACAAGTGCTTTTATTTTTTTTAATAGGAGGGCTCTGGCTTTTGGGAGTGAGTATAGTTTTGTTTCGGATATTCGCTCTCTTTAACAAACTTACAAAAGGCGTTGAGGTAACCGATCTTAAGAAAGTTTTGGAAAAGATATTATTTAAAGAGGAGAAAAACTCTGAAGAAATAAAAGGACTAATTAAAAGAGCGGATTATTTAGAAGAAGATGGAAAGCTGCATGTTCAGAAAGTCGGACTTGTCCGATTTAACCCTTTTAAAGAATTGGGTGGCGACCATAGCTTTAGTCTTGCTATACTGAACAATGAAGATACGGGTATTATAATTACCAGTCTTCATACGAGGGATAGGACACGAGTTTACATGAAGGATATTAAGAAGGGAAAAAGCAATTTTGAGCTTTCGGCAGATGAGAAAAAGGCGTTGCTTGTCGCCCAAAAGACAAAATAGACAAAAGCTATAAATATCATGAAAATAAATCAGATTTTCAGTTCAAAAAAATTTACAATTATTGCAAGTTTTGTCGGTTTGTTTTTAATTTCTGTCGGGGTTTCTCTCCTTGTTTTATATCTTATTGCGCCGAAGACAGCATCCAATCTGATTGGCGGGGATGGAAATAAATCAAAATTTGACCTCACCCTGCCAAAAATTGCCGAATGCCCCGTTAACGGTCAAAAATATACTCAGCCTGAAGCTGACGTTTGGAACACTCGACGCCCGATAGTTCAGGTAATTGAAAATCATATTGACGCCAGGCCAGTATCCGGACTTTCAAGGGCAGATGTGATTTATGAAGCTGTTGCAGAAGGGGGAATAACAAGGTTTGCAGCGGTATTCTACTGCGGAGCAGTAGCCGAGGATGTTAAGGCCGCTCCTCTGAGGAGCGCAAGGGTTTACTTTGTGAATTTGGCAGCGGGTTATGGGAAAAACCCGGTCTTTTTACACCAAGGGGGAGCAAACGACTTTTGTTCCGATTGCCCGGGGGGGGTAAAACCGAGAAGTGATATTAACCCCACAGTTAATGCCTATGCACTTTTAGATAAACTTGGCTGGAGAAATGGCAGTCGCGGAAATGACATGGACGGCGGATTTAACGTAGGTTTTCCGATAGTGGTGCGTGATCAGTATCGCTTGGGTAGTACTCCTGCAGCCTGGGAACACTCCGTCGTTGTGGATATAAATGAAGCCTATAAAGAGGCTGCCAAACGCGGCTTTAATTCTGACGACTCACAAGGTGTATCGTGGACAAAGGGTTTTAGAAAATGGCTTTTTCAAGATGGGAAGGCTGATGCTTTGGCAACAGCGGTCGATATTAAGTTTAATTTCTGGGAGAGCATGCAAGGATATGACGTTGAATGGAAATATGATTCGGCAACGAATTCATACAAAAGATTTAACGGTGGCGTACCTCATCTTGACGCGGAATTTGACAAACCGCAGTTGATAGCAAAAAATGTGGTTATAATGTTTGCCAAAGAAACAGGACCGCTTGACACAGAAAAACACATGCTTTATCAGGTTATAAGAACCGGTAAAGCGGTTGTTTTTCAAAACGGTATTGCTGTAACCGGGACTTGGTCTAAAGCGTCTGCCCTTGACAGGGAAATTTTTTATGATACAAATGGGAAAGAGGTAAGTATGGTCCGCGGTACTACTTGGATTGAGGTAGTCCCCGCCCAAAATTCTGTTAATTACTAGCCTGCCCCAAACAAATGGCTAATTTTAGCGATATCATAACCTCAAAGGTTCGTATAAAAATTTTGGAGCTTTTTTTCTCCAACCTGAAAGAGTTGTACCATGTCCGTGGTATTGTTCGGGAGATTGACGAAGAAATTAATGCGGTCAGGCGCGAGCTTACCAAACTCGAAGCCGATGGAATTTTAAGAAAGGAACCGAGAGGTAATAGAGTTTATTATTCGATAAGATCTGAGCACCCGTTTTTTGGCGATCTTATTTCGATGGCTGCCAAAACTACAGGTTTGGGCAAAAGTTTAATCGAAAATAAGAATAAGATTGGCAAGGTCTCTTTTATTATGTTTTCCGGCAGATTTGTGAGGATGAGAGAACGAAGGCGAGATGAAGATGTTGACATCCTGGTTGTCGGAGAAGTGGTATTACCTGAACTCGCCTCTTTAATAAGAGTTGAAGAGAGTAAGCGTGGCAAAGAAATAAACTATACGGTAATGAGTAGGGAAGAACTTGATTTTAGAAAGAAAAGACGCGACCCGTTCCTCCTTGGAATTTTGGCGGGCAACCGTGTTATGATTATTGGCGATGAGGAAGATCTGGTTAGTTAGCTTCATATTTTTGATTACGGTTATTGCCACAATTATTTCTCTTCCCTATGGAATTCACTTTAAAGTCGGTAAATTTTCTGTTGATAAAAACTTTGACTTAAAAATGGGACTGGATCTTGCCGGAGGGAGCCATTTGGTTTTTGAAGCAGATATGGAAAAGATCGCAAAGGAAAAGCAATCCACCGCGATTGAAGGGGTTAAAAATGTTATTGAAAGGAGAGTGAACCTTTTTGGGGTTTCGGAGCCTTTGGTTCAAACCTCTCAATTTGAGGGAAAAGATAGGGTTATAGTCGAGCTCCCCGGAGTTATGGACACGCAACAAGCGGTGAGTCTTATTGGGAAGACGGCCCAGTTGGAATTTGCCGAGGTTAAGGAAATTCCGGCCACAAAAAACGCCTCTGCATCATCCACTTTAATCCCAACAAATTTAACAGGTGCGGATTTACAGTCCGCGTCCGCAAATTTTGACAGTCAGACCGGTAAACCAATCGTTTCGTTACAATTTACTCCCGAGGGAGGAATAAAATTTGCCGAAATTACCGGAAGAAATATCGGTAAGCAGATTCCGATCATTCTTGATAATGAGATAGTGTCAGCCCCAGTTGTTCAGCAACAAATTGTTGGTGTGGATGCACAGATCACCGGAAGTTTTACGATCGATGAAGCAAAAGAAATAGCAGTGCAGCTTAATGCCGGTGCACTTCCTGTGCCGGTAAAACTGGTACAAGAAACTACAGTCGGGGCAACTCTTGGGGCATTATCGATCAAGCAAAGTGTTTTGGCTGGCGCGATCGGAGTGGCAATGGTTTGTCTTTTTATGATTTTGGCCTACGGAGGATTTGGGGTAATTGCGGATGTTGGCCTTTTTATATTTGCAGTTTTAACAATAACGCTTTACAAACTAATTCCCGTGACGATTACGCTACCCGGAATTGCAGGGTTTATGTTGTCTGTGGGAATGGCGGTTGACAGTAATATATTGATTTTTGAAAGGTTTAAGGAGGAGAAACTCAAAAGAGCAACAGCAGATGCCTTGGAGGTTTCCTTTGGTAGGGCATGGGATTCAATAAGAGATGCGAATATAGCAACTCTGGTTACCGCATTTATTTTAGCAAACCCGTTTGATTGGCAATTTTTACATACGTCAGGACCCGTGAGGGGTTTTGCTATAACATTGGCTCTTGGAATAGCCATAAGTCTTTTTACCGGGATATTTGTTTCAAGAAATCTTTTGCGTGTTTTTGTTCGTTCGAAAAGCTCGTAATATCCTAATATCGAGTATCTTAGTATCTAAATATGATTAATTGGATGAAGTTTCGCTGGCTATATTTGTTAATCTCTGGAACGGTTATTATCACTGGGGCATTCTCCATGCTTAAGTGGGGCTTTAAGATTGGGGTCGATTTTACCGAGGGGGTTGTTGCAGAATATAAGTTCCCGGACGGCAAAAACCAAATTTTTAAGTACAGTGTTTTGAAGGATACCGAAATTGAAAAAATCAGAACAGAGTTTAAGCAAAGAGAGGCGGTAGAGGTAAGTTTTGAAAATGTAGGTCCGTCAATTGGACAGGAGTTAATTAAAAAGACAATTTATGCTCTTCTGATTTCAGCTACGGCAATTCTTTTTTGGGTGGCGTATCAATTCAAAAGTATAAAATTTGGAATTTCTGCAACTTTGGCTACATTCCACGACACCCTAGTTCTTCTGGGCACATTTTCATTACTTGGTCATTTTTTTGGTGCCGAGATTGATTTTCTTTTTGTAACTGCAATGCTTACAATTCTTTCCTTTTCCGTTCACGACACAATTGTGGTGTTTGACAGGATTCGCGAAATGCGCAAAAAAGCCGGTGCAAACTTTATCGAGATGGCAAATAACGCTTTGAGCGAAACGATGGTTAGGTCACTAAACAATTCTTTTACGATAATTTTTATGCTTATCGCCCTGATACTTATAGGCGGGGAAAGCACGAAATGGTTTGCGGTAGCCCTTCTCATTGGTACTATCTCAGGAACCTATTCTTCCCCATTTGTTGCTGTTCCTATTCTTGTCACCTGGGATGAAATCTCCAGAAAATTAATCCCGCAAGAATGTCTAAGAAAAATTTTTATTTACTCCTTGGGGCTTTAATCACTTTGCTCAGTTACCTTTTGCGAAACTTCCAAAACACTTCTATGACTCCGAGCGTAGTAGAGGGACCAACCCCGCAAGCTCTTTCCACCCCTGCTTCCGCCAGTGTGGGTAAGGTCACTCGTATCATCGATGGAGATACGATAGAAATCGAAGGAGGAGCGAAGGTGCGCTACATAGGAATAAATGCCCCTGAATCGGTTGCTCCGGGAAAGCCAATGGGATGTTTTGGAAAGGAATCGTCAAACAAAAATATAGAATTGGTTTTAGGGAAAGAAGTGAGACTTGAGAAAGATGTTTCGGAAACTGACAAGTACGGAAGACTCTTGAGGTATGTATACGTAGAAGGTCCTTCGACAAGCTCAGGACAGATTTCGTTATTTGTAAACGATGAGTTAGTGAAATCTGGTTACGCCCGCGTTTCCACTTATCCGCCGGATGTGAAGTACCAGGATTTGTTTAGACAGTCCGAAAAATATGCTAGAGAAAACAATCTAGGCCTTTGGAAAAGTTGTTCCTAAACTCCCCAATGTTCCGTATAAATTACTTTAACTTCCTCTAAAATCCTTTAATTTATTTAGTAGAATTTCTTTCTCATTTTCTATTTTCTTTTCCACAACTTCCTCAAAAAGTTTTTCAAGAATTTCCCCCACTTTTGGTCCGGATTTAAGATCTAACTCCTTCATCACGTCATTGCCGTTGATTTTGAGATCGCGAACGGAGAATGGCTGTTTTTGAACTTCGATTAGACGTTTTTTGAATTCCTCAAGCCGCCAACTGGTTTCGCGGGCACCACCACCAAGACGGTCGGCTACGCGGAGACTCAGCATATCATCTATGTTTTCCAAGCCAACGTTACGAAGAATTCGACGAATGGCAGAATCTGTCTGATGTTCGTCAACCGTAAACTGATGCCAGCGGACCAGAGTTATGAATTTTTCTGTTTCTTTCCGTGAGAATCTAAGTCGCTCGGCCAAATTCTGTGCAATCTTCGTCGAAACCATTTCATGATTATAGAAAGTTATCACACCCGTTGCCAGTTTCTTATAAGTCTGAGGCTTGCCTATATCATGAATCAAAGTTGCAAATCTGGTTATAGGATCTTCGGATTTACAAAACTTGAGAGACATTAAAAGATGGTTTCCAACGTCATAGATATGGTGCCTGCCTGGGGATTTTTGCTCAACTCCGAAACATTTTTCCATTTCCGGTAAAATTTCTTGCATAAGACCTGAGTTTCTAAGAAGAATGGTTCCATCATACGGATTTTGAGAGGCTATGAGTTTAAAGAGTTCGTCTTTTACCCTTTCCTTAGCAATTTTGCCTATCAAAGTTGCGTTTTTTTTGATTGCCTCAAATGTTTTTTCTTCGATGGTAAATCCAAGCTCTGCGGCAATTCTAACAGCCCTCATCATTCTCAACGCATCTTCGCCAAAACGTTCATCAGGATTCCCCACAGCCCTAATAAGTTTATTTTTCAGATCTGTTTGTCCGTCATAAGAATCTTTTACCTCTTGTCTTTTACCTTTTACCTCAAGCGCCATCGCGTTTATCGTAAAATCACGGCGAGCCAAGTCTTCTTTTAAACTTTTTCCCCAAACAATTTTTGTCGGATGCCGAAAATCTTCATAGCCTTCTTCGGTTCGGTATGTGGTAATTTCGTGGGGCCTTTCAGTGTCGTCGGGGTTGTCTGTAAAAACGGTTCCAAATTGATTATTGTAAAGCCCGCCGGGCAACAACTGTAAAATTTCTTCCGGAGTTGCGTTTGTCGTAAAATCCCAATCTTTTGCGTTCTGATCCATTAAAATATCCCGGACTGCTCCGCCAACGATATAAATTTCATATTTAGCTTTGGAAAATTTATCTAATATTTGTTTTACAGATTCGGGAAGATCAATTTTCATTGTGATACCATTATACCAATATGAACTGGCAAATTCTTAGTAAAGCAAGTAAAGATATTATCGAAACACTTCTAAAAAATAGAGGGATTAAAGATAAAAAGGAATTTTTTGAACCCCTAGACCCCCTTAAAATTCCCCTAAAATCCCTTAATATAAAAGAATCAGAGATTAAAAAAGCTATTGATCGGATTAAAAAAGCTAGGGAAAATAAGGAAAGTGTTATTGTTTACGGTGATTATGATGCGGATGGAATAACGGCAACCGCCATTATGTGGGAGACGCTGCATGAATTCGGACTTGATGTTCTACCCCATATTCCGGATAGATTTGAAGAAGGATATGGCATCAATACTGAAAGTGTTACTAAGCTCAAAGCTCGAACACCTAACCTCAAACTTATAGTTACGGTTGACAACGGGATAGTGGCATATGAGGGAATAAAAAAGGCTAAAGATCTGGGAATTGATGTAATTGTAGTGGACCATCATCAAAAAGGAACTAAGAAGCTTGCTACCCCCTACGTGCTACATGCTACTGCTGTTTGTGGCTCTGCCCTTGCCTGGTTTTTTGCAAAGGAACTCTCTTTGACAAGGGGGGCCCTTGTCAGTGGGCTCGAACTCGCGGCGGTTGGAACAATTGCAGATCAAATGCCACTTATAGGAATTAATAGATCAATCGTTAAGTATGGTTTGAAACAGTTAAATAAAACAAAACGCCCCGGATTACTAGCTCTTTTTGAAGAAGCAAAAATTGGGCTTGCCCCGCGGAGCCTTGGCGAAGTGGGGACCTATGAAGTTAATTACATAATTGCGCCACGCATTAATGCTATGGGGCGTTTAGCTGCCGGAATTGATTCCTTAAGGCTTCTTTGTACAAAGCGGACAGATAAAGCTTTAAAATTATCGAAGTTACTGTCCAAAACAAACTTCGATCGACAAAAAATAGTTGACGAAGCGGTAGTACACGCCCTAAGTGAAGTGCGAGGCAAGTCGAAGGGTCACATAGATAAAGTTATCGTTTTGGCGCACAAAAGTTACCATGAAGGCGTGATTGGGTTAGTAGCAGGAAAATTGGTAGAAGAATTTTATAGACCGGTAATAGTTCTTTCCAAAAAAGGAAAAGAATCAAAAGCGTCTGCAAGATCTGTTTCCGGATTTAATATTATAGAAGCAATTAAGGCAACCGGATTAATTTTGGAAGGCGGAGGGCACCCAATGGCAGCTGGATTTTCTGTAGATACAAAATTAATTCCGAAATTTACAAGAGAGATAAACAAGATTGCCGATAAACTTCTGACAGATGAAATGTTGCAAAGGAAATTAAAAATAGACATGGAGTTGTCATTTGATCAACTTGATGATGAATTATCGGAAAAACTTGAAGGATTTAATCCAACAGGTTTAGGTAACTCTGCCCCAATCTTTGCAACAAAGAACGTAGAAATTGTTGAAGTAAAAAAAATCGGTGCTGAAGGAAAGCATTTAAAAATAAGATTGGCGGATAAACCTTATGAACATATTTTTAATTCAATATATTTCAATGGGGGACAAATTTACTCAAAGTTAACACCGGATATAAAAATTGACGTTGCTTATAATTTGGAGAACAATACTTGGAACGGTTACAAATCACTTCAACTGAAGGTTAAGGATATAATAACTCACTAACATGGAGAAGCAATTTGATAAGCTTTTGGAATCTATACAAACTTACAATAAGAATGCTGACATAAAAAAGCTTAAAGAAGTTTGGGAATTTGCAAAGGCCGCTCATACTGGCCAAAAAAGACTAAGCGGCGAACCGTATATTACTCATCCACTAAATGTGGCTCTTATTCTAGCTTCATGGAGGTTGGATACGACTAGTATTATGGCAGGTTTATTACATGATACCGTGGAGGATGGAGGTGCCACGAGGGAAGACTTAGTTACTGAATTCGGAGCGGGTGTGGCGCGTTTGGTAAACGGTGTCACCAAAGTTACAGAGTTAAGACTTAAAGGAAGTAAGGCTGAAGAGTTTGTAGAAAATCTACGTAAAATGCTTCTGGCTATGGCTAAAGATTTAAGGGTAATTTTAGTAAAACTGGCCGACAGACTTCACAACATGAGAACTTTGGAAGCACTTTCCCGTGAAAAACAAATTGAAAACGGTCGGGAAACCTTGGAGGTGTACGCTCCCCTTGCTGAAAGATTGGGCATGGGTCAGGTCAAAGGAGAACTTGAAGATCTGTCGTTTACGTACGTATACCCAAGGGAATATAGGAAAATAGAAAGTGAATCGGTTGCCGTTTACAAAAATGCTGAAAGGCATATTCAGAAGATGAAAAAAACTCTTCTTAAGAAATTTTCTTTGGAAAAAATCGAAGTAATAGTTAATGGTAGAAAAAAACATCTCTATTCGCTTTGGGTAAAACTGAAAAGGCCCGAGATAGATTGGGATTTTGAAAAAATCCACGACATTATTGCCTTAAGAGTATTGGTTCCAACCATTTCGGATTGCTACAGGGCTTTGGGAGTTGTTCACTCAGCCTACAAGCCCGTTCCTTCTATCGGAGTTTCAGACTTTATTGCGCAACCAAAACCCAATGGTTATAAATCACTTCATACTAAGGTTTTTGGTCCGGATGGAAGAATGGTTGAAGTTCAGATCCGTACTTTTCAGATGCACGAAGAGGCGGAAAATGGAATAGCAGCCCATTGGTCGTATTCTGAAGAAAAGGGAATAGGGCAAAGCGATTCAAAACTGGAAAAAGGGATTATTCCTTCGAGTGAAAAACTTTCCTGGGTTAAGCAGCTTGTTTATTGGCAAAACGAGATTACGGATTCTGAAGAGTTTTTAAAAACTGTTAAATTTGACACGTTTAAACATCGGAATTTTGTTTTTACCCCAATGGGAGACGTTTACGATTTGCCGGCAGGAGCTACGCCCGTAGATTTTGCCTATGCGGTTCATACTAAACTTGTAAATTATTTGACGGGTGCAAAAGTAAATGGAAAGATAGTTCCACTCGATTACAAGCTTAGAAGTGGCCAGGTTGTAGAAATTCTGAAGAGCAAGAATCCGAAAAAACCGAATCCAAGATGGATTGAGTTTGCCGTAACTGCCATAGCACGCGGTGAAATAAAGAAGCAATTGCGAAGCGAGGCCTAAAAAGGTTAGAATTGCCTGTATATGGAAAGAACATTGACCACAGATACTCCTAAGAAAGTCGGAGAGAAGGTAAAAATTGAAGGTTGGGTAGATTCGATTCGTGATCATGGAAAAATTACCTTTGTCGACCTTAGAGACAGAAGCGGAATAGTTCAGTGTGTGGGAAAAGACCTTTCAAAAGTGACTACAGAGTCAGTGATAGAAATAACAGGCAAAGTTTCAGAACGGCCCGAAAATCTGATAAATCCAAATCTTGAAACCGGTAACGTTGAAGTTCAGATTGAAGAATTTAAAGTGATTTCTTTGGCTCATGAACTTCCAATTCCTATAAACGGTGACGGATATGATATTGATGAGGAAATTAGAAATAAATATAGATATTTGGATTTAAGGCGTCCCAGAATGGCAAAAAATATTCGGATTAGATCAAAAGTTTCGGCTTTTTTGAGGAATTGGCTTCTGAGTAATGATTTTGTTGAAATAGAAACCCCAATTTTAACCAAAACTACACCGGAGGGAGCACGCGATTTTTTAGTTCCTTCAAGATTTCAGCAGGGTAAATTCTACGCTTTACCCCAATCTCCTCAACAATACAAACAACTTCTAATGGTCGCCGGTTTTGAAAGGTATTTTCAGCTGGCAAGGTGTTTTAGAGATGAGGACCCGAGACGTGATAGAGCCTATGGAGAATTTACCCAACTTGATATGGAAATGTCCTTTATCACTCAAGAAGATATTTTAAATTTAACTGAAAAAATGTTTTCGACGTTGGTCGCTGAGCTTTTCCCCGAAAAACGAATCCAGAAAACCCCTTGGCCCCGAATTTCTCACAAGGATGCTGTAGCTAAATACGGTTCGGACAAGCCGGATTTAAGAAAGGACAAAAACAATTCGGACGAACTTGCATTTTCTTGGATTATCGATTTTCCATTATTTAACGAGCAGTCAAAAGAAGATTTCTTTTATGGTTCTGGCTCTTCTAAGTGGGCACCCTCGCACCATATGTTTACCGCTCCCCATCCCGATGATGTAAAACTTTTGGACACCGATCCCGGAAAGGTTCGAGGATTGCAACACGATTTGGTTTTGAATGGATTCGAAATTGGAGGCGGAAGTATAAGAATACACCAACCAGAGATACAGAAAAAAGTTTTTGACTTAATAGGTTTTTCGGAGGAACAAAAGAAAGAGTTTGAACACATGCTCACATCTTTTAAGTACGGAGTTCCTCCCCATGGTGGAATTGCTCCAGGACTTGATAGATTTTTAATGGCAATACTTGGAGAGCCAAGCGTAAGAGAGGTGATGGCATATCCGACAACTGCATCAGGACAAACTTCAGTCCTCGACGCGCCTAGCGAAGCCACGGATGGCCAGCTAAAAGAGCTGGGGATTAAAGTTGTAAAGAAATGAAGCTTCTTACTAAAAAAACTAATTTTTTGTTTTTTGTAATGTTGGCCTTTGTTTTTATTTCCTCAACCGCTCTTGCAATTTCAGGTCAAATTGTAGTTCCCAATCAACTAATTAATCATTTATCCAATCAACCCCCTAGAGCTTTTCCTCCCAACCCGGTTCTGGCGGCCGAGTTTTTCTTCCCTGTTATTTCCGGCCAGGGAGCTTTTGCAGTTGATTTAAATTCCGGAGTTCCGCTTTATGAAAAAAATGCGGATGCAGCACTGCTTCCGGCCTCAACCACAAAGATTATTACTGCGTTGGTGGCACTGGATAATTACCAACTTGATCAGGTTTTAACGGTGGGTAAGGGTGTGAGAGTTGACGGTCAAAAAATGGGACTCTACCCTGGCGAGCAAATGAAAGTTGAAGATTTGCTGTACGGACTTTTGGTTTATTCTGCAAATGATGCCGCCATGGTTTTGGCCCAAAATTTCCAAGGAGGCTATAGTGATTTTATCGATGCGATGAACACTAAAGCGGCTGAAATTTTTATGATAAACAGCCATTTTGAAAATCCGGTGGGTTTGGACGGAATCAGACAGCATTCGACCGCAAAAGACTTGGTGCGGGCTTCAGAGGTTGCAATGAGAAACCCGGAATTTGCCAAAATAGTCGGGACTAAACAGGTTACGGTTACGGACGTCACAGGTAAAAGCATTTACAACCTAAGAAATATTAACGAGCTTTTAGGATCGGTGCCTGGAGTTCTTGGGGTTAAAACAGGTTGGACAAAAAACGCCCGCGAAAATCTTGTTACTTACATTGAACGGGACGGGCATAGGGTTATTATTGCCGTTTTGGGAAGCCAGGACAGATTTGGAGAAACCAAAGAGCTAATTGATTGGATATTCACCAACTATAGTTGGCAGGAAGTTGTTCCAACAAATTCAAAACTCTAAATCCTAAATTCTAACGAAATCTAAAATTCAAATGATAAAAATACGAAAGGGAAATTCAAAGGATATTCCACAAATTAAAGAAAGCTTAATTGATTCTTGGGTGGAACATGCAGAAAAAGAACCACAACTCCTCGACAAATAAAAATCCCAACACCTCGTTTGTAATAGTGGCTGAGGTTGATGGTAAATTTGCAGGGTTTCAAAGAGCTGATATTCAAGAAATACCAAGCTTTTTCAAACACAATAAAATCTTTTACTTAGACGATGCTTACGTTTTACCAGAGTATAGAAGAATGGGAATCGCAACTCTCCTTATTAAAGAAGCTGAAAAAATTGCGAAGCAAAATAAAATACAAAGACTTCAAGGAAGGGTTTATACTTTTAACAAGCCAGTCCAGAACTTTTTATTGAGGTTGGGTTATAAATCTCCACACGCCATTTGGGATAAGGTTATTAATTAGATTTGCCTTTCTCAACAATTGATCCGAAGATTCTTGTTAGTTCTGAGGCTTCTTTGATTAAGCTTTTTCTAAATTCTTCTAATTCTTTGTTATTTCCAGTATCGCAAATACTTAACCATAATTTGCTTTCTTTTGCTTCTTTTCTGCAAACTTTAACTCTAAAATAATAATCTTTCTTGCTCAAGGATTCATTGGCCTCAATATAATTTGCGGCGATTGATCCGGAGGATCTGGCTAGCTGTTTTCCGTCTTCTATATTACAAATTGTTCTGGGGAGAAGTTTAATAAATTTTCTGTTATTACTTGCAAATTTCTGAGTTCTTTCTTCAAGATCGTATTTTGTATTTTGATCTTTAGGCATTTGAGTTTAGTTAGAATTTATTGTTTAGAGTTTTGAATTTATTCCCCGTAATAGTCTGCTGTTACGGCAGGAATATAGGCTGTAAATCCATTATCTCCTTCAAAAACATAAATGGGTTGAAAGAAATCGCTAACTTCATCTGGGTCAAAATAAGCAAGATATATTCTTCGAATTTTGAGAGTGTCTCCATCCTTGTTTATTCCAAGGTCGGCAATGTAAGCGTTACCGGACCCTAGCTCCCCAAACGCCTCCTCAGGAGTTTTGATTGGATAGGTTGAAAACTGAGTTTCATCAACCGGATGATAGTGGTACTCTGCTGCAATAATTCGCTGCTCGCGGTTACTGGAACCGCCGATTATTGCCCAGATATTGGCCTCATCCGGTTTTGCGGTCAGACTGGGAAGATTGTCGTAATTTTTTCTAAATAAATTCACCTTTACCACATCTGATTCCGAAAGAGAAACAGCAGGAGTTAAACCGTTATTTGTTAACTTAAAAAAGTTATGTGTGGTGGTTCCCGTCAAATCATCCGGAAGAACATTCGCGTTTGAAAGCTGGCCTCGAAATTCGGAAGCGGCGACTTCGGGAACAGGAGGTTTTTGGTCTAAAGGAGTTTTGTCGATAGATAGATCATAGCTTATAGAGAAACTGCCGGTGATGATATTTATTTCTATTGCAGAAGGAAAATCCGGATTATTAAATTTATACAAAGTGTCTGACTGCTGAATTGGATCGTTTGTAAATGCCAGAGCTCTGACTTTCTCCTTGGCCACATCAAGAGAAAGCAAGTTTGGATTAGCTCTTGGCATAAAGAATACTTTTACCTGTGCCGGAATGTTTGTTGGAAAACCACCCTCGGGAGTTTCCAGAACATAAGTTAGTTGGGCACCGGCAGAAGCCTCCGGGAGAGGAATTTTTGTCAGTTTCCCGAATTTTACGGTGGGAGGGGGCGGAGGAGAAGGAAAAGCCTTTCGATATGTTTTAATTGAGAGATCTAGGACAACCTTGCCGACGGTCAGGAAAATTATAAAAAAAATGGTATACCGGATTATTTTTCTTGCGGTTATGGCTATTTTGGTCAGTCCTGTCATGATAATTAAGAAAAACTTATACCCAATGTTAATATTTAGTATATAGGTGAAGAGCTTCCTGTTCAATCTATTATGTTGTAGAAGTTGTTTATGCGACAACTTGTAGCATCACTTCTGAAAGTGCTGTAAAATTCGATTACGATGACCAATACCCGCATGGTTCGGCAGGCTCACCATCCCAGGACCCGTTTTGCACCATCTCCGACAGGATTTTTGCATATAGGCAGCCTTAGGACCGCTTTGTATGCTTTTGCATTGGCGAAACACGAAAAGGGAGATTTTGTATTGAGGATTGAAGATACCGATCAAAAAAGGGAAGTAAAGGGAGCAACGGAAGCTTTGCAACAAACTTTGAAAAAGTTTGGGCTTACCTGGGATGAGTTTTTCGTTCAATCAGAACGTCTAGCTTTATATAAAAATGCAGCGGAAAAATTAGTTGAGGATGGTCATGCATTTTATTGTGTGTGCAAAGCTAAAAATGCCAAAGAGGAAGGTTTTTCGGTTGAACTTAGGGATCCGTGCCGGGACAAGAACTTTACGTCTGGCGCCGTAAAAATTAAGGTTCCGGAAAATAAGATCGTTAGTTACCATGACTTCGTTCATAAAAAAGAAATTTCCTGGAATACGGATACTGTTTATGATGCAACCCTGCTTAAATCCGACGGATTCCCGACTTATCACTTGGCGGTGGTGGTCGACGACCTTGAAATGAAAATCTCCCATATTCTTAGGGGGCATGACTGGCTGCCATCAACCCCGATTCACCTTTTGGTATTTGAATACCTAGGGGGGAAAAGGCCGGAAATAGGGCATTTAACGGACATCCTCTCGGCGGAAACTGGTAAAAAACTATCTAAGCGTCGGGATTCAGTTTTTGCCGAGGAATTTCTTAAACAAGGATATCTGCCTGAGGCACTTCTAAACTTTATTATGCTTCTTGGCTGGGCGCCAAAAGATAATCGTGAGATTTTCACACTTTCCGAATTTGTCGAGCAGTTTGACATTAACGGCTTTCAGGAAGCAAACCCGAGATTCTTAATAGACAAACTTGATTGGTTTAACGGATACTATATTCGCAAACTTTCTGACGAAAGTTTAAATGCCAAGTTTCAATCAGCATCTTCCCAATTTGCCCAATTAGACCAATCTGTTCAATTTTCTATTACAAAACTGGTAAAAGATCGGATCAAGAAATTGAGTGATTTTAGCGAGCTTGCAAAGTTCTTTTGGGAAACACCGGAAGTAGACCATAAATTGTTTGGTAAAAACTACAAAGAACATCTTAAAAAAGCAGCCGAGGCGGTTGAAAAGGGTACCCCCCTTGACCAGGTTCCAAAAGATAATAATTATAAAGTAGGCGACTTTTTCATGGACCTGAGGGTGGTAATAACTGGAAGTAAGTTTACCCCGCCAATCAACGAATCAATCGAAATTTTGGGAAAAGAGAAAACATTAAAAAGACTGAAATTAGTACTTTAAGGGGTTACCCTTTAAAGTTAGTCGCACAATTTTGTTTTTTGAAATTTGATTTTTATATTTAGTTAGAATTTAGAGTTTAGGATTTAGAATTTACTAAAACATGTCTCACGACCCGCCCGGAACTACATATAAAATAAACGAGGAAAGAGTTGGTAGTGAGTATTTTCGCAACAAACTCAAATTAAAGAGTTTTGAAGTTAAGAAATCCTTTGCTGAAAAGTATCCGCACGCCAATAAATTTTTTGACGACCGTGGAATCAATTTAGGGAAGATTAGGGAACATTCCGCAAAAGTGATCACAACAGGGGCATTAACCGGAACTCTTCTTTTTTCACCCACGCCCATATTTAAAGGAATGCCGGCGGTAGCAGAAATTATCAAAAATGTTACGGATTTTACTTCTGGTGGCGCCAACGTTCCAAAACAGCAAGCACTTTTGGATTCCCTGCGTCAGATATTGCCTCAAAAAATAGGCCCTCTGGATCGGTCTCAGGAAAAAACTTTGGAGCAGGTGTTTAGTCAAACGGTTGGTGTAAATGCCCGGGCTACTCTGGAAGGTGAACATTTGAATACCACCTATGGGTATATCGGGGCAGAACAGCATTTGGCGCGTTTTCCGGGAGATACCATGGCCGGGCATCCTAAAATTCCGGAGAACGACGAAGGAATGGCACCAGGTTTGGGCGCTTGGGGGTATGTTCCTGCAGAAAACGAAAAATGGTATGCAGTTGTTCAAACCCTATATCTGCCCGATTGGAGCACCCGTCAGCCATATTTGCAAAAATGGTATAAACATAGGAAGGTTTTGATAGTAAATACCATGAACGGCAATGCGGTTGTGGCCAATATAGCCGATGCCGGACCCGCCGCCTGGACAGGTAAACATTTTGGCGGCAGTCCCGAAGTAATGGATTACCTTGGAGGGTCGCGGTATAAAAAGGGACCGGTGATAATTTTTTTTGTTGACGATCCGGATAATAAGGTTCCGCTTGGACCCGTGGAGTACAATGATGTCAATATACCGGGAGTTGCATTTACACAAACATGACAAAAATTTTCTACGATCATTTGGTTGAGCTGGGGAAGATCGACAAACAAATTAAGAAAGTCGCCAAAACCTCTGAAGAGAAGGAGGAGCTTTGGGGGCTTATTGACGAAATAGTTCATCATAAGGTAATCGGTTGTATTCTTGGCAGCCTTCCCCGGGAGCACCATGAAGAGTTTTTGGGAATGTTCCACAAAAGCCCGCACGACGAAGAATTACTTTTTGGTTATTTAAGAAAGAAGGTAAGTGGCAACATTGAAGACCTTATAAGACAGGAGATTGGGGGACTAGCCACAGAACTTTTGGAAGAAATTCGGCAAGAAAAATAGTTGTTAGAAACTGGAAATTGGTTGTAGAAATAGGATGACGGAAACTGGAAACACGATTAAGAGTTTTAAGGATCTGATTGTATATAAAAGTCTGTATAGTACCATGCTTGTTTGTTTGAAAGAAGTGGTCCCGAATCTTCCGAAGGAAGAAAAATTCGATCTTGCGGATCAGATAAGAAGATGTTGTAAGGCTGGCCCGGCTTTGATCGCAGAAGGTTTTGCTAAACGATACCAGAAGTTATATTGGAGGAAATATATTGATGATACTATCGGTGAATGCAACGAAATGATCCATCACTTAATGATTTGTGTTGATGTCTATAGTGGTTATGTTGATTCCAAAAAGTGTTTGGAGTTAATAGGTCAATATGACGTGATTTGTAGACAGTTAACAAAGCTTAAGCAGGTATGGACAAATTACCATGATCTTAGATCCTAATTTCTCTTTTCTAATTTCTATTACTACTTTCCAATTTCCAACAACCAGTTTCTATGTACAATAATCATTTCGGCGGAGTTATCTGGACAAACCACGCGATGGATCGGATGCGTCAGCGCGGAATTAAGCAGGGCGACGTCTGGGCAACATGGAGAAGCCCCGATCAGAGCAGACCCGGTACGGGATCACGTCAGGGTGCTTGGATTTATTACAGAACATGGGGGAATCAAAAAATTGAGGTTGTAGCCAAACAAAACGAAAAACGCGAATGGGTGATTATATCGGTTTGGTCCCATGAGATAGCTCGTGCATCTCACGGGACCCCGTTGAGTGTGCAAAGCGCTACTCAATCGGGGTCAGATTTTCGTAGACCCTCATTTTTAAGAAACCTTTTTAATATCCTCTTCAAATAACGAGTGTTTAGGCGTAGAATTGGGAACGCTTTTGGATGGCAAAGATATCTGATCGGTTTAAGAAGTTTAGAAAAAAATTGGGAAAGTGGTTTTGGGTGGTAATTACCATTTTGATATTTGGAGTTGGATTTTTGCTGATTAAAGAAAGATCCAAAAAAGAAGTTGCAACCTTTACCATTCAAAGAGGAGTGGTTCGTGAAGAACTTATTCTTACGGGTTCTATTAAAGCTGAAAAATATTCTCTTTTGGCGTTCCCGACCTCAGGAAAAATTGCTTGGGTAGGGGTTAGTGAGGGGCAAAAAGTAAATAAGGGTCAAGCTCTCATCTCTCTTGATAAAACAGTGCTCAATACCGTATATCAACAGGCCCTTAATAACTTACGAAACTACCAGGCTGCAGCTGAAAACGCTGTAGATAGTGTTAAGGACCATGCGGTGGACGAAAGTTATACTCAGAAGGCCACACGTACGGCCGCAGAGGTCGCCCGAGATAATGCCTACGATGCAATCAAGGCTGCGGAATATAACCTTAGGAATTCAACTTTATTTGCTCCGTTTGCCGGCCTTGTCGTGTCTCTTCCTTTCTCAATTCCGGGAGTGAATGTCACTCTCGGGGATACCCAAGTTGAAATAGTTGACCCTGCAACTATTTATTTTGAGGTTCAAGCTGACCAGAGTGAGGTAATTAATACTAAAATTGGTCAGGAAGTAGCCATAGTTTTGGATTCATATAAAGATAAAGAAATCAAAGGCAAGGTAGCCTATGTCAGTTATACACCAATTACGGGTGAAAGCGGAACTGTTTATAAGATTAAAGTTAATCTTGATCAAAAGAGTTTGGGAGATCTACTACCACGTATTGGCATGACGGGAGATGCCAAGTTCATTCTTTCCCAGAAAGAGGACGTTTTGTATGCGCCTTCAAAATTTGTGCATTCGGATAAAGACGGAAAATATGTTGACCTGGGTAAAAAGAACAGTAAGGGCAGGGTCAGCGTTGGGGTTGAAAGTGAGGAGAGGATAGAAATTACGACAGGGGTAAAAGAGGGCGATATTTTGTATGATTAAACTTGAGAATGTATGTAAATCATATCAAGTTGGGGATGAAGGTGTTAATGCAGTAAAAAATATTAACCTCTTGATTAAGGAAGAAGAGTTTATAGGTATAATGGGGACTTCAGGGAGTGGTAAATCCACTCTGATGCATATAATCGGACTTTTGGAAAAACCCACTAGCGGCAAAGTTATCTTAGAAGGCAGCGACATCTCCAAGCTTTCCGATAATGAACTTTCCAAAATTAGAAATAAAACCGTCGGTTTTGTATTTCAATCTTTTAATCTAATAAATAGGTTTACGGTTCTTGAAAACGTGCTTCTACCCACCCGGTATTCAAAGGAACCCTTAAAATTTAATGCGGTAGCCCGTGCGGAGGAGCTGCTCAAAAAATTTGGCATCCTCGAAAGAAAAAATTTCTTTCCGAATAAAATTTCGGGAGGACAGCAACAGCGTGTAGCTATTGCCAGGGCTCTCGTTATGAGCCCTAAAATTATTCTTGCGGATGAACCAACCGGAAATTTGGATAGTAAAACGGGAGGCGAGATATTGACGATTTTAAGTTCTCTAAATAAAGAATTTGGAGTGACCGTAATCCTGGTCACGCATGAGCATGATATTGCCGCAAAAACAAAAAGAACGATTTATATAAAAGACGGACAAATTGTAGACAGATATTTGTAAGAATGACTAATCAAAACGAAATATTACATTTAATTAAAGCGGCGATTGAGGACTTTAGGAGAAATAAAGTAAGAACCGCCTTAACGTCTCTCGGAATTATGATCGGGGTATTGTCTGTTGTTATGTTAATTTCTTTGGGATTGGGTCTAAAAAATTATATTCAAGGTCAATTCGAAAACATGGGGGCAAACCTTATTATGATTCTTCCCGGGAGCGGTTTTACAGGTGAGGGAGGGGCAGGTTTTGGCGGCCAAGGAACTGTTGGCGGGGCAAGTTTTGATGAAAAAGATGTAGCCGGTCTCAAAAGAATTTCGGAAATTGATTATGTGGTTCCGATATTTATGAAAGGCACATCAGTGGAAGCCGGAGGTGAAAAAAAGGTCACAAGTGTCATGGGAATAAATGAAGACGGTTGGAGTTTAATGAATGTTGAGACGGAATCAGGTGAACTTTTCGGCAAAGCTGATATTCAAGGAGGGTCAAAAGTTGCGGTTTTAGGGAGCACTATCGCCCGCGATTTGTTTGGAGTAGAGTCTGATGCAGTTGGAAAGACTATCCGTTTTGAAAAACAAAGGTTTAAAGTAATCGGGGTTGCAAAGAAAAAGGGGGATTCGCAGGCAGACAGCGCAATTTTTATTCCATATAGAACAACATACGGCAGCATGAATCCGGAAAAAAAGTTTTGGGCAATTTACCTTGGGGTAAAATCGGACAACCTGGTATCTATCGCCAAACAAAAAGCTGAGATTAAACTTTTGGAAAGGTATAGGGCCGAAGACTTTGCCGTTACCGAACAAGCAGAACTTCTTAACTCAATAAATCAGATATTTGGGATAATAAACACGGTACTTGTGGCAATCGGATCTATCTCTCTTGTTGTTGGAGGAATTGGAATTATGAACATTATGTATGCAACTGTTACAGAAAGAACAAAAGAAATTGGGATCAGGCGGGCAGTGGGGGCAACCGAGCGTGATATAATGCTTCAATTTCTTACAGAATCTTTGATACTCTCAATTTTTGGCGGAACGATAGGACTTATTTTGGCGGCTCTTATTGTTCTTGTTATTAGGATTTTTTTCCCGGCATCAATTAATCTATTTTCAGTAATAGTAACTTTTGTAATATCCTCAGTCATAGGAATATTTTTTGGAGTGTTTCCCGCCAAACGTGCCGCCAAACTTCCACCGATTGAGGCGATTAGATATGAGTAGGTAAATTAATTGGAGGTTTTAACAGGCTTTCTTGCGGACATTTTTTTCTCTCTCAAAAGAAATGACTGGTGACGCTTTTCCTGTTCCAGACCCAACATTCCATCAACCTTTTTTTGACAATCCTGGTCGGGGCATATTGTTTCCGTTGTTGTTATGGCGCTATTGCCTGCCATTCCTTTAGTCACAGAAAGAACTATTCTCTGTTTTCCACATCTGACACAAACAGTTGTGCTTGTAGAACTCATATTAATATCTATTTCTATCGCCGCGTCCCTTGAATCCACCACTTCTTGGTCGGTCGTTTCCATATCCTCCCCGTCCTCCTCCGCCAAAATTTCCCTGTGGTCTTTCCTCTCTGGGTCTGGCTACGTTAACAACAATTTTACGTCCTTCAATTTCAAAATCATTCAACTTAGCGATAGCACCTTGTGCTTCTTCACTGGTTTCCATTTCCACAAATCCAAACCCTTTGCTTTGTCCGGTGTCTCGGTCGATAATTACATTTGCAGATATTACCTTTCCCGACTCCGCAAACAAGTCTGCCAAAGCCTGGTCGTTTAAAGAATAGGGAAGTCCTGCTACAAACAATCTTTTATCCATTTATTTTTCACCCCTCATTCGAATTTTGGCCTGAAGAATTTAGTTATGGAGTCCTCTATAGTTCAAGCTAGGGCTATTATATCAGAATTCGGAGATATTCACAACCCATTGTTATGTCAACGCCTTTAGAAGAGCTTCACGGATGTTTTTACCTCCAAACCAACCGTTAAGAAACACAATCGCGTGTTTGTTTTTGTTCCAGTCTTGGAGATAATACTTATTTATTCGTCCGCCTTTTCCCCGAAGTAAATTTACCAGCTCTTGAATCGAAAGTGAATTGTTGATAGATCATTATACCACAGATTGAACCAACTTTTCTTTCTTTTCCCGAGACCAGTTTTTAATTTCTACTTCGCGCTTCAAAGCCTCGGACTTGGTGGAAAATTCTTCCTGATAAATTATTTCTATTGGTTTATGACTCTTGGTATATCTGGCACCCTTTCCCAATAGGTGATCCTTAAAGCGTTTTTCAACATTGTTTGTGGAGCCTGTGTAGAAAGATCCGTTATTGCAGAAGAGAATGTAAACAAAATACATAAGTCGAAATCGGGCAAAAATTCCAGTGTAAGTCTGTGAAAACCTAAATCTTGTAAAAAACGCGAGGAAATAAATTAACGCCGGACTTTTTAAGTTCCAATTGGCGCTTATGATAAGAGTGTTCAATTTGGCTGACTGCTCTTAATCCCTCTGGTAGTAGTGGAATGGGGTTAAAATCAGGGTCTGGAACTGATACTTCACCTGATCTTAATGCTTGTCTTGCTTCATGCAGTATGGCTGCGTTCTGCGTGGCTTCAAGATTTAATCTTTCATAGGCCATACATATATTTGTAAACCTATAGGGATATAATTTCAAGTCCCATTCTGTTACATTCATTGCATGGCTGCCCGACTTCGATTCGAACGAAGATTAAATGGTCCAGAACCATTTGGCCTACCGTTAGCCGATCGGGCAATATCAGGAGACAGGCATATTATACCATTCTCCAAACTCCCCAATCGCTCTAACTGTTATTTTCCGAAGTTCAGTACTGTGATACCATGAATTAATGTCCAAAATCTTCAAGGGAGAGATTAAGGCAAGAATAGTGGAGGCAAGATTTGCCCTTAGCGGGAAAATCTCAAATGTTGCCAAACATGCCGGGGACGCTGTTAAAAAATGGGGTTTAATCGCGTCTCTCGACAGAAAAATTCTTCAAACCGAGCTGGATGCGAAACTTGCCGATTATGAAAAGGTTAGAGCTGATTTTGAAATCTTCGGCCAGAAAAATCCAAATCCCACAGAGATGGTGGATAAATATTTAAAAACTGAGAAAAACGCTGATCTTACAGGAAGTGTCAAAGCGGTGGAATTGGTAAAAGCAAGGTTAGACCAAGCCGATCTGTTTTCACCGGTTGACGGAACTATTCTTGATGACAGTGGAATAGTACCCGGGTTATATGTAACCCCTGCCAATAGTTCAGTAAAAATAATCGACACAAGCTCGTATTATTTTGAAATCGAAATTGAACAGAAAGATATTCCTGATTTTACAGAAAGTAAGAAGTGCGAAATTGTAATCTCTGGGCTTAAGGAAAAAATTTTAGCCGAATCCCGCCCTGTTCTCCCTGATGGAAAGCGTTTTTTGATTAATATTCCGATTACTAATACTCAAGGAATATTTTTGGGATTAAATGGCAAAGCAAGCTTCTAAAAACAAAAATATATTTGTGAGACATAAACTGGCGGTGGTCGCAGCCGGAACAATTCTTCTTGTTGCGGGAAGTGTTGGCGTTGCCAAAAGAGTTGTTTCACCGGGAGAGAAAGTTGTGTCCGTTATTGACGGTGATTCTTTTAAAATAGCCAACGATCAAACGATACGGCTTTTAAGCCTGAATGCTCCGGAAATTCAATACTGTGCTGGGGATGTGGCTAAAAAAGCTTTGGATAAAAAAATTCTTAATAAAAAAGTAATTCTCAAAGAACTGAAGACAGACAGGTTTGGGCGTGTAATGGCAATGGTCTATGTTAACGGTATTAATGTTAATGAATTTATGATCAAAAACGGTTTGGGGATCCATCTTTGGGATACTTCTGCTCAAAAAGGTATATTCGAAAAAGCTAATGATTTTGCAAGAGAACACAGGCTTGGGATTTTTTCCCCTGAATGTTATCAAACGGAGCCGCCTAAAAAGGAATGCAGTATTAAGGGGAGTATCGTTTTGGCCACAAAAGCCAAAGAATATACAATGCCCGGCTGTGATCATTATTCAAATGTTGTAGTTGAGAAGTACAGGGGAGAGGATTGGTTTTGTACAGAAAAAGAAGCAAAAGAGACCGGTTATGTTAAGTCAAAGAACTGCAAATAATAAATTCCCTTAATTTCCTTTAAATCCCAAACTCCAATTACGATGCATTAATGCATGATAAGGATATATTTTAGGGTTTTCATCCTGTAAGTTTGGATAAATGGGGGATTTTGTGAGCTAAGAAGGCTATCAGAAACGAGGTTACTGAAATTGTCAGGAAAAAAGTTATATCAAAAAACGGACTTGGACTTACAAATTTTGAAAACGTTTTCCAGGCAGTCTCCAGAATTATTACGTGGATAAAGAAAACAAAATAGGAAAGTGAGGAAAGTTTCTTCAGATTGGTGTCCCTGAAAACATATATGAAAAATAAGCCGATTAGTATTGTGTAGATAAGAACACTTGGTCTGTACTGTGAGTAAATGGCTCCGATGTTGTAAATCTGATAATAAAGATTTTTCCCCTCTGTAAAAACGTAATATCCGGCATACCCCGCTGCCACGATTAAGAAATATTTCCATTTTTTAGCGAAGTTGAAGAGTCTATCTTTATTTCTTGCTGCAAGCATTCCGATCAAGAACACAAAAAAACTTAAGGTGGTAATGCGCATTGGGTGATCGGATCCGCCATGTTTAATAAAGTAGTCTTGATACAATAAGCAGTATTGTAAAGTTCCCAGAAAAATTAAACTTAGTGGGTTGGTAATAAATTTATATATTTTGTGTAAGAAAGGGTAGACAACATAAAAAATGCATAGAGTCGGAATAAAATAAAGTTGGTAGCTGGCATTACCCGTCAGAATTACACGAACCAAATTATCGTGATTATTTGTGTAGACAAAAAAGTAATAAATTAAACTCCAAAAGATGTATGGTATAAATATTTTTGTAAATCTCTTTTTTAAAAAAGTAAGATAATTTATTTCGTGTTCAGAGGACAATTCCAAAACAAAACCTGATATAAGGAAAAAAAGCGGAACGGCAAAACGGGATATTTGGTTAAGAAAAAGTGCCCAAGCGTAACCAGTCAAAGCATAATGTGTTGCCTCGAGGGTTCTGGTAGTTGTGTGTATTAAAACAACGGCAAGAATGGCAATTACCCGCATTGCCTCTACCGATTTTATGTAAGAATTACTTACTTTCATTATTTACTCAAGAAGCTGTTCTTCTTTTTTCATCGACAAAAACTGAACCCAATCATCAACAAATCCCAATATTAATTTAAATGGAGCTTCCAATATAAAGTCAAATACAAAGCCCAAGAAGTTGAGTTTTGATAAACCCTGCGACAGATAGCTTCCGATTGTGAGAATGGGCAGGGACACCATGTCGGTAAGTGAAGAATTTTCCTCACCATGATTTTTCCAGAAGTAGGCTTTAGCAATTTGGTTGATTCTATAAGCAAAGAAGGCGATTATTGTCAGGAAAAATATAAATATCAGTTTATTAAAGAACGTAAAACCGACAAGTCCGAGGCCGTAAAATATCAGAGAAAAAATCCCGACAAAAAGTATTGAATAGAGGGCGGAAAATATGTAGTAAGCAAATCCGGCCTTATTTTCGGCGCTTTCAGGCACCAGAGAGTCCTCCTCGTTTCTTAAAAGATCAAAATTTTCAACTACATACCATGTTCTTTGTATTAGTGATTCTCTTTCTTTTTGTGACGGGATTTTAATTTGCAGATTTGTCAGCCACATTAAAAGAGGAGGGAAAATCATATTCAAAATTAGTGGAATTTTATTCAACTGTCCAAAAAAGAATATTTCAAATGGAACTTCCAAACCCAAAGCTAATATCATTTTTGTGAAAAAAACATAAATAACACTCCTCGTTCCGGCTGTTGCAATTTTTCCCGACATTTGTTTCAGTTGATTTTCCAGTACCTCTTCGGCACGGGGCAGAAATTTTTTTTGATCAGCTGTAACTATCTTGAAATCATCGAGTCTGAAAAAATACATATCTCTAAGAAGTATCAAAGGAGGCATTTGCCGTCTTACAAATTTATTTATTCGGGGCAGTACCTTGTTTTCCCGAGCCAGGTTGAACAATTTCCAACCTTCTTCGAGTTTTGCCGAATCAATATTATTCCCTGCGAGGCTTATGATGTGATATGCAATTTGTTCGAAGTCGCTTTTGGCATAAATTTTATCCACGGCGAAGTAAGTAAAGAGATCCAGGTTTTCATTCTCGATTTTTATTTTTTGTTTTATAGCTTGGAAGGCAAAAAAAGTAAACTGACTGTAATCTCTGTTGAGATTGAAAAGTTCTTCGATCTCGGCGGATGCGATTTTAACTATCCATTCCGTAGGGATAACATGTCCTTGATAAGAAGTATATTTTTGCAGTATTTGTATAAGTTCCGCTTTCTTGTTTGATTCCTCTCCCGATAAATATCTTGCCCATTTGAGTTCTGTCAGAAGACTTTGGGAAAGCGTTTCAGGATTATTATCCAAAAGCATTTTGCGTCTTAGAATTCTTTCAATTGCCGCACGTCTGACAAGATTATCGGCGCGGTACTCCAGAGCATTTCTGGCTTTTTCGTAAACATTGGCCAAAGTCTCAACAAATCCATGGGAAAACTCCTTATTTTTGTCTTGCGGGCCGTTTCCAAAGGTCAGTCTTGAAGTGAGTGCGATGATTGCCCTGTTCATTATAGATAGCCGATTATATACCTAACCCAGAAGTTTCGGGAGAAAGATAAAGGCTGCAATGAGTATGGACCCGATTGAGGCGATAAGAACCGCTGCGGCGGAAACATCCTTTGCCACTTTTGCCTCTGCTCTTATTTCAGGACTAACTAAGTCTACGATAGATTCAATTGCCGTATTAAGAAGCTCTAGAATTAGAACCAAAGAAATTATTAAAATCAGATCTACGAATTCGTAAGAAGACAGTTTTAGAACAAGACCCACGGTAAGAGCCACGAGCCCGAATCCCACTTGGATTCTGAAATTTCTGCCTTTTTTCAAAGCGACCCAAACTCCCTCAAAAGCAAATTGAAAACTTTTTACAACCGAATGTCTGCTTTTCATACTAATATGATACCATTTAAATGTGATTGAATTCTTTGCCAGCTTTTTTATTTATTTTTTGTTTGTTGGATTGATGGTGTTATGGTTTATTGACGGTAAGATTAAAAAAGAGCAAGTGATTCACGCGATTTTTGCCGCCATTGTCGCCTCTTTAATCGCCTCGTTAATAAAGTATTTTTTCCCCACCATCCGGCCATATATGATTAACGGGAAAGAAGTAGATGTTTTCATAAGACCTCTTGACGGTGCTTTTCCGTCAGGTCATACAGCGGAAGCTTTCGCTCTTGCCGTAACCGTTTTTATGCACGATAGGCGTGTGGGTTGGTGGTTTTTGGGTTCCGCGCTTTTGATCGGAGTAGCACGAGTTTTAGCCAATGTGCATTATCCGATTGATATAGTTGGAGGAGCTTTTTTAGGTACAATTGTGGCAGTAATAGTTGAGAGATTGCACTTTTTGGATTTGGTAAACAGACTATCGCTGAGGAGGAGGAAGTAAATCAATCTTGACCCCGGCACTACACTTGCTTTCTCCCAAATACTTCGTGTTTGCGTCGTAAGGGCGTGAGTGCGGGGTCTGCGCGCTATCTGTATAATGAATAGAGTGCTTGACAATTAGCAGACAGGATTGTAGACTGCCAAATTACGGCTATGCAAAAAGAAATAACGCGTCGTGTTCCGATAGTGCCGGTCAGAGGATCCGTGGTTTTTCCGCACACGGATACATTGTTATCTTTCGGTAGGGCCAAAAGTGTTGAGGCAATTCAAAGCGCATTTCAGGAAGATAGAGTTATAGCTATTTTTTCGCAAAAAGACCCCCGTACTACAGATCCGGCATTTGAGGATCTTCAGGAAGTCGGCACAATTGCCACTATTACCCAAATGATGACCACGGAAGGCGAGATCCACGCTCTGATTCGCGGACAGGCCCGCATCAGGCTTAAGAAGATTCTTGCCCAGGAGCCTTTTTTGGTTGGAATTGTTGAAGAAATTTATGAAAATCGGAAAATTACTCCGGAAATTAGCGTTATTGGGAAAAAACTTCAGGAACTTTTCAAAAAGTCCATAAATTTGGGTAAACAGGCGGAAATAATGACTGTCATGAAGCTGGTTTCGGGCAGCGTAGAACCTTTGGAAATGAGCGATCAGATTGCATCCCTTTTGGAAATTAAAGCTTCCGAGAAACAAAAAATCCTGGAAGAAACAGATTTAAAAAAGAGACTTAATATTGTTTTTGACCATCTCGCCAAAGAGGTAAATGCACTTGAAATAGAAAGAACGATTTCCAGTAAAACGCAGAGGCGGTTTGAAGACCAGATGAAAAAGGCGATGCTTAGGGAGAAAAAAAGAACTATTGAGGAAGAGCTTGGGGAAATGAACGAAGATGGGGAAATAACAGGTGAGGAGGCTAAGGAATATAAGTTGAAGATTAAAGAGGCCGGAATGCCCCCCGATGTTCGTGAAAGGGCCGATAAAGAACTCAAACGTCTGGTATCCATGTCGCCCAATAATCCGGAAGGGGCCTACATCAGAAACTACCTCGATTGGTTGACTGACGTACCATGGAGCAAAGTTACTCCCAATGACGTTTCAATGAGAAGGGCCTTGAAAATTCTGGAGGACGAACACTATGGAATAGAAAAAGCAAAAGAGAGAATAATGGAATTTTTGGCTGTCATGAAAATCAAGAAGGCGGCACGTCTTGCGCAAATGGTGAGCGGAGTCGAATCCAGAGTCGAAGGAAAAGTTCACGATGTCCACCCCACAATACTTTGTTTTATGGGTCCTCCGGGAGTCGGTAAAACCTCAATAGGCCGTTCTATAGCCAAGGCCTTAAATCGCAAGTTTGTCAGAGTTTCTCTTGGGGGAATTCGGGATGAGGCTGAAATCAGAGGTCATAGACGCACTTACGTAGGGGCCATGCCGGGGCGCATTATTCAAGGTATGAAAACGGCCGGAACAAAAAACCCCGTATTCATGCTTGATGAGATTGATAAGATTGGAGTTGATTTTAGAGGTGATCCAAGTAGCGCGCTTTTGGAAGCGCTTGATCCTGAACAAAACAAAGAGTTCTCCGATCATTATCTTGAAGTTCCATTTGATCTAAGCGAGGTAATGTTTATTTGTACCGGAAATATGCTTGACACAATTCCGGCTCCACTTAAAGATAGGATGGAGGTCATTACATTTCCCGGTTATACCGAGTCTGAAAAATTCCATATTGCGAAAAAGTTTCTATTAACAAAACAGATTGAGGCGCAGGGACTAAGCGGCAAGAAAATTGAGTTGACGGAAGCGGCATTAAAAGAGGTCATAAGTAGCTATACAAGAGAAGCCGGAGTACGCAGTTTGGAAAGAAATCTGGCCAACATTTGCAGAAAAATTGCAAGACTTATTGCTGAAAAGAAAAAATATTCTCAAAAAATTGACGTTAAGGATGTTAGAAAGTTTCTTGGGTCCCAAAGGTTTAGCTCACTCATTGCCGAGAGGGAAGATGAGGTGGGAATGGCAACAGGTCTTTCCGTAACACCTTTCGGCGGCGAAATCCTTTTTATCGAAGTATCCCTAATGCCGGGTAAAGGCAAATTGACGTTAACGGGCCAGCTTGGAGATGTTATGAGAGAAAGTGCCAAGGCAGCGTTTACATGGACAAGGTCGCATTATAACGAGCTTGGTTTAAGGCAAAATTTCTCCGAAAATATTGATGTTCACATTCATGTACCGGAAGGGTCTGTTCCCAAGGATGGTCCTTCTGCCGGAGTTTCAATCACAACAGCTCTTGTTTCCGCTCTTACCGGTGTTTCTGTGAGACGGGATATCGGAATGACGGGCGAGATTACTTTAAGGGGGAGGGTTTTGGAAATTGGTGGCTTAAAAGAAAAGAGTATTGCGGGACATCGGGCAGGACTAAAAACTATAATTGCGCCAAAGGATAATAAAAAAGATTTAGAGGATATTCCGGATACAGTTAAAAAGGATATTAAGTTTATTTTTGCCGAAAAGGTCAATGATGTTCTGAAAACTGCTCTTACTTCCTGGCCCCCAAAAAGTAAGGGCAAAAAGGAATTTACTCCCATTTCCACTTCCCTTATGGCAAATTAGTTCACTTATTTACGAAAATAGTTTAATCTAGAGTATGAGGTTTCAGCTTCTTATAATTTTGTCTTTCTTGTTTTTTGCCGGATTTTTTATTATTGGCAATTCACCGTGGGATAAGCCTTGTGCCAATACAGGCAGTTGCCAAGAAAGCCTTGAGCTTAGAGTTGACAATCAGGCTTCCGGAATTTTTAACGGTCAAAAAATAACTCCTCCAAAGGTTGACCTGGCAAAAATAGTGGATCCAAAAAAAATTTTAGGTGAGGAAACAGGAATAGGAGAGAAACATATTTATGTTGACCTGACAAACCAAACTTTATCGGCGTATCAGAGGGATACACTTTTTATACAGGTACCAATTTCTTCCGGTAAGTGGTTTCCGACCCCGGCCGGTGAATATACAATTTGGGAAAAAATTCGAGCCACTAAAATGTCAGGGGGGCAAGGTGCGGATTATTATTATCTCCCCAATGTGCCCTATGTAATGTTTTTTTCCGGCTCAGGCATCTCGGCCGGGCGCGGTTTTAGCCTCCATGGAGCCTATTGGCATAATAACTTTGGACATGCGATGAGCCATGGCTGTGTGAACATGAGAACGGTTGATGCCCAGAAACTCTATTACTGGGTGGATCCTCCCGCAGAAGGCAATATCGGCGTTTCGACAAAAGATAGTCCCGGAACAAAAATAACCATATATGGAAAAGCACCATAAACTTATTATTGCGTTTTGCTTGACGGTTTCTGCGCTTTGTCTTGGTTTTATATTGTATTCCAACAGGGAGCGTCCGAAGGAAACCTCGTCATATACCCAAGAGGTGTTTTTGCCTGTTACCAAAGATAATTCATACTCCCCGCCTGTTGTGAAAGCTGATGAACTATTGGAAACAATGGTTGGGTCTCCTGACGGCAAGTTGTCTTTAAAAATGAGAGAAGAAAAGGGTGAGACTGATACAACTTATTCCTTTATGATTATGGATTTGGTCAAGGGTTCAGAAAAAGAGATATTTTGGAAAAAGGTTCCATTGGGTACAACCCTGTCTATCCCTTTGAATACTTTTTCCCCGGATGACAAATATATATTCTTGAAAGAAACGGGTGAAGGAGGGATTGGTTATTTGCTTCTTTCAGCGTCAGGTACCCCTTTAGACAAAGATGCTCTGACATTGGAGATTTCAGGCTTGTTTTTAGATAAGTACCCGGATTACATAATCACCGACGTTACCGGTTGGGGAGGAGTGAATTTAATTGTGATCAATACAGATAAAAGTGATGGAGGGACGGGACCTTCTTTTTGGTTTGATGTATCGAGTCACTCTTTTATCCAGCTTTCCACAAGATTTGACTGAAGCAAGTTACAACCCTGAGCACTTCGGTAAACTCAGTGTAAACTTGTCGAAGGGTGACCCCGGAGGGATTCGTGTGCACAATCCTTCTCGAGCACTATCGAAGACTGTAGGGAAAACGAGCGAAGCGAGTGACCCCGGAGGGATTCGTGTGCACAATTTCCTTCCCGAGCACTATCGAAGACTGTAGGGAAAACGAGCGAAGCGAGTGACCCCGGAGGGATTCGAACCCTCAATCTCCAGGATGAGAACCTGGTGTCCAAAGCCGTTAGACGACAGGGCCAATGATGTATTTTAACACATTCTGATTCCTTGACAGAATAAAATATTGGATCTAAAATCCTCGCATTGCCCAATTCCTCTCCCGACAGATTTTTTACGGAGGGGATTTTTAATCAGACTATGCCAAATTTTACACTAACAAAAAGCGGAGAGGGTGTTTTGAAAAATGAGCTTGATGAACTTTTGAACGTCAAACGTCCAAAACTTGTCGAAAGGCTCGCGTATGCAAGGTCAAATGGCGACCTGTCCGAAAACAGTGACTATCAGAGTGCCAAAGAGGATTTGGAATTTTTAGATGGACGGATTGACGAACTTGAGGAAGTCTTGCAAAAAGCTTCTGTTGTTCCTGATACTAAAGCGGGAAGTTCCGGTGTGGGAATCGGAACCAAAGTTACGGTAAAAGTAAATGGTAAAGAAACTGCATTCAACATAGTTGGAGAGTGGGAAGCGGATCCTGTTAATAAAAAGATTGCCCACGACTCACCCTTAGGTCTGGCCCTTCTTGGTAAAAACGTCGGCGACAAGGCCGAGGTTGAAGCTCCGGCAGGCAAGGTTGCGTACGAGATTCTTGCGATTGAATGATTTGGTAGATTCCTATATTATCCTCTAAATTCCTTTAGTTTTAATTAGCATTTCATTCTCAGGTTGGCTTTGATAGAATTGAGACATGCATTGGGCAGATAGAGTGGCAAAAGAAATAATCGCTTCGGGTAAGTATAAGTCAAGCTTGCCAGATGGTGGTAAACCTTATTGGGTTGATGACATGAAGACTCCGTCTGGTTATGCACACATTGGCTCAATGCTTGGGCCGGTAATTCATAGCGCTATCTATAGGGCTCTTAAGGATGCCGGAGAGGAAGCGACCTTGACCTATGTTTTTAACGATTTTGATCCTGCGGATGAATTTCCTTCAATTCTCAAGGAGGCCTTAGAAGGCCATCAGGGGAAAGCTTTAAAAATGATTCCGTCACCTGAGCCAAAATTTGATAATTTGGCGGACTTTCTGGCGGAAGATCTTAAAAAATCCATTGAGTATTTAGGATTTGAAGCGAAATATATTTCTTCGTGGGATCTATACCACCAAGGTAAATTCGATGAGGTGATTAAGCTGGCGCTCGACAGTTCTGAAAAAATTCAGGATATTTATCAAAAAGTTTCAGGAAGCGCCAAAAAAGAAGCGGGATGGCTTCCCTTTCAGGTAATTTGTGAGAAATGTAACAAACTTGGGACGACCAAAGTTTTTGAATGGGATGGAGAGAAGGTTTCCTACCGTTGTGAACCCGATTTGGTGGCCTGGGCAAAAGGTTGTGGTTATGAAGGTAAAGTTTCTCCGTTTGGCGGAACTGGCAAACTTCCCTGGAAAGTTGATTGGGCAGCTCATTGGAAAGTAATCGGAATAACAATTGAGGGAGCGGGTAAAGATCATTCTTCAGCCGGTGGAAGTTATGATATCGCTATGAAAATTTGTAAAGAGGTTTTTAACTATCCCATGCCTTACAAACTTCCCTATGAATTTATTTTGATTGGCGGCAAAAAGATGTCGTCTTCAAAAGGTGTTGGCCTTAAAGCCCATGACTTGGTAAAGATTTTGCCGGCTGATGTCGCCAGGTTTTTGTTTATTAACGCTGATATAGGCTCACAAAGTAATTTTGATCCAATGGGAACAATGGCAATTCCTGACCTTTTTGACAAATACGATGAAGCTTGGGAGGCATTCGATAAAAGCGGTGACGAAAAGTTAGCAAGAACTTATGTTTTATCTCAAATTAAAGAAGTTCCTGCTAAAGAAAAAGGTTTTTTTGCTCCAAGATTTAGGGATATTGCAAATTATTTATCACAGGGTCTAAGTGATAAGGAAGTTTTGGATAAAATGACTGCAGAAAAGGGAGGGAAGATTGACGATAGCGAACTTACGGTTTTAGAGGAAAGAATAAAATATGCGAAAGTTTGGTTGGAGAATTATGCTACGGAGGAATATAAATTTGAGATGACCGAAGAAATTCCCGGAATGGCAAGGGATTTGAATTTGGAACAAAAAAAGTATCTTTCTGAAGTTATAAAATTATTTAATAATGAAGTTGATGCAGATTCCTTGCAACTGGCACTTTATAACCTGGCAAAAGAAAAAAAGATTCAAACAAAAGACGCCTTCTCCGCAATTTACATTGCATTTATTGGTAAAGCTCACGGCCCAAGGGCGGGAACCCTTTTGGTAAATTTTGGAAAAGAGAAGGTTATTGATAGAATAACAAATGTTACGAAAGAAGGTGATTAATGAATGAACGATAAAATTTTGATGTCTATTTCATTTTCAGTTTTTGGAATGCTTTTAATATTCGGACTTGGCTTTGTTTTCCCGACAATTAACCCTTATGTGGTTATTAAGTGGATTATTATTGTTGCCGGAGTTGTTTTTGTGTATTCAGCGCTGGCGTACTTTTCAGGTGCAGTGAAGGCTGTAACGAAAGTCATAATGAAAGTTGTGACAAAAGTCATTAAGAAAGGAAAGAGTGCAAAGAAGTAAGGCATTAGAATTACTTCATTCTAAAATGCAATCCGTGAATTTACGGAAGCATTGTTATTCCGTGGAAGCTGTGATGGGAGCACTTGCCAAACATTTCGGGAAGGATGAGGGGAGATGGGGAATGGTAGGCCTACTCCACGACGGAGACTATGAATTTACAAAAGAGGATCCGAGTAGTCACGCGAGATTAATGGCGAAGTGGGTAAGGGATTTAGGGGAAACAGATGAGGAATTACTTACGGGAATTGAATCGCATGGGTGGTTTCATGAAGGCAAACTTCCCAAAACAAAAATGCAGTGGTCGCTTTTTTGCTGTGACGAGCTAACAGGTTTAATTGTTGCAGTAACCTTGGTACGCCCGAGTAAGAAAATCGCGGACGTGACAGTTGAAAACATTTTGGACAAGTGGAACGCTAAAAGCTTTACGGCGGGGGTGAAAAGGGAAGACATCGAAAATTGTGAGAAAGAGTTGGGCATAAAACTCCCCGAATTTATTGAGATTGTTTTAAAAGCAATGCAGGAAATAAGTAAGGAGTTAGGATTGTAGGATAAAAGAGATGAATCAAAAAGTAACTTCATATAAGGATTTGATTTTCTGGAAAAGGTCAAAGGAAGTGAGTTTATTGGTAGTGATTTTAACCAGGAAACTTCCAAATGAAAGATCTGCTTGGGTTATTATTGATCAAATAATTAGATCTGCGTTTTCAGTTGGAGCAAATATCGCTGAAGGGTTTGGAAAATATAAAGGTAAAGAGTATTCTAGATTTCTCCAAATTGCATTAGGTTCAGCAAGAGAAACTGAATATTGGCTAGAGTTGTTGAAAGATATTTATCCTAAGTTTGCTGACGAAATCGATAAAGCATTGTCATTGAATTTAGAAACGATTAAAATGCTAGTTGTTACGTTGAAGAAATTGAGGCAATAAAGACTCATCATTTTTATCTTTGTTTCCTCTTATCTTAAATATATGCTCGATATAAACTTCATAAGAGAAAACGTGGATTTGGTTAAAAAAGGAGTGGCCGATAAGCAGTTTGATCCTTCAATTGTTGATAGAGTTTTGGCACTTGATGAAAAGCGTAGGAAATTAATTTTGGAAGTTGAAGGCTTAAGAGCTAAGCGCAATAAGATTGCGAGTGAGGGTAAGCCCTCCGACGCCAAGGTTCTGGAGGGTAAAAAAGTTAAAGAGGAGCTTAAAGATAAAGAGCCGGAATGCGAAAAGATCGAAGAGGAATATAAAGAGCTTTTGTTTAAGATTCCAAATCTTCCTTCCAAAAACGCTCCAATAGGGAAAGGCGAAAAAGATAATAAAGAGATGCGAAAGTGGGGAACTCCAACAAAATTTACTTTTAAACCGAAAGATCACTTGGAACTAGGGAAAAATTTGGGAATACTTGATTTTGAGACAGGTGCAAAAGTTACCGGATCTCAATTTTATTTTCTTTATGGCGACGGAGCGCTTCTGGAACTGGCCTTGACCGCATATGCTTTCGAAAAACTTTCCAAAGTTGGGTTTCTACCGGTGATCACGCCTGACCTGGCCAAGAGTCGTTACTACTTAGGAACCGGATACGCTCCCAAAGGTGACGAAGCTCAGACTTACACGGTTGACGGAGAGGACCTTGGCCTTATTGCTACCGCTGAAGTAACCTTGGCCGGAAGCCATGCGGATGAGGTTATTCCGGAAGAAAAACTTCCGCTTAAGTATATCGGCTATTCTCATTGCTTCAGAAAGGAAGCCGGTGCTTACGGCAAATATTCAAAAGGTTTGTATCGAGTCCATGAATTTACAAAAGCTGAAATGTTTATTTATTGCAAACCTGAGGATTCGGATAAATTCCATGAACTAATTCTCAAAATGGAGGAGGAAATTTGTCAGGAACTTGGACTTTCTTACAGAGTGATGGAAATGTGTACCGGAGATCTTGGGGCAATGGCGGCTAGGAAGTTTGATGTTGAGGTTTGGATGCCGGGGAGAGATGATTATGGTGAAGTGACATCAACATCCAATTGTACCGACTATCAAGCTAGAAATTTGAACATTAAGTTTAGGAGAAATAACGGCGAAACGGAATATATACACATGCTTAATGGTACTGCAATAGTAATGTCCCGTTTTCCTTTGGCAATTTTGGAAAATTTCCAAACTAAGGAAGGCTCGGTTCTCATCCCTAAAGTTCTTCAAAAGTGGATGGGTAAAGAGAAAATAATGGGAAATGTCGAATAACAAGTATCAACCTTACCTTTGGATTGCCGGACTTGGTGCCCTAACTTATCTCTGGACAATATTTTTTGGATTTACTTATTTTGACGATCAGACGTTAATACTGGATAATCTTTTCTTTTTAAAAAATCTGGCAAACATTCCCGCTGCTTTCGTCACAGAAGTGTTCCACATGCTACATTCTTCGGCAGCATATTACCGCCCACTTCTTACCTTATCTTTTATGTTTGATGCTCAGATTGGTGGCAGTAGCCCATTTGTTTATCATCTGACTAATGTGGTTATTCATATTATTACTTCCTGCCTCGTTTTTGTTTTTCTGCAAAAAATCAAGATCAGGAAAGAAATGTCATTCCTATTTTCAATTATCTTTGCGGTTCACCCCGTTCTTACCCAAGCCGTTGCCTGGATTCCCGGGAGGAATGACTCGCTTTTGACTTTGTTTACTCTTTTGTCATTCATTTTCTTTATCAACTTTGTAGAGTTTGGCAAAGTAAAAAATGCAGTTTGGCACCTTGTCTTTTTTGCTGCGGCCATATTTACCAAAGAATCGGGTTTACTGATTCCCGGGGTGATTCTTTTATACCTTTTTCTTTTTCAGAAAAGACAAATGTTGTCCGTTAAGTTATATATTGCTTTTGCTTGGGCGGGGACTGTCGGAGTTTGGTATTTATTGAGAGTAATTGCTCTACAAAACCCGATAAAATACACCTTAACCGAGATTGTTAAAAGTATCTACCTCGGTCTCCCTGCGGTCGTGTTTGGCCTGGGAAAGGTGTTTTTCCCCGTAAACCTATCAGTTTTACCCATTATTCAGGATTCGACATTGATTTGGGGATTTATAGCAATATTTGTGATCATCGATTCCATTGTTTTCTCAAAAAATAGAAATCATAAATTGATCTTATTTGGCATCGTCTGGTTTATTGTATTCTTGCTGCCTTCTTTCATCAGGCCCGGTACGGAGTATGTTCCTGATTTTCTCGAACACAGAATCTATCTGCCAATAATCGGTCTTTTTATGATTTTGAGTGAGGTGGAGTTTGTAAAAAAGTTTAGTTTTTCAAATAAAGCAGGAGTTTTGGCTTTTGGAATATTAACTTCTTTTTTCATTGTAATTAATTTTAATCATACTTGGGTTTTTAGGGATAGACTGGCTTTTTGGCAAAGCGCGGTTTTAAGTTCTCCTCATCACCCCCTTGCTCATAAAAATTTAGGGGCGATGTATTATCTGGATGGGAATTTGGATAACGCCGAGACAGAGTATGAAAAAACTCTTGAGTTAAACTTTCAAGAACCAATGATTCATAACAATCTGGGGTTGATTTATGCCGCGAAGGGGGAAGTCAAAAAAGCCGAAGATGAATATAAAAAAGAACTTAAAATTAATCCAAATTATGACAACGCACTTTTTAATTACGGACTTTTGTTATATCAGGAAGAGCGCACACAAGAAGCGGAGGGTATGTGGTTGGCCACCTTAAAGGTTAATCCAGATTATACCGATGTGATGAAAAACTTGTTTGTAATGTATTATCAAAATAAAGATATTGAAAAAGCCAATTATTACTATAGTGAGCTTCAAAAACGGGGAATCAATTTACAGGGGAATTAGTTGTAAGTATTTTTAAGACAACAAAAGCGCCGGCTCCCAAGAAATTCATTAAAAGATCAAAACTGGTATCAAGTAAACCCGGACCAATGTTTTTTGTCTTGAACGCTAGAACGAAGAATAATTCAACAATCTCGTTGAAAACTCCCAATGTTGATGTTAAACAAAAAAGAAAAACAAGTCTAACATTTTGGGAAGGAATATCTGTGTAAAAACTTCTTGTTGAAAGAAAGGAATAAACCACAAATGCAATCAAAATACTACCAAAGAAATGCTCAGACCGGTTAATAAGCGGAGAGAATCTGTGGATGTTAAAAATATAGGCAAGATTATAGATTGCAAAGTAGGCAAAGAGTGCAAAGAATACATAACTTGCCAAGTTTTTATCTAGAAATCCAAAATAATTTAATAAAAATACTCCGGTGCAGAATGAAGAAATGTAAAAAACCCATGATTTCGAGATTGTTTTTACACCAAACTTCAGAATCTTAAGTGCTTGTAAGGCGGCTATTATTAACCAAGTATAAAGAAAAAATTGGGCCAGATTAACAAGGGGCATAAATAATTATAGCTGTTTAACAATGATCCACAAAATAATTTAGGCAATCTCAACAATCTTGTGCTCTAACATTTTCTGATTTTTGCCAAAAAGAAAATTTCCTTCAATAATTTTCCCGTCTAATACTTTGGGCAGCCAGAGAACATCGTCATCCCACATCTGGTTGTAGGGAATTTCATTTAGATTGAACCACTTTGGTGCCATTTCCTCGGTTTCGGTGGGTGTGCCATTCCATTCGCTAGTTAAAAATACAGACACTTGTTGATTCCAATCACTTTTATCTGGAAAGTAGAAATTGAGGATAGCAACTTTTTTAAGATTTCTCGGTGTTACCATTGTTTCCTCAACCATCTCTCGTTTTGCTGTAGCCTCAATGCTTTTATCTTCTGGTTTTGACTTGCCTCCCGATCCGTTCCATTTTCCTTCTGCAAAACCTCTTTTTTTCATTGCTAGTAAAACTTGATTATCTCTAACCAAGAAACATAAGGTTGCTCGCCTTAGGGGGGCTGTTATTGTTTCTTTATAGGCGGCTAAATTTACTCTATCTTTCATTTTTGCCATTATAATACTTTTTACCCTTGAGCTTGTCAGGGAGTAAATCTTCTTTCGTGTATTTGTTGTAGCCCTCACCATATCCAATATCTTTCATTAACTTAGTAACAGGATTACGGATTTTAAGAGGAGTGGGAAGGTTACCGAATTTGTTAACATCTCCTAAGGCTCTCATGTAGGCCTCGTAAGCACCTCGATCCTTTTTTGTCGTAGCGAGGTAAACAGTTCCAGCAGCTAAATTCTCCTGACACTCTGGATATCCAATGGTCTCACAAGCTCTGAACACTGCGTTAGCTACCACTAAGGCGGTGGGGGAAGCCACATCTTCTGAAGCGAATACAACCATTCTGCGTGCTATGTAGAGTGGATCTTGTCCTGCAGCCACCATGCGAGCCAAATAATAGAGTGCCGCATCTACATCCGAGGCTCTTATACTTTTAATATATGAGCTGATTATGTTGTAAAAATCCTCTCCTCTTTTATCAAATGTCAGTTGGCGTCTCTGAAGCGCAGTTTCAAGATCTGGTATTTTTATGGTCGGAGTTTTGACTAAACTTGCTGCAATCTCCAGTACATTAAGCATTACACGAGCATCGCCATTACTCGCTTCCAGTAAGAACTTTTCCGATTCCCCATTCAGTTTCTTTTTGAGGTGTTTTAAGGCTCTGCTCAGTATTTTTAGTAAATCCTTTTTGGATAATTGTTCTAAAATTAGAACTCTGGTACGCGACAGAAGCGGACCGATTACTTCGAAAGAGGGATTTTCCGTTGTGGCGCCAATCAAGATTATGTCCCCATGTTCCACATGGGGAAGAAGTTTGTCCTGCTGAGCTTTATTGAATCGGTGTATCTCATCTAAAAATACGATTGGCGAGTTTACTAATTTCAACTGTTTATTATTTTGAACCAAATCCTCAATATCTTTTACTTTCGTGTTTACAGCTGAGAATTCAAAAAATTCTTGTTTAAGTGTATTTGCGATAATTCGTGCGAGAGTGGTTTTGCCGGATCCGGGAGGACCCCAGAGTATAAGCGAGGGAAAATAGAGATTGGTTGATTGGTTATTTAGTAGTTTTCGGATAACGCCATCTTTTCCGACAAGGTTGGCTTGTCCAACAAAATCCTTGAGAGTTTTGGGCCTTAAAAGTTCGGGGAGGGGAATATTTGTCATTTGCCCATTCTAAACCAAACCAAACCCGAAATACAACTAGGGTATAATTAGATAAATGATTGGGACAAAAATTTTGGAAGAGAGGGAATCGAAATATAATGGACACTTGCGCGTAGTTAAAAATATTGGGTTAGGAACTTATATTCAGGCGGAAGGTCTTACTCAATCCGGCGGGATAGTCGAGGCGATTTGGAAAAGTACTCTTCGTAAGGTTCACCATTCACTACCCACCATTCACCATTCACTCATTCTCGGTCTTGGTGGTGGTACCGCAGCAAAACTTATTAGGAAACTTTGGCCTAAGGCAAAAATTACAGGGGTGGATATCGATCCTCTTATAGTCGAACTAGGGAAAAAGTATCTTGGTATGGGTAAATATGATGTCGATATCCAAATTGCCGATGCCTTGCGTTTTTTTACCAATCACCAATCACCAATCACCAATCACTTTGATCTTATCATTGTCGATTTATATAACGGAGACCAATTTCTCGAAAAGTTTGGTGAATTGGGATTTCTTAATAAAGTGAAAGGTTCTCTTTCAAAAAATGGAGTCGCAGTATTTAATCGTACTTATTATGGTGACATGCGTCCAAAGGCGGTTAAATTTGGCCTTAAACTTCAGAAAGTTTTCAGAAGCGTCAAATATTATTACCCCGAGGCCAACTTAATGCTAATCTGTTATGCTCGCGAAGCGAATATATAATAATTGCAGTTTGCGCGCAAACTGAAGTTCAATTGTTATACAATTAGAAGCTAATGAATATATTTTCCAGAATTTTGGACATTAACGCGCGTGAAGTCGATCGGCTTAAAAAAATTGTCGACAAGATTAATTTGTTTGAGTCCAAAGCTAAAAAATTAAAGGATTCGGATTTTAAGAAAAAAACCGACGAATTTAAAAACCGACTCGAAAAGGGCGAGATTTTAGATGAACTTCTTCCGGAAGCGTATGCTTTGGTTCGAGAGGCTTCATATAGGGTTCTTGGCATGCGGCACTATGACGTTCAGTTGATGGCAGCGGTTGCCCTTTTTGAAGGCAAAGTCGCAGAACAAAAAACCGGGGAGGGAAAAACTCTCTCTGCAGTTCCTGCGCTTTACCTGCGCGCCTTAACCGGGCGGGGGGCGCATCTGGTTACGGTTAACGATTATTTGGCCAGGAGGGATGCCGGGTGGAACGGCCCGATTTTTCATTTGTTGGGACTAACTACGGGATCGATTATTCAGGAGACAAAATCTTTTGTTTACGACCCCGATTTTATAGATTCCAGCCATGGAGATGAACGTTTAAGTCATTTAAAACCCGCAGAGCGTAAGGCCGCGTATCAGTCTGACATTCTTTATGGCACAAATAACGAATTTGGTTTTGATTACCTTCGGGATAACATGGTTTCAAGTATTCCCGAAATGGTTCAGAGAGGACACTACTTTGCGATCGTAGACGAGGTTGACTCGATCTTAATTGATGAAGCCCGTACACCTCTTATTATTTCAGCTCCCGACACCGAACCGACACAAAAATATTACAAGTTTGCTTCGCTCGTTGAAAAACTTAACCCCGATACCGATTTCAAGATTGACGAAAAAGCCAAGAGCGCGACCCTAACGGAAACAGGAATTACTCGAGTAGAAAAGATACTCGGTATTGATAATCTTTACGAGAAAGATTTTGACAGCATCCACCATATTGAAAACGCGCTTCGTGCAAGAACACTTTATCTTAAAGACAAAGATTATGTTATTAAAGATAACCAAGTGATGATAGTTGATGAATTTACAGGGCGTCTTATGGTTGGTAGGCGTTGGAGCGACGGACTTCATCAGGCTGTTGAGGCAAAAGAAAATGTAACAATTCAACAGGAAAGTAAAACACTGGCCACAATCTCTTTTCAGAATTACTTCAGAATGTATGACCATTTAAGCGGAATGACAGGAACTGCGGTAACTGAGGCCGAAGAGTTTAGGAAAATTTATAAACTTGAAGTTGTTGCAATTCCAACACATACGGCGATGATTCGAAACGATAAGTCGGACATGATTTATAAAACTCTAAGAGGAAAATACGGGGCGATTGTTGAGGAAATAAGTGAGTGCTATAAGAGGGGGCAACCCGTTCTTGTTGGAACCACTTCGATTGAGAAAAATGAAATCATTTCGGAATATTTAAAGCACAAAAAGGTGCCGCATAATGTCCTTAATGCTAAAAATCACGAAAGGGAAGCTGAAATTATTGCCGGGGCGGGCAAACCGGGTGGGGTAACCGTTGCCACCAATATGGCTGGCCGGGGGGTTGACATTGTTCTGGGGGGTGCAATGCCGGACCGTAAGGCCGGAATTTCCAATGATCAATTTACAAAATCCAAAGAATATAAAACATGGGAAAAGTTACACCAGGAAGTAGTCAAAGCCGGGGGCTTACACGTTATTGGAACCGAACGCCATGAGGCTCGCCGTGTTGATAATCAGCTTCGGGGACGAAGTGGACGTCAGGGAGATCCGGGTTCCTCCCGTTTTTATCTTTCTCTTGAGGATGATCTGATGCGTATTTTCGGTGGAGAACAAATCTCGGGAATTATGGATAGGTTAAATCTTCCGGAGGACCAACCAATAGAAAACTCTCTGATCAACCGGGCAATTGAACAGGCGCAGGTTAAAGTTGAAGGATTCCATTTTGATGTCAGAAAACGTTTAGTTGAATTTGATGATGTTGCCAACCAGCAAAGAGACATTGTTTATAAGTTACGCCGAAGAATTTTGGAATCGGGCGATGTTAAGGAGGAGGTTTTGGAAAAATTAAAGCATCAACTGGAAAAGACCGTACTACTTTCAACCTCCCAGGCCGATGAAAAAATAAATTACGATCAATTAGCGGTCGGACTTGCGGAAATAATTCCTTTTGATGACACTTCTCTTAAGCGAATCAGATCACAAATCTCTAGTCACCAATCACAAGAGGAAATTAGTAATTTCCTCCTCATCGTTCTTATGGATGTTTATGAAAAAAGGGAAAAGGACGTTGGGGAAAAAGTCATGCGTGAGGTAGAGAAATATGCCTACTTGGGCGCAATTGACCATCTTTGGATGGATCATATCGACCACATCGATGATCTGCGCGAAGGGGTAACACTACGCGCTTATGGGCAAAGAGACCCGCTGGTTGAATTTAAAAATGAAGCCTACAATCTTTTTGAAAGGCTAATTGATCGGGTTGATGAGGAACTCTCCCACAGAATCTTTAGAATCGGTGTTGCCCAGCCTCAACCGGAAATTCCTCTTAATCTTGCCAGAGAAAACGTCGACCGGTCGGATACAACGGGTCTTTCGGGTAGCGCAGACGTTACAGCTCAGTCCGGTAAGCCCGCTTTTGGTACACCATCCACTAGTCACCAATCACCAATCACTAATCACAAGTTAGGTCGCAATGATCTCTGTTGGTGTGGAAGCGGGAAGAAATGGAAACACTGTCACTATCCAAAACTTTCTAACTAATTATGATAATTACAAAAACTGAACCGTTTACAAAAGAAGAAATTAGAAAGTTAATGGAGCAATTTGAAGTTTATATAAAAACTGTAATTGATATGGAAAATAAAGTTTGTTCTGCGGGGATGGACAGACATTTTGAGGGAGAACAAATTCTGCTTGGTAGTGGGTCAAAACAGTCAAATATTTGGGGTGGGGGAATTGATTTAGAAACCAAAACGATTGATTTTAATTCATTTATAAATATAAGACCTAATGACAATAACAGTAGTAATGAAATTCTTGATGATGAAATTAGAAAGAAATATAAAAAACTGACGGAGTATTTTTTTAGAGAAATAATATACACACATTTATAAAATGAACGATCAATCTATTGTATTAAGCTCCTTGGCTATGGATTTGAAAAGAGCCGCTTTAGCTTTTTGGAGAGGCTCGACAGGAGTAGCTCAAAAATTTTTGGGCGAATCTTTGGAAAGAAAAAAAGAGATTAATATGAAAGAAATTGACCCTTACATCTCCAATGTTCTGAAAGACATAAATAATAAAGATGCTGAAGATCTTTTGATGTATAGCATTCTTATTCAAAATTATGTGAGAAAAAATGGCCATGATTCTCGGCTTGCTCCATAGTAAAAGCTTATTAGTAAGTTTGGTTTTGGTTGTGCTAACATCAAAGTAGTATGTTTTTTCTTGCCTGGTACTATACAAAAGGTATAGCCCTTTATCTTAAAAGATGGTTTTACATTTTAGCCTCAATTAATCACTATTTTTCTACCTTTCTTCTTATAGAAACTCTTTTTGCTCCTTGGAGGAGGTTGAATATTGTTGACAGGAGGCCGGGATTTGACATCTCAAGGTTCTTTACCGATTTAACATTTAATTTAATTTCCCGCGGAACCGGAGCAGTGGTGCGTTTTACTCTCTTTTGGGTGTCTTTATTTTTGCTTATTACCTGTTTGATTTTAGGAGCATTGGGTCTGCCCTTCTGGTTACTTTTGCCCCCATTGGGTTTGCCCTCATATTTTCGTTATAAAAAAAGACCTGAGATATATCTTAAAAAAATCAATTCTATTGAAACCCTATTGTCGGGAGAAATGGGCAAATTTCTATTAACACATACAGGTCTTACAATGGATGACCTCATAAGTACGGCTGATCTGAAAAAGGTAGACACCTCTCTTTTTAAGGCAGAATCGCTTGAAAATCTTATGACTAATTTGATTAAAAATAATGTTTGGGAAGAAGAGTCTTTGAGAACCAAGAATCTGAACGGTGAGGATCTCATTCGGGCCGCATATTGGTGGGATGAGCGATGCAGGAATCTAAGTGGAATCAATTTGGAGGAATTCTATAGACGTCCGGGTATTGGGTTGGAACTTCTTTTTGGCTACACACCCACTCTTGACAGATACGCGGTTGATATGGCTGCCCCTCAGGAATTTTCCGGTCATTTGGTAGGGAGACTTGCAACCGTTTCAAAAATGGCAAATGAGATGACCGGAGGCAATAATGTGATTTTGATTGGACAGCCGGGTGTTGGTAAAAGAACAATAGTTTTAGAGTTTGCTCATCGTGCAGCTTCCGGCAAGCTTGGTCAAAAAATGTCTTATAAAAGGGTAACCGAGTTTGATTACAATTCGCTTTTATCAGAAACAGTTGATCTAAATTTGAAGAAAACGAAATTATCCGATGTTTTTGAAGAAGCCTCGGCTGCCGGCAATATCATTTTGGTTATCAGGGACATTCAAAGGTTAACCAATGCGATTGTCGAAGGGTTTGATTTTACCGATATTTTGGAAAGTCACCTTGAACGCGGGAAGCTAAAGATTATTGCGATTTCAACGCCGACTGATTACGAGCGTTTTATATCCCCCAACCTCAGACTTATGAAATTTTTTACCAAGGTTGAAGCAAAAGCCCCCGATTATGAACAGGCGGGGCAAATACTGATAGAGACGGCGGATGAAATTGAAACTAAAAAAGGAATTTTATTAACCACGCCTGTGATAAGAAAAATTCTTGAAGGATCGGATAGATACATAACAGATACTCCTTTTCCCGAAAAAGCCTTGGAACTTATGGATGCTTTAATTATTTATAAAGAAGAAAATAGTGGGGGCGCAATTTTGCCTAAAGATGTGGACGCTATTCTTTCCGAAAAAACGGGAATTTCATTTAACGATATTACCCATGAAAGAAAAGTCCAGCTAACCAATCTTGAGGCGGTTATTCATGAGCGGCTGATTAATCAGAAACCTGCGGTAGATCTGATAGCCAAGAGTCTTCGGGCAAAAACTCTGGACATTGGCGGGCAGAAAAAGCCTCTGGGGTCTTTTTTGTTTATGGGACCCACGGGAGTGGGGAAAACCCAGACAGCAAAGGTTTTGTCTAATGTATATTTCGGTAGTGAGGCGTCCATGCTCCGTTTTAACATGAATGAATACTCTGAAAGGGAAGGACTTGAACGGTTAATCGGATCGGCAGTCAGGCGAGAGCCCGGGAATTTGACTACGGAAATAAAAAATCATCCTGCGAGCTTGCTTCTACTGGACGAGATTGAAAAGGCCCCGCGTGAAGTGCTTAATTTGTTTCTGGGCCTTCTTGATGAAGGTGAGATTACAGATGCAATGGGCAGAAAAATTCTTTGCCGCAATCTTTTTGTCGTGGCGACTTCAAACGCCGGGACTGAAAATATAAGGCAACTGTTGGAAAAAGGAGTAGACCCGGCAGATTTACAAAAATTGACGTTGGATTATGTTCTTAAGGAGAGAATTTTTTCTCCTGAATTTATTAACCGTTTTGATGGCGTTGTGGTTTATACACCTCTTTCTGAAGATAATTTAAAACTGGTAGCAAAACTAAAGCTTACAGAATTGGTGAATAATTTAAAAAAGAAAAATATATATTTGGAAGTTACTGATGAGCTTGTCGACAAAGTAGCAAAAGACGGATACTCGGCGGAATTTGGTGCCAGGCCAATGGAAAGGGTTATAAACTTGACGATAGGGGATGTTATAAGTCGGGCATTTCTGAAAGATGAGTTAGCTTCGGGTGATAGAATTACCCTTATTCCTGAAGGCGGGCTAAACGAATATAAAATTCAAAAATCCACGCCCTAATTAATCTGATATAATCTTTTTAATGGACAATAAATATTTATTCGCAACAATTTTTCTTGGAATTTTAATTGTTGTGGGAGGATTAATCGCTTTTGCAACAAAAAGTTCTTCAAAAAATCAGGCATTGGCAACGTCAACCCCAACCGGTACAATTGAAAACATTGTAGAACCGGTTGCTACGAGTTCTGCAGGACCAGCAATGGAAACTGACAAACTTATTATTCAAGATGAAAGAGTTGGAACGGGCACTGAAGCTTCTACCGGTAAAAAAGTAACGGTAAATTACGTTGGGACACTCACCAATGGAACAAAGTTTGACAGTTCTTATGATAGAAATGAACCATTTATTTTTAATCTTGGAGCCGGCGAAGTAATTAAGGGTTGGGATCAGGGAGTAGCCGGAATGAAGGTCGGGGGAAAGCGCAAATTGACAATTCCCGCGTCTTTGGGCTACGGGGCAACAGGAGCAGGAGGGGTGATTCCGCCAAATGCGACATTGATATTTGAAGTGGAACTCCTTAAAGTAGAGTAGTGGTAATTAAAGACCTCTTAAAAAAATACAGTCGCATTTTGGGTTTAATTGTGGCGATTTTAATATCAGTTTTAGTATTTATTTATAGAGATAGTTTTATTAATCTCCAGAGCTATGGGTATTTCGGGATTTTTGTCTTGAGTATTTTAGGCAACGCCACAATAGTTCTTCCCGTTCCCGTAATATTGACCGCCTTTGTCGGAGGGGCGATATTCAATCCGTTTATCGTTACCGTTGTTGTTGCCTCAGGGGCTTCAATCGGAGAGCTAACAGGGTATCTCGCCGGCCATGGAGGGGCCGGAATTATAGAAAAAGGTGCAAAGCTACAAAAAGTTAAAAAATGGATGGATAGATATGGATTATGGACGCTTTTTGTTCTTGCGGCGATTCCAAATCCGCTTTTTGATTTGGCCGGAATTATAGCTGGCGCAACTAAAATTCCGGTTTATAAATATTTAATAATTGTTTGGCTGGGAAAGCTTGTAAAATTTGGGATAATTGCTTATTTGGGCGCAAATTCAATTGGGTTGATAGACAAATTCATTTAAGTGTACAATTCGCCTCATGGTGGAAAGACAGACCAAGTTTGAGGAACTTCCTGTTTTTGATTCTTTAAGGCTGCTTGAGGGCGCAAGATCTGTCATCTCGTATGGAGAGATGACTATTGAAAAAAGAGAAAAGGGTGTAAGGACAAATGTAAGTAATATTGAAGTTCTCTTACCTTTTTTCCTTGATAAAATGGGGCTTATCAAAGGACGGCTTGAAGGAGAATCGGGGTTTATGAAAGATCCTACGGCAGCCATAATCGGATCACACCTCCACAATATCGATGCCCTTCTTTCTTTAGTTGCCAATAGATCAACGGGTACCCTTGTTAAGAGCGTTTTTCCGACATATACCCCCAAGGAACGTCTTTCTTTTGAGCATGCGACCGACGATATTATCTCTTTTGAGAGGGGGAATCTATTCGAATTGATGACTGGGGCGGTTGCTAATTATAAGGAGATATATCTTAAAAATAAGGCAGCGCAGTTTGGACAGCCTCCACTTTTTCCCGGAGTGAAAAGTAATATTGAAAGAGAGATTGAAGTGATTACCGATCCCCAAACAGGAGAGTCGGAAAAACGCCTCATAGATTCATGGGCAAGTGAATTTATGAAACCGTCCCCTCTTACATGGGAGTTTAGAAATGACGTGATACTGCAAAGAGAAGTAGACATAGTTTTAAACTTGGCAAATGAAGGGTTACAGTTTACGGGGAGGCTTGATAGTATTGTTAGGCTTGAGAGGATGGATAAACTGGTGGTTTCCCAGATTACGGACTTTAAAACCGGTAAAGCTAGGGTGAAAACTGATCTTGAAAAAGAAATTGCCTTGAGGCAAATTCTTATGATGAGGCTTATGGCGGAGTGGTTTACTGCAAGATTTTTGGTGGGGAGAAAGAGTTTGAATATGGAAACCAGCGCTTTCATTTTTAAGAAAAATTTTGGAAATAAGACTGTTGAAAGGCGGCTTGATCAGTTTGCCTATAGGAGGTTTGATAAAAATACTGGAACAATGTCTGTTGAGGTTGCCGATATCAGTGACCAGTCGAGGATTGAGATGGAGAAATGGCTTATGTGGTACGGCGCAATGGTACACAAGTTTGAGCGTGAAGTAAGAAATTTAATTCGCAACAAAACCCAATTTGATATCAGAAATTTGGAATTGGTAAAATGATATGAGAAAAAAATACTTCAAACATAAATTCGGAAATATCCCTCTCCCGGTATTTTTTCCCGATGCCACGCGTGGAGTTATTCGTGCGCTCGATACTACTGACATTGAAAATACCCGCACCCGGGGAATTTTGGTAAATACTTTTCATTTGTGGCAGGAACTAGGGGTAGAGGTATTAAAAAAATTTGGCGGAATTAGAGGGTTTATGAACTACTCGGGAGCCGTAATTTCAGATTCAGGAGGGTTCCAGGTGATGTCGGTTATAAAGTCAGGAAATCTGAAGGGGAAAATAACAGATGAGGGCGTAACTTTTTATCCTGTAAAAAACCGAAGGAAAATATTAACTCCCGAAATATCTATTCAATTCCAGATGGAACTAAAAAGTGACATGGTTGTAGTTTTGGATGATTTTACCGACCCTAAAGTTGATTATAATGAGGCGAAAATTTCCGTTGAAAGAACTCTTCTTTGGGCAAAGCGTTGTAAGAGTGAATTTTTAAAAATTTGTAAAAATAAACACTTGAGTAAAGAAAACAGGCCATATATTTTGGGGGTTGTCCAGGGAGGAAAATTCCAGGATTTAAGGAAGTATTGTACGGAAGAGTTATCTAAAATTGGTTTTGACGGACTCGGGTATGGAGGTTGGCCCATTAACGAAGGCGGTAAATTTGATTACGAATCGGCAAAGACCATTGCTGAAAATTCCGCCAAGGGTGAATTTCTTTACGGATTGGGAATTGGCAAGCCGGAAGACATAGTTGAATGTGTAAAATTAGGTTACAACATCTTTGACTGCGTTTTGCCCACGAGAGATGCAAGACACGGTAGACTATATGTTTACAATGCGGCCTCGATAAAAGAGATTGATGTTACACGGCCAGATTTTTATTCGTTCTTTACTCCCAAAAGGGACAGATATCGTAATGATACTTCTCGGGTAAGTACTGCGTGCGATTGCCTCCTTTGCACCCGTTATTCAAGAGCCTACTTGGCACATTTATTTAAGATTGGAGACTTTACAGCAGGCCGTCTTTCTACAATTCACAATCTCCGTTTTTACTCTGTCTTGATGGAAAAACTTCGAGGGTTGACAAATACACAACTATGAGTTTATACTGGCGCACTTACAAAGTTTTTTAAAAAATGGAAGAAAACACAAACGTACAGTCACAAGAATCACAAGAGTCGTCGGAGCCAAAACAGCAAACTCCTTTTGGTCAGAGTCCGGGCGGAGTTTCATTTCCGACCGTTGGGCAACCTCAAAACTCCGGTGGACCCAAAACCATTCTTATTGTCGGAATATTAATTTTGGTGGCAATCTTGGGATTTGTAGTTTTTAAAAGTGCTACGGGTAAGGACGGGGCATCTCCGGAACCTACAAATTTTGAAAATCAGATAGAGGGTTCGCAGAATTCGGGAATTTCCACACAAACCCCTCAACCCACTTCGACTCCAAAGCCGATAGACAAAAGCAAGGTTTCAATAATCATTCAAAACGGAACGGGAATAACAGGTGAAGCCGCGTATTTACAAACTAAGCTTAAAGATTTGGGGTATTCTAATGTAAAAACCGGAAATGCAAGTACTCAGGATGTCAGTACCACAGCTGTTACATTTTCAAAATCTTTATCTCAAGACGTTGTTACGGAAATTACTCAGGAACTAAACTCAATCTATCAGAAAGTCATAGCTACGACCGCAACTTCGGGAACGACCAATGTTTCAATTGTTACAGGACTTAAGAAGGGTGCTACTGCCAGACCTTCCGCTACCCCCACTCCAAAGTCAAGTGCCTCACCCACAGCTTCTTCGTCAGCCTCCCCAACTCCGACTCCGACTGCAACCTCCTCTATCTGATTGTGATACAATTTTGGTATGGTTCTTCCGGGTACAGTTTTGGGTAAAAGCTTTGATTTAAGTCTGGGAAAGTTTTCTCTGCCGGTTACATATCTTGAGGCGGGAGCGGTCATTTTTCTCCTTTTTCTTCTGATCTTAACCATTGCTCAGGTTCGGAGACATTATGTAAGCTGGTCATTAAAAGGCGGGTTATTCGGGATATTCTTTGGATTCCTTCTTGCTCTTATTTTGGAGGGATTCTTACTTATCGGAGGAAGAACCGCTTTGACTGAGGCTTTGGGTTGGAAAAATGCTCCCAAACCGATCCAGATTGCTCTTGATTCCGGTCGGAGTAAACTTGTTCAAGTTCTTGGTATTCAGAACCAAATACCTACCTCGGTAGCTAAGGAGAATGCGACAGTCCAAAGTACTATTCAAACTCTACAGAGCTTAAACCCCGCCGATATGAAAAAAGTTAAAAACCTTCTTTGCCGGTGAGCCTCGACTTCTAAATTTTGTGCTAAACTCTAAGTTATGGAAGACCTTTTTAAAAGACTTCAAACGTTGAAAGAAGTCATTAATTTGCCTGAGAAAAAGAAAAAAGTAGAAGAACTGGAATTGGAGGTAAGTAAACCTGATCTTTGGAGTGACCCTGAGACAGCCCGGAGAACTACCCAGGAACTTTCTGACATAAAAAAAGAAATAAGAGAATTCGAAGAGATCGAAGAGACAATACTGATTCTTCAGGAAGTTTCTGACAAGGATGAAATTTCAAAAGCAGAAAAGATGTTGGGAAAACTTGAGCTTATAGCTTTTCTTTCCGGTGAGCATGATAACAAAAATGCAATAGTAGGAATACATGCGGGGCAAGGAGGAACGGAGGCTATGGATTGGGCAAATATGCTTTTTCGTTTGTATTCCAGATTTTGCGAAAGACGCGGCTGGCAAGCTCAAACTTTGGAATACACAGCCGGAGAAGAAGCCGGCATAAAAAGTGTTATTTTCAAGGTTTCCGGACACTATGCTTATGGTTATCTTAAAGGTGAAGCCGGGACACACCGCCTAGTCCGTCAGTCTCCCTTTAATGCCGATAAGCTTCGCCAGACCAGCTTTGCGCTAGTTGAAGTAATGCCTGAACTTGAGGATATTGATTTACACGATGTAGAAATTAAAGATACGGATCTTGATTGGCAATTTATTCATGCTGGCGGGCATGGCGGACAAAATGTAAATAAGGTCGCAACAGCAGTCCGGCTTACCCACATACCTACAGGTATTGTCATTACGGCATCTACCGAGCGTTTTCAGGAGCAAAATAGGAAAATTGCACTCGAACTTCTCCGGGGAAAATTATGGCTTAGGCAGCAGGAGATAGAACGCGGAGTTAAAAAAGGATTAAAAGGGGACTACCGGCCGGCTTCCTGGGGAACTCAGATCCGCTCTTACGTACTTCATCCGTATAAAATGGTGAAAGACTTGCGTACCGAAGTCGAAACGGGTAATACTGAAAGAGTACTTGACGGGGAAATTGATGAGTTCATTGACGCGGAGTTAAAAATCAAATAATATGAAGTTAGTGAAAGATTTTGATTTCAAAAAGATGTGGCCGTATATATTTGGATCTTTTGGTGTTGTTATTCTCGGGGTGGGTACTGCCTGGATTCTTTCAACAAAAATCATTAATAAATCCGGTTCCGGTCTGGCGGCACCCGGGACAAAGGTAACTTCAACCGGTGCAGGGGTTTTGGATCCTAAAATCAAATACACCAACGCTACGGGAATTTTGACAGAGGGTGGAATAGGGAACGAAGGAACACACCATCTTGAAAGGGACGGTGGGCCGAGCCAAACAGTTTATTTAACCTCAAGCGCCCTTAATCTCGGCAGCTTCGTGGGTAAAAAGGTGGAAGTATGGGGTGAGACGCTTGCTTCAAAGAAAGCCGGCTGGCTAATGGACGTAGCCAAGATACAAGTGGTTCAGTAAAAAAGAACCGATGGTCAAATTTAAGGATGTTACAAAAAGATTTGGTTCAGTTATGGCGCTTAATGACGTCTCGTTTACGGTTGACAAGGGTGAGTTCGTTTTTATTACCGGTCCTTCAGGAAGCGGTAAAACAACAATTTTAAAGCTGATTTTGGGCGAAATTATGCCCAGCTCCGGAGAGGTGACTGTTGACGGAACCAATCTTCACTCCTCTAAATCTCCTGACATTCCTCTCTTTAGACAAAAAATAGGCACAGTTTTTCAGGATTTTAAAGTTTTACCCGAAAGAACTGTTACGGAAAATGTTGAAGTTGCACTTGCCGTAATCGGATTACCGGAGACCCAGTGGAATGAACGTGTAAAACACGTTTTGAATTTGGCAGGCTTAGGTAAACAGGCCAACCTTTTTCCTGCTCAACTTTCGGGTGGAGAACTTCAGAGGACTTCCCTGGCCCGTGCGCTTGCCGTTAATCCAAAACTACTCCTTGCTGACGAGCCTACAGGGAATCTTGATTGGGAAACATCCGATTCTATAATGAAGCTGTTCGAAAAAATAAACAGCGAAGGAAAAACCATAATTATGGCAACCCACAATCTTGATGTCATTAAAAAATACAAGAAAAGAATAATACACCTTGTAGATGGTAAAGTTTCCAAGGCTTGAGCAGCCTTGGCTTTGGCCTTAAGGCAAACTTTGGCTCTAAATTCAATTCATCCCCTCGCAAAAGCTCGGGGTTTTCTTGAAGTTATAGTAAAATAAATAAATGAACATTCATTTTAAAACAGCCCTCGGTTATGTAAGGCGTTCTCCTTTCCAGGCGCTTGCGGCAACTTTTGTTCTGACATTAACTTTTTTTGTGGCAACCTTGGTTTCGGTTTTGGGCTATTCTTCGTCAATGCTTCTCAAGTACTTTGAAACCAGGCCTCAAGTCATTACATTTTTAAAAGATAACGTTCCGGTTGACCAGATTGCGGCATTGCAGCACAAACTTGAGGCTGATTCCCGGGTTCGTGAGGTTAAATACGTCAGTAAAGAAGAAGCACTTTCAATATATAAAAACGCAACCAGCGATAACCCGCTTCTTGGACAACTGGTTAGTCCGTCAATTTTTCCTGCCAGTTTAGAATTTTCCGTCAAAGACCTTTCTTTTGCCCAAGATATTATCGACGAAGTGAAAGCAGAGAAGGTGGTCGATTCGGTGGGTTTTACTGCAGCTCTCGGGGGCGAATCTAGCCTGAAGGACGTCGTAAGCAGGCTTCGTACTGTCACGACGTATGTTCGGATCGGTGGAGGCGTATTTGTAGGCATGTTGGCTCTTACATCATTTGTGGTGCTTCTGATAATTATTAGTATGAGAATGGTAGTGAGGCGTGAGGAGGTTGAGATTCTGAACCTGATTGGGGCAACCCCGGGGTTTATCCGCAGCCCGATAGTTATCGAAGCTCTTTTTTACGCCCTTTTTGGAGCGTTTTTGGGCTGGATGCTGGCGTTTATAGGTGTTTTGTATTTATCTCCCTCGGCTGTTGCTTATTTTGGAGAAATTCCGGTTCTTCCCCGAGATACTGCCTCTCTTTTTGGTCTCTTTGGAATTATTTTAGGGGTTGAGCTTGTTGCGGGGATAATCCTCGCGGTTGGTGGAAGTTTATTTGCGGTTGCCAGAGTTAAGAAAAATAGATAAATCTACTTGGCATAGATGCCAAGATTTTATCGCCAATTTTGATGCAGATTATGCAATGACAAGAAATGGAAAAAATATTTCACTCTCCTTTTTATCCCTCTTAACATTTTTAGTTATAGGGGGAGTTTCTTTGGTTTTGGCGGATGACTGCGATAATATTCCAAGCGACCAGACTAATATCGGAAATAAAATTGCGTGCCTTGCCGGTAAAGTTTCACAGCTCTCTTCTCAGGCAGGTACTCTGAAAAACCAGATTGCTCAGTTTGATTATCAAATCAGGTTAACATCCCTCAAAATTCAGGATACTCAGGACAAAATAGCGCTTCTTGGTGGGCGGATTGATCAGCTTGAAGTTTCACTTAACGATTTAACCAACGCGTTTTCGGGGAGAGCGGTTGAGACTTACAAAATGTCGAGAATTGAAAGCAGTCTTGCATTTCTTTTGTCGGCAGCGGATATTGACTCGGCTGTTTCCAGATTTCATTATCTCCAAAAAATCCAGGAAGCGGACAGGAGTCTTCTTGGGAAGCTTCAGGAGGCCCAAACAACCTATCAGAGTCAAAAAACTGATCAGGAGACATTGCAATCGGAGTTAAAAAAACAACAAGCTAATCTTAACTCCCAAAAGGCGGCGAAAAACAGTTTACTTGCGGCAACTAAAAATGACGAGAAGAAATATCAACAACTTTTAGCTCAGGCAAGAGCTGAGTATGAAGCCATTCAAGCAATTATTGCTGGCAAGGGTAAAGAAACACAAATTGGTCATGTCGGTGAAGGGCAAAAAATTGCCAACGTCATTCAGGGTGCATCTTGTAATTCCAGCAATTCACATGTGCATTTTATTGTCAGAAAAAGCGGAGGTTTAACTGAAAACCCTTTTTTATATTTACAGAGCGGGATAAGTTATGATAACTGTTCAGGATCTACTTGCGGGAGCAATGATGGTGACAGTTTTAATCCGTCTGGGCCTTGGATTTGGCCAATCAATTCAAAAATTAAATTTAGTCAGGGTTATGGTTCTACATGGGCTGTTAGGAACACTTGGGTAGGAAGAATCTATAGTTTTCATAACGGCATAGATATAAATAGCGATTCAAGTAGTGAGGTTAAAGCTGTTAGGGCGGGAGAACTTTATCAAGGTAGTTATAATGTTGGATGTTTATTGAAATATGTACGTGTCGATCATGATGACAGCGATCTAGATACTTTATTTCTGCATGTAAATTACTAGCTTATACAATATCAATGAATTAATTCATTGATATTAGGGAACATGACACAAGTTTCCAAATTTTTATTGTCAAAAGATTCGGAAGACAAAATATCCAATTTTTTGTTTGAAACGATAGCTAATATTAAAACTAAAAATGATGTTTCTGAATTCTTGAAAGATTTTTTGTCTCCGACTGAACTTGTAATGTTAGCAAAAAGATTGGCGATTGGAGTTCTGGTATCATCAAAAAAATATGAGTATAAACAAATCTCCAGAATTTTAAGGGTTAGCACAACAACTGTTGGCAGTGTTTCTGGTTTGTATAAGTCCGATGGATATTATAAAAAAATAGTTGACAGAATTTCTGCTAACGAAACTTCGAAAAAGAGTTTAATTCAAATTGCCGAAATTGTTGCTTCAATCGCCGATATTGGAGGCGCTAAAGCGTCGGGATATCATGAGCTTAAGAAAAACCTTAGAAAAAAGAGAATAAATAATCCTTTTTAATAATACCAATGAATTAATTCATTGGTATTGATATATGAAGAAATTATTATCAACATGTACTGTGATTGGGGCACTATTTTGGCTTTTTACAACTGAAGTAAATGCACAGATTACGATAAATGAGTTTATGCCTGATTCGAGTCAGGAGTGGACAGAATTTTATAATTCCAGCCCATCTGCAGACTTTATAAAAAGCTACTATATAGATGATGATACCGATTTTTTGAGTGACTCAGGATCCAGTGCCAAAAAGTTGTTAACAACTTTAAACGTTTCTAATCCGACATTCCCAACTATTGATACATCCTCATTTCTTAATAATTCTGGTGATTGGGTTGTACTATTTGACCAAAATGGTGTTGTTCTTGATCAATACCAGTTTAATTCAAATCCAGGCAAAGACATTTCAATTGGAAGATACCCAGATTCTATAGGGAGTTTTTCGATTCTAAACTATGCTACAAAAGCTGACGCAAATTCTACGCCCCCTACACCTGTTCCAACTCCGACTACTACTCCTGTTCCAGCGACCTCTGTTCCGACTCCCACCATCACTCCAACTCCCACAAAAACCCCTACACCAAAGGCTACGCGCTCTCCAACCCCGGAACCTACAACGGAGGTGTTGGGGGTAGGGACTTTTAATCCAGCGCCTTCACCGACTGCAGCCTCGGCAGAAAAAAAAGAGAGTGAAAACCAAGATAAATTTCCATTGATTGCTGTTATTTTAATTCTTTCGGGATTGGCGTTTATCGGGGGTTCTTGTTACATGGCATTTGGAAAAAAAGGAAAAGCGCCGGGGGAGAAATCCTTGATATAATACCTTTGTGCGTAGTAAAATTACTTTCCTTTTAATTTATTGGTTTCCTCCGGTTATTCTGGCCGGAATTATTTTTATACTTTCCTCCAGTACTGTGCCCAAAGCATCTGATATTTACTGGCAGGATTTTATTGTTAAAAAAATTGCCCACGTTATTATTTACGGAATTTTGGCGGTTTTGATATACCGCGCGTTAATAGTCGGAGGAACATCCAAAAAAAAGGCTGTATTAATGGCATTTTCCCTGGCTGCCTTTTACGGAGCCACCGACGAGATTCACCAGTACTTTATTCAGGGAAGGGAATCCAAACTTCGGGATGTGGTTATTGATGGAATTGGAGCAAGTGCTTCACTTTTTTTCACAACTAAAGTTCTTCCCGGACTTCCGAAAGAATTGGTGGAACTTGGCAAGAGACTCGAAATTATATAGTATTAAGTTCATAACATCCTCCGTCCACCTAAGGCGGGCGGTTTCCCTTGAGGGAGGATGATATATCAGGTTCAATGAAACTGTTATGAAGCTACTTAAATTCTTGCGTCATCTTTTTATACCTCATGCAAGCAATAACCAAAAGGCAAAGATTTTACACCCTTCAAGTTTAAGCGTTATTGTGGTGTTTTTGATTACATTTCAGGTAATACTTAGTTTTACTCATGGAACTTTCCCCCGGGTTTTGGGTTATGCCGCCAGTATCCCGCCGAGTGAGGTTATTCGTCTTACTAATGCAGAGAGGATTGCAAATGGACTTTCGGTTTTAGATGAGAACCGAACCCTTGATTTAGCCGCATTGGCAAAGGGAAATGATATGCTTGCCAAAGGATACTGGGCGCATTTCGCTCCTGACGGCACTTCTCCCTGGAGCTTTTTTACCAGCTTTGGCTACAAATACCGCTATGCCGGTGAAAATTTGGCCAGAGATTTTTCCGATCCGACCTCAGCCGTAAATGCTTGGATGAATTCCCCATCTCACAGGGAAAATATCCTAAACTCAAACTATAGTGAAATTGGAGTCGGCGTGATTGAAGGAACGCTATCAGGAGCGGATACAACAATCATCGTCCAGTTTTTTGCCTCCCCACTTTCAGCTGCTCCGTCTGTTCCTATCGTCAAGGCAGGCGAGACATCAATGGTGGCAATCGTCAGCTCGCCCCTGCCAACGCCCGGCGTTGCGGTGTCTTCATTTATCTCTCCATTCCAAACAACAAAGGGTTTGTCGTTTGGAGTCACGGGAGTACTACTGTTAGTGTTATCAGTGGATTTAATAGTGGTTAGGCGAAGAAGGATTGCCAGAATTGGAGGTAGGACCCTAGCGCATTTGGCATACTTGGGAATGATTTTGGCTGTTATATTAATATTAAAGGCAGGGCAGATAATTTAATAAGCAAATATACAAATAAGCAAATAAAATAAAAATGAAGAAATTCACAAAGGACTTACCGCACTATCTTAGTCTTTTTGGGATTCTATTGGCCGGTTTTGCGGGACTTATCCTTTTTTCTTACGATAAAAATTTTCAAATGAGTGTGGCCTTTGCAACGGCTGGTGCTTACGTTGCTTGGGGAATTGTACACCACGCGATACATAAAGATTTATATCTGGAAACGATTATCGAATATATTGCAATTGCAATTTTGGGTTCGGTCATAATTTTCTCACTGATAATCAGGTCTTAAAGGTGAATTAAACAAAATTGCTCCAAGGCCTATCCGGGCGTATAATTTGAACCTGAATGGATACACATGACGGCTTTTTTGTAAGTCCTACGCAAGGAATCCTTACGCCTAAGGAGGCAGTCTCGGAGATTTCCAAATTTATTAATGAGGAACCCGAGAAATTTTATCGTATCGTGATAGGCAGCGACTCACAGGCACGGCATGTAAACGGTAAAGGTGAGATAGATTTTGTTACGGCTTTGATAGTTCATAGAAGGGGCTCGGGGGCGAGATATTTTTGGAAGAAAGAAAGGGTCCAAAAAGTACCGGTTTTGAGGGATAAAATATATACAGAGACCTTAATGTCGCTCTCGGCAGCGCGTGAGCTTGTACCACTTCTCAGGGAGGCAATCTCGCCGGGAAAGTATGATTTTGAAATTCATATAGATGTTGGGCCCTTGGGCCCCACCCGCGACATGATTAAGGAGGTGACCGGGATGGTGGCCGGGAACGGATTTACTGCTAAAACGAAGCCTGATAGTTGGGGAGCTTCAAGTGTTGCAGACAAACATACTTGAGGTTTCCCTAATAATTCCGGTTAGAGATCAACAACTCTCCTAACACTTCCGTATTTTCCCATTTCAGCAAATAACACTTTATCTATTTTCATCTCCAAACTTTTCTCGGTAATCCCCGGTGGTAGAACTATTCCCTGGTAATCATAAGCTAGGGTTATATGTGGTGTGAATTTATCCATAACCAGAGGATAGCCGAACTTTTGAATATTAGTTTTTTCTTCGGGATTTAAATCTAAACCCTCCTCGATTGATTTGGCTGCTACTGCATGATTGAGGTATTTTGCTGAGACTAAAGCCTTCTCATGAATGGGTCTGATATTGTCTTTATCTTCGACATCCCAAAAAATAAACTTTCCGCCGAAAACGTAGAGTCTTCTTAGATTTAGTATTTGTCCTTCAGCCATTTTTACTTCATCTAGGATTGATTTCGCTACCTCTTTGGGTAGATTTTCAAATTGTGCATGATAAAGAGTAATATGTGGAGTTTCCACTAAAAACTCGGCCGAAGGTGCCGTTGTCCTGGCTAGTTCTCTTGCCAATGCTTGAGTTTTTTCATCGGGCCTGATAACAAAACCATACGCTCCACTAAAAATTTCTGATTCCCGTTTCTCATTCTCGTTTCTTGCTGTATCGCTCATAGATTCGACACGATTATAACATACGACGTGAATGAGTATAGCTGGGTGCCTCACACGTTGCAGACAAGCATACGTAATTTTCGTGTTAGATTTCCAGAGATTCGAGTTTGGCAATTATTTCGGTTGATGATATGGGGCGAGTGTTTGCGTACTCCAAAAACTCCGTTTTATGTGTGGTAGAATACTCCTTTTTAGCTTCAAACGAGTTGTCTGTTCTACCAACTATGAGAATATCAGGTTTAACAGAGTCGATTATTTGGGCAATATTATTCTTTGCTTCATGGGTGTCATTGGCAAAACCGGGATTATCCATTTTAAGAACAAAATCAACATCTTTAAGTGCAGATATAACCTCAGCTCTTACATCTTGATTAAACAAAGGTCGCTTGGGACCTTTATTCGCTTTTACAAGAAGGTCGTTTCCAAGTGCCACGATTAATATATCGCAGTGATCTTTAGCCCAGTTAATGAACTTAATGTGGCCAATGTGGACAATATCGAAAGTTCCGAAAATCATGCCGATTTGCTTACTTCCCCGATAAGTGCCGAGCAGATTTCCAAGTTTGACAGCTTCAGAGAAGATTTTATCTTGATTATGCATTAAACTGTATGAATAGATTGTATCATGAAGAAAACGCCCGCAAATCTTCAAGAGTTGGCAGAAAGTTTGACGCCCGAAAGGCAGAGATTTCTATCGCTTCTCTCGGAAAAGAAATGGTTTAGAAAAACAGATTTTGAAGTTCAAAAAAAGGTATTTAGCCTGTCTGAAGATTTTAATGGTTTTTTGGCTGATTTTTCAGCACGCAGGGATGAATACGGAGGGATGGAAGTAGTAAAATTAATAGATATTCTTCCTGCAAATTATAATCTTATCGCGCTTTTCAAAGTGCGTTCTACCAATACAAACCAGGAATTTACATATGAGTATGTCTCGTCAAAATATGGAAAAAGCCCAGGCTACCGTGGATTAATTCTACTTGAGGTTGAGGGTAAAATTAAATATTTTATGCTTAGGCGTACAGATAAGTTTCCGATAGGAGAAACGGTTTACGAGACAATTGGAACTTATATAAAGTATGAGGGGGGAAAACTGGTGAATATGCCAAAGGTTGTCGAGGATGTGCTTAAAAGAGAACTTTTCATGAAAGACCTGGTGATTAAAAGGTTTATTGATTTGGGACAAATGCACACCGATCCTGCAGTAGTTCCAACATCAATTTCTTTATACGCGGCAGTAATAGATATAACAGACTCTCCAAACCTCAAAAAAATCGAAAGCAGGGTAATCCACGCCAAACCAATACAATATAAATTACTTATTGAACCGATTGATAAGTTAAAAGATTATGTAAATAAAGTTGATGAATCTTACTTTCTGGCCTGTATCCTCAGATTGGTTTCTATGGGAGTGATTAATTTGCAGTAGGGACTTGACCCCAGTAGGAATTTCGCAATTATCTTCCCGCACTATTTGTACATGACTAGTGCCAAATTCTGACGGGGTCTGCGGGGTAGGGTTTAAGAAGCAAATATGGCTACCCCTTGACAAATGTTATAGGTAGTCCTATAATGCCCTCAAGACTTATAAAGTCGGTCTTTTACATAAGGTAGCTCATGAGCCTGGTTTCAGCCTCGACGGCCCCTCGCCGTACGGTTTCCAGATCGGCTATCTGTATTCTTCAAAGTATCCTCTTTTATTTCCACTCTTTGTGTTGCCGTGGTCTTTTTAGCTTGCCAAAATAACGCCTTTCATCGTCTTTTGACTTCTACTAAAGAGACCAACGGGAGTACAAAATTTATATGGTAGAAATTCATTCAGATCAAAGAGATATCTTAAAACACCTCGGCAGTCCAAAAACCGAGGTGCTTTCTGTGGTTCAAAAAGATAAATTGGGTATATTTACCGGTTCACCAATGTTTTCTGATTTGACAGAGATCACACGTTCAGCTAGCCAAATAGAGGAAACACGCAGTCTACTTAAGTATTTAGTTGAAATGAGAAATGCTGACCCCAAAACCAAAAGAGAAGTAAATTTAGAGGGTTACAGAAGCGTGGTTCTTTATGATAACGAATCCGACCCTGATGATACGGGTAGATATCTAGAGGTAGAGTTTTCGATCCCGCGAGGACTCCAGATAAATAAAGACTTGCTGAATGACCTTAATGAATATTATGCAAGAGAAGCTTCAAATGAAGAAAGTGGAACTTCTGAAAAAGTTGCAAAAGAAGAGGGAGAGCTCCCCGGATTCGCATATATAAGAGCTTGGGATTATGACCAATTGGATAAAAGGGTTTTGAGGGTTGTACAAGTAAAAAAGGATGGTCTGGTTAATGAAAAATATAAAGTTATTGAGAATAGAAGACTCCAAAGGAGAAAAAATCCGGAAACAAAAAATGTAGTATTTGTTGGTAAATCACACAACCTGACAGCCCCCAGAGAGATAAGACAAGTGTTAAACGTCACATATACAGATGACGTCAGTGGTACATCAGGAATACTACTCCATACAGACCGTCCCACAAGTGGTCTATCTAAATATATAAACAAGCCTTTTTCCCGTCTACCAATAGAAATAAAAGGAGCAGATGAAACAAAAAAAGTGATTATGAGATTTAACATAAAATACCGCACCAATACAACTGAAATCGATTTGTACTTTTTGGGGGTACTACTTTCAGATATTTTATCGGGAAGGGTAAAATATGCGCCCAAAAAAGAAGAAATAGGTTCGGTAGGTACTAATTACAAAAATGAAGTGTCTGCAGTAATGGCGGTACTTAATATGGGGAGATATAAAGATATGTCGCTTGATTCCCTACCTGGAATGGGTGAAATTGCAGAAACCGTAAAAACGCATCTACTGGAGCCTCTTGGGGAAGGTAGAATAGAAGATGCACAGGACATTATGATCGTTGGAACTCCGGGAACTGGAAAAACTGCGCTTACTACGGCTTTTTCAAGGATCGATAATGGTTGCGCTCTGGTCAGTATTCCAGCGAAAGTATTTTTAGAGACAGGAAAACAAATAATTGAAACCGTTGCCAATTTTTACGATAGATATGGAATATATACAGCACTAGTTCTTCAAGATGCCGAATCTCTTTTTACGAATACATTGGTCGTAGGTTCTGAAGGAAGTGGTGCTCCGGTTGATCCTAATAAGAGGCAATTTGTTTTGGAACTCCTTGGTGGTGAAAGAAAAGCCCAAGCCAAGTTTTTACTCACAATAAATAAGCCCGGATATATCGATGAAGCATTAAGGAGAAGGTTTTTGTCGATCTATTTTGGGCTTCCTAAAAATGAAGATCATCAAAAAATAACTGAAGCTTGTTTGGATAGATCATTTAGTGGAGAGTACTTTAATGCTTTTAGGAATTTAGCCTTGCCTTTGATTACGAGTGAGTCATACGGTTATCCGCCGGCATTCACCGCCAAGCTCTGTGAAATGCTTGTGTCTCCCGTAAGCAAGCTCAACGGCCATTCAAATGATGCTGAAGTTATACAAATACTAATAAACAGTTGTTCAATCAAGTTGAAACATGGTTATCCAATAAAAGAAATCCGTGATCTTGATCAAGTTGCACGGAGAATGACACTCCAGATGGATGGGAATAATGGTGAGAGAAAGCAATCACAGTTTGAATAAAAATATGAGCGAATCATTACCTTTTACATGGGCTAAAACAGATCAGGATATAGGTACTGAGGCTCAGTATGCAAAAATTTCTGACGACCTAAATGATATTGCTATCAAATGGGGTGCTGAAATTCAGGGAGAACCAGATAAAAGAGTCTTCCAATCAAAAAGGTTTGGCGGCATGGGGCTTGAGGTGTCAATTTATACAAAGAAAAGTTTGGATAACCAAACTGTCTTTATTCATAGAGGAACAAACACGGGCGGTTTCCAGCCTCTCAAAAGAGGAGGGGATAATGACACAATGATTCCTCTAAAAGCCCGAGTTGCTCAAGAGCAAACTCCTGGTGGAATTTCATATCCAGTTCAAAAACAACAGGGTCTTTTGGTTGTGGATAAAGAATTTTCAATAGAGGATGTGCTTTCTATTATTGGAATAATTGACAATGTTGCAAGGAGAAGGGGTCTTTTTGGCTCTAACGGTGAAAGGATTAGTCATCCGGAATTAATAAAATTAAAAAAAGATAAATACAAAGTTAGCGAGGTTTTTAAAGATCAAGGGGCAAGAATGCCGGTGCTCCCGGGAATGTCAGTTTTCGAAGCCATAAACGAATTTGATAAGCCAAATGAATTAATAGTAAGGACAGATCCTTGGGGAGGGGAAAACGCTTATCTTGTAAAGAAAAAGGATATCTCGTATTTGGATCAATATGACCAAACATTAAACGATATTCTGATTGAAAGGGGTTTAACAATGGGGGAATTACATCAAGGTTTGGAAGTAGATATGAAGACATTTGCACCTTTGGCCATTGCAATTGGGGAAGAAGTTAAAAAGAGAATGGTGTTAGAGAAAAAGGAATGACCTAAAAGGTTGCTCTTTAAAATTTTTAATAATTTACGGCTTAGTACACACAATTTTTGCGTGTATCAAGCTCGTCAGAATTCAAATCCAAATTCAAAAAGGAGAAAAAATGATAAGAAAAAATTCCAATCGCGGACTGAATTACAGTTTACTTACCGATCTTATTATTCATAGGGGGTGGAGTGTCCAGGTAGAACTGGATATGGGTACTGCATGGAGCATAACGCTTATGCGGAGATTTCCATTCACCTTGCTTGGGCCAAAGATCGGTCAGACCTACTTTTGCAATACAGAAAAAGTGTCTGGAAACGATATTCCGGAAAGACAGGCTGTTTGGAACTTTTTACACGGCTATGCCGTTGAAGATCTTAAAACTCTCATGAAGAAGGTTTACGCAGCAGTAGATGAACTTGTTCCAATGATGGAACTCGAAGGTGAAACCCTCGACGAATATGAAGAACGGATCATGTCAAAATTCTGACGGCAAAAGGTGTGGGGGATTTCTCTCAAAGTTTTCTCCCACACCAAGTTCTTTTACATTTTAAAAACATACGGCTTAGTACACACAAGTTTTGTTTTGCGTGTATCAAGCTCGTCAGAATTTAAACCAAAATTATGCAAGATGCCAAAAAGGAGGCAGAAATGTTCCAAAATGTTGTAGATCTACTGATTCTCGCAGCCATCTCGGCTACCATTTACTTTCCGTTTCATGACAAAGTGAACTCGGGGGAACGCCCGTGGAAGCAGTGGGATGCCATGGTTGGCTGGGGAATGCTGATCGTTCTGGGCTTTTGCTTGGGAATGTTGATTTTCATCTATAAGAATCTCCCATTCTTTGTCCAGAGCGTCGCTTTGAGCTTTTGCGCCGGCATTTCCATGTCAGTTTGGTCAACCCCGACTGAAGGCCGCACACTTTTTCTTCCCTACAGACTCGCCAGATGGCTTTGTGTTCTGGGTATCATCTGGACAATCGGTGGAATTTTATATCTCTATTAATTCTGATAATTCTGACGGCAAAAGGTGTGGGGATTTCCCTAAAAAAGTTTTCCCCACACCAAAGTATTTAGAAGGAGAATATATGAAAGAAAATCCATTTATTGGAAATATAGCCAGGGGATTAAGCGAAAATCGGAATACCGAGCTTAAGGACTTGGTGAAGTATTATGGCAATAAGGAGTTTTTTAGGCAAAAGCTTTCTGAAGGTTATTTGGAGGCTACCATTGGGTCTGGGGCATGGTTCCATATGGATCTTGAGCCGGAGAAGTATGAACGTTTTTTAGATTCATCAAGGGTACTTGGGGTTGAGATGGGAGATGGAATTATGATGCTCTCGGGAGAGGCAATGCGCATTGTTGCCGTCTGGGCTCTCTATCATCCGGATGGGAGGGTGTGTACGTTTGAGAACATTAAGCTAGATGCTCAAGGTTGGCACAGACCCGGACCGAAAATCACAACAACTTTTACCGACCAATCAAGCTTTAACCAGTTTTTGCAAGACTTTGAGATACAACTTTTAAATGAGAGGTTTAAAGTGTCAGACCTGGTTTAGGACTGGCACAGTAGTTTCCACCCCACCTGGCGGTTTTCCAAAACCAAGAGGTGGGTTTTTTGTGCCCACTTAGGCATAAGGAATAGAGTAGAAGACTTATAGTATATACACTATAAGTTGTTGACATAGGTTGATCTCTGTAGTAAACTACGCACTCCTACCCTAAAAGTTATATGAAAGGCGTTATTTTGGCAGGGGGTTTGGGTACTCGTTTGTACCCTCTTACCCATGCCACGAACAAGCATCTTTTGCCGATTTTTGACCAACCGATGGTTTATTATCCTATCCAAACGTTGGTTAATTCAGGCATTAATGAAATATTGGTAGTTACCGGAGGGCCTCACGCAGGGGACTTTTTGCGTGTCCTTAAAAACGGTGAGGGTTTTGGTGTAAAACACCTAGAATATACGTATCAAGAGAAGTCTGATGGGGGGATTGCGGATGCCTTAAGGCTTGCTGAGGATTTCGCTGATGGTAGCCCTATTGCCGTCATCTTGGGAGATAATACCACAGATGAAGATATAAGTGAGCATGTTAAGAATTTTAAAGAAGGGGCGTTTATATTTTTGAAGAAAGTAACCGATCCGGAACGTTTTGGTGTGCCGGTTTTTAGCAGGCCAAAAAGTGGTACTCCCAAAAAGATTATTGCAATAGAGGAGAAGCCAAAAGAGCCAAAGTCTGATTATGCCGTCACTGGTTTATATATTTATGATAAGGAGGTCTTCAATATAATTGAAACCCTAAAGCCTTCGGAAAGGGGGCAACTTGAAGTTACCGATATTAATAATGAGTACATAAAAAGAGGAAAGATAAATTGGGTGGAGATGAAGGGCTATTGGTCGGATGCGGGAACTCCGGGATCACTTCTTAAAACCAACTTGTATTGGGCAATGAAAAAAGGAGGAAACTTGGTATGAGGCTCCTTGTAACGGGTGGCGCCGGATTTATTGGTAGTAACTTCATTCGCTATATTTTGGGTAGTCATCCTGATTATTTTGTGGTGAATTATGACAATCTCACCTATGCAGGACATCTGACAAGTTTAAGTGACGTTGAATTAAATCCAAACTACAAATTTGTGAAGGGGGATATTTGTGACAGGAAAAGAGTGGAAGAGGTTCTTAAGAAAAACGGGATTACACACATGGTTCATTTTGCTGCGGAAAGCCATGTAGATAGGTCAATCACAAACCCCGAAAGCTTTATATTGACCAACGTTTTGGGTACGCAAACCCTACTTGACGCTGCTTTGAAAAATAAGATCGTGAGATTTCACCATGTTTCAACCGATGAGGTTTTCGGTGAGTTGCCTTTAGCCTCCAAACTTAAATTTACAGAAAAAACCAGCTATGAGCCAAAAAGCCCATACTCTGCCAGTAAAGCGGCTTCGGATCATTTGGTTAGGGCTTATCACAAGACCTATGGAATGGATGTGACAATTACAAATGCCTCAAACAACTTTGGGCCATTTTCCGATACGGAGAAGTTTATCCCCAGGGCGATTACAAACTTAATGGATGGGAAAAAGGTTCCTATCTATGGTGACGGAAAGTATGTGCGCGATTGGCTCAATGTTGCCGATCATTGCCGTGCCATTGATTTAGTATTACATCAGGGTAAAAGTGGAGAAACTTATTTGGTTGGTGGGGGAAACGACAAGATAAGCAATCTTGATGTAGCAGAAATGCTTTTGAAGTTTTTCGGCAGAGACAAATCTTTTATTGAATTTGTTAAGGACAGACCCGGGCATGATAGACGATATGCGATCGATTACGGAAAGATTAAAAAGGATTTGGGGTGGGAGCCTCTTAAGAGTTTTGAGAGCAGGCTTTATGAAACGGTTAAATGGTATAAAGAAAACGAATCATGGTGGAGGCCGATTAAGGAAGAATCTGAAAAATTCTACAGAGAGGCTGAGGAAAATAAACAGGCGGAAAATTTTACCGGGTTTATAAAAGAAACTTCTATTCCCGGACTTTTGGTTATTGAGATGCCTACCTATGAAGACGAGAGGGGATTTTTTAGGGAAAACGTGAGGTTAAACTCTTTAGAGAAAGTAAATAACGTTAAGTTTAGTGTTAAGCAATGGAATCATGCCAGCTCAAAACCGGGTGTAATTCGGGCACTTCACGCAGAAGGGTGGAACAAGTTGGTTTACCCCGCAACAGGCAAAATGTTTGCGGCATTGGTAGATATCAGGCCGGAATCTCCAATGTTTGGTAAAGTAGAAACTTTTGAGTTTGATGAAAAAACCCACAAAGCATTATTTATTCCGAAAGGAGTAGCGAATTCAATCTGTGTTACGGGCGGTAAAAATGTCGAATACTTTTATTTGGTTGATGCTTATTACGATGGTAAAGATACTAAAGCGATTGCCTGGAATGATCCTGATTTGGCGATTCCCTGGCCGGTTAAAAAGCCTATTATTTCAAAAAGGGACAAAAACAACCCTAGACTTAGGGACATGTTTCCTGGTAAATTTACCCCCACACCAAAGGGGTAGATTTTGTGTTAATATGACTGTAATCATATTTTGGTGTGGGGGTGTATGAAGAAAATTCTTGTTACAGGTGCTTCCGGTTTGGTTGGCTCAAGATTTATTGAACTATTTAAAGGTAGGTATGATTTTGTAACTCCTGAATATCCTCAATTTGATCTTACAAATAAGGAAGGCGTGTTAAAAATTGTCAGGTCGGTAAACCCCGATGTTGTTGTGAATTTTGCAGCGTACACCAACGTGAGTGAAGCAGAAAACCAAAAAGGGGACGAAAGCTCTCCATGCTGGAAAATTAATGTTGAAGGAGTTAAAAACATCTTGGATGCGCTACCTCAAAAAACTCATTTTATTCAAATTTCGACCGACAATGTTTTTCCCGGATCGGAAAATGACCCCGGACCATACTCTGAAGATCATCCAACGGATTACAAAGAAAATGAACTTACTTGGTATGGCCGCACCAAAAGTCTTGGCGAGAAAGAGGTGACAAAAAAACTTGGAAAAGATGCCACAATCTTAAGGCTTATTTATCCATCAAGATCAAAGTACGATATGAAGTCGGATTATTTAAGGAAACCGCTTTCACTTTTTGATGAAGGCAAGCTTTACCCAATGTTTAATGATCAGCAGGTTTCAATATCATTTGTGGATAGCATTGCCGAAGCACTTGATAAAATTATTGATGGGGATAAAAGGGGGGTTTTTCATGCAAGCTCTGAAGATACAGGAACTCCATTTGAAATTATTACTTATTTAATAGAAAAGGCCAGAGGAGTAAAAAATGCCGTAAAACCGTCATCACTCGCAGAATTTGTAAAAACTGTTGATAATCCTGTCAGGTACCCAAAATTTGGCGGATTAAGAGTAGAAAAAACGGAAAAAGAATTGGGAATTAAATTTGGAAATTGGAAGAACATTGTTGATGAATTTGTTGGACAACTTAATTCACCCTCAAATACTTAAATGATATATATTATTTAAGTATTATAATTTTTTCTTTCTCCACTTTTCTATTTCTTTATGGTTTCCTGAGAGAAGCACTTTAGGGACTTTCCAGCTTTTGTAAACTTCAGGGCGGGTGTATTGGGGGTATTCGGTGTTGGTGATTGGTGATTGGTGATTAGTGATTAGTGAAAATGATTCTTCGGCGAGAGACTCCGGTTTGATAACATCCGGAATTAGACGAACAATTGAATCTGTAAGTACCATCGCCGGAATTTCACCACCGGTTAAGACATAGTCTCCGATTGAAATCACTTTATCGACTAAATGTTCATGAACCCGATGGTCAACTCCTTCATAATGACCGCAAATTAATATTAGATGATCAACTTTTGATAACTCTTGGGCTTTTGTCTGCGTATACTTTTCTCCTGTAGCGTCAAGCAAAATAACTTGAGTGGTTGGTGATTTGTGACTAGTGATTAGTGATTTTAGGGCTTTGTCGATTATGTCAACTCTGAGAAGCATGCCTGGGCCACCGCCAAACGGTCTATCATCAACGTTTCGTCTTTCACTCTCTCCCCACTTTCGTAGGTCGTGAACTTCAATTTTAATCACATCCCGACTCTCGGCACGTTTGATTATTGAGGCGTCAAAAGGCCCCTTAAACATATCTGGGAAAAGAGTCAATATGTCAATTTTCACTTCTCTATTGTATCATTTGTTAATGGAAAAAATTGTCATTGTTATGCCTGTTTGGAATGAGGCGGAGAATATTAAGGAAATGGTTGAAGTACTTCTTAATCAGGAATTTCCCAAAATTGATGCAGATATGAATCTCTTGATTGTAGACAACCATTCAAAGGACGGTACGGACAGGATTGCGGAAGAAGCTTCAAAGAAGTACAAAAATGTACACCTGATCGAACAGGATAATACGGGTTTGGGTTGGGCTTACATTCGAGGATTCCAATACGCCACCAAAAAGTTAGGGGCGGATGCGGTTATGGAAATGGATGCGGATTTCCAACATCCACCAAGATTTGTTAAATCAATGGTAGATGCGTATCTGAATGGAGCTGATTATGTAATTGGGAGTCGTTATGTTAAAGGTGGTGGAATTCCAAGCGAGTGGGCTCTCTCGAGAAAATTAGTTAGTTATTTCGGTAATCTTTTTATCCGCATTGTTCTTTTTAAACCGGGTATTCACGATTTAACAACTGGCTTTCGTTTAACAAAGGTAAAAGGTGTTTTGGATAAAATCGATCTGGAACAATTAATGGAGCCGACGCGTTTTTCTCATAAAGTTGATCTTCTTTATCAATGTTTAAAGAATTCCAAAAAAACCGTGGAAATTCCCCTTCAGTTTGCAGCCAGAACTAAAGAAAAATCTAAGTTTAATTGGAAAGAGATGGTCACAACTTTTAAAGTTGCTATTATTTTGGGGGTTAAAGATAAACAGAGATTTTTGAAATTTGGCATCGTTGGCGGAACGGGGTTTGTGGTTAACTATGTCGGACTTGAACTTCTCAAAAGAGCCGGTCTTTCGACCTATTTTGCGACACTTTTTGCTACTGAGGCGGCTATCATATCCAATTTTATTTTCAATAACATTTGGACATTCAAAGACAAAACTATTACAAAATTTGGAGATGTTATTCTGCAGTTTTTGAAATTTAACTTTTCTTCTCTTTTTGCTGTTATTGTTCAGCCCTTGATTGTTACAGGAGCCACCGGTTTGTTTGGAGACGTATCATTGGTGCGCTTTTTGGCTTTAGTATTCGCCTTAATTATTGTGGTTATCCCCTATAACTATATAGTTTATAACCTGTTCATCTGGCGAACATGGAAAATGCCGTTTTCCAAGTAAGACAGATAAGATCTCTGACTTGTCAGAGTAGACTTATTTGGAAGACATGGCAACTTCCCTGGCAGAGAAAATGAACTATGGCGGAAACAATTTCATCAATTGAATATAAAGAACAAAAGGAGTTATTTGGGTTATTGGAAAATAGTTTGAAAAGATCAAAAGAAATATGGATCGAAATACAATCGAGAACAGACGCAACCATGGTCTTGAAAGATGGCACATTTGGAGATCTGGGAGGAGATCAAGAAGTAAAAGCAGACGTGATGATGGGGCGGAACTTGACGGAATATTTATCCGGTTTGCCTAATGTTGCAGAGGTAATTACAGAGGAAGGGACATATAGTGAGGCAAAAAGTGGAGATTATACCGCGTTTATTGATCCTCTTGATTCTTCGGCAAATGCAATAAGGACCTTAGAAAGGCTCAGGTTGGAATTACCGTCAAGTCAACATGATTTACCTTTTGGTACTGTAATATCTCTAGCCAGGAACAAAGGAACGACAATAAATGATGTGGTAGGGGCAGGATTTATTAGGCAGGATACAGGCTACTCTTATATTGCAGTAAAAGGATTAGGTTTTTATATAGTTGAACCGGATGGAGGACAAGTCAAAGTAGAACTTTCAAGAATTGAATCGCAACCTAGAACGCTCTCAGATTTATTAAAAAACGGTTGGACGTTATGGACTGAAAATTATTATCCAGAAACTAGAACCGTTGTTAATGACAAACTTTTGGGTCCAAATGAAAAAGGTTATATTAGAAGTCAGGGATGTGGGGCAAATGAACAGGTTACGGTTGCTGCAGGCGAGGCCGCAGCTTACTTTTGTACAACCGCAAAATTACATGAACCAGCTGCTTCTGTTCTGATGGTTAATGAGGCCGGGGGAGTTGCAGTTAATCCCTTTACCATGGAGGATGTTGTCAGCTTACCTTTACGCGAAAGTTTTAGGACACAAAAATATCCCCTACTGCTTGCCATAAATAGAGAATTAGCTGAAGATTTTAACAGGAGATTATTAAAGTAATTTTTTAACAGTTAGCATTTCCTTATTTGGAAGACATGGCAACTTCCCTGGACAAAGAAGTAGTAATTGGTAATGTGTTAAAAATTTCTCCAAATTTTGATTCTTGAAGATTGATTATAGTTTCGCCCTTGCAGTCAGGGCAAACATCACGAGGTGGAAAATTTTTTTTGTCACAATTTGAACAAACTTCACCGACAAGGCCGTATCTTTGTTTTTTCAATCTCCAGTGCCTGGGAATTTCCATGTGTACATAATTAGTCTCTTAAACAAAGCTAAACCCACGGATTACAAAAATGGGGCCCAATTTGAAATTGGCATCACGTTTTGAGAGATGAAGGCAAGTGAGAATAAATAAATCGGGATTATTATTATGGTAAAGGCGATTTTAGCCTCTTTTTTGACTAGGATATTCGAGAACGCAACAAATAAAAATGGAACGATTGGGAGAGTATATCTCATTAAATCTCTGTGGGCGATAAAAAGAGTCAAGAAATAAAAAATGGCTGTAAATGTTGCAATTTCGTATTCCCGTTTTTGGAGCAATTTATAAACTCCGACTGCACCAATTAAGTAAATAAAGATAATTTCCTCGAGCCAAAAGGTTCCGGCCCATGGGGCAGAAAAGTTAAAAACGGAAAAAGGGGGGAACATCAAGTGAATATTGTCACCGGAGTGAAAATATGCCCAGAAATCTCCGGTCAGGAAAAAATAGAGTGTAAAAACGCCAATCAAAGAGACCGGAATAAGAAGTGTTGGTAAATATTTTTTGATACTTATTTTTTGATTTTTAAAATATTCAAAAATTATGTATGCAGCATATGAAACAAATAGAAGAATTCCGGGTGATTTTGTTAGAGTTGCGAGAGCTCCCCAAATTCCCGATAACCAGTATTTTTTGTTTTTAAAAAAGTAGACAGAGGCGATAATTGAAGCAATAAATAAAGGGTCTGCTGAGCCGACCGAACGAACGATAAGCCATCGGGCAGGAAATACCGAGAATAAAAATGTGAGAAACAATACATCCCTTTTGTCTACAAATTGAGCTATCAGTTTCCCAAAGAAATAAATGGCGAGCATAGAGGAAAAAAGTGTTGCCATAAGCATTGCGTAAGGGTAATTGGTAATCAGTCCAAAGAATTTTATAATTAGCGGGTAAAGCGGGAAGTGAGCGGTGTAATATTCGGTGGGGAGCGGGAATTGGTAATTTGCCATAATAGCCGCTTTGTTGTAAAGAGTTTTGGCAACCACTAAATATAGCGGGCCATCATAGTTGGCAACAATGGTAGCCAGCCCACTACTTGGGAGGGGAATGTTCCAAAAAGTTCGGAGGCGAAGAAAAAAGGGGAGCCAAATGAGGAACGTCGGAATTAAAGAAAAAACCAAGATCCAAAAGAGATTTTTAAACTTTCTGCCCATACCGTAAATATATCATAGTCAGCTTTCAATATGTTAGACTTCGTATATGGCTAAGATAATTGACAAGCTTTCGGTTTTCCTTCCTACCTATAATGAAGAGGGCAGCATAAAAGAAGTTGTGCTTAATGTCAAAAAAGTTTTGGAGGATGTGGCCGACCGGTGGGAAATATTAATAATAAACGACGGTTCGAAGGATAAAACCGAAGAAATTGCACTGGCATTGGCAAAAAAAGATGAACGGATTAGAGTTATTAATCATAAAGAGAATAGAGGATATGGCGCAACATTAAAGTCAGGTTTTTATAACTGCAGGTTTCCTTGGATTTCATTTATAGATTCAGATGGACAATTTGATTTTTCTGAAATTACAAATTTTGTTAAGAAACAAAAGGAAACCGGCGCAGACTTGGTTATCGGTTATTATAAAAAGCGCCAAGTTTCCAAATTCAAAATTATTACCAGTAAAATTTGGGAGTTTGCAGTATTTATTCTTTTTGGCTTGAAATTAAATGATATTGATTGTGGTTTCAAGTTAATATCAAAACAAGTTATTGATTCGATACCACGTCTTGAAAGCGAAAGAGGAGCGTTTATTTCTAGTGAGCTTTTGGTTAAATCCAAAAAGAAGGGATTTAAAATTGTTGAAATTTCGGTTACGCATTATCCAAGAACGAAAGGTGTGGGAACGGGTAGAAATTTTAACGTGATTATTAGGAGTTTTATTGACCTTCTGAGGCTGTGGAGGAAATTAAGATGAAATTTGACCTTTGGCATCTGCTACTTAATATTCGCGATTTTATCAAACAGAATAAATTTGAATGCTTTTTACTTCTTATAATATTAGCTGTTGCGGCGTTTTTTCGATTATACAAAATTGACCAGTACATGACGTTTTTGGGGGATGAGGGGCGGGACGTAATTATTGTTAGAAGAATTTTTACAGAAGTCCACCCGCCTTTAATTGGCCCCGGAACCTCCGTTGGAAACATGTATCTTGGCCCTCTTTATTACTACATGATGGCTCCGGCTCTTTTGTTGGCGAATTTTTCACCGGTTGGCCCTGCAGTGATGGTAGTAATTTTGGGAGTTTTAACAGTTTTTCTCATTTGGTTTATCGGACGTAAGTGGTTTAGCAAAGTTGCGGGTTTAGTATCGGCTGGTCTATACGCAATTAGTCCGACAGTAATTATTTTTTCGCGTTCTTCCTGGAACCCGAATATAATGCCATTTTTTGCTTTGCTTTCTATATATTCAATTTGGCGTGTTTGGAAGTTGAAAGAATTTAAGTGGATGATAGTTTTAGGAATTGCATATGCTTTTGTACTTCAATCTCACTATTTGGGACTTCTTCTTTTTCCGAGTTTACTGTTTTTTTGGTATCTTGCGCGGGTTCCCAAACACTTCACGCGATATGCAATTTTTATATTTGCGATTCTAATGTCGCCACTTCTGATTTTTGATATTCGTCACAATTTTATCAACGTTAAGGCGCTTTATACTCTTATTGCCACTCATGACGGAACTGTGTTAATTAGTGTTGGGCAAATTATTTCAAAAATCCCGGTGATATTTAATCAAATTAACACAAGCTTACTTGCAGGCAACAATATATTGTTTGGAAAAATTCTGTCGTTGATGATATTTGTTGGATGTCTTTATGTTATTTTTAAGAAAAAAATCGGTAAGCTAAGCCCAAATTATTATTTATTAATTTCCTGTATCGGTTTTGGGTTAGTTGGTTTTGCCGTATATAAACTTCCAATTTATGATCACTATTTTGGATTTCTTTTTCCTGTCCCGTTTCTAATGATTGGGGCAGTTATAGCGGTTGTCCATCAGGGTAATAGTCTCTTGGTGAAAACACTCCTTTATACTTTTTGTTTGGTGCTTGCTATCATGAATCTTATTAATAATCCTCTAAGATTTCAACCTAATAAGCAAATGGCAAGAAGTCAAAATGTTTCTGAATTTATTCTTGATCAAGCATCCGGAAAACCATTTGACTTGGCCGTACTTGCCGAAAGAAATTATGAGGATGGCTACAGATACTTTTTGGAACTTTGGGGCGGGATAGTTATGCATGCAGACAGATGGGATCAAAAAACCATAGTTGATCAGCTTTTTGTGGTTTGCGAGATGGAAGAGAAAAAATGCGACCCGCCGCATTCTTCGAAAGCTGAAATTGCTAATTTTGGAATGAGCAAAATAGAAAGTCAGTGGCAGGTTGACGGAGTGTTGGTGTACAAACTGGTGCATTCGAAATGAAATGTACCGACAAAGATGAAAAAACTTAAAATATTTTCTATTGAATTGTCGATATTTCTTTTGATTTTCGTTCTCGCGATATTTTTAAGATTTTACAATCTGAAGGGGGTTGCCAATTTTGATTTTGATCAGGAATACGCTGCAAATTTTGCTTACGCGGTGGTTAAGGAATTTCCGATACAGTTAATTGGTCAGGGGCTTTCTATTCAAGGACTTTTTATAGGTCCATTATATTTTTACTACCTAGTTCCATTTTTTATGCTGACCAATCTTCATCCGATTGGTGGGATTATTGGCTCTGCAGTTTTCGGTCTGATTACAATATTTGCCTATTTTTTTGTTACCAAAAGTGTTTTTGGGACAAAAGCGGCATTAATCATTACCTTTTTAAGATCAGTTCTATTTACAGAACTGGGAAATGACTGGGCAATGGCACCAGCTCTACAGGCGGATCTTCCTGCACTTCTGACTTGGTATTTTTTCTATAAGTATTGGGAAGGACATGTTAAGATTTTTCCTTGGGTAGGATTTATTTTTGGGGTCTATACCAGTCTGCATCCGATTCTATTTCCATTTTATTTGGTATTTTTGTTTTTAATTTTGTTAAAGAAGAGGCTACCCAATGTAAAGATGACAATAGTGAGTTTTGTAGCCTTTTTGATTCCGGTTTCTCCACTCTTGGTTTTTGAATATTTTCATAATTTTCTAGAGGTTAGAAGAATAGTAGAACTTTTTACTGGTCCTACGCTTGAGAGCAAGGGGCTATCTCAGATTTCAAGTTACATTAGATTCAATCTTTCGGATCCGCAAAGAATCTTGGGTCTGGAAAAAATTCCTTTAATTACCTTTTCCATATTGCTTTTTGTTGCCATTTCCCTTTTGGTTAAAAAGAGAGTGAGTTTTTGGAAACAAAAATTTCACATTGTAATTCTGGGGGCCACTTACACTTTATTTATTGGCTATTATTCTCTGTTTCCGGCTCATGTTCCTGAGTATTACTTTATGGCTCTCACGACTCTAATGATTCTATATGTGGGTGCAAGTTTAAGTCTGTTGTTAAAAATTAGATTTGGGGTGTTGATACTTTTTTTGGTTTTAACCAACATATTTTTAGTAAATTTTGGAAAGCTTCAAGAAAGATGGAGTAACACTTCAGGAATAGGACTTTATGATAAAGATTACTTAGTCAAAGAAATAGTTAAGAGACAGCCAGAGGGTTCTGAATTTTACGTTTCGTATATCAAATATTTGGGTTGGAATTTTGGCTTTGACTATTTGTTTAAATATTATGGAAGAATACCACAAACGATTGTGGCAAAACCCCCTGTTTATACAATAGTGTTGCCCAAGACTCTTTCACCCGACAGTATAGATTTGTATTCTCGTGGAGGGGGATTAATTTTACCTGATGAGAAATAAGACATTGTTTCTATTGCTGCTGCTGGTATTTATTATAATTCGTCTATATCCCATTTGGGGTAACATTTTTCCTTTTGCCTATGATAATGCGAAAGATAGTCTCGTACTTCTTCAGATGTGGCTGTTCAAAAAGCCTATGTTGCTTGGAGCTGTGACAAGTTTAGAAGGGTTATGGCAGGGGCCACTTTGGTACTACATTCTATTTCCTTTGAATCTGGTTTTTGGCTTTCACCCAATTGCCAGCGTATTAACTGTAATTGGTTTAGGTGGACTTACTCTATGGCTTTTTTGGAAATACGTTGGAAAGCTTGAAGCTATACTTTATAGTTCTTCCCCCCTTGTAATTTTGACCCAGCAAACCTCGTGGTCTCCTTACCTTACAATGTTTTCTACCGCTTGGATACTTATCCTTTTGATTTTAATAAAGAAGAAAATTAACACATCCCAATCAATGCTCATTGCCTTTAGTTTGGCGGTGATGTTTCATGCTGAAATCGCTTTTGGTCTTGTTTTTGCAATATGTCTTTTAATTGTTTTATGGTTAAAAAAACTTAAAATTAATTTTAAACAAGTCCTTTTGGCTTTAGCGGTCTTTGTAATTACTTTTATTCCACAGATAATATTTGATTTACGTCATGATTTTTTACAATCAAAGTCCGTTATAAGATTTGTTGCGAATTACAACCAGGAAGGTAGGAAAGTTTGGGAGAACCAAACGGGAATTAATAGATTTCTCGAGGTTATTAAAGGGTTCGCAAATAATGTAACCGAAAGTATTTTTCCTTTAAGGGGGGTGAACGAACCGGTTTCTGTTTTTATCATGGTTGGACTGATTGGTTTAATGATTATTAAATTTAGATCAAATAAGGAAACTCTAAGATTGGTTTTGCCTTTTATAGTCGGATCGTTTATTCTCTATCTTTTCCTTCCTTTCAAATCGTTTTATTTGATCGGGCTTGCGCCTATTTGGATTTATGCATTTTCAAAATTGCTTAAACAAAGCTTTCCAAAGGCAGTTACTCCGTTGATAATAATTTTTTTGACTATTAGTACTATCGGGATGTTGTATTCGAGGGTAGATTACCAACGCTTTGCAAAGACATCCCGAATTCTTTTTGAACAAAAAAATGAAGCGGTTGAAAAAGCATATGAATTAACAAAGGGGAAACCTTTTGTTTCGTATCAGTATGTTCCTGAGGTTTATGATTATACATATCAGCTTATTTATCAATACACTTCCTTACAGGAAAAAAGACCGGTACCGGTTGAATATTCGTATGCTCCCGGAGAAACAAGCTATATGCAGACTAAGAAAATTAAATATGACGGGGCAGAAGATGCGGCGTATACTATACTGATTGTTGAAAAAGGAGAAACTGACATCTTTTTCCCGACATGGTGGGATAATCAGACAAGGGGAAAAGAGATTATTGACACTCAAAAAATCAATGATGCGATTACTGTCTACAAATTGATTTCGGACAATGAAAATAAGCAACCTTAATATACCTTTTTCCAAAATTACCCCTTACTTAATACTTCTTATTATTGGATTTATCCTGAGACTTATTTGGAATCCCCATCAGATCATTTGGAGTTTTGATCAAGCCAGGGATGCTTACTTTATGAGAGCGATGGTGGAAAATAAAGATTTAATACTTCTTGGTCCCCAAACAGAAGAGTACGGTCTTTTCCACGGACCTTTGTACTATTATCTTTTTGCTCCTTTTTATTCTTTGTCCAAAGGAGAACCTTGGCTTCCCTTAATAATTATGAGTGTTCTTAACCTGCTCTCTGCAATTCCCCTTGCTTTAATTTCTATTAAGATTACAAAAAGTAAAATAGCGGGAATATTTACTTTTGCAATCTTTTGTCTTTCGTATGCATTTAGCGAATATTCCAGATGGTTGTCAAATGTATCCATAACCCTTCCTTTCATTGCATGGTCGTATTATTTGCTTTATGAAATTCTTGAAAAAGAGAGAACCAAAATTACTTTTTTTCTTTTGGGCTTATTATTGGGTCTTGCAACTCAAGGAGAAATATTTTTCCTGAGTTTAATCGGAATTTTTTTCCTTACTTTGATATTACGAAAAACAAAAATTGCAAAACTCATATTTTATCTAATAGGAAGCATGGTTGGGCTTCTTCCGATTATTATGGCCCAGTTTAAATTTAACTTTATGGGAATAAAAATTTTGGGTGAAATAGTTTCCGGGGGGGTTGGAAAAATTCAAACAGGCATGCTCAATTCACTAATCGGCTACTTCGATCATGTTGGCCTTACATTTTTTCAAACGATAGGCGGAGGGATTGTTTTAATGGGAACAATTTTTTTTCTGCTTTTCCTTATTCTTGCAGCACGAAAAATAAATAGAGTCTGGCTGATAGCGGTTCTTCTGGGGCATGGAGTTCTTTTTGCATTCAATTATATCGATGTGGTTTTTTTGGATATAGGTTTTGCTCTATTTCTTGTAGTTTTGACAGGGGTGGCGGGATTTAGACTTTTAAAGATTAACCGTATTTTATTTGCAATTGGGGCGTTGGTTTTTATCCTGTTTCAGTTTGGCTTGTATAAATCATATTTGGTAGGAAGAATGCCCTTCGGGGGATTTAACTTCATTCATCCTGGAGGTGGAAGCACTCTATCCGATTATGACGACATTGCAACTAAGATGTATGAAATTAGCGGGGGAAAAGAATTTAGCATAAGCGTCATTGGAACACCGTTTGGGGTAAGAACTGTATGGGCTTCTGTATTTGAGTTTTATGCAAGGAAACACAATCTTCCGGTTCCGAAATGGTTTGAGTATTACGCAAACGGCTACCCGGGAGATGACCTATTAGTACCGACAAAGATTCCAGGATCAACGCATTTTCTTGTAATGGAATCCAATATTGAAAATTTATTAGCTTCCCCGATAATAACAAGGGAGTTGGGGAATCAGGACAATAATACAAAAAAAGTTGATGAGTTTATAATGCATGGTGCTACAATTCAGGTAAGAAAACCAAAATGAAACAAAAGAACCAAATTGATTTTCGAAAGAGGAATTTACTTTTTGTTGACCTGGAGACTACGGGGTTAGATCTTGACACTCATGAGATTGTGGAAGTTGGGTGCCTGCTTGTTAATGGAAAAAGCCTAGAAATTATTTCAGAATATTCTGCCAAAACCAAACCGACTCATGTTGAAACCGCCACCCCTAAAGCAATAGAAATTTCAGGATATTCCCCAAAAACGTGGAACAATGCAAAAAAACTTGAGGATGTATTAAGAGATGTTTCAAAAATGGGTAAAGGCGCACTTGTGGCGGGCTGGAAAGTTGATTTCGATTGGTGGTTTCTTGAGCGTGCTTTTAATGAACATAATATAAAACATGATTTTGATTATCATTTAATTGATGTAATTTCTTTAGCGTATGTATACTTTAGGAAGAAAAAACATGTTAAAGGTTTGAGTTTAAGGAAAGTGGCGGCGTGTTTTAGGATAAAAATGGCTAAGCAGCACGATGCCTTAGGTGACATTAAGGGAACGTACGCGGTTTTTAGAAGATTGATGAAACATTATGAAAAAAGTGATTGAAAAGTTTTTTATTCCAAAAAACATTCTTTTGATTATCCTTTTCGGAGGGTTTTTTTTGAGAGTTTTTCATCCTCTTACCTATTTTCAGTACGGTCATGATCAGGATTTGCTGAGTTGGTTTATTAAGGATGTTGTGGTGAATAATCACTTAAGATTAATAGGGCAGCAAACTTCCTCCGTGGGAATTTTTATCGGACCATTTTTTTATTATCTTCAAATTCCTTTTTATCTTTTTACTCGAATGGATCCAGCAGGAGGATTAATCCTTGTAACAATATTGGGGATGTTTACTATTTTTTCATTTTATTGGGTACTAAATAAAATTTTTGGCAAAAAGATCGGACTGGTAGGAGGTGGAATATATGCTTTTTGTTATTTAATCGTATTTGCCGACAGGGAAGTGGTTCCAACAATGCCTGTTATGCTTTGGACAGTTTGGTATTTTTACGCTGTGTGGCTGATAATGAAAGGCAAAGACAAAGCATATCTTTTAATTGGGTTTCTCTGGGGACTTGTCTGGGAGTTAAACCTGGCCTTGGCTTTACTGGTTCCATTGGTGCCTCTTGCCCAGATTTTTTCAAAAAAGAAACTGGCACTTAAAAGCATCATATTGGGTTTAATAATTTTTTTTGTAACCCTTTCTCCATTTTTACTTTTTGAATCAAGGCACGGATTTTCTCAGACAAAATCAATTGTTTCCTCGTTAACTACGAATAAAGATTATTCAGGCGGGTCATCCCCGGGGTTTGCAAAACTGGATAGAGTAATGCAGTTAACTTATGCAAACACAACAAGACTATTCTGGGGTTTCCACTATCCGGGAGGGATTGTAAAGTTTACCTTTTACGCCTTAGCAGCAGTTTTTGTTTTCCTTATTTACAAAAAAAGATTACCAGGGCAATTGGGGACGATAATGTTTTTTTGGCAGGTACTTTATATTACATTTTTTACGCTGAACCCCATTAATGTTTCGGAATACTATCTTAATGGAATGAACGTAATCTGGGTAGCAATTATTGCTGTCGGCGTTGTTTATCTGTTGGAACAAAAACCCCTTCTTAGATATGGAGTATTTGTCATTGTGATTTTTCTGTATGGAAACCTGTATAGTTTTGCCACTCACAATACAAGTAGAAACGGATACATTGAGAAAAAGGAACTAATTAAGTTTGTTATAAAAGACGCCAGGGAGCATGACTATCCTTGTGTTGCAATTTCATATATAACTGCCCCCGGATATCAGTTTGGTTATAGATATCTTTTTTACATGGCCGGATTAAAAGTAAAAGATCCGATAAGCAAAGCGCCTGTTTATTCGATTGTCTTTCCCCAGTCAATCGTAGATGGAATCGATCTTGGTTTTGGCGCCTTGGGGCTAACTCTGCCTGATTACAAACGCTATACTAATGAGGGAGTAAATAGAAACTGTGAAGGGGAAGATTCTAATTTAACTAATTCCATGTTTGGATACACCCAATAATGAAATATCTTTCAGTAGTAATTCCGGCATATAACGAGGAATATAATTTAAGAACGGGTATTCTGGAATCTGTTTATGACTACCTCAGTAATAAGAAGTATTCCTGGGAAATATTGTTTGTTGATGACGGCTCAACAGATGGTACCTTAAAAATTGCCAATGATTTTGCCTCAAAACACAATAATTTTAAAGTCCTGAAAGAACCTCATAGAGGAAAAGCGGGAACGGTTACCGCCGGAGTTCTGAAGGCAAATGGAGAAATAATACTTTTTACCGATACAGACCAAGCAACCCCCATTGATCAACTGGAAAAAGTTTTACCGAAATTTGAAAAAGGATTTGATGTCGTCATCGGTTCAAGAAGAGGTAGAGAAGGGGCCCCAATATTTAGAAAAATTATGGCTTATGGATTTTCAATTTTGAGATATTTGATCTTAAGACTTTCATATAAAGACACACAGTGCGGTTTTAAGGCGTTTGGGAGGGAAGCGGCAAAGAAAATTTTTGGAAGGCTCCGGATTTTTGGGGAGAAAAGTTCCACAACGGGGGCATCGGTTTTTGCAGGATTTGATTTGGAAATTTTATATGTGGCAAGAAAGTTGGGATATAAAATTATTGAAGTACCGGTTGATTGGCATCATAAAGAGGGAACAAAAGTAAGCCCTATAAAGGATTCAATTGAAGGACTAAAAGGACTCATAATGGTTCGTATTAATGCAATAATGGGGAAGTATAAGGTTTAATTAAGCTTCAATTATGCTAGAATTTGAGTGATGAAAATAGCTGTTGTGACTGGAACTAGTTATGGACTTGGAAAAAGCATTGCTGAAATGTTTTTGAAAAATGGACTTAAGGTTTATGGGGTATCACGTACCGATGCAAAAATAAAAAATGATAACTTCGTGTGGATTAAAGCAAATTTATTGAAAGATGGAAGTTTTGATTTAATTAAATCATCGATTCCTGAAAATAAAATTGATTTTTTGGTAAACAATGCTGGTGTTGTTTATGCTGAAAATTCACTAGAGTTTAAAAACGAGACATTTATAAATACATTTGGTTTAAATTTAATAGCACCAATTAAATTAACTTCACAATTAAAATCTAAACTTCAAGGAAGTGTGATTATAAATATCTCTTCAACATCCGATCGTTTTGCAGAAGCAGGTTTGGGATTGTATTGTTCATCAAAAGCAGCACTTGATATATATTTCGATGCGGTTGCAATTGAAAATAAAGATATCAAGATATTAAATATTCTTCCAGTTTACATTGACACACCCATGCTTAAAACCATTTCCGAAAAATTGAAATTTTCTAGTGACGGGGCAACTAAACCGGAAAAATTGGCAGAGGCAATAGGAGAAATAATATTTTCGAGTCGTGAATTTGAATCGGGAGCTAGAGTGATTACTTTATCAACTAAATCTATTGAAGATACTGAAGATCCAGAAAAGCTTTATTATTACAATATTGATACAAAAGAATTTAAAAAACTAAAATAGTCTTGTTTTTCTAATGAAAAAAGAAAAAATTATCCTTTTCAAACAGAAAGAGATACGCAGACATTGGGATGAGAATGAAGAGAAATGGTATTTTTCTGTGGTTGATGTCGTCGCCGCACTAACTGATAGTTCTAACCCTCAAGTTTATTGGAGGGTGCTTAAAAAGAGACTGATCGACGAAGGTTCCGATGAAACCGTTACAAAATGTAACGGTTTGAAAATGAAAGCCCTCGATGGGAAAATGCGCATTACAGATGTTGCCGAAACCGAAACAATTTTAAGACTAATTCAATCCATACCTTCTCCAAACGCAGAGCCATTTAAATTGTGGCTAGCAAGAGTTGGATATGAAAGAATTGAAGAAACAGAAGATCCTGAAAAGGCAATACAAAGAGCATTATCTACATATCTTAAAAAAGGTTATTCAAAATCATGGGTGGACTTAAGACTAAAAAGCATCGAAATTAGAAAAGATCTTACTAATGAATGGGATGAGAGGGGCGTTAAAAGCTCAAATGAATTTGCAATTTTGACTGATGATATAACATTTGCTTGGGCAGGTTTGAGGACAAAAAATTATAAAAAGTATAAAAAACTCAAAAAAGAAAGCTTGAGAGATAATATGACCAATTTAGAACTCGTGTTGAATATGCTTGCTGAAACAGCAACCACCGAGATATCGAAAGTAAAAATGCCCGATACGTTCCCAAAGAATAGAAAAGTGGCAAAAGAGGGTGGAAAAATAGCAGGAACTGCGCGAAAACAAATCGAAGCAAAAACAGGTAAACGAATAATTAGTAAATACAAGTTTGAGCAAAAAAAGACTAAACTACTTAAATGAAGAAATTTTGGAATGATTGGAAATGGGTTATTTTAGCTGGAATTGCTATTTTTCTACTTGGGATTACTCTCAGACTGACTAACCTTACCATCCTTCCCGTTTTTGCAGATGAGGCGATTTATATTCGTTGGGCTCAAGTTATGGCCAATGAGCCAACTTTGAGGTTTTTACCCCTCTCTGATGGGAAACAGCCTCTTTTTATGTGGGTTTTGATGTTTATTGTAAGAAAACTTTCCAACCCTCTTTTTGCAGGCAGACTTCTTTCTGCGGCATCCGGAATAGGAACTTTGATTGGAATTTTTTTCACCAGTTTCTATATTTTTAAGTCCAAGAAAGTTGCTTTGATTTCCTCTTTCTTTTGGGCAATTTCCCCTTTTTCTGTTTTTTTTGATAGGATGGCGCTTGTGGATTCAATGCTTACTTTTTTTGGGATTTGGACACTTTTATTGGGATTGGTGACGGCAAAAACTTTAAGGCTTGATATGGCAATGCTTACCGGATTTGCACTGGGGGCCTCCTCGCTTACAAAATCTCCGGCAGCCTTTTTTGCTGCCCTATTAGTCCTTAATGTTGTTTTTGCTAAAAAATTGAAGGATAAAATCAGGTATTTCGGTCTGCTTTCGGTTACTTATGTTATTGCTTTATTGATGTACAATATCCAGCGTCTTGGTCCTAACTTTCACCTTATTTATTCCCGCTCTCAGGATTATATTTTCCCCTTAAGCAAAATTTTAAGTAATCCACTGGACCCCATTATTTATAATTTTCCAAGTGCAATTTCCTGGATTTGGGCAATGGGACCAACCTTAATCTTAATTTTTGGAATTGCCGGGGCAGTGTTTAACCTCAGAAAATATTGGAAAGAAGTTTCAATTCTTTTTATTTGGTTTTTGGCTCCCTTAGTTTATGAATCCATGTTTGCAAAGACTTTTACTGCCAGGTACATTCTTTTTCTTTTACCCTCTTTCTATATTTTAGCCGGATCAATTTTCCTTTTTGGAAAAAAATGGGTCAACTCTCTTTTAATGCTGGGATTGATTGTTTTTACTGTTCAGGCATTATCTTTTGATTATCGTCTTTTGACAGACCCCATGACGGCGCCTCTCCCGAGACGCGAGAGGATGGGATATTTGGAGGAATGGACGTCCGGAATAGGAATAACCCAGGTAGCAGATTTTATAAAGACTCAAACAAAAGATTTACCTGTTGGTAAGCAAGTGGTTGTGGGAACCGAAGGCTATTTCGGCACTTTGCCTGACGGACTTCAAATTTATTTAACAGATGTTCCAAAAGTCACTGTAATTGGAGTGGGGGTTAATATTACAGAAATTCCTGACAGTTTGATTGAATCGAAAGAATTTGGGAACAAAACATATTTGGTTATTAATAATTCCAGGCTTAGGGCAAACCCGGATGAACTTAATCTAAAACTAATTGCATCGTATTCTAAAGGATTAAGACACCCCGGTACCTCGGAGTATGTGGATAACGGTCCACAAGAGGTACTTTATTTGTTTGAGGTTAACTAAATTATGGATGAAGTCGATTTGCATTTGGATCCAACCGCAGAAATATCGGTAGAAACAGTTAAAAAGCGCTCAGTTGCAGGGGTGATGGTATTAACAGGAAGAACCTTCATTCTGCAAATAATCGGACTTGTTGCCCAACTGTTTTTATTTGCCTATCTGGGCAGATATGAATTTGGAGTTTTTGCCATAGTCTCCGCCGTTATTAATTTTTTGGTTTATTTTTCCGATATCGGTTTAGCTGCTGCCTTAATTCAGAAGAAAGAAACGCCGACCGATATTGATTTAAAAACTACCTTTTTTGTTCAGCAATTTTTGGTCGTATCTCTTATTATTTTAGTTTTTCTATTTTCTCCGCTAATCACAAGCCACTATTCACTCTCTAACGATGGCAAAATATTGCTTTATGCTTTGAGCCTATCACTTCTTTTCTCCTCGCTCAAAAGCATTCCCTCAGTGCTTCTGGAGCGAAAGCTTGAATTTGTAAAATTGGTCTTTCCCCAAATATTAGAACAGGTAGTCTATAGTGTTGTCTTGGTGGTTTTTGCAATGAAAGGATTGGGTTTAACAAGCTTTACGATAGCCGTAATTGCCAGGGGAATTGTTGGCCTTATCGCTATTTATTTGGTTCAGCCGTGGAAACCCGGGATTGCCTTTTCTAAAAAAACTCTTCTTGGACTTTTTAAATTTGGAGTTCCTTATCAAATAAACACTTTTCTGGCGACTTTCAAGGATGACGGGATGACATTGGTTTTGGGCAGCATTTTGGGCCCTGCCGGAGTCGGAATATTGGCTTTTGCTCAGAAAATTGCAAGACTCCCTTTAACTTTCTTTATGGATACGGTAACCATAGTGACATTCCCTGCATTTTCAAGAATGCAAGGCGCCAAGGGTGATCTGGAAAGAAGTGTGACCAGGTCAATATTTTTTATCTGTTTTTTGGTCTTCCCAAGCCTTGTAGGAATAGTTATTATTGCCCCGATTTTGGTTCGCATTATTCCGCGGTATAACCAATGGGTTCCTGCATTAATTCCCTTGGTTTTTGTTTCAATAAACTTCGTTTTTGCCGCCGCCACAACCCAGCTTACAAATCTGCTTAATGCCATAGGAAGAATCAAAAATACTTTTTACCTTATGATTATGTGGACGGTTCTGACCTGGCTTTTTGTACCTACCTTAGCCTATAAATTCGGAGTAGTTGGGGCTTCGGTTGGATATGCACTGGTCGGAGCTTCTTCCATAATTGCGATAGCGGTGGCCAGAAAATATGTCAATTTTTCCATTACCGATTCGATGTTAAAGCCCGGTATCGCCGCCTTGGTAATGGGCTTAATATTATTGATAGTTAAGGCATTCTTACCGACAACTCTTATTTCAGCGGGCATTCTGTTTGTCCTGGGTATAGCTATATACGGTGGTTCGATGTTGTCCATTGTGGGGATTAGCCTTATTGAAGATGCCAAGCGGGGCTTCAAAACACTACTCAACAGAGCCTCGTAGATGGTACAATAAGGCTATCTTATGAAAATCTCGGTAGTCATAAATACACTTAACGAGGTTAAGAATTTACCTCGGGCAGTTGCTTCTGTCAAAGATTTAGCTTCGGAAATTGTGGTTACCGATATGGGGTCAACTGACGGGACGATTGAGGTGGCCAGAAAGCTTGGAGCCAAGGTTTTTTCGCATAAAAAACTGAATTACGTTGAACCTGCCAGAAACTTTGCCATTGGAAAAGCTCAGGGTCCATGGATTTTAATTCTTGATGCAGATGAGGAGATTCCCCAAAATTTAGTCAAAAAAATCAAACAAATTGTAGGAGTTCCTGAAGCTGACTACTATCGATTGCCCCGAAAAAATATTATTTTTGGCAAATGGATTGAACACACAAGATGGTGGCCGGATTATAATATACGTTTTTTTAAGAAAGGTTTTGTAAGTTGGGGTGACGAGATCCATAGTGTGCCATTTACCCAAGGGAAAGGGTTTGATCTTCCGCAAAAATCGGACTTTGCCATTACCCACTTTAACTATGAAGGAATTATCCAGTATTTGGAAAGGATGCTTAGGTATACAGAAATTGAATCTAAAGAACTTATGAAAAACGGTTATGTTTTTTCCTGGCGGGATCTTGTTAGAAAACCATTGGGAGAGTTTTTGAGCAGGTATTTCGCCGGTCAAGGTTACAAAGATGGAGTGCACGGCTTGGCTCTTTCACTTTTACAGTCATTTTCGGAACTTACCCTTTATTTGAGAGTTTGGGAGACCCAGGGTTTCTCTGATCAAAAAATTTCGAGGAGAGAAATTTCTTTAGAACTGGGCAAATCGGTAAAGGATTTAAGATGGTGGATTAGAAAGGAGTTCTCTTGGCTAAGATTCCTCATGTCGCGGTAATTATTCTTTCCTGGAATGGTAAAAAGGATGTTTTGGAAACCATTCAGTCATTGAAAAAATCCAATCAGACAGGTTTCAAGATGGAAATTTTTCTTATAGACAATGGTTCGGCCGATGGCACTCCGGAAGCCGCAGAAAAACTTAACATTAAGGTCAGAAAGCTGACTAAAAATTTTGGTTTTGCAAAAGGTAACAATATCGGTATGAGAGGAGCCGTAAAAGGTGGATTTGATTATATTGCGCTTCTTAATGGCGATACGTTGGTTGACAAGGATTTGGTAAGAAACATTTTTCTTGCACATCAGAAGATAACCAGTGTCGGAGCAATTTCACCCAAAATTTATTTTGCAAAAGGTTTTGAGTATCACAATAAATACAAACCCTCGGAGCTTGGGCGCGTTATTTGGTATGCCGGAGGTGTCATTGATTGGAAAAACGTTTATGGATCAAATCGGGGAGTAGATGAAGTTGATGGTGGCCAGTTTGACAAGACTTTCGAAACAGACTTTGCCACAGGCTGCTTTGTCATGTATAAAGCAAAAGCTTTAAAAGAAGTTGGACTTTTTAACGAGAAGTACTTTGCCTATTTGGAGGACGTGGATCTTTCCCAGAGAATGAAAAGGGCGGGATGGAAAGTACTCTACTCTCCCAAGGGTTTTATGTGGCACAAAGTTTCCCGAAGCTCCGGGATCGGAAGCCAACATAATGACTATTATTTAACAAGAAACAGAATGCTTTTTGGTATGACTTACGCTTCAATGCGTACAAAATTTGCTCTAATTCGTGAAAGTGTAAAATTATTACTCAGTGGCCGAGAGTGGCAGAAAATTAGTATACGTGATTATTATTTGGGAAGATTTGGAAAGGGGTCGTGGAAATGAAAATTACGGCAATAATTCTAGTAGGAGGCATATACGACAAAAATCTTCTTACGAAATGCTTGAATTCTGTTTCGTGGTGTGACGAAATTGTTAAGGTTGAAACAGATGGTTTAAAGGGTAGTTTCGCTGATTGGAGGAATGAAGGGGCCAGGAAATCAAATGGTGACTGGCTTTTATATGTCGATACTGATGAGGAAATAACAGACAATCTCCAGAAAGAGATTGAATTTACAATTAACAATTTACAATTTACAAATTCAGCATATGCAATTCCGCGTAGGAATTTTATTTTTGGGAAAGAGATGAAGCATTGTGGTCTTTGGCCGGACTTTGTGTTGCGTCTGATCAAAAAAGATAAATTAAAAGGCTGGACAGGAGATCTTCATGAGCAGCCAAAGGTGGATGGTAAAACCTGTCATTTAAAAGAATCACTAATCCATAATAAGCATAAGACCCTAGCGGAAATGGTGGAAAAGACAAACGATTGGAGTGAAATTGAGGCGCGCCTTATGTTTGATGCTAAACATCCCCCGATGAATATTTTTAGATTTTTCTCTGCTGGGCTAAGGGAGTTTTGGCGTAGAATGGTGATACAAATAGCATTCTTAGACGGGTCGGATGGAATTATCTATGCACTCTATCAGGTTTTTAGCAGATTGATTTCGTATTCCAAACTTTGGGAGTTACAGATGAAAAGTAATACAAGTAATAAGGGTATAACAGGTAATAGAGGTTAGACACTCTGGTTATTCTTGAATTACTTTTATTACTTTAATTACTTTAGTTACCTATATTATTATGCGCGCAGCAATTTATAATCCATATTTAGACAGTTTGGGTGGAGGCGAACGTTATACTATGGCCTTTGTAGATGTATTAGTGAAGCAGGGGTATGTGGTTGATGTTGAATGGCGAGATATGGAAATTAGGGAAAAGTTGGAGAAACGCTTCGGTAAAAATTTTTCAAAGGTTAATTTCGTTACTGATATTAAAAGGGGTGACGGCTACGATTTATGTTTTTGGGTCTCTGACGGTAGTATTCCAACGCTTCGTGCCAGACGCAACCTTTTGCATTTTCAAGTTCCTTTCCATCACGTCGGGGGTGCGAGCCTTATTAATAAAATGAAGTTATTTAGAATAGAAAGAATAATATGCAACTCTAATTTCACAAAAAACGTAATAGATCGGGAATATGGAGTTGAAGGCATTGTTGTTTATCCCCCGATTGATGTAGTTAAAATTAAGCCAAAAAGAAAAGAAAACATAATTCTCTCTATGGGCCGATTTTCGGAGTTAAAGCAATCAAAACACCAGGACATTTTGGTGCAAGCCTTTAAAGAGTTGGTGAATGGTGGGCTATCTGAATGGAAACTGGTACTGGCTGGCGGAGTAGAAGTGGGCGCGACCGAATTAGTTAGACGTCTCAAAAAGGCATCTGACGGTTACCCAATTGAGATAGTCGAAAGCCCAAGTTTCGATTACGTGGTGGATCTTTACGGTAAATCTAGAATATTTTGGACGGCATCCGGGTATGGTGAGAACGAGGAGAAAAATCCTGAGAAAGTTGAACATTTTGGGATGGCTGTTATTGAGGCAATGGCCGGCGGTGAAATCTGCCTCGCTTATAATGCAGGAGGCCATAAAGAAACAGTCAATAATGGAGTAAACGGCTATCTATGGGAGATCGTTCCCGAACTTTTAAAAAAGACTAAGGCTGTTTTGGAAAACTCTAAGGATGCGCGGCAAATTGGTAGGAAGGCATTAGAAGCCTCGAAACTTTACTCCGAGGAAAGATTTCAAAGAGAAGTTCTTGAACTTTTATTATGAAAGTATCAATTGTGATTCCCTGGTGTAACACTGAATGGTTGGTTCAGAAGAATCTACCGGCTGTTTTGGCAGCCGCCCGAAATTCTAAAAATAATATCTTGGAAATAATTATTGTTGATGACGGATCTAAGGACGCCAGCGTTTCGGCAATTGAAGATAAGTTTCCCGACATTAAATTGATCAGGCATAAAATTAACAGAGGTTTTTCTGCAAGCGTCAATACGGGTGTTCGAGCATCAAAAGGAGAGTTGGTTTGTCTTCTCAATAGTGATGTCATCCCTCAAATTGATTTTTTAGAAGCGGTTTTTATTCACTTTAGAGATCCTAAAGTTTTTGCGGTATCGCTCAATGAAGACGGGGAGTTTGGTTGGGCAAAAGGAGTTTTTGAAAGTGGTTTTATAAATCATTCACCCGGGCCAAAATCCACAACTCCACATAAGACTTTTTGGGTGAGTGGAGGAAGCGGAGTTTTTAGAAGAAAAATATGGATGGAACTGGGGGGAATGGACGAAAGACTTTTCTCACCTTTCTATTGGGAGGATCTGGATTTGTCATATCGAGCCATGAAAAGAGGTTATCAGCTTATTTGGGATCCAAACGCAAAAGTTGAACATAAACACGAAACGACAATGAAAAGACTTCCTCAGGAATATGTAAACAGAATTCGCGAGAGGAATCAGCTTCTTTTTATTTGGAAAAACCTGACGAGCATAAGATTTACGAGAAAGCACATTTTGGGTCTGGTTAAGAGGGTCGTAACACACCCCGGGTACTTGAGAATAGTAATTATGGCACTAATTAAAATTGGACCGGTTCTTAAGGCAAGAGTTAAAGAAACGAAGGAGGCAAAAATTTCGGATGAACTGATATTTTCAAGATTTTTCTAATATGAATCTGTCGATAATTATTGTCAATTATAATACAAAAAATCTAACCCTGGCGTGCATTGGCTCTGTCGTAAAGTCAAAACCGAAGGTTAGTTACGAAGTGATTGTTGTAGATAATGGTTCTGATGAAAAACTGTCCAATTCGAAAGATTACAGACTTATCGAAAATAAAGGGAATTTGGGATTTGCCAAAGCGGTTAACCAGGGAATTAAAACCGCAAAAGGAAAACATATTCTTCTTCTTAATTCTGATACGCGGGTTCAGAAAGGATCGATTGATCAATTATATGAGTTTGCCGTATCTCATCCAGACGCCGGAATGGTTGGCCCAAGGTTAACCAATAAAGATGGGAGTACCCAGTCATCTGCTTATCATTTTCCGACTCTTTTTGGTGCAATAAGAGAATTTTGGTTTGACGAGAAGAATGTTTATGAAAAATATTCTCCCGGTGAAAAGATTGAAGTGAAAGTGGACGCATTGGTAATGGCGGCGGTTTTGATAACCCCAAAAGCGTTGGAAAAAGTAGGGCTTCTTGATGAAAAATATTTTATGTACTTTGAGGATTTAGATTACGCAAGACGTTTGAAAAAATCGGGTCTCAAGGTTTATTACTATTCGAAAAGCATTGTCGACCACATTCACGGAGCGAGTGGAAAAGACTTGGTGGAAAAAGGGAATCAATGGAGAAGACTTATACCGTCAAGTAAAATCTATCACGGGGTTTTGATGCATAGTCTAATAAATTTTGTTTTGTGGAGTGGTCAGAAACTGGGAGGTTTGATTCCGATTTTACTCCTAATTCTCTTAATTGTTCCTACTTTTTACAAGCTTTCTCAGCCCGGCTTTTTTCCGATGCATGATGATCTTCAGGCCTTTCGAGTTTATGAGATGGAGAAATGTTTTGTTGATTTTCAGATTCCTTGCCGTTGGGTTCCTGATGCAGGTTATCAGTATGGTTACCCCCAATTTAATTATTATCCGCCCCTACCTTATTATATTGGGGCGGGACTTCATAGAGTAGGGATTCAATATATAGACACTGTAAAGATTCTTTTTATTGCTGGTTATATTCTTTCGGCAATTACGATGTACATGTTGGCCTCAACTCTCTTCAAATCCTCCTGGATCGGAGTCGTTGTTGGGGCCCTATATACATACATTCCCTATAAAGCGGTTGAAGTTTATGTAAGAGGAGCCTTAAGTGAATTTTGGGCCCAGATTTTCTTTCCTCTGATTTTCTGGACGATATATAAGTTAATGAGAAACGGAAAGATGAAATACCTTCTTTGGCTGGGAGTTTCCATTGCATTTTTAGCAACCACTCATGTTCTAATGACAGTGATTTTCATTCCCGTAGCGGGAATTTGGGCCATTTACTGGTTGTATAGGGAAAAGTGGAAGAATTTTGGAAAAATTATCTGGTCCGGGATTTTGGGATTCTCTCTGTCTGCATTTTTTATTCTTCCCGTTATCTTTGAAAGAAAATTTGCCCACGTTGATAGCCTTCTTTCGGGATATTTTGATTACAGACAGCACTTTGTAAGTCTTTACAAGCTTTTCATTTCAAGGGAGTGGGGATATGGATCCTCGGGGTTCCCGAATGAAAAACTAAATCTCTCACTCGGAATTATTCAATGGGTAGTGGGAATTGGAGCGGTGCTTTTGGCTTTGACCAAATTCAAAAAAGATAAGCGAACTTCAATTCTTGCACTTTTATTATCAGGAATAACTCTTGGATCTATCTTTATGATGCATATGAAATCAAGCTTCATTTGGGCAAAATTACCCTTCTTGTGGTATATGCAATTTCCATGGAGATTTTTGGCGATAAGTATATTTCTTCTTTGTCTATTAACAGGATTCTTTATTCATTTCTCAGGCAGGTTTAAATATGTTTTAGGAATTATTATAATTGTAGCCTCAATTGCTCTAAATCTGTTGTTCTTTGTTCCAAAAGATTGGTTAAATATTACAGACGCCGAAAAGTTCTCGGGGCAGTCTTGGGAAAAGCAGTTAACAATAAGTATTTTTGATTACCTACCGATTTACGGAGTTCTTCCTCCTTGGAGTAAAGCACCTGAACTTCCGGAGGTACTTGAGGGAAATGTAAAGTTTTTGGAATATAAAAAGGGAAGCGATTATCAAACCGGCAGGCTTGATGTTTCCAAGGATTCCGTAGTTCGTCTTCCTCTTTTTGATTTTCCCGGAATGGTTGTAAAAGTGGACGGAAAAGTAATCCCTCACATTAACAATAATTGTACAAACGAGCGCTATTGTCGAGGTTTAATTACATTTAATATTCCCCAAGGGAATCATTCCATCGAAGCTTTCCTGACCGATACTCCTATAAGAAAAATTGGGAATGCCATTACACTTATTAGTTTTATATCAATGGTTTTAATATACTTTAAAAGTAAGAAAACATATGCAAAGAACCATTAAATTTCTCGTAAAGCATAAATTTCTTTTAATTGTCGTATTGTTAACTATCCCCACCTTTTTTCGGATGCTTAGGCCAGGAATCTATTCAATGCAGGACTATCATGCTTTTCGGCAATATGAGTTTAACCAATGCGTAAAAGCCGGTCAGATTCCTTGCCGCTGGGCACCTGACGCGGGCTTGGGTTATGGTGTACCGCTTTTTAACTTCTACGGACAGTTTGCATATGCCATCGGCGAGGGCTATATCCTTTTGGGCGGTCAGGTGATTGATTCGATAAAGTTCCTTTTCATTCTCTCGCTTTTGGGGTCATCCGTTGCCATGTATTTTTTGGCGAAACATATATGGAAAGACAATTTATCTGCCCTTGTTTCGACAACTCTTTATTTATATGCTCCGTATCGTGCCGTAAACGTTTGGGTAAGGGGAGCTCTTCCCGAGGCATTTTCTTTCATCTTATTCCCATTAATACTTTTAGCCGTCGAAAAAAAATCTCTTTCGTGGTTTTCACTACTCCTTTCGCTTTTAATTATTACTCACAACCTTTCTCTTATCATGTTTCTTCCCATACTTGGTTTATGGATTATCTATAGGAAATATTGGAAAGCGTTTGGTGGTGGTGTTGTCTCGTTGCTACTCAGCGCTTTCTATGTCTTACCGGTCATATTTGAATCCAAATATGTAAGCTTATCAAACATAGTTTTCGGATATTTTGACTACAAAGCACACTTCATTTCTTTATACCAGATATTCATATCCAGATATTGGGGTTATGGAGGATCTACGTGGGGGACGGGTGATGAGTTAAGTCTTAGTGTAGGCATCCTGCAGTGGGCCGTGCCGCTTTTAGCATTAATTTTCATTCTTATTAAAAGAAAAATTAGAGAAAGCACAACGTTTCTTATTTTAGTTGGAACGGGATTATTTTATGCGTTTCTCACCCATAGTAGGTCCATATTTTTTTGGATTCATGTTCCGGGGATGGCATATATCCAGTTTCCATGGCGGTTTTTGGGAATGGTTACCTTTTCCTTTACTTTGGCATCAGGCTATTTAATTGGAATGTTTAAAAACAGAATGAAAATAATGATTGCGGTTTTAACAGTTTTGACTGCTGTAATACTGAGCGTCTCATTTTTCAGGGAAGACAAATGGTTAAAGATCAATGACAACGATCTTTTTACAGGGGATGAATGGACGAATCAAAAAACGGCATCAATTGGAGATTATTGGCCAAATTTTGGTCACGCCATCCCAAAGGTTCCAAGCGATGGAACATATATTAATTATTTCCCCGGCTGGATAGGGGCAACGCCTGATGAAAATGGCCTGATTCCTTCTGAAGGAGTTGTTTTTACGGATACTCCTATCAGAAAAGTCGGGAATATGGTTTCTTTAATTGCCCTTATTCTCGTAATCGCAACAATTCTTAAGAATAAACGAAAAAAAGTATAGTTTTAACCATTAAGATGATTATTCTTTGGGTCACTATTTTTTTAGGTACCATATTTCAAGGAGTAACAATGTTTCGGAGTGGACAACTTTATGATTATGGCGTTGCGTACTTCGGTCCGTTGGCACGGGATGGAGTGTGGCACGAAGCTCTTGTGGGTCAACTTACCAAAAATATTATTCCCCAAAACCCGGGCTTGGCGGGGTTTTCCCTGACAAATTATCATTACTTTTACGATCTTCTTGTGTCGATTATTCACAGACTCGGAATTCCAACCAGCTTTCTAATTTACCGATTCTTTCCCGTAATTTTGTCTGTTGCTTTGGGTATCGGAACATACAAACTTGCTCAAATTTTATTTAAGGATAGGTTTGTCAGTTACATTTCGGTATTTTTTGCCTTCTTTGCCAGCAGTTTTGGCTGGATAGTAAGCTTGATTAAGCATGAGCAAATCGGTGGAGAGTCCGCATTCTGGGCAAATCAACCCGTTTCAATGAATCTTAACCCTCCTTATGCCATTTCCCTTGTCATCATCATATTTTCGATCCTGTTAATTGATTCATACATTAAAAAGGGAGGATTTATTAAGGCAATCGCAATAATTGTCCTATCGGGAACTTTGATTGGATTTAAAGTCTATGCCGGAGTCATTCTTTTGGGGGGACTTTTTGTTTTAATGGTTAAAAGATTGATTGTTGATAAAGATAAAAAGCTTATCCCTATTTTTATTTTCTCCTCCCTCGTTACTTTATTGATAATTTTTACCCAAGACCGATTGTCGATTAGACTTTTGGAATTTAATCCTTTGTGGCTGGTTAATACGATGATCGACGCTGGAGACAGGGTTGGCATCCCCGACTTTACTGCGAAAAGGTTCGCTTATTCGGCAGAGAATAAATGGTTATACTTATTTGCCGTAGAATCGATATCTTTTTTAATATTTTTCATCGGAAATTTAGGGACAAGGATTGTTGGCTTTTGGAAGTTTGAAAAAAAGAATGTGAGTAAAGATTCATTTGTTTTCATTTTTTCGATGATGGCAGTTTCGATAGTTCCGCCTCTTCTCTTTACCCAAAAGGGAAATCCCTGGAACATTGTCCAGTTTTTCTATTACTTTTTGTATTTTGCCGGTTTTTTTGCAGCCGCATCAATCAAGAAACTTCCGGTTTGGATTGCCATTTTGATTATTGTCATTACGCCCATTAGCTCGGTAGCTACGTTTAGAAATGGCTTTTACCCCAATCCTCCTGCGTATTTACCTGTTGCTGAATACGATGGCCTTAAATTCCTTTCCACTCAGACGGACGGAATAATATTAAAGCGACCCTTTGAGCAAAAAGACAGATCCCGCTTTAAGGACCCGTATTCGATGAGTGTTTATGCCGATAACGCTTACGTCTCAGCTCATTCGGGTAAAAGCGTATTTATTGAAGATGTTGAACAGCAGATTGTTTTGAATACCGACTACAAAGGAAGGTTGACGGACGCGGGAAGATTTTTTATTGAAAAGGATTTAACCTGGTCAAAAACTTTCTTGAAGGTAAACAATATTGCCTACATTTATCTGCCCAAAATTTATACCCTTCCGATGGCGGAAGAGGAATACCCGATGAAAAAGATTTTTGAAAATAAGGATGTAAATATTTATAAGGTCGAGGACGATCATATATCATCCAGATAGGATGTCATAAAGTGCTAGAATGAATAATATGAAAAAACTGTTGGTTCTGGCAATTTTTTTGAGACTTTTAGTCGCTGCTTTCTATTTCCATCCAGATATTAAAACTTTCAACTTCCAAGCATCTTTCTTAAAAAAAGGGGTTATTGATGTTTACCCTTATCTTATAAATAATAAACAAAACCTTCCTTTTAAAGAAGAGTTTGTGTATTTTCCTCTTAGCTATTTTGCCTTAGGAGGATATCAAATTGCAGCAAATCCCATTTTGGGGAATGGATTTAACGCATGGCTTAACAATGCCTCCTCAAATGCTTTTGTAACAGACCCCTCGATATTTAAATATCTCATTGTTCTTAAATTTCCCTATCTCCTGCTTGATATATGTATTGCATTTCTTGTTAGAGAGTTTTTCAAAAACAAGAAAAAGGGAAATCTTGCTTTTACACTTTGGCTATTTAATCCGTTTACCATTTTCCTTATTTATGCTTACAGTAACGTTGATATTTTTCCCGTTGCCTTGACTCTTTTATCCTTTCTTTTAATCAAAAAGCAAAAATTTTTTCCGGCCGCACTTTTTCTCGGATTTGCTGCGGGATTCAAACTTTATCCGCTTCTTATTATCCCATTCTTATTTCTCTATGGCAAAACCTTAAAAGAGAAATTGATATTAAGCGTTACACCTTTGGTTGTCTTTCTTGCTATCTGTGCGCCATTTTTCTCAACAGCCTTTGTTAATTCGGCTCTGATTTCCGGTCTTTCTACCGGAGTGTTTAAATCGGAGTTTGTTACGCTTTTAATTTCAATTCTTTTCTTCTACGGACTTATTTTTGACAAAAAGATGAATATATTCAATTATTGGGTGGCGCTTTTTCTTATCATATTTTCTTTTGCTCTGTTTCATGTTCAGTGGCTTTTATGGTTGGCTCCATTTTTGGTAATAATGGTCATTAAAAAACCGTATTTGGGCCTATTGATTTTTGTAATGGCCGTATTTTCTTTTTCAATCCCCATTCTCTATCAGGACAGGTTTATGACTCTCGGGCTTCTTAGGGCTTACTCTATTTATTTTGATTTATTACCAACCCCCTTCGTTGTAGTTCAAAAAATTTATGATCCCGCTAACCTTTTGGCAATATTCCATTCAGCATTTGCCGGGGGCAGTATGGTTTTGATATATAAATTGTTAGGAAGAGAGAAACAAACATGAAGAAAATGATTTGGTTTACTGTCTTAGCAGTTTTATTCTCGGTATTTATTTTACCCGGAATTCTTGCCTTGGGAATTAGATATATTCCCTATGACATTCAGCCGCCACTGGAGGGAGTAAAAGATATTTACGGACAGTTTACAATTTCTCAGGAGTTTATATCACAAGAGGCTCAATTGGCCGGTATTGGAATGACAATTAAAAATCCCAATCTTAAGAATAAGAAGGAATTCTTTCTTAATCTTTATGATGATAAAGGGCAAATGCTGAGAGAAATCACGTATAGTGGGGCCAATGTCGAAGATGGAAGTTATCTGAAATTCCTTTTTGATCCGATCGCCGATTCGAAAGGTAAAGTTTATAATATTACTCTTTCAAATCCCTCGGCAGACGAGGAAGAGGTCCTTGGGGTTTTCTACACTCTAAATAAACCAGACTGGATAGGAAGAATGTCATTTAATTCGGAAGAGCAGGAAGGAGGAATTTCTCTCGTTACGTTCCACAAACCACTGACTAAACTTGGAGTTATAAAAACGATTTACATTAGCTGGCTTTCCAGACTTCTATGAGCTGGTTATCGAAGATTTTGGTTAAACCTACAGTGCTTAAATCAATTTTTGGAGCCATTGCTTTGGGATAGTAGACGATATCTATACCGGTTAGAGACAAGACCTCTTTTACCTTCACAATATCCGTGCTTTCAAAGATTATTTTTTTGATTTCCAGTCTTTCGTTATAGTCATATCCCATGATGTCCGCCTGTTCAGAATCGTCCATATAAGTTCTTCTTCCGGAAAATGCTGCTACATATGAAGTATCTGACCAATCCCAAATGTTTGGGGTTACTCCGCCAAGGTTTAAATATTGATTATACGGAGGTGTTAGTATGACGCTTTCCTTTGGAGTATTGTTTTTTACAAAGTTTAGGGCTTCTAACTCTGAAGCCGATATCTTTGCAAAAGCGGGGCGGTTGTAGAATCCTTTTAGGAGTCCGGCTTGAGTGGGAATCATGAGAATTATAATTAGGAGGATAAGGAATTTAAACTTTGTCGTAATTTTACTTGTTCCGATTCCTGCAAGTATTCCAAAAAGAAGAAGGAAATATTGCAGGAACTGACTGGTATTGCTAGCCACTCCTTTTTGGAGGAAAAGAAGGGGGAGGATAAAAGAAAGCAGAATCACTGATATAAAAACCAAACTAAAATAATTTTTTATTGATTCTTTAGTTTGCTTCAGAAAGTCCCAAAGGCCGATGAGTCTCATTCCCAAATTTCCAAAGAAGAATATCAATAGTCCCAATCCTTCCAGCCAAATGACTCTTTTCCAATTATGCTCATAAATGTAGGTTTGACGCCGCAATTCCCAATCAAGTAAATTCAAGCGGGATGGCTCGACTATCATTGTACGGATATACCACCAGGGTTCAAAAATCAAAAACGATGTAGACCCTGAAGTATTTGGGAAATATAAAATTGCAGTTAAGACCCCGCTTACAATTGAAAGCACTAGAAGTTGAAACTTTCTTTCCCGTAATACTTGCCATATGCCGGCAAGGAATATCGAAAGAAGAAGTACGGCTCCTGCATAGACCTTAAAACTTGCCAGAGTTCCGAGAAGAAGAATACAGATTGCCCAAGTTAGTTTGCTGCTTTTTTTTGTTAGAACTAAAACAAAATATAATGTTGCAAGGAACAGAAAATTTGAAACAATTTGGGGAGGGTTACCGCTTGAACTTTGGGGTTGAGTTGCCCAGAAGACACTTTCTCCCTTTCCGATCAGATAGCCAAAACTTCCTGCAAAATATGTAAATACTACCGCCCAAATACTTGCGGAAAAGTTATTTGTAAGTTTTTTTGTTAAAAAGTAAGCCGATGCGCCCAAGAATAGTGAATAGAGGAAGGGAAATATTCTGAAATAAAGATCCAAATTGTTTACGGGGAAGTACTTACTGATTATTGCAGGGGCAATGTCGCTAAAGAAATGATAATTGACCAGTTTTTCCCCGGCAAAGGATGGGTTCTCAAAAGGGAATCCTCTTTTAAACTCTTCCATGAGGGCCATGTGCCATGTAGCGTCGTGTCCGTGAGAGCTCCAGAAAACCAAGTCTTCGTTTTGAAATATGCCACTTGGAGAAATTACAGCAAGCTGTCCGGCTATTCCCAGGATAAATACAATTATAATTAGTACTGTTTGCAGATTAAACCTGATTTTTATCCGCTTAACTTTCTTTATCAGGGGTTTAATTCCGAAAAAGATGGAAATCAGAGTTAAGGGGATAATCAGGAAAGGAATTTTCAGAATGAAAAGGAAGTAGGAAACAAGGGTAAAGAGTGTGAAAACTACAACCCCTCCCATGAGTATTCCTTCCATGCAATAAATTATATACAATAGTGCTATGGTTAGGAAATCAATACTTATTCTTCTTACCATTTTGCTTCTTGGTTTCGGAATACGTGCCTATAAAATTACCCAAATGCCACTTTATGGAGATGAGCTGACCCTGGTTTATGATAGCTATTCAATTTTAAAAACAGGCCATGATCAAACCGGAAAGCTTCTGCCGATTACATTCCCTATGAGAGGAATTTCTCCTGGAGGATATGTTTATGCGTCAGTCCCCTTTGTCGCTATGTTTGGTCCAACCGCAGCGGGAGTAAGAGCTCTCTCTCTTCTTTCAGGTATGGGAATAATTCTCTTAATGTTTTTTTTAGGGAAGAAACTTTTTAGTGAGGAAGTTGGGTTAACAGCGGCATTTTTGATGGGAATTTCTCCCTGGGATATTTATCTGAGTCGGGCGGGGTTTGAAGCTCATCTTGCTCTCTTCTTAGCGCTTCTTGGAGTGGTTTGTTTTCTCAACAAAAAGTATGTTATTTATGCTCTTGCTTGGGGTTTTGCAGTTTTAACATATCCGACTTTCAGGTTAACTCTTCCATTGTTGTTTTTAGTTATCTTGTGGTATATGGAAGTAAAAAACGTAATAAAAAATAGGATGTTCACAATATCTTTGGTAGTATTGGCAATTTTTGGAGGAATTATCCTTAGAGGAATAGTCTTTGGCGGAGATCAAAAAAGATTTCAGGAAATTAACGTTTTTTCCGATTTCGGCATAAAGGAACAGATAATTCAGAAAGTAAATAACGACAGAACAATATCTACTCTTCCTGTTGCTGTTAGGCCAATTTTCTATAACAGACCGCTCGAGTATGCGCGAATCGTTTTTGAAAACTATATGGATAACATTTCCACAAGATTTTTATTTCTTAGGGGGGACGGCAATCCCAGGGCCAACCCCGGGGAGTGGGGAATGCTTTATTTGGTTGAGCTGCCACTTCTTTTAATTGGAATTGCGTATTTATTCAAGAGCAAGGAATTAAAAATGTTGGTTGCATGGATATTAATAGTTCCGCTTGCGTCTATGCTTATTGCAAATGCACATGGCCTAAGAAGTAATCTAATGTTGCCGCCTCTAATTTTGATTTCTTCTTTTGCTCTTTCAAAACTTCTTAAAGGTCTGAAGGTTGTTTCTATCGGATTAATGCTGGCTCAGCTTGTGTCCATTTTGATTGCAGTCTACTTTCTGGCTCCAACTAAATTTGCCAGTTTCTGGTCGGCTGAGGCCAAAGTGGCTTCTCTTGCTGCTATAGCAAATTATAATAAAGAACAATCCATTGTTCTCTCAACCAAAATCGACAATATGGAATATGCCTATCCCGTATATGCAAAAATCAATCCTAATTTGGTTATCAGTCAGTACGGTAAGTTCCCCAAAGTCTATGGGAACGTTACAATAGATGAAAAATAAACTTCTTATTGCAATTATCATCCTTGCGGCCTTTTTAAGGTTCTATAAATTAGCCGAGTACCCGGTTCACTTGGGACATGACGAGGTAAGTCAGCTTTACGACGCCATCTCAATCGCTCAAACAGGAAACGACATTTACGGCAAGCATTTACCGTTTATCTTTAAATCGGTTAATGATTATAAACCGCCGTTCTATACGTACGCCACGGTCGTTGCATACAAACTTTTTGGTTGGCAGGAATTAACGATAAGAATAACAGGAGCATTCTTTGGGACATTGGTAATTTTGGGAATTTATTTATTCGTCAATGAATTCCTGAAGAATAAAGGTATAGCTCTAATTGCAGCTTTTTTGGCGGCAATTTCACCTTTTGAGATTTTTTATTCACGGAAAAGTTTTGAAAATCAGGCAGGTATATTTATTATGCTTCTCGGATTTTTTCTTCTTAAAAGAAAAAAGGTATTCTCGGGAGCCTTACTTCTTGCACTCTCCTCATATGTTTATTTCGCTCAGGCGGTATTGGTACCAATACTCTTGGGTACATTTATAGTTGTTTTTTGGAAGGATGCGAGGGAATATTTACTCAAACTACTAATAATATTTTTAATAGTCAGCGCTCCACTCTATTACATGATTTATACAGATCCGGACGCAAGCAATAGGACAAAAGCGGTTTTTATAACTCAAGACCAGACGGTAGGAAGCGCAAGTAAAATTAAACTAATTACTGCCGCATCGGAACGTTATATAAAACAATTTAATCCAAAGTATCTTTTTTTGAACGGACTTGACATGACTAACGGGAAAAGGGATGTCGGACCGCTTTTTCCTGTTGTTGCCCCATTTTTATTAATCGGAGTTTATTTGCTTTTTAGAGATAGAAAAAATAGAGCAAACAATCTTTTTATCTTTGTCTGGATCCTTATCGCAATGATTCCAAGCGGACTTACTTTTGAGAATTATAGCCCTCACAGGGCAATAGCAGCATTCACAATGCTCAATGTGATTTCTGCTGTCGGAATCTACTGGTTTTATAAACGCTTTAGCAGAGTTGTCTTGATATCGTTTTTAATTTTACTTATTCTAAATTTAGGCTATTTTATAAAACGCTATACAGTCAATTTTCCGATAGAAAGAAGCGAAGCATTGCATTATCCGTTTCGGGAGATAGCTCTTTATGCTTGGGAAAATTACGACAAATACGATGCAATCTATTTTGATCCGAAGTTTGGAGAATATGCCCCCTGGATTGGAACTGGTGCACACTATTATTTAACTTACTATGGCCATTATGACCCAGCCCTAATGCAGAAAGAATTTAAAGTAGGAGATCAAACTGTTAGGGAAACGAAATTTGGTAAATTTTCCATCCGTGCGGTTTTTTGGCCAAGCGACCAAAATCTTAAAAAGACGCTTATAATTGCCAGTCCTTGGAGCTTGCCTATCGACATTTCAAAAGAGACAAACATAATCAAGACGTTTTATTTTAAAACTACCGCCCCGGCATTTTACGTAATTAGTCTTTAGTGTGAATTTTTCAATGAATAGGAAATTGATCATTTTTTTACTGGTGGTGTTAGGGAATGCGTGGATATGGAGGATCTTGGGTGGTTTTTTATTTTTGGGTCTGGGGTTAATGTCTCTTAGTTTTTTCTTGGTCTTTAATTTTAAAATACCAACCTTTATTCTGCTGGCAGTTCTGGGGTCTTTTCTTCTGAAGAATACTTTTGACACAAATCTTTTGTATGTCTCACCGCTTGAGAAAGATAAACTTGTACATAGGCATGAATATTATTCCCAAGGATTGGGAAAGATTTACAAAAATAGAATCGGGATTTACTTAAATTACTCAGTTGCTCCCTATATATCAAGATTTTCGAAAAACTTGTCTTATAACCTAGATCCGAACTTATATTTTTTTGCAAATCATCCGAGGGAAAGGGGAGGGGTAATCGAATTTGATAAATTTTTTTACATTTCCCTCCCAATTTTTGTCTTTGGTTTAATATCTCTGCTTTCGAGTGCATTTGTATTACCGGTTATATATTTTGCTGTCTCTTTATTTATTACCGCGTTCTTGTTTCCCGGATATGATTTGGGTCCTGTTCTTCTATTTCCGTTTATTGTGACCGTTTTATATTTAGGAGCTGTAAAGATAATTGGTAGATGGATATGAAATTAAAAATTCTCTTACTACTAATCGGGGTTTTACTGATTGCAGGGATCTTTAGGTTTTGGAAACTTGGGAGTGTTCCACCAGGGTTACATCTCGATGAAGTTTCGGAGGTCTACAATGCGTACTCGCTCATCAAAACCGGCAAAGACCGTTATGGAATGACAATGCCTATCATTTTTAAATCGTATGGTTCCTATCAGCCGCCCATCTACACGTATTTGACAACTATTCCGGTTTTATTTCTTGGTCCGACTGCTTTGGCTGTAAAGATTGTTTCAGCTGTCTCCGGAATAGTAGTGGTGTTTTTTACTTTTCTGATAATAAAGGAGTTTTTTGTTATCAGAAAAAATGATGAGTTAGGACTTTTGGCCGCTTTGGTTGTCACAATTTCTCCTTGGGCGATTTTTTTTAATCGTATCGGTACAGAAGCAGGCGTTGGCTTGGCAATTTTCATTTCCGGGTTTTATTTTTTACTCAGATCCACCGCCAAAATCGGATATTTTCTTTTGGCCACGCTTCTATTAGGATTAGCAACGCATGCGTATTATTCGGAGCGGATTTTAAGTATCTTTCTTTTGGGTGGCCTTGTAATAGTTAACTGGAGATGGTATTTGAAATACAAAAAATGGTTTTTTATCGGCTTAATTGTTTTCGCTTTGACTCAACTTCCACAACTTGCGATTTTTAAAAGTGGCGCTTTTACTAGGAGGCTTGACCAGGTTACCTATTTTAATCGGGGGGTACCGGTAATTAGAGAATTTGCAAGTCAATACACCGAATATTTTTCTCCGAGAAGTTTATTTTTTGAACCTGACGATCAAACGTCAAGATCAATACCTGACATGAGTGTATTTTACAAGTGGATGATTGTTCCTTTCTTTTTTGGATTTACATATTTGATAAAAAAGCACAAGGACAAGTTTGTTCAATGTCTTTTTCTATTGATGTTTATCGCTCCAATCCCGGCGGCTCTCACGACGGATCCCTTTTATACGCTTAGAGTCTTTGAACTTCTTTGGGTGTTTTCAATAGTTATCTCTCTAGGTATTTGGGTTATTTTATTGAAAATTAAACAAAGAATATTTAAGTATGCCATTCTCATTGCCATCATAATATTTTCCTTGTTCTCTTTTTACGTCAATTATTTTGTTTTATATAAATATGAAAGATCAGATACAGTAAGATTCTCAAGTTTGGAACTTATTAATATATTAAAAGAAAGGCAAAACGACAAGTTTGTAATAGATCTCTCCAGAGATATTTCTATTGGTGTTAGGATTGCCCTATATACCAGGTATAACCCGCTGCTGTTTCAGAAAGAAATAGGTAAACCATTTTTAGATATGTACTATTCGTCGGTTGATTATGAAAAAGAATATAAAATCAATAACGCAGAGATCAGACCGATTGATTGGAAGGAGGATGTCTATAAAAATCAAATATTAGTGGGAGATCCCTTAGCCATTTCTCAGAACCAGGCAGATGAACACAAGCTTAAACTTGAGTTTGAACTAAAAGATTTGAGTGGGGAAGTTTCTCTTAGAGGCTACTCGACCAATCCAAAAGAAAAGTGTTTGTCATCTCCTCAAGGGAGTGTATACTGTAACGAATTACAATGAAAAAAAACCCAAAGGTAGTAATTGTCATGCCCGCCTATAAGGCTGAAAAAACTGTGGCGGATACTTTCAATGAGATCCCAAAAAATCTAAGAAAGCATGTTATTTTGGTAGACGATTGGGGAAAGGATAATACATTAAAAGTCGCAAAAAAACTCGGGGTTAAAGTCTATGCTCACCCTAATAATTTAGGCTACGGAGGAAATCAAAAGACTTTATATTGGGAAGCTTTAAAACTCAAGCCTGATGTGGTTGTAATGCTTCACCCCGATTATCAATATGATGGAACAAGAATTAAGGATTTAATAAGGCCAATTTTGGAGAATAAATATGATTTTATGTTTGGAAGCCGAATCGCAAACAAGAATGGCGCGCTCAAAGGCGGAATGCCACCCGTTAAGTACTACGTGAACAGAATAATTTGCTTAATTCAAAATATCCTTCTGGGTGTTAACTTTACAGAACACTTTTCCGGTTTTAGGGCATATTCTGTAAAATTATTAAGAGCTGTTCCTTTCCAAAGATTCTCCAATGACTTTGGTTTTGATCAGGAAATGACCATTTCTACGATAAGTTATGGATTTAGGATAGGCGAAATTGCAATCCCCACCAGATATCACGAAAAAGCTTCGTCGATTCAGTTTGTAAAGGGGGCAAAATTTATTTTAGATGGATTTCTTACCATTCTTGCTTTTTACTTGCACCGGTTTGGGGTTAAGAAAGACAGTAGATTTAAATAATAATCCCCAAATTACTGCGGAGGCAATAAAGATGTAAAAACCGTGGCGGAAACTTCTCGGACGGTACTCAAAGACAACTTCGCCGGAACTCCCACTTGGTATCCGTATTTATATTCCAGCCAAGGGTAGTATGCGCCGGACAAAAGATCTCCCGGCATGGCCACCATTCCTTGAAAAATAACTTTCCAGAAAAAATACCTACAGCTAATAGTATAATTAAATAAGGTGCTATTCTTTTAGCCATTCTGAGTAAATGATATCATTTTTGAAAAAATATTTGGCTCTAATTGCAATTGTTGTCCTGGCTTTCTTTTTAAGGTTTTATAATATAACCTCGATTCCTCCTTCTTTGAACTGGGATGAGGTTTCGATCGGATATAATGCCTATTCAATTCTCAAGACCGGAAAAGATGAGTGGGGAGTAAAGTTTCCGGTTCATTTTAAGGCTTACGGGGAGTACAAACTTCCGGTTCAAATCTATGCTTCAATTCCGGGGATTGCGATCTTTGGATTAAACGAAATTGGTGTAAGAATTACACCTGCAATTTACGGAACCCTAACTGTACTTCTTTTATACTTTTTAGTTATGGAGTTATTCAAAAATAAATGGGTTGCTTTAGGTTCATCGTTTTTTCTTGCAATTTCCCCATGGCACATACAATTAACTAGGGCCTCGTTTGAATCATCATTTGCAGTAATGTGGATAGTGCTTGGCATTTGGTGGCTAGTGAAAGGATTTGAAAAACCAAAATGGTTAATATTAAGTGTAATACCCTTTACAATATCAGTTTATACATATAACTCCGCCCGTGTTTTTACACCCCTATTTCTTGCACTTGTCGCACTGATTTATAGAAAAAGATTCTTGGCAATGAAAAAAGAGTCAGTTATTTTTGCCTTTCTTTTCTTTGTATTACTCTTGCCTTTAATACCCTTTATATTAAGCGGAGAAGCATCTGCGAGGTATAAATTAGTGAGTATCACAGACGATGCGGGTTTAATTCCAAGAATCGAAGAAAGAAGAAATTTATCAAAACTTCCATTAACCTTAACCAAATTAATTCATAACAGATATACATATAACACCTTATATTTTACGGAGAATTATATTGCTCACTTTACACCAAATTTTCTATTTATAAACGGTGCAGGGCATAAACAACATCATGTTCAAGGTGTTGGTGAACTGTATTGGATTCAAGCTCCATTTTTATTGTTTGGACTTTACTTATTGATTAAGCGAAAAGATGAAAGCTTAAAAATTTTACTGCCGTGGTTATTTTTAGCTTTTGTTCCAGTGTCTATGACAAATGACAGTATTCCAAATGCATTAAGAACATTAATCGCCGTTCCTGTATATCAAATATTTACAGCTATTGGTATATATGAGTTTTTTCAAAAGACCAAAAGCAAACAGTTAAAAATTGTCTTGTTAGTCTCTGTCACAGTATTATTATTTGGACTTAATTTTGGTATTTATCTTAAAAAATACTATATTGATTATCCCATCAATTACTCCCGTGATTGGCAATATGGCAACAAACAAGTGGTTAACTACATAAAGTCACACTATAACGATTATGATCTGATAGTTTTCAGCAGAACTTATGGAGAACCTCATATGTTTACTCTTTTCTTCACCGGTTGGGATCCCGGCAAATTTCAAAATGATCCAAATTTGAATAGATTTGAGACTTACGATTGGGTGAGGGTTTTAAGGTTTGATAAATTCTACTTTCCTGATTTAGGGGATATAGGTACTAAATTTGCCGATATTAGAAAAGAAAATCCGGGTAAAAAGATTTTATTTATCGGAAAGCCTAGAGACTTTCCCGATAGCTTGCCAAGACTTTTAACGGTTGATTTTCTTAACGGTAACAGAGCTTTTGAGATAGTTAAAGTAGAGTGAAAAAATATTTATTACTGGTTCTAATAATCTTACTTTTTTTGGTGACTAGGTTGTATAAGATCGCACAGATTCCGTCATCTGTATATTGGGATGAAGCGTCAATCGGGTACAACGCTTTTGCTGTTGCGACAGACTTGAAGGATGAGTGGGGAGATACTCTCCCTCTTCATTTCAGGGCTTTTGGCGAGTTTAAGCTTCCGGTCTACATATACAGCGTTGCCATTCTGACAAAACTTTTCGGATCAAACGAAATTACTCTAAGGCTTCCCGCTGTTTTATATTCCCTGGGAACGATAATTGCAGTATATTTCCTAGCCAAGAAGATAACGAAGAAAGAAAGTGTGGGATTGGCTTCTGCTTTTCTATTAACCATTTCTCCCTGGCTTTTTATTTTTTCAAGAACGGGATTTGAGGCGACGGCGGGGTTATTTTTCTTTTTTGTGTTCCTTATTTTCCTCCTTTTGTATCAGGAAAAGAGATACTACATAATTCTTTCTTCACTTGCCGCAATTCTTTCAATTTACAGTTACAACTCATTTAGAATAATTATTCCGGCCATTTTGTTTGTTTGGCTAATTAGTCAAAAACACAAAGATATTAAGTTGGAGTTAATTGCTCTTGGATTTTTTTTGATTAGTCTAATTCCAATTGTCAGACTGTATTTGTTGGATGC
>Ga0209210_1000040_pt1 | contig 174971 bp, 164 predicted proteins | sample RifGroA1_FD_183991 | JGI IMG/M metagenome (GOLD analysis project Ga0209210, IMG submission 183991) | Contaminated groundwater microbial communities from Rifle, Colorado, USA - Rifle Groundwater A1 (SPAdes) (version 2) | ecosystem: Environmental > Aquatic > Deep subsurface > Groundwater >... | reverse complement strand
ATGACGGTAGAACACGAGAAAAGTGTAGCATATCGGAAATAAAAAAGGCATTGTTACAAATCATCACATCCTATCACGATCGTGATAGGATGTGATGATTTTTGTTCTGTACAAAAAATTAAGTGAGTCCCAGAGCTCTTCTCTGTCAAATATGTTAATGTAGTATTTTTTTGTGCAGCCGACAGCAGACAAAACGCAGTGGTTTCTGCGCCCATGCGCCTGCGTAGGCCACACCCACGCGGGGCAGGCGCGTGACGGAATCCTTGGGGACGGCAATTCCTCGGTCCTCAACCCAGAGGCCGCTCTTGCGAGCCGCAGGAGCTCCATAGAGAGCTTTTTCCACCCCAAAGAGCTTCCCCACCCTCCCCGGGCCCTCTGCGCCCTCCACGCCACGAATGAGAATAGCGGCAGGGTAACCTTCCGGCCCAGTTACAACATTAAGGAGCTGGTGCATCCCGTACACCAGGTAGACGTACCAAACGCCACCCTTTCTGAACATAACCTCGGTGCGTGGTGTCCGTCCGCGCGAGGCATGCGAGGCGAGGTCCTCCGGCCCGTCGTAGACTTCCACATCAATAATGCGCCGCGCGGCGCTCTCCGCGCCTCGATTCCCCACGAGAAACTTGCCAAGCAACTCCTCGGCTATGATGACTGCATCACGGCGATAGAATGAGAGCGGGAGATTCCGTCTCACAGGGTGAAATATTCTGCAAATTTGCCAGTAATTCGACCTTGGTCGTAGTATAGCAAATCAGGGCGCGCCCATCTGCCATGTTTTAATTGCCTCACTCGGGTAAATCAGCATGATGATGTTTAAGGTGAGGTTGTCGCGCACCACATAGCCCACAAAACCCTCCATGAGAATAATCAGCGCCACGCTGTGCCAGAGCTTAATTTTGCGCGCGACCCAGAAGCCGAGCGCGGTAAAGGCGATGTCCATCATAGAGTTAATCACGCTGTCGCCCACATAATCCAGCGCGATGGTCGCCGCGCGGTAGCGGTTGATGATAATCGGCGAGTTCTCCAGCACCTCCCAGACGGCCTCAATGATGAGCGCGAGCACCAGCCGCGTTTGCACGGGAAGTTTTCGTGCTACAAGATGAAGGAAGCCGTAAAAGAGAAAGCCGTGGATGATGTGTGAGAAACTGTACCAGTCGGCAAGATGCTGCGAGTTGCCGGGGCCGTTGGTGTTGCCGTACCAGGGGCTGATGTACCCACACTCGCAGATAAGGATGCGCCCAAGCCAGAGCTCCGCCCCTGCAGCGATGGCAAATACGAGCGCCGCGGCCAGTGCATGCGCTTTTACTGATTGCGAGAATATCTTCATATGCCTTTGCTCTTAAAATACTCAATGCCCTCGCTGATGGAGGCAATGGGAAAGCTCTCGTCGCCGCTTCCCCGCTTCTGGTTGTACTGCATAATGCGTGCGCATTCCCCGTATACACGGGCGATGCGCCGCGTGGTTTCGGTCCCCTCGCTGGCCAAAGATCTAATCTCCACCACCTCATCCCATGCAACAAGAGAGAGAGTTTGCGGGTAGAGCGTGAGGTCCAATCCGTGCTTGTGCATGGCGCCAATCTGGGTAAGCATGGCACGGACCAGATGCACGGGGTGCGAGATAACAATAATAGACGCGAGCTTTCCCTGCTTGGCATATTCCATCAGCGCTTCGGCTTCAGCGCCGGTGTGGTCGGCTGGCGGGATGGTGCGGATCGCTCCCGCAGGGATTCCGGAGCGCTCCATAAGCGCCGAGCGCCAGTACCCAATGCCGAGGCCGCCGATTTCATAGTGCTCATGGGCGTTGAGGATAAGCATCCGTGGCCGAGAGCTATGATAGCACTTGCCGGTGAGGGTGATGAGCTCATCATGCAGATCGCCCCAGGCGTGGACAAAGATTGCTTCGGCGCGTGGATTCCGATGCTGGAGCACAAGATTGGCAAAGGTAGTCCATTGGCTAGGTTCAAACATTTCCTCATTGTAGCACCGTTGCCGCTCCATATATACTATTCGCTTATTCGCGCGAATTAGAGAAATTTGATACCATTTAGTTCGGTTCTTTAAGAACGATATTCTGCGGTATCTGCCTGCCGACAGGCAGGGCTCAGTACTGAGCTACCGCGGAAAAATATATTCCGCGGTAGCTCAGTTGGTAGAGCGCCTCGCTGTTAACGAGGATGTCCTAGGTTCGAGCCCTAGCCGCGGAGCCAAATAGGATGATACGAGTTCTCCGCCTCGGGGCTTCGCCCCTCGGCGGGCAAATCGGCAAGAATTTTCCACGACTTTTTAGGTTCAAAGCAAATCGCTTGCGAGCGCAAAACGTGGTTCGAGCCAATTCTTTTGAGAAAATCCCGTCCCGCGACGGGATTTTCTTGCAAAGCGATAATTTTGGCTTGTTGAGCCGCTAAAACGAATTGTCGGGCCGGTTCGAGCCAATGATTGCCGTTTCGCTCAAAATCCTTCAACTTCTGCTCAAAATCAATTTTAGAGTCGAGGAGAACGCGCTTCTTGGCGACATATTCTTCGCTCGATAGCGTTTGCTCAAGATGCGCGTCAAGAAGCCGGTCAAGCTTCTCCTCGCACTCCTTAATTTTGAGCTTTAGATTTTGAACGAAATCGGCATCGGCGTGGGTAGTTTCTGCTTGCTCCTTCTCCAAGAGAGCAAGCATCTCATTTGCCCACGCCGAAGACAAAGAAACTTTTTGCAGATACTCGGTGATTTGCGAGGCGAGCAACTCTTCGCGGACATAGGGTTGTGCGCAGATACCTTTCTTTTTCGTGCACCGATAATACACATGACCTTTCTGCACTTCGCTTGTGATACCGCAACCGCACTCTGCGCACGAAAAAACTCCGCGAAGAATATGCTTTTGCTCGCCTCGCTTAGTGGGGTGCGCTTTTCGCGCCATCACCGCTTGGCACTGATCAAAAAGTTTCTTTGTTATCGCTGGCTTGTGCTTACCTTGATACTCCTCGCCATTGAACTTAAACGCCCCGTAGTAAAACGGATTACGCAAAATCATTTGAATATTCGAAATGGTAAGCACATTGCCGTTCCGACTAACCAAGCCTCGGGCAGAGAGCAAATTCCCAGTTTCTTTCAGAGAATGTGAACCCGTGGCGTATGCTTCGAACAATTCGCGGACAAACTTAAAGCGCGCCGGATCGGGTACGATCACACGATTCGCTTTATCATTCAAATATCCGGTCGGCGCTTGTCCGCTTTGCTCGCCACGGCGCACTTTCTGTCGCAAACCGCGCTTCACATTCTCTGAAAGATTATCAACATAGTATTTGCTCTGCCCGAAAGCGATTGAGAGCATAAATTTGCCTTGTGGCGTGGGTTCAAACCAAAAAGTCGGAAATTTGAGCGCAACCACCTTAGCGATGTCAATAAGGTAGATAATACGCCCACCATCAACGCTGTTGCGCGCGAGACGATCTGGGTGCCACGCCACAACTCCATTGGCTTTCCCTTTTTCAATAAGCGAGAGCATTTGATTAAAAATAGGTCGCCCCGGCTCCTTCGCCGTTTGCGACTCGATAAAAGTGTCCACGATCTCCAAATGCTCTCGCTCTGCAAATTCTTTCAACTCGTGTATCTGCGCTTCGATAGACAAAATCTGCCTGTCCGGCTCGTCGGTAGATTTTCGCGCGTAGAGAAAGAATTTATTCATATAGAAAAAGGGAAAGCTATGCTCTCAATCGCTTTGAAATTGCCGCCCGTCGGCTCGCAAAACTTTGTTTTGAATGATGTACTCATCATGGAACCCCCACCTGCGCGCGAAGCGCGCTTTTTGCCACTCCGAAAAAATCCTTTGCCCTCCTCGCCGATTTTCCATACAGCGCGCGAAGCGCGCCCCTCGGTTCCAAAAATTCCGAAGGGTATCTAAGTTTGCTGTGTTTGTTAGAAAAAGTTCGAACATATTTTCGCAATAATCCGACTGATGACTAATCGCACGCTCCGCGTGCGTGGTGGCTTCTGATTGAATCGTACGCTCGGACTCTGTGGTGACTCTAACCATTCCGCCCAACGCCTCGCAGAGCCTCGGCGTTCCGCCCTCGCCTTTTGCCCCTTCTCCATTCTTATTTTTTTCGCGGGGGGGATTTGAATTGGAATGGGGTGGCAAAAAGGCGGGGCGGGCTATATGAGCTTTTGACTGCTCATTTCATATATGATACACTATTGTCATAGTTATGAAAAGCAAGAAAAATCTGTTGGAACAGCTTAATAGTTTGCCCCATTTCACCAAAAGTACAGTATACCAGCTTGGTAGTCAGTTGGGGCTGAAAAATAGTACGGTAAATACATACATCAGCCGTTTTTTGAAGCGCAAAGAGATTTTGCCGCTGAAAAATGGCTTGTATATTACCGCCGATTTTTTTGCAGATAATAAAAGCGATATCTCGTATTCTTTCTACCTTGCAAACATTCTCCGTACGCCTTCCTACGTAAGCTCGTGGACTGCGCTCCAGTATTATAATCTCGCCACTGAAGCGATACGCTCTATCACGTCGGTTACACCGAAAATCACACGGGATTATGAAACGAAGGCGGGGACTTTTTCATACCAGTCAATCAATAAGAATCTCTTTTCGGATTACTCTCTTGTGAAAGGAAAATTTGATTTTTTTATTGCTTCTCCATCAAAAGCACTATTCGACTTGCTGTACTTCAGAACGCATCAGTTTCGAAGCGTCCGGTTTGAAGATATTACAAAGATGGTAAAAGAATTGCGGATAGATATTGATGAGATGGACGAGGAGGAGCGGAAGAAATTTTATGAAAAAGTAAAAACATATCTCCATGAGTGATCAGATACTAACAGTCCTGAAAAGCAAACTTGATGGCCTTTCGACCTATGGCGTTAGCATTTCCGATCCCGAGACGCGCCTCAACGTTCTTAAAGAGGAGTTGCAGTTCTATGTCCTCGATTTCACTTATCATCATCCGGAATATAACAAATGGATAATGTATGGCGGCTCAGCGCTTCGCATCTGCTATGACCTCGACCGAATGTCCGTTGATTTGGATTTTGAGGTAAGCCACAAGGTTGACAGCGACTTTCTCAACGAATTCAAAGAAGAGGCAGAAAAGCATTTCGCAAAAGTCTATGGAGTTGACGCGGAATTTTTGAAAATCTCTATCACGAACAATCGAGGCATAACGCTTAAATTCCGAGCTGGCAGTTTGATTGAGGGCTACGCTTCCGAATGGATTCATGTGAAAGTTGATTGTAATCAGTTTGCACCGCCCGGCGGCGTTGTTACGGAAAGAATACCGCAGAATCATGGACAGTTGTCATTCGTAATCCGGACATACAACCTCTCTTCTCTTATGGCGAGCAAAATCGCTGCAATTTTCCTTCGCGGAACGCGTGGCGTCGGCGAGGCGGTGTATGAAGAAAAAGGGCGCGACATCTACGATTTACTTTGGTACATGAGTAAGAAAATCGTACCCGACCTTGACTATCTCAAAGCAAAGAATGTGGAAGAAGCAAAAGATTATCGGACACTGTTCACAAAACTTGCGGTAAAAATGAACAACGTAAGCGAAGAAAATCTCAAAAATGACCTCTCACCGCTCTTTCTTGACCCTCGTTTCGTCACTAACTGGCTTGCGAACTGGCGCGACACTTTCTTTCAGCTACGCGATAAATATAAAATCAGAACCGTATCAAAATACGAAAGAGTGCGAGTGTTCGAGGACTTCCGGACTGATGTGTTCTCTTTCATTTTTGAGTACAGCACGAAAGAGGGCGACCACGTGCGCATTATATATAACTTGAGCGAGTACTGGTTTCTTTTCAAAGACATCGAGGTTTCGTTTCCAATCAACAACGTAGTGAGTGACAGCATCGAGTTTTCAGCAAATGGTTCTAGCAGTAGACCGACATCAGAGAAAAAGCAGAAAGAATACGCCTCTCTATTTTACGAAAAAATCGAGGCCTATTTGAAGAAAATTAACTATGAACTTGTTGGTGACACCCTGATGACAAAACTTATCCGTGTATCCGCTGACAACCTGAATCAGAAGGAACAGATCGTTCTTCGGAAAGAAGATCTAATCAGACACGACTTTGATGACTTGTTAAAATAAAATTATGAGTCTATCCATCATTACTTCTTTCATACTTTACTTTAGTTTACACGCTCGGCCAGAAATATCAACATCTTCCTGTCTGTTTACAACTGTTTACAGAATTGCTACTATGAAAATACCTATGGCCTTACACTCTCAAAAAACCTTAAAGGCACGGGATGTAGGCCGATATTTCTTATATCTCGCCAGCCAAGAAAAAGAGCCGATAACGAATAAAAAACTCCAAAAACTGGTCTATTACGCACAGGCCTGGTCTTTGGTATTGAATAACAAAAAACTCTTCAGTGAGCCGATTGAAGCGTGGGTGCACGGGCCAGCAGTTCGCAGTTTGTATGTGCTATATAAAAAGTTCGGATTTGAACCGATACAGGAAGAGATAAAATCAGACACGCTTAACATTTCGGGCAAGTCAAAAGAACTTATTGATACCGTATGGAACGCATACGGAAAACTTGATGCTGGTTATTTGGAAATGCTCACGCACTCAGAAGAGCCGTGGCGAGAAGCACGAAAGGGCCTTCAGCATTATGAAAACTCAGAAAACGAAATATCCCTTGAATCAATGAAAAATTACTACTCTGAAAAATTGGAAGAGGCCAAGAAGCACAAATGACCGACATTCCAAAACAAGCCACAGAGCCAAGTGATGAAATAGACAAACTTTCTCAAATCGCTCAAGAATTGCCTCAGGACACAGAAGCACCTGAGGCAATTCCTTATGTAATCTCTTTTGCAAAATACAACGAAAGAATGTGCGAGATTTCAGAGCTCGGCGGCAACAAAGCAAAAAGGGCCATAGAAACTCTCAAAACCATAGGAACAAAAATCCGCCCCGAGGCCGATTTTCAAAGAAACTATGTGGACCGAATACCTATGAGATACGATAGCGAATACAAAAAGCTATACAGGGGCATTGCTGAAGGCATTGAACTCAAGGAAATAAAACTACAACAAAGAGCACGGATATTCTATTTTGATATTGAGCCAGAACGAACTTTCTATGTTGTGGCCATAACAGAAAACCATCTTGAAACCGATAAGGTTAGACGCTAACAAAACCTCTCTGGCCCAGTAGCGTCATAATACCGCTAAGCTCAAGTTCTTGCTTTATACCCTTCCAATCTATTGTTCTAAACTCGTTCAGTAGTGGGAGCCAATAAACTAGATACGAACTCGGATTTTGAAGACGAGAGGGTTCGCTCCGCCTTTGCTAAAGCTACGGCGGACAGGTCGCCCAGCCCCGCCTCCTTTGTCCCAGAAAAATAGTGGCGGGGCGCATCACTTCAGATTTTGCTTTTTGGATTTGTGTATCAGATTTGGCAGAATAATTTCAAAAGCATGCCTCGTAGGGAACTTGTTTTTCCTTCGGGGTTTGTGAAGGTTTTAACTCCGGAGCCAATATGAGACACTTTTTGTTATACTGCTGAAAGGCAGAGGGGCTATATGTCCAAAATCGTGAAAGTATAAGAAAAAAGAGAGTTTTTCACGATTAGAGTTGACAAAGTCGTGAAAAAGACTATACTTAATCCGTATGGCGAAAACAGCTAGAGCACTTAATAAAATCAATCTGTTTAGGGAAAGGTATTACAAAGCGGCCATCGGAAAAGATGCGCTTATTAAGCTTATAAGCGAAGCGGAAATCGCAGATCAGGTATACAACTCAAACGCTATCGAGAACAGTACTCTCTCTCTTGAGGAAACGGAAAAGATACTTCTCCAGATTGATCTGGACCGGTATATTTCTGAACGAGAAATATTCGAAGCAAAAAATCTTGCCCGAGTCGTGTCGTACATAAACAAGCGGGCTAAAGAGCAGGAGCTCGGCTTTGAGGTTATCTTGTCACTCCACAAGATGCTCCTGTCAAATATTCGTGATGAAGTTGCCGGACGATTTCGCAAGGATGACGAGTATGTTCGTGTCGGCAGTTATATTGCTCCTGCTCCAAAAGAAATCAACGGGAGTCTTGAGAAGATGTTTGCGGAATACAATGCGACAAGTCATGAAAATATCATCAAGCGCATCGCGCGGCTTCATCTGGCGTTTGAATATCTCCACCCATTCATGGACGGGAATGGCCGCATTGGGCGCGTCATCAACAACTATCTCCTCATACGGGAAGGCTTTGTGCCGATAAACATCAAGTTTATCGACCAGAAGAAATACTACGACGCTTTCAGGGAGTTTGATGAAAAGGGGGCAACCGAAATTATGGAAGAGATTATTGGTAAGGCTCTTACCAATAGTTATCACAAGCGTTTGGCATATTTAGAGAGCAAAAAGATTGTTCTGCTTTCCGACTATGCAAAGAGCAACAAATTTTCTCACTCAAATCTTATCAACAAGGCCACCCGCCAGACCATCGAGGCTTTCTTGGAAAAGGGCGTGTGGAAGATTGGAGAAGAGTCTTTGAATAGTCCCTGGGAACAAAAATAAACCCCCACACCAAATTCTATGAACTACACATGTATTTTGAAAAGTAAAAAAGATTCGCAACTTTATTTTGGATCAACCACCGATCTTAGGAAACGTTTTAAGGAGCATACCGCTCATGCGGAAAAATAAACAGTATGAAAAAAGTATCTTTAATTTTTATTTTGTCATTTTTTCTTAATCTAATTTGGGAAAATTTACATTCCTATTTTTATATCGTTTATATGGGCGGAGAGATAACCGAGACTATTCTGTTGCGAGCTTCTATCGCTGATGCGATTATTATTATCCTATTGACTCTACCCTTTGTACTGGTCGCCAGTCTCAGAAAAAGAAGCTGGCTCATTATTCCGATTGGCGTCTTGATTTCGATATGTATTGAATTGTACGCTCTCAACACGGGAAGATGGGCGTATAATGAGTATATGCCCATAATCCCAATTCTCTCCGTCGGCTTAACGCCTACGATTCAACTCGGACTCCTTGGGTATCTTTCGTATTTCGTCTTTTCTAAACAATAAGAATAAGCTAAAATACGACTGTATGAAAAAACTTTTAATCACGGCTTTCATTTTTGGGTCAATACTTGTTGACGGTTCGGTAGATGCTCAAATGCCTGTCCTGAACGGTGTTGAAGGGATGGGTAATCTCTCCAATACGACAGTTGATTGGAACGAGGTCGTTGAACATACCGCCCGTGAAGAACAGGAAGGCAAAGGGCTTTGGGATACACTGCAAGCAAAAGAAATCGCTTGCGAGAATTTAAGCGATGAGCAGTTTGGAGTTCTCGGCGAGTATTTTATGGGACAAATGGCTGGAGAGTCCCATGCCGCCATGAACGCCATGATGATTCAGGCGCATGGCGAAGACGGCGAAGAGCAGATTCACATCGTCATGGGTAAACGTCTTTCTGGTTGCGATACATCAGCATCATTTCCGGCCATAAGCGGCGGCTGGATGCCGATGATGAATATGATGTGGGGAGGGAGTATGATGAATTTTGGATCTGGGCCTTTTGGCTCGTTCGGCTGGATTTTTATGATCCTCTGGTGGGTATTGATAATCGCGGGTATTGTCGCGCTTATCAAATGGCTTACGAATCAATCGCGCGGCACGCACAATCACGAAAAATCCGCGCTTGAAATTTTGCAGAAACGGTATGCTAAAGGTGAGATTGATAAAAAAGAATTTGAGGAAAGGAAGAAAGATTTGAGTTAGACCGCTATGACGGAAAACATAAACTATCCCGCGCTCACGATCATGAGCTCCGCCTTCAGGGCAGGCGGGACAATCCCCGTGCAGTTCACCTGCGATGGGGCGGACAAACATCCACCGCTTGAGATTAGCGACATCCCCGCAGGAGCCATAACACTTGCGCTCATTGTGAATGACCCTGATGCGGCGGCGGCCGGTGGCTGGGTGCATTGGCTCAAGTGGAACATTCCCGCACACACAGAGACTACCGTCGTCATTCGGGAGGGCGAGGAGCCCATGGGAGTCTCGGGCGAGAGCTCAGACGGCACGCGGATGTACCATGGCCCCTGCCCACCCTTCGGCACGCATCGCTACTTTTTCAAAGCCTACGCGCTGGATAGCGAGCTTGCCCTCCCTGCAGGAGCAGGCAAAGATGAGCTCATTACCGCCATGAGCGGGCACATCCGCGCCTACGGCGAGCTCATGGGCACTTACACACGCAAATAATTAAGCAAACTTTTCTTGACCTTTATGTCCTCCTCGTGGTAGAGTATCCGAGGACAGTTTTTGCACTTTGACTACTCTCTACTCTGTACCAAAAAAAGAAAGGCAGGTAATAAAAAGATGCGCAGTTTTCTCACGTTGCTAGCAGTGCTTATGTCAAATGTGTTTGTGCTCCCCTACACGGCCCCTGCGGCCATGTGGGAAGTGCCAGGCGATTATGCCACTATCCAAGATACTATTAATGATGATGCGGCGGTCCTGGACGGCGACACCATTGTGGTCGGCTCAGGCAATCACGCGGGCGCGCTTGTTGACAAGCGAGTTGAGATCAGGGGCGAGGGGCAAGCTGTGATTAACAGCGGTCCTGTGCACGGCTCCGGGCTCATTCAAGGCTTTCGGCTTCTCGCCGGCAGTGACGGCTGTACCTTCAGTCACTTGACGTTTGATGGCGTTGACCTCGCCATTATGAATGGCCAGGCGGCACATGAGGTGACCGTGACCCAATGCGTGTTTTTAAACACGGTACAGGCCATCTCCAATTGGCGCGGCGACGACTGGGAGATCTCGCATAACGTGATCACCGGCCTGCGCACGCGCTGCGGCGGCGGCATCGGCATCCTCGTAGGCGACTACTTGGGCGGCACAGTGAGCGACAACGTGGTCTCGCATAACAAAATCAGCGGTGTTTTGGACGTCTCTGACAGTGACTGCGGCGGTTACAACGGCACTGGCATCGTGCTCTACGCAGACTTCCGCTGGGACGCGGCTGGCGCTGTTTCTATTGAGTTCAACCGTGTGCTCAAAAATAAGATCGCGCTTATAAGCGACGATCCGGATACGGTTGATATAGTAGCCGTTGAGCTGACCGAAGCGCGGGACGACAGCGACCCGCATCCTGCTGTTATCCACGACAACGGTATCGGCTTTAACGACTTGCGCGGAACCACGCTTCAGATTGTGCTTACACCTGCAAGTTTAGATGATGAAAATGATATCTCGCGCAACCTTGGCGAGAATCGCGGACACGGACTGCATCCTGGTGCGTTCAAGCCAGAGTAACTTAGGGAGTAGATAGTAGTGGGCTCGTCCGCATCCCGACACATTTGTGTCGGGATGCGGACGAGCTTTTTTTTGACTGTCATTCTCTTTTGTGCCATACTGCACAGTGGAGGCTGAATACAGCCATGATCTTTAATGTGGAGGAAGTGTAATGGAAATGGGAACACAGCGACTTAAGCCGAAAAAATCCTCTGTCGTGCTGTTTGTGGGACCTCCCCTGGTGGGGAAGGACGAGATGGTCAAGCACCTTTCGGATGTTATGACCAGAGATGATGTGAAGGGGACCGTCCGCCACGTCTCTCTGGAGAGCGTGCTCCGTTGGAGTCCAGACCCGTTAGTGGAGAAGTGTTTGGGAGAACATCTCCCTGTCCCCCAAGAAGTAGTGACTGCCATAATGGCAGGAGAAATCAACATGAGCATCGGGAGCGGCGTATATCTCACTGCCATCAATGGCTACCCACGGACGCTGGAGCAGGCAGAGAATCTGATTGCCATGCTACAGGAGCATAAGATACTGTATCCCGTGTGCGTCCACATGGCAGGGACCTACGACCTGCTTACCAAGCGGCTCCAAAAGCATCTCTCAAGCAAGAAAAATGCAGTCGCCGTTTTTGACGAGGTGATGAGCCGCTGGGATGAATATCGCGTCGCCTGCGAGACCATGATCCCCTATCTGCGCAAAAGGACGCGCTTTGTAGAGGTCAATCCGGAGCCCCCCGAGGAGAGGAAGCAAAAACCCATCTCGGTCTTTGCGGAGATGTGGGCCCTTATGGGGCATCATGTTACTGAATTAAGCTACTCGGCTTAAGTAGTCCACTCCTCTTCTTTTCAAGGCCCCCTACACCTAGGTGCGGGGGGCTGTTTTATCCCGCCTCGGCGAACAGGTTGACTTTTTTTTCAATAGGTGTATACTACCCCTTGTCAGTAGGCTCTCGAGTGAACTAGTTTCTTAGGTCTCGAGAAGTGTCGGTCTACTCGGCGTTAGTTAAGAAATATAGTTCACATGGCAAAGAAGTTGTACATCGGTAGCTTGAGCTACACCACAACCAACGACAGCCTCAAGGCCGCTTTCGAGCAGGTCGGGGCCGTTTCTTCTGCTTCCGTCATCATGGACAAGATGACCGGCCGCTCACGCGGATTCGGGTTCGTCGAAATGCCCAACGATGATGAAGCAACGAAGGCAGTAGAGGTATGGAACGGCAAAGAGCTGGATGGACGCGCCCTCGTGGTAAACGAGGCTCGCCCCATGGCCGAGCGTCCTCCCCGCCGGGAAGGATTCTCCCGCTCGTTCTAGTTCACCGAACAAAAAATCCCCCACTCAGGGGATTTTTTGTTTTAAGTAAATGCCCCCTTCCCCGCATAGGGGATATCTCCGTAAAGTTCTTCAAGCCGCAAGAGTTGATTATACTTTGCCACTCGCTCGCCGCGTGAGGGTGCGCCCGCCTTAATCTCTCCGCAGCCCGTTGCCACGGCAAGGTCGGCAATGGAGGTATCTTCCGTCTCGCCCGATCGGTGCGAGATAATGCTACGGTAGCCTGCCGCCTCGGCTGCAGTCACCGCATCTAGCGTCTCGCTCACTGTGCCTACCTGATTGAGTTTAATTAAAACGGCGTTCGCCGCTTTTTTCTGCACACCCTCTCTAATGCGCGCGGCATTGGTGCAGAAGAGATCATCGCCCACCAGCTGGATGCGCGTGCCGAGCGCCTCGGTGAGGCGCGCGTGCCCTCCCCAATCATCTTCGGCAAGGCCGTCTTCAATAGAGAGGAGCGGATACGTGTCGCACCAACCCTTGTAACGCGCAATGAGCTCGTCAGCGCTGAAAACTTTTCCCTCTCGTTCAAAGTGGTAACTCCCATCTCGCAGGAGTTCGCTTGCCGCAACATCCAGCGCAAAGCCGACGTCAACACCGGGTTTATATCCTGCCTTGGCGCAAGCGGCAAGCAAGAGTTCAAAAGCTTCTTCGCTTGTTCTCAACGCCGGCGCAAAGCCGCCCTCGTCACCCACAAGCGTAGAGAGTCCTCGCTCCGCCAATATCATCTGGAGCGCATGAAAAATTTCTGACCCAGAGCGCAGGGCCTCCTTAAACGAGGACGCGCCGTAGGGCGCTACCATCCATTCCTGGACGTCAGTGGAACCCGTCGCATGCGCGCCGCCGTTGATAACATTCATCAAGGGCACGGGCATGCGTAGCGGATGTGTAAACGTACTCTGCGCGCGGAAGTAGTCTGCGAGGCGCTTCTTTTCCGCAAGGGCAGTGGCCTTAGCAAATGCAAGCGAGACGCCAAGGATGGCATTGGCGCCGAGCGCGCTTTTGTCCGCCGTGCCGTCAAGCGCGATGAGCGCTTCATCCAAAACGCGCTGGCTTAATTCCTTCCCGCCAAGCGCCGGCGCAATGCGATATTTGACATTATCAACTGCATGTGTTACACCTTTAGCGAGGTAGCGGCCATCCTTATCGCGCAGTTCCACAGCCTCATGACTTCCTATAGAGACGCCAGAAGGCGCCGCAGCGCGCCCGGCAGAGCCGTCTTCCAGCACGCAGTCAACTTCTACCGTTGGATTGCCGCGCGAATCAAGAATTTCGCGCGCAAAGAGAACGCTTATCTTAAACACAGGGCTATTGTAACACTTTTTTGTATACTAGAGAAGCTATGCCAACCAGCACACTCATGACCTTCATTGCAGGGCTCCCCGCCCTTTTTGATTCGCTCCAGACGAAGGATTTTATTGACGTTGCCGTCGCCGCCTTCCTCATCTATCTGATTCTCATCTTCATCAAGCAGAGTCGCTCCTACTTTATTGTAAGCGCCATGGCGCTCCTCATGGGAGTCAACATCCTCGGCAGCACCTTCAACCTTGGACTGACGAGGCAAATTATCCAGCCCATACTCACCTTCATTGTTGTCATCATCGTTATCGTCTTCCAGCGGGAGATACGCCGCTTTTTTGAGTGGTTCTCCTTTGCCTCGCGTCGGCTCGCCTACGAGCGCAAAGCAAACGTCTCGGAGAGCGCATCGGTAGCCATCACACGCGCGCTACTTGAGATGACGCAGCGGCGCTTTGGAGCGATCATCGTTTTTCAGGGCGACTATCCGCTTGAAGATGTGACCGAGGGTGGCGTGCCCTTAGACGGGAGAATTTCTGTCCCCCTCCTCCTCTCCATTTTTGATCCCACTTCGCCCGGGCACGATGGCGCTATTATCATTAACGACCACCGCATCCGCCGTTTTGGCGTGCACCTCCCGCTTGCAGAGCGCTTTGACCGGCTAGACGGATTTGGCACGCGGCACCGCGCCGCCGTCGGCATTACCGAGAAAACTGACGCGCTTGCCATTGTTGTCTCGGAGGAAAAAGGAAGCATCTCCTACGCCTCTGATGGCATGCTGAACACGGTGACGGAACCCGAGCGGCTTGAAAAAATAATTGAAGATTTTTTGAAGGAGAACATTGAGGTTGGCATAAGTCCTTGGCGCGACCTCGTGGTGCGCAATTTTTTGCTCAAACTTTCGGCGCTGCTCCTTTCGACGCTTTTGTGGTTCGGCCTCGTCTACCAGACAGGCGTTACTACCAAGCAGGTGCTGGCGCCGATTGAATTCCGCTCCATTCCTAGCGGGTTTGCCATTAAAGAGAGCGACGTGCACGAGGCAACGGTGACTGTCTCGGGCAATTACCGCGATTTTCAGGGACTCACTCCCTCAAGTATCAAGGTATCTGTTAACCTTGCCGAGTCCAAGGAAGGCACTAAGCGTTATACGCTCGGGAGCGAGAACGTGACTTTGCCCCCTTACTTTTCCCTCACCAGTATTGCTCCCCGGAGCGTCCGCGTGACTATTTCTCCCGCAAGCGAACTTGCGCCAAAATAAAACCCCGTATATTCTCCGCGGTCTCATTGTCTAGGGTATGAGATGTATGGGTCTGCTTTGTGCGAAGGAAACGATATTCTCGCAGGTGGTACCGAGGATGCGCTCAATGGCCTCGCGAGTGTTATAGGCATTGTGCGGCGTGACGATGACCCGCGGGTGGTCAATAAAGTACTGGTTGGCTAGCGCGCGTTTGAGGTCCTCTACCTGCGGCGCCTCGCTCGCAAGCAAGGCGACTTCGTTATCCATAAATCCCTCTCCCTCCAGCACATCCAGTCCCGCTCCTGCCACCGTGCCGTCTTCGAGCGCCGCAACAAGCGCCTCACTCTCCACAAGCCCGCCGCGGGCTGTGTTGATGAGGATGCTCCCACGCTTCATTTTTTTAATGCTTTCGCGATTAATCATGTGATGCGTGCGCTCGTTGTAGGGAGCGTGCAGGGAGAGGATATCCGACTGCGCGAGGAGCTCCTCAAAAGGAAGGTAGCTGAAACCAAGTCTGCCTGCCGCTTCGGCATTTTCCTTCACATCGTAGGCAAGGATGCGCATGTCAAAGCCGCGCGCCATCGCTATAGCGTGCATGCCAATGTGCCCTGTCCCCACGATGCCGATGGTCTTGCCCTTAAGGTCAAAGCCGCGCAACTCCAACTGTGAGAAGGAACCTGTTGTGCGCACCTGGTCGTAGGCATCGCAGATTTTGCGCGAGAGTGAAAGAAGGAGAGCAAAGGCAAACTCGGCAACCGTGTTTTCGCCGTAGGTGGGCACGTAGGCAACGGCTATCCCTTTCTCCTTCGCATAATTCGTATCAATGTGGTCATAGCCAGTCGAGCGCGTCGCAATGAGCTTGAGCGCAGGGAGCTTCCCCAGAAGCTCCGCGCTGGCAGAGGAGTTTACAAACAGCGAGAGCGCCTCGGCATCCGCGGGGAGCTCGTGTTGCTCCTGCAAGGTGCCTTTTACAAAAACAAGCTCATGGCCGGTGAGCCGCTCGGTGACAAAGTCACGCTCCCAGTCCTCGTTGTAACAGTAAAGTATCTTCATGGCGCCATACTACGTCCTCTCCTCCTCTTTTGCAACCTCAAAGGTCATGGAGACAAGCGAATCAGGATTGAGTGATACCGCCTCAATTTTTTTAGAAACAAGGAAACGGAGGAAGTCGGGATAGTCGGAAGGAGCCTGCCCGCAGAAGCCGATATATTTGCCGCGGCGCTGACAGGCAGCAATGGCATCCGCAATGAGCGTACGCACCGCGGGGTCGTTCTCGTTGGAGATGCCCGCAACAATGGACGAGTCGCGGTCAAGCCCCAGGGTGAGTTGGGCAAGGTCATTGGAGCCAATGGAAAATCCGTCAAAGATGTCCAAAAATTCATCGGCGCGCAGGACGTTAGTGGGTATCTCGCACATCACGTGCACCTTAAGCCCGTCCTCGCCCTTAGGCAATTTCATCTCGCGCATAATCTCCACCACGCGCGCGCCTTCTTCCGGCGTGCGGCAAAAGGGCACCATCACGTGCACATTCTTGAGTCCGTAGTCGCCGCGCACCTTTTTGATGGCCTGACATTCCAGCCCAAAGGCAGGCGCAAATTGCGGATTGGCGTAGCGCGAGGCGCCGCGCCAGCCGAGCATGGGATTTTCTTCCTCGGGCTCATATTCCGCGCCGCCGATAAGCGCCGCGTACTCGTTGGTCTTAAAGTCGGAAAAGCGCACTATCACATCGTTGGGCCAGAAGGCGGCCCCAATCTCGCCAATGCCCTGAGCGAGTTTGCCCACAAAGAAGGCGACTTTGTCGTCGTAGCCGGCAGTAAGCTCGTTAATCTTTTTTTTGAGGGAGCGAGACTTGAGCGAACTGAAATTGATGAGCGCGAGAGGATGAATCCGGATGTGCGAGGCGATAATGAATTCCTCGCGCGCAAGCCCTACTCCCTTGTTGGGGAGGAAGGAGTGCACAAATGCGCTCTCGGGACTCCCCACGTTGAGGCAGAGTTTAGTCTTGACCTCGGGGATGTCAGTGACGTTGTAAGTGCTCTCCTCCCATTCCAACTTGCCTTCGTACACGCGGCCCACGCTCCCGCTGCTTGTGTCAACAGTGATAAGCTCTCCCGTCTTGATTTTCTTTGTGGCGTTCCCCGTTCCGATGACTGCGGGGATGCCAAGCTCGCGGCTGACGATTGCCGCGTGCGAGGTGCGCCCGCCTTTCTCGGTGACGATGGCGGTGGCAATTTTCATGATCGGCTCCCAGTCGGGGTCGGTAATCTCGGTAATGAGAATTTCGCCGGGCTGGAACTTGTAGAGCTTTGCGGTCTTGGTAATGATACGCGCCTTGCCAGAAACAATTTTGGTGCCTACCGAGATGCCCTCCACCATCGGCGTCTCGTTGGTATGCAACGTGTAGTCGGTGCGGGTGAGATTCTTTTTTTCCGCCTGCACGGTCTCGGGACGCGCCTGCACAATGTAGAGCTCCCCACTCTCGCCATCCTTGGCCCATTCCATATCCATCGGTACGGAGTGCCCTGCGCGGCCGCTGTAATGCTCCTCAATCTGCATGCCCCAGCGAGAGAGCGTGAGTATCTCGTCATCAGTGAGCACAAAACGGTTGCGCTCTTTTGGCGAAACTTTTACTTCCCTTACTCCGCCAGAGGCGGAGTGAACAGGCCGTTTACTATGGGTAGAGTAAATCATCTTGACTGTTTTCGAGCCTAAGGTTTTCCTGATGATAGGACGGAAGCCCTGGTTAAAAGTGGGTTTGAAGACAAGGTACTCGTCCGGCGTTACTTTGCCTTGCACCACCATCTCGCCGAGCCCCCAGGAAGCGTTGATTTCCACAACATTCCTGAAGCCGCTCTCGGTATCCAAGGTGAACATGACGCCCGACACCCCTTTGTCGGAGCGAACCATTTTCTGCACGCCCACGGAGAGCGCGATAGCACAGTGGTCAAAGCCCTTGTCCACGCGGTAGGAAATGGCGCGATCGGTAAAAAGAGAGCCCATCGCGTCACGGATGGCGTAGAGCACCTTCTCCTCGCCCACCACATTAAGGTACGTCTCGTGCTCTCCAGCAAAACTTGCGCCCGGGAGGTCCTCCGCGGTTGCAGAGGAGCGCACTGCCGTGTCTGCCTCATCCATGTGGTAGGCGTTGGAGAGGTCGCGATAGGCAGAGCGTATCTCGGCGACCATATCGGCGGGGAATTCAATTTCTCTAAAGGCTGCGCGGATTTTTTTGCCGCGCAACTGCAGGTCTCTGATGTCTTTAGTGTTGAGCCCGTCTAATGTCTCGCGAATCATCGCCGCCAGGCTCGTCTCGTTTACAAACTCGCGGTAGGCGCGCGCGGTAATAACAAAGCCGTTGGGAATGCGGATTCCCTTTGGGACGAGATGCTGGTACATCTCGCCGAGCGAGGCGTTCTTCCCGCCAACGAGCGCAACATCATCATTGCCAACCTGGTCAAACCAGAGGATGTTGCGCGTCTCTTTGTCATTCATAAAAAATTTTTTTACACCCTAAGAACGATGAATAAATCAGATACATTGCTCCCGAGCCTCCCCGTCATGATCCCCGCGCCAAGCGCGCTGAAGAAGTTGTATGATGTATTGTCTCGCAGATGCGTCCGCACATCAAGGTTTTTATCCACTGCGAGCGTAAAAAAATTTTTATCGCCGATGGCGCCGGCAATATCGGTGTTGTCCCAGCCGTCGCTCGCCGCCGCAATAATGACGCTGTGCTCGTCTAGGTGCGGCAACGCCGCGAGCACCACCTCCATGTTCCTGCCGCCATAGCCCGCATCGTTTGCTATGTGCACGGTAGTCTCGCCGCCGGCAATCGCGCACGCGCGGTATGGGAGCGCGAGCTCTGCGAGCTTCTTGCCCACCTCGCGCGCCTCGCCACGCAAATCTTCCGTAAGCACCTTGCTGTTATAGCCCCGGGACTCGGCGCAGGCCTTCATAGCAAGGAGCGCATCGTGATTGGTGAGGATGAGCGTATTGTGCACGCGCTCAAAGTACTTAGGGTCCTTGGGGGTCTCGGAAAGGCGCTCCACGCCCTTGATAGCGTACTTCGTGAGCACGGCGCGCGCGTCGTCCGCACTGCTCTTGTCCAGCACAGTGGGGCCGGATGCAATGACGGAGATATCGTTGCCCGGCACGTCGGAGAAAATGAGCGAGACGACATGCGCGGGGTATGCAAGGCGCGCGAGGTGGCCGCCCTGGATCTCGGAGAGATGTTTGCGCACCGTGTTAAGCTCATAGATATCGACGCCTTTATGCGTAAGCTCTTTGGTCAGCTCGGCTAAGGCCTCGCAAGAAATGTCAAAAGGCAAACAAAGGAGTGAGGAGCCGCCGCCGGAGATGAGCACCAGCACCAGGTCGCGCTCGGTGACGCCGCGCAGGAGCTTGACCACTTCGCGCGAGACGCTCACATTTATTTCGCTGGGATAGGGGTGTGTGCCTGCGTAGGAGCGCAGTTTTTTTAAGGGCCCCACGCGCAAGTCCAGGACAATGCCGTCGGTGATGGTATCGCCTAAAATATCTTCTAGCGCCTCTGCGCCCTCAAGGGCGCATTTGCCAATGGCGATGACAAAGATGCGGTCATATTCGGCACAGATATAATTTTCACCATCAAGGCAGAGTGTAGAGCCATCATTCGTAATCTTTTTTTTAAGCACGGTGCGCGTGTCTATGGCATTGTAGCCCGCTTCAAGGATGGAGAGCGCGTCGCGTCGCGCCTGTGTCTTCCCTAGTTCATAAAAGTTCCGTATACGCATGTTTTTATTTTACCACAGAGCTTCTCTGTGCTACATTAAAAAAAGAAGGGAGGTGGACAGCGTGCCGGCTATATCTAACACACAGAGCACGGTGCATCGATGTATAAAAAGAGAAGTCATCAAGCAACTTGCCGCAGGAGAAGTGGATTTTGACAAACGGAGAGCGCTCATGAACGAAATCAACTCATGCGCCCTCTGCAAGCGCATATATTACCAAGAGCAAGATGCTCATCGGCCACCGGCCAAAAAGTACCGCTCTGATTGACTGAAGTCGGACTCCAGTCACTTCGAGTAACCTAACATCTCGCCCCGTCCGTCTGCTTTAGCAGATTAGACGGGGTTCTTTATCACCCACAAACATACTAATTTATTCACGATCGTGAATAAATTAGTACATGCAAAAAAACTTGACTTTTAATAGTCAGTATGCTATACTGTCTATTAGACAGAAACCTAGGCGCCGCCTAGTGAAAAGGACTTTGAGAGGAGGATGCGATGCTAAACAGATGGGGTAGGATTGGGAAGGGGTTTGCTTTTGGCATTCCGGTAGCGATCACTGTAATGATCGCATGTGCCTTTCCTTTGGTACAAATCCTCGAAGTTGGAGGGACGGTGGATTGGCTCGGAGCTACTTTGTGGGTTAGTATACCTACTGCCTTTTTTGGGATACTTTTTGGGATAATAGGTTACCATTTTGATTGGTAGCGTTCTATCTCCCTTTAAAGCAACTGACCACCATGGCTCGCCAGCGTGGTCTTTCTTTTTGCTTAATACCCCAAGAGTCGCTTGACCTTCTCGTGCTGGCGGATTTTTTCGTGCGCCTTGGCCTCAATCTGGCGGATGCGCTCGCGCGTGACGCCAAATTCTCTTCCCACCTCCTCCAGTGTATACATCACGCCATTCTTGAGCCCGTGCCGCATTTCCAATATCTGCCGCTCCTTGGGCGTAAGATCGGAGAGAATTTCCTTAATCTGGTCGGAGAGAATGCGCCGCGAGGATTCCTGGTCCGGCGAGAGAATTTTTTCATCGGGGATAAACTCCCCCAGTGTTGACTTCTCTTCGCTGGAATCCCCAGTGGGCTTGTCCAGTGAGGCGGTGGACTGGTTAATTTTTTCTATAATATGAATTTTTTCCACATCCACCCCCATCTCGGTGGCAATCTCCGCCGGCAGAGGCTCGCGCCCGAGGTCTTGCGAAAGGCGCCGCACCACCTGTTTGTACTTTGCAATCGTCTCCACCATGTGCACAGGGATGCGGATGGTCCGCGACTGGTCGGCAAGCGCGCGAGTGATGGCCTGCCGTATCCACCATGTGGCGTAGGTGGAGAATTTGTATCCCTTGGTCCAGTCAAATTTCTCCACCGCCTTAAAGAGACCGAGGTTTCCCTCCTGAATGAGGTCAAGGAGCGTGAGGTCGGTGCTACGCCCAATGTATTTTTTTGCAATGGAGACCACCAAGCGCAGATTGGCGCGCGCCAAAATATTCTTTGCCTCATCGTCACCGGTGAGGATGCGCCGCGCAAGCTCCTTTTCCTCCGCGGCGGAAATAAGCTTGTACTTGCCAATCTCTTTGAGATACATCTGCACCGAGTCTACTGCCGAGTCAGAGTAGCGCGAGTGGCGGGTATCCTTGCCTGCGGGAAGCGCGTCCCCGTCCGGCTCGGTCTTGAGGAGGTCGCCCTCTTCCAGCACGTCTATCCCCTCCTCCTCAAAGCGCTGATATAAGGCATCCAAAAAGTCTATGTCGCGCTCAATGTTGGGAAACTCCTTTAAGAGTTCGCTGTAGGTCACGAAGCCACGTTGATGCGCGCGCTTGGTAAGCGCCTCCGCGCGCTTTTCCAACTCGCTCCGCGAGAGCACGGGGATATCCTGCCTCGCCGGGGGAGTTACCTTCTTCTGCGTCTTCAACGGCTTCTTTGCTTTTGGCGTGGTTTTAAGAAGCTTCCGTTTCTGCGGCATCTTTTTTTTCTTCTTTATTGACTCTTTCCGCGTTGCCTTGTTAGCCATGGCGTTGTAAATTATTTAATTGCTGCGTAATGCGTTGGCATTCCTTGAGTGCCGTCTGCACGGCGACAGTATCGCCTGCTACCTCCGCGCGCTTGAGATCCTCCATCGCGCGGGAGAAGGACTCTCGGAGTCGGTACTCCGAGAGTGATTGGAGAAGCGACTTGATTTCAACGTCCAGTTTCTCCACAGAACCGTACATCTGCTCCGCTTCAAAAATGAGCTCTTCTTTCCGCGCGTCAGAAACTACAGAGGCTCCCTCTTCAAATTCGGCAAGCGTCTCCGTAAGCGCCGCAACCTCAATCAGGGGGCGCTTGCTACGCTCTTGCCAGTAGCAGATGCCGCGGAGTCGGTCGTGGGCAATGGACTGCGCCGTCTTCACGGGCTGATCCGGAACAAGCGCAGATATCTTGCCGGCAAGTGGGATTTCCCCCGTGCCCTTCGGAGCGTTTACCCGCGAGAGTTCCCGCCAGAGCGGCTCTTCGGGGATGGAAAGTGACGCGGCAATCTTGCCTATAAAATGCGCCTTGTCTATTTCGCTTCTTAGACGGCTAACCAAGGGGAGTACGCGTTCTCGCACCGCCCTTCCTCGCTGCCGCACATCCGGCACCGTGCGTGAAAGAACTGTTAGGTAAAAATCTATCACATGGAGGGCGCCTTGCAAAGCATCATGCCAGCGCGAGGGAAGCTCCCGCACGAGGTCAGCAGGGTCCCTGCCTTCCGGGAGCGTTGCAACCGAGACGTCAAATCCGGCTTCCAGCGCCGTGTAGATACTACGCTCTGCGGCGGCAATTCCTGCGGCGTCTGCGTCAAAGGCCATGAGGAGCTTCTCGGTAAGCCGCCACAGAATCCCGAGGTGCCCCGTGGTAAGTGCAGTGCCGGAGACCGCAACTACATTGCGCACTCCTGCTTGGTGCGAGAGCACCACATCCATCTGACCTTCTACCAATATGGCAAGGTCCTCATGGCGGATTGACTCCTTCGCTTCGCGGTAGCCAAAGAGCGCCCGCGACTTGTCATAGAGCGCCGTCTGCGGCGTGTTAATGTACTTAGCTTCCTTCTCTGTATCAGTATCCGCTCCGGGCAGGATTCTGCCCGAGAAGCCGATAACCGACCCTTCGGTATTGCCGATGGGGAAGATGATGCGCCCGCGGAATCGATCGTAGTGCCCGGCGCCGAGTGATACACTGCTATCACCCCGCCGTACGGCAAGGCCGCTATCCTCTATGCGCGCGGGGCTGAATCCCTTGCTCTTCAGATGGTCAAAGAGAGCGCGCCACTCGCGCGGCGCGTAGCCGATGCGAAAACGCCGCACGCTCTCTGCGACGATGCCACGGTTCTTAAGGTATTCCTTCGGCTCCGCAGTGGTAAGGAGCGCACGCTGATAAAAAAGCGTCGCTTCTTCCAGGAGCCGCAAGAGTTCGTGCTTCAGCGACTGCTCTTTGGGATTGACGTTTGTAAGCGTCACTCCCGCGCGGGTTGCGAGCGCTTCAAGCGCGGCGCGGAAATCATAGCCCTCTATCTCCTGCATAAAGCTAAAGATGTCGCCCCCGCGGTGACAGCCAAAACAGTGCCAGCTCCCGCGCTCTGGCGAGACGTAAAAGGATGCGGTCTTCTCGTTATGGAAGGGGCAACGCGTACGAAAGGCCTTGCCCGCGCGCTCGAGCTTTACATACTCCCCCACCACATCCACGATGGAGAGCCGCTCCTTGATTTGTTCAACGGGAGTCTGCATATGTATAATGAGAGACACCGAGTGTTGGGGCACCTAAACACTCGGTGTCTTTTCATCAAAAGTCCTCTTGCTTGTCTTCAAGCGCAAAATCTGACTGCAGGCTCGTGCCCGCCGGTATGAGACGTCCGACAATGACGTTCTCTTTGAGTCCGCGCAAGTGATCCATGCCACCCTTGACGGCAGTATCAATAAGAATGCGCGTGGTGTTCTGGAAGGATGCAGCCGAGAGGAAACTCTCCGTGTTGAGCGCAACCTCGGTAATGCCGAGCACAATAATATCCTCCGTCGCGGCTTCGCCGCCCTCCTGCGCAATGCGGTCGTTCTCCTCGGAGAGTTCGCGTAGCTCAACAATTTCTCCGGACACAAAGTGTGTGTCGCCTGCCGTCTTAATCTTCCTGCGGCTAAACATCTGCCGAATGACCACCTCAATATGCTTGCGTGAGATAGATGCGCCTTGCAAGTGGTAGATACTCTCAATTTCCTTCAAAATATAGTCTTCCGTTGCGGCTTTGCCGGCAAACTTAAAGAGGTCAGGGATGATGATGGGTCCGTCGGTGAGGGGTTCCCCCTTCTTCACCCGGTCGCCTTCCGCAACGGTAACCGTACGCGGGAAGAGCACCGAGTACTGGAAGCTCGCGTCCTTCTTCTTCTTGCTTTCGATGTCGGGGAGCAAGGTGATAACGCGTTCACGACCTGAAGTTTTGATTTCCGTCACGGTCCCGTCAACTTCAGAAAGAACGGCGGGGTTTTTCGGCGTGCGGCGCTCAAAAATCTCCTCAACGCGCGGGAGGCCCCCGACGATATCGCCCTTGGTGTCAACGCCTCCCGAGTGCTTGGTGCGCATGGTAAGCTGGGTGCCCGGCTCGCCAATGGCCTGCGCCGCCACGATACCGACGGTCTCGCCCGATGCCACAAGCCTCCCGCGCCCCAGATCTATGCCGTAACAGGACGTGCAGATCCCTTCAAGCGACTTGCAGGTGAGCGACGAGCGCACGATCGCCTCGGAAACCTTCGCCTCATCAATTTTTTTTGCGTCCGCCTTGCTCACCAAGTGGCCGCGGGAAAAGAGCGTTGTGCCGTCGGGAGAGAGCATGTCTGCGGCAAGGATGCGGCCGCGGACGGTGTTCCCGATGCCGGAATCAAAGACGGGAATATTCTCAAGCGAAATCTTTTTCCCTTCCTTAGTGCCGCAGTCTCCCTCGCGGACAACGACGTCCTGCGACACGTCAACGAGCTTACGCGTCAGGTAGCCCGCCTTGGCGGTGTTGAGCGCCGTGTCGGCGAGCGTCTTGCGCGAGCCATGCGTGGTGACGAAGTATTCAATCGGTGAGAGACCCTCCTTGTACGAAGGGATGATCGGGTAGTCCACGAGCCGCCCCGCGGGGTTGATGATGAGACCCTTCATGCCTGCCATTTGGCTTACTTGATTGATGGAGCCGCGTGCGCCGGAATGGAGCATATCGCTTACGGGGCCGTTTGTCGGCAATGCCTGTGGGACATCCTTGTCAATGCGCATCTTGGCGCGTTGCCAGACTTCAATCACCATGCGGTAGCGCTCTTCCTCGGAGAGGAGTCCATCGGCATACTGCTCCTCAATGGCGAGGGCTTCCTTCTTGGACTCTTCAATAATCTTTCCTTTGTTTTTGGGGACGCTCACGTCGTCAATACCCCAGGTGATGCCGGAGACTGTCGCGTAGTGAAAGCCAAAATACTTAATCTTGTCTAAAATATCTGGGGTCTGCTCCGCTCCGTAGAGGTCAAAGACGCGCGAGACCACTTCGGCAACATCCTTTCTCGTCACCTCGCCGTTCATGAAGGGGAAGTCGTCCGGGAAGATGGCATTCCACATGAGACGGCCAAGCGTGGTTTCAATCCTGCCTTCAGGGAAGCTCTCAAACTTTTTGGCAGTCGGCTTCTGCACACTGATTTTTGCCCTGAGAGACAGGACACCAAAGTCATGCGCGAGGAGTGCGCTCTCATAGTCAGCGTATACCCCGCCTTCCCCATTCTCTCCGGGCATTTCTTTCGTCATCCAATATACGCCGAGCACCATGTCTAGAGTGGGATTGACCACAGGGTCCCCCGAGCCCGGACGCAGGAGATTCTTGCGCGAGGCAATAAGTTCGCGCGCTTCGCGCTGGGCGGCATTGCCCAAGGGCACGTGCACGGCCATCTGGTCGCCGTCAAAGTCGGCATTAAATGCGGCACAGACCATGGGGTGCACCTGGATGGCATTGCCTTCAATGAGCACGGGACGGAAAGCCTGAATACCGAGGCGGTGCAGGGTCGGCGCGCGGTTGAGGAGCACGTACTTTTCGCGAATGACATCTTCAAGGATTGCCCATACCTCCGGGATTTCCTCTTCAATAAGCTTGCCCGCGCCACGGATGTTGTAGGCAAGTTCGGCTTCAAGGAGCTTCCCTATCACAAAGGGGCGGAAGAGCTCCAGCGCCATGTGCTTGGGGAGTCCACACTGGTCAAGCTTGAGTTCTGGGCCGACGACGATTACGCTGCGGCCGGAGTAGTCAACGCGCTTGCCTAGGAGATTCTGCCTGAAGCGGCCCTGCTTGCCCTTGATACTGTCGGAGAGCGACTTGAGAGTGCGCGCCCTGGCCTGGCTGGTCGCGCTCTGGCGCGCATGAATGGAATTGTCCAATAGATCGTCAACTGCCTCTTGCAGAATGCGCTTCTCGTTGCGGAGAATTACATCCGGCGCGCTCAAGTCCTTGAGCTTCTTGAGGCGGTTATTGCGATTAATCACGCGGCGATAGAGGTCGTTGACGTCAGAGGTCGCGTGCCGGCCGCCGTCGAGAGCAACCATGGGCCGAAGCGCCGGCGGGATGACTGGCACGACGGTAATGAACATCCACTCGGGCCGCACGCCGGACTGGATCATGGATTTGAAAAGGTTGTAGCGCTTTTGGATTTTTGCGCGGTCCAGGGAGCTTGCCTTGACCAGGTTCTGCGAGAGTTCCTGCGCCAACGCAGTGAGGTCAATGCCCTTGAAGATGTTGTGTATCGCTTCGGCGCCGATGCCCGCTTCAAAGACAGTTGCGTACTTCATAGAGTAGCGATGGTAGCTCATCTCGTCAAGGACGCGCCATTTGACGAGAGACTCTACTTCGCGTTTGGCATCCAAAAGCGCATCGCGGAGTTTCTCGGTATCCTCTTTTCCCGTGAGCGACTTGCTCTTTGCTTTAAATTCAGAGTCCAAACGCTTGAGAAGCTCCGCTTTCTCCTCCTCATTCACGCGGGTGATGATGTAGCCGGCAAAGTAGATGACTTTCTCCAAATCGCTTACCGAGAGGTTGAGCACCATCCCAATACGCGAGGGAACGCCGCGCAGAAACCAGATATGCGCCACAGGACTCGCCAGTTCAATGTGTCCCATGCGTTCACGACGCACAATGGAGCGCGTGACTTCTACTCCGCATTTTTCGCAAATGATATCCTTATAGCGGATGCGGCGATACTTGCCGCAGTAGCACTCATAGTCTTTCTCGGGGCCGAATATTTTTTCATCAAAGAGGCCGCCGCGCTCACTGCGTTGGGTGCGATAGTTAATCGTTTCCGGCTTGGTCACCTCGCCGCAGGACCACTCGCGGATCCGCTCGGGCGAAGCGAGCTTGAGCGAGATGGCATTAAAGTCCGTTTTTATCTCTTTTTGTGGCATATGATTATAGGTTTTCCAGCTCGACGTCAAGCGCGAGCCCGCGGAGCTCATTGAGTAATACGTTGAACGATGCGGGAATGGAAGGGGCTTTAATATGCTCTCCCTTCACAATTGAGTCAAAGGCCTGCGAGCGCCCGCTAATGTCGTCTGACTTGATAGTGAGCATCTCGCGCAATGTGTAGGCGGCGCCGTAACCCTCCAGCGCCCAGACTTCCATTTCTCCAAAGCGCTGTCCGCCACCCTGCGCCCGGCCACCGAGAGGCTGCTGGGTAATGAGCGAGTAGGGGCCAATGGAGCGCATGTGAATTTTATCCTCAACCATGTGGTGGAGCTTGAGCACATACATGGAACCCACGGCAATTTTCTGCTCGAAGGGCACACCAGTGCGTCCATCATAGAGCGTCACCTTCCCGTCGCGCGGGTAACCCGCCTTCTCAAGCTCATCCTTAATTTCCTCCGGGTCTGCGCCCTGGAAGACGGGGGTCATTGCCTGGTAGCCGAGCATGCGCGCGGCAAGCCCCAAGTGCATTTCTAATATCTGACCGAGGTTCATGCGTGAGGGAACGCCGAGGGGGGTAAGCACTACGTCAATGGGTGTGCCGTCCTCCGTATAGGGCATGTCTTCAACGGGAAGGATTTTGGCGATGACACCCTTGTTGCCGTGGCGTCCGGCAAGCTTGTCGCCCACGGAAACGTTCCGCACCTGCGCGACTTCAATATGTACCTGCTTGATGATACCGCTTTCCAACTTGTCGCCATTGTCGCGGGAAAAGACTTTAATGCCGATGATGCGGCCGCGCTTGCCGTGCGACATGCGCAACGATGTGTCCTTCACATCGCGCACCTTCTCGCCGAAGATAGAGCGGAGGAGGCGTTCCTCGGGCGTGAGTTCGGTCTCGCCCTTTGCGGTAATCTTTCCAACCAGGATATCGTTCGGGCCGACTTCGGCGCCGATGCGCACAATGCCCTCCTCATCAAGATTTTTGAGCTTGGCTTCGCCGACGTTAGGAATATCGCGCGTGGTGAGTTCTGGACCCAGTTTGGTGTCGCGGACATTACAGACAAACTCCTCAATATGAATGTTGGTGAAAATATTTTCGCGCACGAGCCGTTCGGACATGACGATGGCATCTTCATAGTTTGCCCCTTCCCAGGTCATGAAAGCGACAAAGACGTTCTGGCCCAGCGCCATCTGGCCTCCTGCGGATGAGGAGGTATCGGCAAGGAGGTCGCCCTTCTTCACCGTATCGTGGAGCGAGACCGCGGGGCGCTGGTGGAAAGCGGTAAAGTCGTTGGTGCGGCCGAAGGTTATCAGCTTGTGATCGCGCTTTCCGCCATCATGCCCCTTAATGAGGATATGTTCTCCGTCAACTTCTGCAACCTCGCCGTCAATGTCGGAAAAGATGAGGCGCCCGGTAAAGCGTGCGGCAAGCTCCTCCATGCCGGTGGCCACGTGGGGCGCCTCCGGTTTGACGCAGGGTACCGCCTGCTTTTGCATATTTGAACCCATGAGCGCCCGGTTGGCGTCATCATGTTCAAGGAAGGGAATCATGGAGGTAGCCACCGAGTACGCCTGGTTGGGTGCAACGTCTATAAAGTGGACCTCTCCCTTCCCAACCATGCCCGGCTTAGTTTTGGCGCGCACTTCAACCTCATCGTCAATGAGCCGCATGTGCTCGTCATAGGGGACGCTGGCGTGGGCAATGTTGTACTGTTCTTCGTCCAAGGCGTTGAGGTAGACGACCTCGTCGGTCACTACGCCCTTCTGCACTCGGCGGTAGGGAGTCTCTATGATACCAAGGTCGTTAATGCGCGCATATGTGGTAAGGCGCAGGATAAGCCCGATGTTCGGACCCTCCGGCGTATGGATAGGACAGAGGCGCCCATAGTGGCTGGTATGCACGTCGCGGACCTCAAAGCCGGCGCGTTCGCGAGTGAGTCCGCCGGGACCCATGGCCGAGAGGGTACGCAGATGCTCAATCTCGGCAAGCACGTTGTCCTGCCGCATGAACTGTGAGAGCTGATTGGTGGTGAAAAATTCTTTGATGCGTGCCTGCAGTGGACGCGGGGAAATGAGCTGGATGGGGAACATGGTCTCCTGGTCGGCAGTAGACATCTTGTCTTGGATGTAGCGCTTCATTTGCGTCATGCCCACGCGCACGCGCTGCTGGAGCATCTCGCCCACAAGGCGCACGCGGCGCAGTCCCAGATGGTCAATGTCATCCTCCTTGGCTCCCTTAGCGCTATTTAAGGTAATGATATGGCTCACGATGCGAACGAGGTCGTCAAAAGAGAGCGTCCGACGTCCTGCCTCCTCTCCGCTGGTAGGGAGGCCGAAGCGCTGATTGAGGCGGTAGCGGCCGACAAGTGAGAGGTCGTAGCGCTCCGCCGAAAAGAGGTTCTTAATAAACTCGCGCGCGCCGGGAATTGTGACGAGGTCGGAGTCACGCAGGCGTTTATAGACTTCTACAAAGCTTTGGTCAATAGAGTTGAATGCCTCCTTGTCTAGGGTATTTTTGATGTAGGGCGTCTCTGACTCAAGGTGTGCAAAGGCCTTTTGGATTGCCTCCGTGCTCCCCTTTCCTTCCGTATCGCCAAAGAGGCGCAGGAGCGCTGTTGCGGGAATCTTGCGCTTGCGGTCAATGCGCACGTAGACGCAGCCATCCAGTTCGGTCTCAAATTCAATCCACGCGCCGCGCGAGGGAATGACCTTGGCTCCAAAGTGCTTCTTGCCGCGCAGGTCGTTTGCGGTGAAGAAGACGCCAAAGCTCCGCGCGAGTTGGGGCACCACCACACGCTCAATGCCGTTGATGATGAAGGTGCCGTGCGCAGTCATGAGCGGGAAGTCGGCGAGAAATATCTTCTGCTCATGCTCAAAATTTTTGCTCTTGAGAACCACGCTCGCCACGAGCGGGGCTTCATAAGTGAGATTGTTCTCCTTGGCGTGTTGCTCGTCGTACTTGGGTTCCTCAATGGCAAAATCCTTAAAGGTGAGGTCAAACTTCTTTTCCGAGTAGTCCTTAATGGGCGAGAACTCCTTGAAGACCTCCGCGAGGCCCTCCTTAACGAGCCAGCGGAACGAGTTGAGCTGGAGCTCAACGAGGTCAGGGACCTCGGCCAGGGGCTTGGTGTACTTTGAAAAATACTTTTTAGTGAGTTTCATAGAAAAAGAGCGGGTGCAAAAATATGCCCAAAGAAATAGTTACCCGTTCAAAGGTTTACTATTGGAGACTAGCTAGTAATTGTGTTAGCGGGTATCGTAACTCAATCGCAGCTAAACGTACTCCCGAGTATATACGGGTCCCTCAATCCTGTCAAGCGGCTCAAAAAGAAAAACTGTCAGCCATAAAGTGAGACCGTTAAACCACTCAAGATGTTCGTTGGTGATATGACCCTGCCGAATTTTTTGCAAGAGGTCAATTTGCAAACCAGCCAGTTTGTTGACCACGTCTGCACCGATGCCGATGGCGTCTCTTCTTGCACTGTGTGCCATACCTATCGTTTTATCCTTTAATTCACGGCTGTGAATTCTTTATTACAGAGCGTTAATTGTCCAACATCGGAGGTTGGACAATTAAGATTGTGTGGAGCGATAGGAGTGTATATTTTTTTGGTGGCCGGAGAGGAGGACTGCGGGGACGCGGAACTTTTTGCCTTTGACGGTGATGAGCTCGGGGCGAGTGTAGGTCTCGCCGCTCGTCGCCCTCCCCTCTTCCAGAGACTCCACCTTGCCTAAAACGCCGGGTACATGCCGCGAGACCGCATCAATAATGATGAGCGCGGGTAGCTCCCCGCCGGTGAGTGTGTAAGGTCCCACCGAGACTTCTTCTGCTTTTAATATTTTTTTCACCCGCGCATCAATGCCCTCGTAGTGCCCGGCAATGAGCACCAGCTCATCGTACTTTTTTGCAAATTTTTTTGCTTCCGTCTGCGTAAACTGTCTGCCCCGTGGAGACATAATGAGAATTTTTCTCTTTCCGCCCTTCTTCAATTTGAGCGCGCTCACTGCCCTTATGATGGGTAGCGCCTTCATCACCATCCCCGGCCCGCCGCCGTAGGGCTTGTCGTCTGCTTTCCGGTGCGGGTCGTCAGTAAAATCGCGCGGGTTAATCGCTTGTGCAGAAATGATATTGCGTGCCACAGCACGCAATATCATTGAAGATGCGAGGTAGGATTCCAGGCTCTCGGGAAAAATGGTGATGATCAAAAACTTCAGCACGCCTTAGAACTTCAAGTCCGCCATCGCTTCATCCACCGACTTGCTTGCGGCGCTCTCTGCAAAGTGGCGGCCGCCTTCCGGCTCATTGATTTTTAAATTGACGCGCGCGTTGTTCTTCATCCCCACGACGCGCAGGAGTGTGCGGATCGCCTTTGCGGTGTTGCCGCTACGGCCGATTACCTTCCCCATATCCGCCGGGTTGAGGTCAAGTGTGAGCAGTACGCCCATCTCATCCACCGTCCTCCCAATCTTCACATCACTCGGATTGTCTACAAGGGCATTAATAACACTTTCAAGAAAGTCCTGATCAGAATGCTCTGACATACGCTAAAGGTAAACTGTTAATGCACCTAGTATACTACGCGGCCTCTTTTGCTACAAGCGTCTCTTCTCTTACTTCAGCCTCTTTAGGCTCTCCTGCATTTGGCTCTTCCTGTTTTGTGGGCACGGTTTTGCGCGGGAGCACATTGCGCTTCTCTCCGCTGATAATCTTTTCTGTAATAAGGAGGTTGTGCACTGTGCCAGAGACCTGTGCACCACGCTCCATCCAGTGCTTTACGCGCGCGGCATTTATAGTGCGCGTATCCCGACGCGGGTCGTAATTCCCCAGCACTTCAAGAAATGAACCCGGCTTCTTAGCGGCAGTCGTGTGTTCTGCAACCACAATGCGGAATGAGGGGTCATTCTTGCGTCCAACCCGCTGTAATCTGATTTTTAGCATAGATATACGGGGTAACTATATCAGATAAGGCGCATACGTCAAATACTTGTATCCGGCCCGCCTACCGGCAGGCAGGCCCGGCAGATGTGCTATGATAATGTATATGGTCAAAAAGGGCGCTTCGGTGCGCACAAAAGTGCGCGTGCGACCCCCTCTCCCGGGGGCTTTTCCGCATGAGGCAGAGAGGGAGGCACAAGCCCTCCTTGCAAGGGAGGCGGAAATTATGGAGCGCGAGTCCGCCGCAGGCGGACGTCGCGACTTTCGCAATGTGCCGACCATCACGATTGATCCTAAAAGCGCCAAAGATTTTGACGACGCCATATCACTGCGCGCACTTCCCGATGGCACACATGAAGTGGGAATACACATCGCCGACGTATCCTTCTTTGTCAGCCCCGAGAGCGCCTTGGATAAAGAGGCGCACAAGCGTGCAACTTCTATCTACCTCGTTGACCGTGTCATCCCCATGCTCCCCGAGGCGCTCTCTAATACACTCTGCTCGCTCCTGCCGCACAAGGAACGGCTCTGCTACTCGGCGGTGTTTGAAACCAGCAAGGACGGCAGTATCACCAAGGAATGGTTTGGCAGGAGTATTATCCGCTCTGCCGCGCGGCTCACCTATGAAGAAGCACAGGAGATCATGGATGGAAATGGTGGACCATGGGGCGAGATGCTTGGCACACTCGCGCGTATCACGAGAGCCCTGCGGAAAAAAAAGTTCGACGCGGGAGCGATTGCCATCCACGATACCGAACTGCGCTGTGAATTGGATGCCGATGGCAAGCCCCTTTCATTTTATGTCGTACCCCACAGCGAGAGCCACCAGCTTATTGAGGACCTCATGCTCCTCGCCAACCGCCGCGTGGCGGAGTTTGCCTCCCGCGCGGCGCAGAACAAACCCGGCGCTTTTGTGTACCGCATCCATGATGTTCCTGACACGGAGAAAATCGCCTTTCTGGACCTTTACGCAAGACCCATGGGCTATTCAATTTTACGGGGCAAGCAGGTAAATCCTGCCGAGCTCAACCGACTCCTCATCGAGGTGCTGGGAACGCCACAGCAATACTTTGTGCACTCTGCGACGCTACGCGCCATGGCAAAGGCAATTTACTCGATGAAAAATATCGGGCACTTTGGACTCGCCTTCAAGCACTACACGCACTTTACCTCTCCCATCCGTCGCTACCCGGACCTACTTGTGCATCGCCTCCTCACCGAGTACCTCAAGGGACGCCGCGTATCCGCCAAACTCCTGCAGCACTGCGACAGGGCGGCTCTGCATGCTACCGAGCGTGAGGTCTTTGCCGCGGAGGCCGAACGTGACTCGCTCAAGGCCAAGCAGGTTGAGTATCTCGCGGAGCACATCGGCATGGAGAGTAACGGGATTATTACCGGCGTGACTAACTTTGGCGTCTTTGTGCGAGAGGAGAGTACCGGCGCTGACGGGCTCATACACGTTACCAAGCTCCCTGACGACTATTACGTATTCAACGAGCAGAGCATGCTCCTCGTCGGCGAGCACAGCAAGCGCGCTTACCGCCTCGGCGATACGGTGAGCATCCGCGTCTGCCGCGTTGATACCGGCAAAAATCAGATTGACTACGAATTGGTGCCTTAATGACGGAAGTCTCACTTCCGTCATTAAGGCCTATTTTGTAATATCTACTGCCTCATCAAAGCGGATGGAGAGGAGTTTTGAGATTGAGTCGGCGTTCATGGTAACGCCGTAGAGAATGCCCGCGCGGCTCATGGTCTCACGGTTGTGGGTAATCACAATGAGCTGGGAGTAGTGCGAAAGGTTCTCTATCATGTCGCCGTAGCGGCGCGAGTTTGCCTCATCCAAAGCGGCATCCGTCTCGTCAAGGATGAGGAAGGGCGGCGGGTTAACCTGTGAGATAGCAAACAAAAGTGCGATGGAGGTAAGCGCCCGCTCGCCTCCGGAGAGCATATGAATGCCGCGGAGTTTTTTGCGAGGGAGTGAGACCGATATGTCTATGCCCGTCTCCTCCTGCCCTTCCTCCAAAATTTCCTCCTCTCCCCGAGCGCGCCGCTTTGCTTTAATGACAAAAATAGACGCCGTGCCGCCGCCGAACATCAACTCAAAAAACTTTTGGAATTCGGCATTAATCTTCTCAATCCCCTCATGGAACTCGCGCTCCAGAATCTCCTCAAGCTCCCGGAGCACCTGATGGAGGGATTGCTCGCTCGCAGAAAGGTCCTCAAGCTCGCGCGAGAGAAAGCTGTCACGCTCGCTCACCTCTCGGTACTCCTTCACGATGTCGTCGCCTCCGGCGCCAAGGTCTTCCAACTTGAACTTGAGCCGGTCAATCTGCTTGTGCCGCGCTTCCTGTGCGGCACGCGTCTCGGTATCAAGATTCAAATGTTCAGAACTATAGTTGAGCGCCTCCCGTCCAATCAAAACCCGCGCCTCTGCGAGCATCTCCTTGAAGTCACGCTCGCTGATTTCAAACGTGGAACGCTTAAGGTCAAGCGACTCGAGTTCCTGCGTGCGCGCGCTGCGCGCGGCCTTCAGCTCATAGGTCTCCCGCTCCTTTTCGCGCGAAAGACTTTCCGCCTCCGCAATGCGCGCACGCACGGTATCGGCTTCCGCGCGCAGTCCTTCCTCTCGAGCGAGCACGGCGCCGAGCGCGCGCTCCATGATCTCCTTCTCGCGCGTAAGTCCCGAGAGTGTGCTTGCCTTGCTGCTCTTTATGCTCCCTGCAAATTGCCCGATAAAAATTCTTACCTCTTCCCTAATAGCGGTAAGCGCCGCCTTGATGGATGTAAAATCGCTTTTCTGTTCACTGCCCGCGATGAGCGCCTCAATGTCCTCTACGAGCGTACGGACGTCCGCGAGCGGTATAGATGCGGCGTCTGCCTCTGTTCCCTCGCTCTCGCTCCTCACCTCTATCATGCCCTCAACTCTCCCAAGTTTGCGGGTAAGTTCTGCGCGCTCATTCCCCGTCTCTCCAAGCTCTCTGCGCAAGCGTGTGAAAGTCCATTCGTCGTCGCTCTCTGCCGGACCTCCCCGTGAGAGGAGTGTTTCGGCATTTTTCAGGCGCGCTTCAATGTCGCGGAGCTCCTGCGCAGGTACTGTACGTGCCGCCGCAAGCTCCTGTGCGGTTCTCCGCAGGTAGGATTCCTCGCGGGCAAGGTAGTCGCGATAGAGAGCCGTGAGCTCATCTCGCAGGCTTTCCGCCTGGCGCATCTTCTCCATTTGCTTGCCCAAAAACTTGAGGTGCGGCGCAATTTCCTTTCGCAATGCCTCAACCTGGCGCAGGTTCTCCTGTGTTTTTTGGAGCTTGCGCTCGCTCTCGGCAATTTTGAGATGATAGACCGTAAGCGAGAGCGCCTCTTCAATCATGGCCTCGCGCTCACGCGGGCGTGCGCGCAATATTCGGTCAGCCTCGCCCTGCGAGATGATGTGGTGGCCCGTGCTTCCGAGCCCCACCGAGGCAAGGAGCTCTACAATGTCCTTGAGGCGCACCTTGGAGCGGTTGAGGAGATACTCACTGGCGCCGTCGGTGTGCACCTCGCGCGAGATGGAAACCTCGTTAAATGAGAGCGGCAAGCTCCTGCCGCTGTTGTCAAAGGTGAGTGTCACCGACGCCCGGCTCATCCGCGGCGCAGAGCCGGAGCCGTTGAAAATCAGGTCCTCGCCGCGTTTACCGCGCAGTATTTTAAGCGACTGTTCGCCCAAGACCCAGCGGAAGGCCTCCGCAATGTTGCTCTTCCCCGAACCGTTGGGGCCGACGATAGCGGTAATGGGCGCGTCAAAAGTAAGTAGCGTCTTTTTTGCAAATGACTTAAAACCGGAAAGCTCAATATTTTTTAACCGCACGGAATTATTATAACACTAGCGGACATTCCAACGTTTCTCGGCAAGGGCCTTGCGCGCGGCATCTTGTTCGGCCTCCTGCTTGGAATGGCCGTTGCCCTGCGCCACCTGCTCGCTCCCGATGTAGACGCCAACGGTAAATTTTTTGTTGTGGTCGGGCCCGGATTCCGCGAGAACGTTGTAAGAGGGAGTAACGCCCTCCTTCTCCTGCGCTTTTTCCTGGAAAAAACTCTTCGCATCCAGCCAGAGATTCTCGGCAAGGATGCCGTCCATGCGCGGGATGAGATGTGCCGTAATAAAGTCCCGCGCGCACGCGTAGCCCTGGTCAAGATAAAGTGCGCCAACTACCGCCTCGTAGGTGTTGGCAAGGATGACCTGCCGCGCGCGCCCCTCATCTTTTGCCTCCCCGCGCGAGAGCAAGAGATGCTCGTTCATACCGAGCTCCTGCGCCACAGTACCGATAGTCACTGCATTAACAAGTGCGGAACGGTATGCAGTCAATGTCCCCTCGTCCTCTTTTGGGTAGCTACGGTAGAGATAGTCGGTTACCGCCAGCTCCAGCACCGCATCGCCGAGAAACTCCAGCCGCTCGTTATGGCCAAGAGTTATGTTAGGATTTTCATTAAGGTATGAGCGATGTATGAAGGCCTGCTCCAGCAGAGCCCGATCTCTAAATCGCACGCCGATCCGCGCTTCAAAGGGAGAAAAGTCCGTGCTCATGGTTTTGCAAGTATTATTTGAATGCCTTTGGTAATAATGGGGATGATGTCGTCATAGATGCGCAGATCGCCGAGTTCTTCAAGCGTAAACCACGCCGCTTGGTCAAGCCCTCCTTCCTTGGTGAGCTTGAGCTTACCCCTGTCCTTGGTCTCTCCCAAAAAGTAGTCCACCTGCTTGCGTATCTTACCCTTCTCCGGATGGGAGGCAATATATTCGTTACCGCCCAGTGCGCCAACAATGGTGATGGGGAGCGAGAGCTCCTCGTGGATTTCGCGTATCGTCCCCTCCTCCGCATTCTCGCCCTCCTCAATATGCCCCTTTGAAAGCGTCCAGTAGCCAAACACGTCGTGGACGAGCGCAAGACGGATGGTGCCGCGCTCGCGCGAGTATACCACAGCGCCGCCAAGCTTCTCTATGGGGAGATCCTTAGGATCTATATCCCTCTCCTTAACGCGGCGCTTCTTGGCGGGGACGTCGTCCTTGCCCGGCTCACCCATCTCGCGATATACCGAGCCGAGCACGCCGTTGACGAACTTGCCGCTAGACTCGCCGCCGAACATCTTGGCAAGTTCAATGGCCTCGTTGATAGCAACTTTGGCGGGGACCTCTTTTGTGTCGCCAAAGAGGAGCTCAAAGAGTCCGAGACGCAGGACATTGCGGTCTACTATGGAAATCTGGTCAATCGGCCAGTCTGGAGCAAATTTTTCAATAACAGTATCCAGCTTCTCGCGATACTCTACCACACCAGCAGCAAGAGATTTTGTAAAACGGGCATCCTCCAAACCGGGAGCAAATTCGGCAATATTTGCTTCAATAGAAGCGGCGAGCCCGCCGTAACTATCCGTTATCGTGGCGGTTTCGCTCATGAAATCCCACTCAAAGAGTGATTGGAGCGCTATACTGCGTGAAAGGTGCCGATTTGCCATAGATACAAAGAACCTACCGCCTAATTTACAAAAAAAGCTTACTTCGATGCGGCTGCCTCGCGCTTGCGCATGCGTTCCTGCCGCTTTTCCACCTTGGCAAGCACATTGAGCACCTCGCGTCCGCGGTAGCTCCCGCAGTTGAGGCACACGCGGTGGCGCACATGCAAAGCGCCGCATTTGAGACACGTGGACAGACGGACACCCTCTATCGCATGATGTGATCTGCGGTTTGCCGTATGGGCGCGAGTATGGCGCATGCGTACTGACATCCGCCTACTATACACGGGAGGAGAGGAAAAGTAAAGAAAAAAAGCCCCGATGGTAAGTCGAGGCAAAAGCCACAGCAGAGGATGGGTGAACTATTTGGCAAAGTGGCTAAAGAGCCGGTGCCGGTTGCGAACTCTCCCCAAATCCAGTGGGTGGAAACGTTTGAGCCTGCGCTCTAATTGCCGTTTCTCCTCTTCTCTCTCACAAGGGAGGCACCGCGGCCCAGAGTTGTAGTGATTCAAGAGAGCGCCGCAATCAATGCATGCCTGCCTATGGCGCGACACTGTGCCATGATGCGCCAAGTAGATGTCCAAGTCGCGCAACGCCCGCTCACTCGGCCGATCATTTTGGAAGCTTTCTGTTTTCATGTTCCTCTCCCTTTTCGTCTCCCTGCATTCCTTCGGCGGACCACTGTCCGCCCTGGACTCTGCGCGGTTGCCCGTATGAACTCTGTATCCTGATGCCTCCGGCACTTGGCGCCCTCATTGCTGCCCGAGAGTACTGTGATACAGCCCGGCTCGGCGCATACCCGCCTCTTGGGACTTCCCCGCGTTTGTGCTGCTTTTAAAAACACGGCGCTTCCCAGTTCAGGTGTAAGGAGCTGTCTGTGCACGCCCCCAACTATGCAGTTGTAGCGGTACTGTTCTGCCATCAACCAATCCCCTTTCTTAAAGATTACCTATGTATATTATACCATAGGGAACAATTTTTTGCAAAAGCTCCTGCGGTGGATAAGAGAGAGACCGCGCTTTTTGAGCATACGGTAGTGGCTCGCCGTGCCGTAGCCCTTGTGGACGGCAAAGCCGTAATCTGGATAACGCAGTGAGAGACGCTTCATGCGCCGGTCGCGGCGCACTTTGGCAATTACTGATGCCGCCGCAATGATTGCCACCCGATCATCGCCTCTCACGATAGTCTTCTGATTGCGCCACAGAGCCGGTGCGGCAAGTGAGCCGTCAAGGAGCACGCGGGTTGTGGCAGGATGTAAATCAAGCTTTATGAGCGTCCGCGCAACGCCGAGCGCGGTTGCCTTGCTAATCCCTCGGCGGTCAATGACGCTGTGAGAGACCATACTAGAGGCAAATTTGATGTTCCCCGCTTTTGCCTGCGCAGAGAGCTTTGTATACCAGCGCTCGCGGCCGAGCTCGGTGAGTTTTTTTGAGTCGCGGATGCCGTGGAGAATACCCGCACGTTTTGCATAGAGCGGCTCGGGGAAGGCAAGCGCCGCAACCGATACCGGCCCGGCAAGCGGCCCCCGTCCCGCCTCGTCCACCCCCACCACCCAACGTGTCCGTGCCATATCAAGAGTATACACCAAAAACAAAAGCCCCCTACGATGGGGGCATTGAGGTGTTTGGATTAAGTGTTGCATGTAAGTCGGCGCGATTTTGAAGTTCCTCGTCCATTTCATCAAGTGCTCTTAGAATGATAAACGCGCGGAGTTTAATTTCTTCCTCCATATCCTTAGAGAAACTAGGCTCATTAATAGCACTTACTATACGTGTTTCTTTTCCTGTCATATCTGTCATATCAACACCTCGTTTTACAAAGATCATCCCAGCTACGCTAGGGTTTTCTATAGAATATCACTCTTATATAATTTTGTACAGTGTAATAATCTTCTTACGATCGTGGTAAGATTATTACAATGGAGAAAAAACAAAAAGAGAAATCGGGGGTGCTAGGGGATGTGAGCGCCATTGTGCTTGGTCTTATCGCCGTCACAGGGATCCTCGCCCTTGCCGCTGTTGCGCCGAATGCAATGCGCCTCTTAAAATACACCCCTCTCTTCAGGCGGCAGAAGTGTCACTATGTAAACGTAGTCGTCACGCGTTGTATCCGGCAAGGGTTAATCAAACAGGAGCAAGACCCGGTAGTTGGAAAGGTATTGAGACTTACAGAAAAGGGCAGGGATCTCCTTATGCAGTATCGGCTTAAACATATAACACTCGCCACACCGCGTCGGTGGGATAAGAAATATAGAATCATTATCTTTGACATCAAAGAAACCAGGCGCGGCGCTAGAGATACGTTGCGCATCTGGCTTACACAACTTGGTTTTATCCAGCTCCAGCGGAGTGTATGGGTCTACCCGTACGAATGCCAAGAAGTAGTGACGCTCTTGAAAGCGCATATCCACATAGGTAAAGACGTGCTCTATCTCACTGCCGATTTTATTGAGAATGACCGATGGCTACGCAAAGCATTTGACCTACCTTTAAAATAAACAAAATGGGATTGTAATAATCCTTCCACGATCGTGAGAGGATTATTACATCGGCGGGAATGGTGGGCTCTGCTATACTAGCGGCATGGCCTTCGTACACCTCCACAACCACAGTCACTACTCGCTCTTGGATGGTCTGATGAAAATTCCTGATTTGGTAAAGAAGGCCAAGGAGTACGGCTCTCCCGCCCTCGGCCTCACCGACCACGGCAACCTCTACGGCGCGCTGGAATTTTACAAAAAATGCACCGCGGCCGGCATCAAACCCATCATCGGCGTGGAAGCCTACATGGCCGTCCGCTCGCGCTTTGACAAAGAGGCGCGCATTGACGCTCGACGCTACCATCTCACGCTTCTCGCCAAAAACGAGAGCGGCTACCGGGATCTCATCAAGCTTGTCACTAAAGCAAATTTGGAGGGTTATTACTACAAGCCGCGCATGGACAAGGAGCTTCTGCGTGAGCACCATGATGGGCTTGTCTGCCTCTCGGGGTGTATGGGCAGCGAACTTTCGCAGGCAGCCGCGGTAGGAGACCGTGACAAACTGCGCGCGCTTGTCCGCGAGTACCAGGAGATTTTTGGCGCAGAACACTACTTTGTGGAAATTATGCAGCACCCGGGCATTGAGGGTGGGGCGCGCGTCAAAGCGCTCCTCATTGAGATAGCTCGCGAGCTTAATGTCCCCCTTGTGGCGACTCATGATGCGCATTACCTCAATGCTGAAGACCAGCGCGCGCACCACACTCTCGTGGCCGTGCAAACTAATACTGATATTCAGGACACCAGAGACATGGCAAACAGCACCGAGGATTTCTCCTTTGTTGACGAGAAAACATTCCGTTCATTCTTTGCCGACGCGCCAGAGGCAGTAGATAACACGCTCCGCGTTGCAGAACTCGTTGATATTGAACTCCCGCTGGGCACATGGCGCTTTCCTGACTACCAGATCCCTAAGGGATCCAGTTTTGAGCATGAGCTCATCAAGAAGACAGAAGCGGGACTTGCAGAGTACCTCACACGCAATCCTGATTTTGGCGAGAGCGCTCTCGAACGCATGCGATATGAACTAGACATTATTTGCCGCAAAGGCTACGCGCCCTACTTTCTCACCGTTGCCGATATCTACAGCGCGGCAAAGCGCCTCGGCGTGCTTACTAATACGAGAGGATCTGCGGCTGGCTCGCTCGTTTCTTACCTTATCGGCATCGGCGCAGTTGATCCGCTCAAATACAAGCTCCCTTTTGAGCGCTTTCTCAACCCCGACCGCCCCTCGCCACCCGATATTGATATGGACTTCGCCGACAACGGGAGGGAAAAAGTCCTAGACTATGTGCGCGAGAAGTACGGCGAGGAGAAGGTGGCACAGATTGGCACTTTTGGCTCCATGATGGCGCGAGGCGCCGTCCGCGACGTCGCGCGCGCGCTGGGGCATCCTTACGCCCTCGGCGACCGCGTGTCCAAACTTATCCCTATGGGCAGTCAGGGCTTCCCCATGACGATTGACCGCGCTATGGAATTGGAGCCGGAACTAAAAAAAATGTACGAGGATGAGGCAGAGGTGCGCGAGATTATGGACTTGGCTAAAAAGTTGGAAGGTTGCGCGCGGCACATTAGCGTCCACGCCGCAGGAGTAGTGATTGCGCCTACCGAGATTACCGACTTTGTCCCCGTCCAGCTTGACCCCAAGGGCGGGAAGATTATCACCCAGTATGATATGCACAGCGTTGAGGATGCTGGGCTCCTTAAGTTTGACTTTCTCGGCATCAGGAACCTCTCCATTCTTGAAGGCGCGGCGCGTTTGGTGCAAGAAACAGTGAAAAAGACGATTGACTTGAGCGCACTCCCTCTTGACGACGCAAAAACCTTTGCCATGCTCGCGCGCGGCGAAACGTACGCGCTCTTCCAGCTGGGCGGCTCGGGCATGACGCGATGGCTCAAGGAGCTCAAACCCTCCAGCATCCACGACATCAACGCCATGGTCGCGCTCTATCGCCCGGGACCGATGGAGTCTATCCCCGAGTACATTCGCCGCAAGCACAATCCGCGGCTGGTAAGCTACCTTGACCCGCGCATGGAAAAGATTCTGTATCAGAGCTACGGCGTGATCACCTATCAAGACGATGTTATGATGATTGCCATTCTGCTCGCGGGCTACAGCTGGACCGAGGCGGACAAACTGCGTAAGGCAATGGGCAAGAAGATTCCTGCGGAGATGGCAACCCAAAAAGAGAAGCTCCTGGAAGGATTTATCTCACACGGAAAACTTTCCAAGGAGAAGGCGCGTGCGCTGTGGCTCCTTATTGAACCCTTTGCCGCCTATGGATTCAACAAAGCGCACGCGGCAAGCTACGGGCACGTGGCCTACCAGACTGCGTACATGAAGGCGCACTACCCGAGCGAGTATATGACAGCGGTGCTCTCCGCCGAATCGGGCGATGTGGACGAGGTGGCGAGCATTATTGAGGAGTGCAAGCGTATGAATATCCTCGTGCTCCCGCCCGATGTGAATGAGAGCTACGGGGACTTTACCGTGTTGAAGACACCAAAAACACCGGATGTTGGGTCCGCCGCGGCGGATAAACATCCGGTGTCTACTATGAATAAGATCCGCTTTGGACTCTACTCAATAAAAAATTTAGGCGCCGAGATTGCCGAGGCCATCGCGAGTGAACGCAAGGAGCATGGGTCCTTTAGCTCCTTTGCAGACTTTCTTGAACGGGTGCGCCATAAAAACCTCAACCGCAAGTCGTTGGAATCACTCATCAAGGCGGGAGCGCTAGACAGCGTGGAGAAGAACCGGGCAATGCTCTTAGCGAACATTGAGGAATCCATTGAGTACGCGCGCGAGCTCCATAAGCACGGGGATTCGCAGGATTCGCTCTTTGGTCTCATGACTGATTCCGGGACTGTGCCAGCCCTCAAGTTAAAACCAGCAGGACCCATCCCTCCGGAGATCATACTCGGCTGGGAAAAAGAACTTCTCGGTCTCTACGTTTCGGGCCACCCCTTGGATAAGTACCGCGAGAAGCTCTTGTCTGAAAATGGAGGCAAGAATACTATCGCAAACGCAAAAGAAATGAGTGATGGGTCGCTTGTGGTGGTAGCCGGGCTTATTGACGAACTGCGTGAGGTGACAACAAAAAATAACGAACGTATGGCCTTTATCAAACTCTCTGACTTGAGCGACCGCATAGAGGTGGTTGCCTTCCCGCGCATCTACAACGAGCGCCGAGAAATTCTCACCGCAGGCACTTGTATTGCCATTCGCGGCCGCGTTTCTACTCGCAATAGCGAACTCTCAATTGTGGCGGAGGGAGTGAAGAGGATATGACAAACCTAGAGACAGTTGACTGTTGTAATCCGCGAAATGCCAGTAGATGTCATTGGTGGGGTCGGTTGAGTATATTGTTTTGACGTTCCTTTCCAATCAACACATCGCCAAATCTGCCCAGCTCCTGAAGTTGGGCCTGAAGGAAGTTTGGAAACTGCCGCCCATTGTGTATATCCATAATTTAAAGCGCAGGAGATGTAAGACGTCCTTGACTTTAAACTAGACAATATCTTTGCTACTGATGGATCATTCCCATACCAACCATTGGTAGGGGTAAGTGGAGAAGCAAGATCACAGCTTACATCATTAGAAAAACCATTTAGGGGAGGGTTTGCCGTCCCATCGGCATACTTATCATTATGAATAGAAGCATACAGCTCTACCGCTGATCGTACACTGTTCATCTCCTGTATCACCGCCGCATCAAGGGCTTTTTTGCGCGAGGTCTGAAGTGAGACTAACACAATGCTCGAGAGGATGCCGATAATGCCGATAACAACAAGGAGTTCAATGAGGGTAAACCCTTGCCGAGAGAATTTCATAGTATCTACATTAAGCGAGCAAATAACGCTTTTATCATAGCGCTGGCTTTTGCTAGGCACAATGCTCCCTGTGCATATCTATTCGCATTTTGCGTCGTAGTAAGACGGGAATCCTCCATTAATAGGAATCGCCCCTATGAATTGTTTTGAAGTCCCATAGCCATCTACACACCACCATTTCAAATTAGCGGATGGGGACATCGGACTTGTGGGTAAGCGTGCAGAAACTGCCCATTTAGTATACGTATTATTCGCCGCGCATATTACTCGTCCAGACGCCTCATTGATTTTAGCTATCATTGGCTCTATCACAGAATCATTTGCATACCAATTGCTAGTTTCTGCATTAACAGCATCGCAGTCTTCATCCATTACTCCAGTAAATAATGGTAATACTGTAAGCGATGTATATAGACCATTGTGGTCTAAGGCATACAATTCCACCGCCGACCGCATAGCCACTAATTGCTCCTGCACCGCCGCATCAAGGGCTTTTTTGCGCGAGGTTTGGAGAGAGGCAAGCACAATGCTCGAGAGGATGCCGATAATGCCGATAACAACAAGGAGTTCAATGAGCGTGAACCCTGCGACCCTTTTCGTGCGCAGATGCATAGGTACGGTAACTGTAGCATATACGGCAAGACAAAAAAAGCCTTTTCTGTTAGTATTTCTATATGGATACAGGAGATCAGCTCACCCGCGTGCGGCATTCACTGGCGCACCTGCTGGCCATAGCAGTCAAGGAGAAGAACACGGGGGTGAAGCTCGGTATTGGTCCAGTGATTGAGAGTGGCTTTTACTACGATTTTGCCTTCTCCTCGGGCTATTCCCCTTCTCCGGATGATCTGAAGCGCTTTGAAGCGCGCATGCGCGAGCTCATTGCAGAGCATCTCGCATTTACTCTCGCTGAAGTCAGTCCCGACGAGGCGCATGCGCAATTTAAAGATGAACCATATAAACTAGAGCTCATTAATGAACTCGTAGAGAGAGGGGAAAAGCTTACGACCTACACATCTGGCTCTTTTAACGACCTCTGTGTCGGTCCACATGTCGCAAACACGTCAGAAATAAATCCGGATGCCTTTGCCATTACGCATACTGCCGGCGCCTATTGGCGCGGGGATGAAAAAAACGCCATGCTCACCCGCATCTACGGCGCGGCGTTTGCCACCCCCAAGGAGCTTGCCGAATGGGAAAGCCTAAAGGAGGAAGCGGCATTGCGCGACCATAGGAAGCTTGGCAGAGAGCTCGGGCTCTTTGCCTTCTCTGACCTCGTCGGCTCGGGACTGCCCCTCTTTACTCCCAAGGGCACGCTGGTGCGCGACCTGATTGTAGAAAAGATACAGACCCTTCAAAAAGAGCACGGCTACGAGCGAGTGACTATCCCCCACATCACCAAGCGCGAACTCTACGAGACGAGCGGCCACTGGGAAAAATTCAAGGATGACCTTTTTTACGTCAAAGGCCGCAGTGAGACAGAATTCGTGATGAAGCCGATGAACTGCCCGCACCACACGCAAATCTATGCGAGCGCCCAGAGGAGTTATAAAGAGCTCCCTATCCGTTATATGGAGACGACTGCGGTCTACCGCGACGAACAGCAGGGCGAACTTCTCGGTCTCTCGCGGGTGCGCGCTATTACCCAAGACGATGGGCACGTCTTCTGCCGTCTGGAGCAAGTAGGAGCAGAGGTGACGCACATTATCCACGTTATCAAGGCTTTCTACACCGAGCTTGGCATGTTTGCCGAGGACAAGTACCGTGTCTCGCTCTCGGTGCGCGACATGGCTCATAAAGAGAAATATCTCGGGGAAGATAGAAATTGGGCGGAGGCGGAGGCGGCGCTGGAGAAATGCGCAAAGAGAGAAGCGCTGAACTACAAACGGGTAGAGGGCGAGGCGGCGTTCTACGGCCCCAAACTGGACTTTATATTTAAGGATTCGCTGGGCCGAGAATGGCAGTTGGGCACTGTCCAAATAGACTTTGTGATGCCGGAGCGTTTTGGTCTGGAGTATACAGCCGAGGATGGCTCACGACAGAGGCCGGTGATGATACATCGCGCTATCGCAGGATCTCTGGAGCGCTTTATGGCCATTATGATTGAGCATTTTGGGGGCGCCTTCCCTCTCTGGCTTGCGCCCGTGCAAGCAGTAGCGTTCCCCGTCGGCGGCGCGCACAAGGAGTACGCGCGAGAGGTAACGGATGTGTTGAAACAGCGAGGCGTCCGCGCCGAGCTGGACGAGCGCGATGAGTCCTTAGGCAAGCGCATCCGCGACAGTAAGCTCAACAAAATCCCTTACCTCCTCGTCGTGGGCGACAAAGAGCTTGCTTCCCATACCATCACCGCCGAAAGCCGCGAAGGCACTCTCGGGGCTCTCACATTGGAAGAGTTTGTTTCTACATTAAAGTAAATCGTCAATCTGAATTTCTGCTTGTGCGAGAATAGAGTTGACTGCTTCACGCTCCTTTTGCAGACCTTCCACATAACAGGAGATGGCATCCTCCGCCATAGTGCGAGCATGCTCAAGATTTTTGCCTTCAGTCACCAGACCGGGCAAACTGGGAACTGTAACTGTATAGCCGCCGAGCTCATTTCTCTCAAATACTGCCGTATACTGATATATTTTTTGCCGTGTAGTTTTCATGCTTGTATCATAACACAAAAAAATAACGTTATCAAACATCTAAATTCGCCAGTTTGGCGTGAGTTTGAATGAAGTGTCTGCGCGAGCTCACGTCAGCGCCCATGAGGGTGTCAAAGGTTCGGTCGGCCTCCTCGGCATCGTGCACGGTTACCTGTTTGAGAATGCGCCGCTCGGGGTCCATGGTGGTCTCCCAGAGCTCATCCGGATTCATCTCGCCAAGACCCTTATAGCGCTGGATGGATACTTTATTTGTGCGCTTGCTCCCCGAAGTCCGATCCGCCGTGGCGGATCGGACTTCTTCCGCAAGCTCTTCCTCGCTCTCTTCTTCTTGTTCCGGCTCCGGCTCTGCGCTCGCATCCACACCAAGGCGGCTTAAGACTTTTGCCTTTTCGTCATCGCTGAACGCGTAGTAAGATTCTTTCCCATATTTAATTTTATAGAGTGGCGGCTGGGCGATGTAAAGGTAGCCCCCTTCTATGATTCGCACAAAGTGCCTGAAGAAGAGTGTAAGGAGCAGAGTGCGGATGTGCGCGCCATCCACATCGGCATCGGTTGCAATAATAATTTTATGATAGCGCAATTTAGAGAGGTCAAAGGCATCGCCGATAGCGGCGCCGAGCGCAATGATGAGGTGCTTAATTTCTTGAAAGGCAAGAATCTTATCCAAACGCGCCCGTTCAACATTCAAAATTTTCCCCTTCAGGGGGAGCACTGCCTGGGTACGACGGTCCCTGCCCTGCTTGCCCGAGCCGCCGGCAGAATCCCCCTCCACAATAAAGAGCTCCGCCTCCTCCGCACTCTTGGTCTGGCAGTCGGCGAGCTTGCCTGGGAGCGTCATTCCCTCAAGCGCGCCTTTGCGCAAGACGCTGTCTTTGGCGGCTTTAGCGGCTTTGCGCGCTTTCATGGCAAGCGCAACCTTGCCGATAATCATCCTCGCGTCGTCCGGCTTCTCCTCCATAAAATCGCGAAAGGCATCGCCGAAGACTGACTCTACGGCGCTTCGCGCTTCCACACTGCCGAGCTTTGCCTTGGTCTGCCCCTCAAACTGGGGATTGGGGAGCTTGACCAAGATAACCGCCACGAGCCCCTCGCGCACATCATCCCCGCTAAAGTTTCCATCCGCCTCTTTGACACCGTTATTCTTCTTGGCATAGTCGTTTAAGATACGCGTGAGCGCGGTGCGAAAGCCGGTGAGGTGCATCCCGCCTTCGGGAGTTGCCGTATTGTTTGCAAAGCAGAGTTCGCGGGCGGTAATATCGTCCACATACTGGAGCGCGATTTCCACCATAACTTGCTCGGCTTCCTTCTCAACATGGAAGATTGTTTTGTGTATCGGCTTTTGCCCATGGTTGTAGTGCCTGACAAGCGAGATGAGCCCGCCTTCAAAATAAAAAGAGTAAGAAGGGAGCGTGAGTCCGAGTTCAAAGAGAAAGAGGGTCTTCTTAGCGTCAATAGACTTCTCCAGACTGCGTGCATCAATAACGCGGATGAGAAGGCCTTTGGTAAGGTATGCCTGCTCGCGCATATGCGCAATGATGCGTTCCCATACGTACTCTGTCTCCGAGAACACTTCTCTGTCTGCTTTGAACGCCACGACGGTTCCTTGATACTTGGAACTTGAAACTTTCTTTACCTTCTCTTTCTTCTTCCCTCGCACATACTCCTGGTAGTGCGCCCCGCCGTCGCGATGCACTATAACCCAGAGCCACTCGGAGAGCGCGTTGACAACCGAGGCGCCGACGCCGTGCAATCCGCCGGAAATTTTATATCCCTTGCCCTCAAACTTGCCACCGGCGTGGAGCGTAGTCATGACCGTCTCTAGCGAGGAGACCTTTGTCTTGGGATGGATGTCTACAGGGATGCCGCGGCCGTTGTCCGCCACACGCACCACGCCATCAGGCAGGAGCGCCACCTCAATCTCCGTTGCAAAACCGCCCATGGCCTCGTCGCGGCCATTATCAAAAATCTCGGTGAGCATGTGGTGGAGACCGTCAATGCCCGTAGAGCCAATGTACATGCCAGGACGTTTGCGCACCGGCTCAAGCCCCTCCAAAACAAGAATGTCTTCCGCCTCGTAGCCCTTCGTTTTTGATGCCATATATCCTTACAGTATAGCATATTCCGCCTACTTCCGCACCTGCCACAAAGGGTGTTTCTCAAGGGCAGAAACGATGCTGGAGAGAGCCTCATTTGCCTCTGCGTCGGAGAGGGTTTTTTTGTGAGATTGGAAGGCTATACGGAAGGCGAGAGAGGTGCGCGACTCCCCCGCCTTACTGAATTCATCAAACTTCACCGGCCCTTCTGCAAGCAAAGGACCGGCATTCTCGCGGATGACTGACTCAACGTCTTCCGCCCTTACCCCGCTGGGCACAAAGAGGGCAATGTCGCGGATAATGCGCGGGTAGAGAGAAAAGGAGCGGTACTGTACGTCCAGATTGACCAAGGGCACAATACCAGGGCACTCTTTCCCTGCAAGCACGGAGACTAGCTCTCCAAGCGGCATCTCACAGATGACTGAAGTCTGACTCCAGTCAGTATGCGGGAACCATGATGGCAAACTTTCTTTTTTGTACTTTTCCTTATTGTACGCAATACCTGCGGCAAGATGCAATTCCTCCCGATCTTTAAAAAACACCGTGCCGATCTCAAAAACTCTTGCCGCTTCCGTCTCAAAGAGTGCGTGGTCGAGATGGGAGAGAAGTGTTTCTCGCAAAGCATCGGAGAGATTGGTCCGCAAGAAAGATTTATGGCTTGCCAGAGATTTTTCAACTTCACGCTCTCCCGCGGCGCTGAAGGAGTAGCTGTAAATTTCAGTATAACCTAAAGAAACAAGGATTGCCCGCGCTTTTTGCGCCGCTTCGTATACACTCGGCAGGGGCACGAGGTTAAGAGCCGGCAGGGCTACCGAGGGTATGTTATCGACGCCATAGAGGCGCATGACCTCGTCTGCAAGGTCTTCAACCAAATTCAGGTCCGTGCGGTCGGCAGGGATATAGGCACCCCACACATTGCTACTCTCTTTTGTGCCGACGCGCACGCGCTTGAGAAAAGAGGCAATCTCTGCGCCGCTTAACTGCAGCCCGAGAATCTCATTTATCTTCTGTGGAGTAAATTGCACCTGCGCCCGCGCATTTTTTTTATCAGCAACAAGAGCAAGCCCCTTCTTCATTGGCCAACCCATTATTGCAGAGAGTTCGCGGGCAAAGCCCTCGGGCGTTTTTGCATCAGGACGGTCAGGTAATACCTTGACGTCTAAAGTCCAATCATCTCCTGTTGATTTTACGGATTCAATCTCGCAGAACCTGCCGTTGAGCTCCATCACAGCCGCCTCTGGCGCAGGCAGGGTTTCTATAAAAAATTGATTCAGTTCCTTCCAGTGTACGAGCATACTAAAATTGTTTTGAAAAGCGCGGGTCGCCGCCGTAGAAGAGACGGATGTCACTGATACTGTACTTAATCATGGCAATACGGTCCAAGCCGGTGCCAAAAGCGAGACCTCTCCATTTTTGGGGGTCACGGCCGGCAGCCGCAAACACATTCGGGTGCAGCATCCCTGCCCCCACCACCTCCAGCCACTTGCCTCCCCATTTAATATCAAGTTCCACACCCGGCTCGACAAAAGAGAAAAAGCTCCGCCGCCAGCGGAATTCTAGATGAGCGCCAAAGATGTGCTTATAAAACTCCTCAAGGATCCATTTTAAGTGCCCGAGATGCACATCCTCTGCTACGACGAGCCCGTCAATCTGGTAGAACTGCGCCTCATGGGTCGCATCGGTCGCCTCGTTGCGGAATACGCGCCCGGGCGCGATGATGCGGAAGGGCGGCTCATGTTCTTCAAGGTAATGCGCGTCAACCGCTGTGGTGTGCGTACGCAAGAGAGGTTTACCCTCCGAAGCTTTATGCGAAGGAGGGGCAACCGACTCCTTAAGATAAAAAGTATCTTGCATTGCCCGCGCTGGATGGTCGGCAGGAATGTTGAGTGCGTCAAAATTATAGCGCTCGCTCTCTATCTCGGGACCCTCTGCAACCGTAAAACCGAGCTCCCTAAAGTAACGCTCGGCAGTATAGATAATCTGGGTAAGCGGGTGTAAATGTCCCATGAGCCACCTCTCGGATTTGAACCGAGGACCTACTGTTTACAAAACAGTTGCTCTACCGCTGAGCTAAGGTGGCGGTAAAGTGAATTATACCCGCGGACGGGGAAATTCAAGACTGTTTTTGTGGTTCTTGAGCTCGCCAATGAATTTTGATGGCGCAACGCTGATATTTTCTACCCCTCTCCCGCGGACCATGTTCATGAGTGTTATAAAGCGGCGTTCAAGCGAGCCCGTGCTGTTCTTGAGCTTCACATAGACCCATTTGAGTACCGTAAATGCGAAGGTGCGCGCATGGTATATCGCTCCCTTTACCCAGTCGCGCAAGTGCTCTTCATAGATGTTTATGAGCGAAACTTTGAGCACCCGCCGCACATAAAAATTATGCTGGGCAAGAGCCTCGCCGCGGCGCAATGCCATGAGGCGCGAGCTCCAGATAGCAAGCGCGGCGCTCGCGGCAATCAGTGCAATTGAAAGATACCAAACCATAATCATTATATTAACCAAGTACGCTAAAACGAATAAAGCGGGGTACCGTGATGTTTTCGCCAAACTTCTGTACCCGCGATTTGACCAACGCATCAACGGTGAGCGACGCATCTTTAATAAAAGGTTGGGCAAGGAGCTCTGTGGTGTCTGCGGGAGCGGACGCCGTCACCTGCATGGCGATATCGCGGGCAAGAGCCACAAACTCTGGATTTTTTGCCACAAAGTCGGTCTCGCAGTTGAGTTCCACCATGGCGCCGAGAGCGCCCGTTGCGTGCACGTATGCGTGTATCACGCCCGCCTTCACCTCGCGCTTCGACTTTTTTGCGGCAATCACCTCGCCTTGCGCCTTAAGCGATTCAAGCGCTTTGGCCGGATTGCCACCGGCATCCTCCAGCGCCTTTTTGCACTGGGCGAATGAGATGCCCGTTTTTTCTCTGAGCTCTTTTACGTCGGCAGTAGAAATCATGCAGATACTGCTTCAGGAATGACCGCCTCCTTTCTCCCCTCCAAGTAGGCATGCGCAATCTGGTGCGCAATGTAGTTAATGGACTCGCGCGAGGCGTCATTGGCAACTACAGGGTAGGCCACTTTATTAATATTACAGTCCACGCTTGAGATGCTCACGACGGGAATGCGGGAGTCTTTTGCCTCTTTTACTGCAATAGACTCATGCTCCGAATCAACCACAAAGAGTGCGTGGGGAAGTTTTTCCAATCGGTCAAGGCCACCAAAGTAGCGCTCTAACTTCCCAATCTCCTTATCAATGTTCCCCCGCTCCTTCTTAGTGTACATAGAGAGCTCTCCCTTCTCTCGCTTTTCCTTGAGATCTCGCATGCGGGCAATGCGCTTTTTCATTTCGCTCCAATTGGTGAGCGTCCCGCCAAGCCATCGCTCAGTAACGTAGGGCATCCTCGTCATATCGGCGACCGTTTGGATTGGACGCTCCGCCTCCGGCTTATTGCCTACAAAAAGGATGGTCTTGCTCTCTGCGCCGAGCTTTTTTACAAACTCAAGCGCCGCCGCAAGCTGTTCGGCGGTCTTCTCTAAATTAATGATTTGGACACGGTTTTTAACCCCGTAGATAAAAGGCTTCACCGAAGGATGCCGGCGGCTCCGCGAGTAGCCAAAATGGGCTCCGGACTTGAACAGGTTCTCTACGGACATACGGGTGTTTTTTTCTACTTGCATACCAAGCTACCCTAGCATGAACTAAGAATAATGTAAATAACTAAATTGTCTTTGCACCAGTTGTCTGGTACAGGTGCCTATAGGGTATCTGAATTATCTGCGTGCTACAAGTACTATCAGCCCTTGTCGGGACTGCTTTTATAATAATTTGATAATATTGTCCATTTTGTGGACTGGTGGGCATACTCAGCCACCCTCGAACATCTGCTAAGCTAACATTATATTGTGTCCAGACAGAGTTTCCAACAACAACCGCGGTATTATTATGTATAGGGACATCAGAATTAAAGATATGGTTTGCATTTATTGTTATCAAGGATCCAAAGAAATTATAGTTAGTGGTAAACGATGCAGAAAGTAGGGCATCAAAACCCGATGTTAGATATACACTTGGTATACTAACTTCTATACTATTCCGGGGAACGGACTGTGTATATGGTCCATAATTATGGTCGCACCAACGATCACCCGCACTCTTGCCACTGATTCCATCGGTTTCTGCATAACAAGTTAATGTACACGTTTCGCCAACAGGCGGCGGAGGTGGTGGTGTAGTTCCGACAAACGTCGCAGTAACGCTCTTATTTTCATCCATAGTGAGATACGCGGGAGAGATTCTCCTGTCTGCTAGAGGTATGATGTTGTCCCAAGTTGAGAACGTATTATTGGGATTTGGATTTGCAGTAAGGCGCAACCGCTCCCCCCTAGGTATATAGAGGCGGCGTGGCCGCTGGCTAAGCTGTTGGCCGACGGAGGTAACAAGACCAACAAGGGTAGAGCGCCCCGCTGGCGGGGTATTTACATAATTGACATAAACCATGCCGTTGCCCACGATAGACACATCGAGCGTAACGGTGCTTGACTGTATTGGGCCCGCAGTGAATTTTGCGGAGACGGTTTTTGCTACAGTAATCGGTATAGCAGTACACACTAACCCGGTGGACGATACTGTTCCGCCATTTGAGGTACAGGTATTCACATTACTTTCATTCAGCCATCCATTAAACGTAACATTTGCTCCGGGAATTGCGGTGAGAGAAACGGAACTATGCGGCAAGGTATAAGTCTTTGAGCAAGAAGCGCCGCAAGAAATTCCCCCATCAGAGCTTGAGATACTACTGACGCTTGCACCCGTTCCAATCTTCACAACAGAAAGCGTCGCTGTGGACGGCGGCGCCGGCACGATGCAGACGCCGGGGCAGTTGGTGTCTGCCTGCGCCATAAGCGTCGCGGTCAGCGGGTCAAACTTGATCCAGCCGAGCACGGTTGAGCCCCAGGTAAAGCCGCTCAAAACATCCAGCTCGTCCGAGGCGGAGATTTTTGTGACTTGGTAATTCGGATACGACCCCTGTAACGATATCCACCCGTCCCAGCCTCCACGCTGTTCATTCGGTTTAAGGTTCCCTTCACAGCCGTTTAAGAATACTGAACAAGCTCGCGCCCATCCGGATAATTGGTAGGTATGCTGCCCTGCCAAATCGCTAACGCCTATAATTTTAGCATTGTAATTAATTGCCCCTCCCGCGGGAACCCCTCCCAGCAAACGTCCTGTAGAATCTGCGGGCAGGCCAAAGCGTATCCAACCAATATTTGAGCTCCATGCGTAGCCGGTAAGGGTATTATTCAAATTTTTATTTACTCCAAAATCAGGCCCATTACAACTACTCGGCACACGCGGATTACTACAATTATTAAACTTAATCCAGCCGATGTTGGAGCTCCATGCCCAGCCGTAGACGTTATCTGCTGTCCTAGCCTCGGCAACGATGGGGAGAGAGATGCTGATAAAGAGGCTTACGAATAATACAATGCCGAAAAGCGCGAGTTTCCTGTTCATCCTTCTATCATACCTCTTGTGCTCCCCTTACGGAACTTACTTATCCACACTCCCCTCTGCGGCCTCCTTGAGCGCCTCCACCACGGATTCAAGCCCTCCGGCAAATATGCGCTCAATATTATGCCAGGACTGCTTGATGCGATGGTCGGTAATCCGGTCCTGGAGCACATTGTAGGTTCTGATTTTTTCGGAACGGTCTCCCGTCCCAATCTGGCTACGGCGCACATCTCGCGCGCTCTCTGCTTGTAATTCCTCCTCCTGCGCACGCACTTTTGCGGACAGAATCACCATTGCCTTCTCGCGGTTGCTCTTCTGACTGCGTTCGCTCTGGCAACGCACTACAATGCCTGTGGGCTTATGTGTGAGCCGCACTGCCGTTTCTACCTTGTTCACGTTCTGCCCGCCCGCGCCTCCCGAGCGGGTAAACTCAATCTCAATATCTTCAGTCCTAATGCCAATATTTCCGTTCTCCGCGGCGAGTGGCATAATTGCCACCGATGCGGTAGAAGTGTGAATTCTCCCTTGCTTTTCCGTAGCCGGCACGCGCTGGATGCGGTGCACACCCATCTCGTAGCGCAGGGCATCATAAGCGCCACTCCCTTTTATTTCAAACACCGCTTCTTTATAGCCGCCGAGTTCGGCGAAGGATTCATCCACCGTGCTCACGCGCCAGCCGCGCGAGGCGGCAAACTTTTGGTACATCTCGGCGAGTTCCTGCGCAAAGAGCGCCGCTTCCTCTCCTCCGGCGCCTGCGCGCACTTCAAGAAGCACGCCGTCAGGGCTTTTTTCTTCGTCCGAGTTGGGCGCGAGGATATCCTCCATGCGCGCGAGGAGCTCTTCCTGTTCGGCGCGCAGGCCCCGTATCTCCTCCTCTGCCATTCCCGCAAGATGCGTATCATTCTTGGCAAGTGTCTGCACCTCGCTGATTTTTTTCTCAAGCTCGTCAAAACGCGCCGCAAGGTGCGCGGTCTTCACATTACTGCGGTAACCGGTGATATCCATATAAGCGCGCTCCTACTTCTTTTTTGCAAAGGCCTTTGCGGCGCGAGCACGGAATTTCTCCACGCGGCCGGCGGTATCCATGACTTTCTCGCTGCCTGTAAAGAAGGGGTGGCAGGCGCTGCAAATTTCCACCTTAATTTCCGGCTTGGTTGAACCAACGGTAAAAGTATTTCCGCAGGAGCAGTGTACCGTGGCAGTAGGGTAGTAGGTAGGGTGTATTTCTTTCTTCATGGGGAGAATATACCAGAGAATTAGAGATCCTGCAACGGGTCAATCATGTTCTGCTGGATGCTGGCGGCAATCTTCATAACCGAGTCGCCATAGAAGGCATTGGAGGGTTTTGACCAGTTTCCGCCCGCATAGTAGCGCAGCGCCGCCTCGCGCTCGGCGGCAAAGGTCTGACGCGAGGCGCCCAACTCGGAGAGATAGATAGCAGAGGCCATGAAGGCATCCTGCGGCTCCCAAGGGTTTGGCGGGGTATGTCCTGTTGCCACGGCAATCTTCGCCTCATAGGATGCCCATGTTGTGGGGATAAACTGCGATGGGCCCATGGCGCCGCCCCAACCACTCCCCATAGGGCAGGAGAGTGGCATGGACTCCGGGTTAAGGCCGAGATTCCTCGTAATGCGCAGGTACACCGACTCGTCATCGCGTCTCGAATTGTCTCCCGGCCCCGGCATGATTGCTCTCCAGTGCTTGGAAGGCGGGTCGCCGGGACGGTTGCAGGTGCCAATATTCTTACCCAAATTTGATTCCTGGGTGAGAATTGCCAAGATAAATGCCGGCCTCACACCAGTCCTTTGCGAAGCGGCATTCGCATAATCAAGCGCGCGCCCGAAGGGGATTGCTGTGCTGTCGCGCAGGGCAAAGAGCGCGTTCCTAATGTCAGCCGCGCGCGCGCGCCGGTCAGCAAGCACTTTTGAATACGTGGCCTCTTGTGATTTTGAAACCGAGAGGAGTCCTTGCTTGTTCTCTTCATGTTTCTCCACTTCCTGCTTCTTTGCCTCTACTTCCAGTTTGGCGCTGGCCTCGGAAACCTTTTTCTCTTCCAGATTCTTTTTTTCAACTTGCGTCTTCTGTTTGGTGCCGCGAATAACGTCCATGGAATCGCGGATATCCACCTGCACGGTCTGGATTGAATCAACGACGGCATAAAAATCAGAGAATTCCTCGTTGCCCAGCAGGATTTCCGGTAAGGAAGACGACTCATAATCCTGCGAGTTCTGCAGGAGACGCTTGAGGTATTCGCGGCGCACTACGAGTTCTTCCTCCAATGTCAGAATGGTTTTTTCTTTCCCGCCGATATCCCTGCTGATATCGGATATCGCCAGATTCCGCGCTTTGATTTCCAACTGCGCCCGTTTAATTTGGGCATTAAGAATCGCAATGTCGCGCTCTATGGAGGCTGTCTCTTTGCGCTTGCTCTTAAGGAGTTCCGCTTGCACGGCAATTTCTGCCTCAACCTTGGCAAGTTCGGTTTCAAGATTCTTTCTCCGCTCTTCCACAGAAAGCGCCGCCTGACTTATTGCAAGTGGCAGGAGAAAAAAGAAAATTGCGGCAATAAAAAAAGGCTTAATGAATCTCCGTCTGGCCATGCACCTCCTAAGTATAGCAAAAAAAATAGGCTAAGACACCAAGTGTTTAGGGATTCCGACACTCGGTGTCGGTATTTATGGGCTCGATGTCTGATCCCCCTGCTCGGGAGTTCCTGCTCCTTCCTCTTCTTGTTTGCCGCGCTTTTCCACCTCAATTTGTGAAATATCCATCACCGGAGCCTCTTCCTCTTCCTTCGCAACGGCCACTGCGGCAACGATATCGTCCGGCTCTGCAATAATTTTTACTTGTGCAGGTATTGCAAGGTCTTTGACGCTAATCTGGCTCTCTAGAGTCTCCAGCCCTGCAAGGTCAACGCTGATTTCGTGCGGGAGATCCTGGGGGAACGCCTCCACTTCAAGCTCATGGAGCACTTTTACCACAATGCCGCCGAGTTTGATGGCCGGGGCTTCGCCTACCCACACAATCGGCGCTGAAACACGCAGCGCCTTGCCTTTCTCAACTGCGTAAAAATCAGCGTGGATAAATTCGCCGGTTATCGGGTCTTTGCCTGTCTCATGAATGAGCACGTCCAAAGCGCCTTCTGGCGTTTTGAGTGAGATGACAGAAGACTCGCCCGCCTCACGGTACACTTTTTTAAAATCGGGCAGGGCAACAAAGTAGGAGGCTGACTGCTCCTTCCTCCCATAGACAACTACCGGCAAGAGCCCCTCTGTGCGGCTCTTGGCCAGGGCCTTCCCGTACACATCTCTCCTTGTTGCGGCAAGCGTAATCACGGGGACAGTATACCTTTTGCCTATAATAAGTCAAAATGGTATACTATCAACTATGAATAATGCCCGAAAGAAAAAAGTGTCTTTAGAAGATGTATTCAAAGAAGTCCAGGCTCTCCGCCGTGAGGTTTCAGTGTTTGTGTCTTATGAGTCGATTGATGACTATAAGAATAAAAAGGAAATCATGGATGCATATCGTACTGCTCGCCGCCATATTGTACAGGTAAGATGAACTGAACATGCAGGTTTTCCGAACGCGAAAATTTCTGGACATGCTCGAACACTTGCCCTCGTCAGTACAATCAATATACCATGTTCAAGAAGCAATCTTGCAAGCTAACCCCAGGGACTCGCGTCTGCATTTGAAGAAATTGCAGGGCATGAATAACACTTACTCATTCAGGATCGCTCGCTCATACCGAGCGCTTTTTATATGGGAAAATAATACTGTATGGTTATTTGCCGTTGGCAACAGAAAAGATATTTACCGATAGAACTATAAGTGATCTTACAATAAACTGTTAAAGAGTTTGAGACGGGCGGTGGTGGCAGCTTCTATGGCCGACACGGCGCCGCGCATGATTTTGTAGGGTACTACCTCTTCAGGGTCCTCCTGCAGGGCTAGCTTCAGCGCATCGCGAAATGCAACGCGCAGCTCGGTGGAGATGTGCACGAGAGGCATCCCCGCCTTGATTGCCGCCACAAAGTCCTCGTCGGGCGTCCCCGAGCCCCCGTGGAGCACGAGGGGCACTCCCGCTGCCTCGCGGATTGCCTTAATGCGCGAAATATCTAGGTGTGGGTCCTTGCTGTGCTTGAGCATACCGTGGATATTGCCTACCGCCGGCGCAAGTAGATCCACCCCCGTTTCCTTCACAAACCGCGCCGCCTCCTCCGGCGAAGTGAAGCTCTCCGCGTTCTGCGCTGCGCCCTCAGGAAGCGTATCCAGGAGTTTTGAAGATTTACCAATGTAGCCGAGCTCTCCCTCCACCAATACCTCTCTCCCGCAGGCGCGCGCGTGAGAAACACAGTCTCTCGTTTTTGAAATATTTTCCGCAAGGGGAAGCTCGGCGCCGTCAAAAATCACGGCATCAAAACCCGCATCAATCGCCTCTTTTACCCGCTCCACCGAGTAGCTGTGATCGGCATTGAGAAAAATAGGATAATTCTCCCCTTCCCGCAGACTTTTAATTAGCGCCACACATTGACGTACGCCAATGAAGTCGCGCTCCCCTTCAGAGACGCCGATGACCACGGGGAGCTTGAGTGCGCGGGCAGCATTCCATACACCATGGAGCCCCTCAATATTTGAGATATTAAAGTGCCCAAGCGCAACTCCTCTTTTTTCCGCATCGGCAAGCGCCTCGCGTAAAGTCAGCATCCTCCTATTCTAGCACAGAGCAGGCCATGCTATAATCCCGTCATGAGAGACCTTGATTTTGTCGCCATCGGCGACATTGTGGTAGATGCCTTCATCCGCCTCACCCAAGCAGATGTGTACACGCAGGAGGGAGTAGAGCGGCTCTGCCTCATCAACGGAGCCAAGATTCCCTACGAGTCGCTTACTGTGATTCCCGCTGTGGGAAACAGCCCCAATGCCGCCGTCGCGGCGGCGCGGCTCGGGCTCGCAAGCGGCCTCGTGAGCGACCTCGGCGCCGATGAATACGGCACAGAGTGCCTGCAGGCGCTCGCGGAGGAACACGTTGACAGCTCGTTGGTCAAGAAGCACGAAGGGAAGCGGACTAACTACCACTACGTGCTCTGGTACCGCGATGAGCGCACCATCCTCATCAAGCATGAAGAGTATCCCTACGCCCTGCCGGAGCTTGGCGCTGTGCGCTGGATTTACTTGAGCTCCTTGGGAGAACAGTCTTTTGCCTATCACGAAGCGATTGCCGCGTATGTAGAAACGCATCCGGGCACCAAGCTCGCCTTCCAGCCCGGAACCTTCCAAATCAAACTTGGTGCTAAAAAACTTTCTGCGCTCTACAAGGCCAGTGAAATTTTCTTCTGCAATACTGACGAAGCGCGTATTATCTTGGGAGGGAGTCGGACTCGCCGCGGCGAGTCCGACTCCCAAGATGGCATCGCGCCTGCCTTGTCGGCAGACAGGCTCGCACGCGCACTATCTGCACTGGGACCAAAAATCGCCGTTATCACCGACGGACCCCACGGCGCGTACTGCTATGACTCGCATACGGGCACGGCCTACTTCATGCCGCCATACCCAGACCCTAAACCCCCTTTTGAGCGCACTGGCGCAGGAGACGCTTTCTCATCCACCTTCACTGCCGCGCTTGCGCTGGGAAAGAGTATTGAAGAGGCGCTCTCGTGGGCCCCTATTAACTCCATGTCTGTTGTGCAGAAAATCGGCGCGCGCGGGGGACTCCTTAAGAGAGCTGAATTGGAACAATTACTTGCCGTTGCCCCATCCTCATTTATCCCGGAAAAGCGCTAGCACAGGCGCGAGAGAAGGTTCTGCGTCGCTTGTACGATCCCCTCCTCATCAAGGCCGTATTCGTGGATAAGCTCCTTTGGTTCGCCGGACTGGCCAAATTGGTCTTTTACTGCCACCATCTCCATACGCATGGGATGGAAGTTAGCGAGGAGCTCTGCAATTGCGCCGCCAAGTCCGCCGTGTATCTGGTGCTCTTCCACCGTCACAACCGCGCGAGCATCTTTTACTGCGTCTAAAATTGTTTTCTTGTCCAGTGGCTTTATGGTAGAGACGTTCACCACCGTTGAGGAGATATTCATGTCTGCGAGCGTCCGCGCGGCGCGGAGCGCCTGGTACACAAGCCCGCCGCAAGCAAAAAGCGCCACATTTGCCGCGCCTCCTCCCCAAAGGAGAGAAGCGCTTCCTATTGTAAATGGTGTATCATCCGTACTGATGACAGGACTCTTTTCGCGTGCCAGACGGATATACACTGCGCCCTTATGCTGCGCCGCCGCACGTGTTGCCTTGCGTGCCTCAATAGCATCCGCCGGCACAATGACCGTCATACGCGGGAGCACACGCATGAGCGCAATGTCTTCAAGCGCCTGATGCGTTCCTCCGTCCGGACCAACAGAGACGCCGGCGTGCGATCCGATAATTTTTACGTTTTGATCGTTGTAGCAGATGGTCGTCCGTATTTGCTCCCAGTTGCGCCCGGGATTAAACATGGCGTAGGAGGTCATGAAGGGAATCTTCCCCATGGCAGCCATGCCAGAAGCAACTGCGGCCATGTTCTGCTCGCCAATGCCCATCTCAATAAAGCGCTGCGGATACTCTTTTGCAAAGAGGTCTGTTTTTGTTGATTCCTTCAGGTCCGCGCAGAGCGCAACAACATGCTCATTCTCTTTTCCTGCAAGCAAGAGTCCTTCACCATAACCCTTGCGTATCGGCTCTTCAACTATACCCACATCAAAAAGATGAGGGTTCAGATGTGCTTCCGTTCGTAGGCGGTATTCACTCATGTTCGCTTTTAATTTTCCCTCCTAGACTGCGCAATTCAGCGAGCGCACGTACTGCCTCCTCGCGCGAAGGCGGTTTGCCGTGCCATTCATACTTGCCCTCAAACTCGGGCACGCCCTTTCCGGGTACGGTATAGGCGATGATGAGCGTGGGTTTCCCAAAGACTGCTTTGGCCTGCTCCACTGCCGCATCAATATCGGCAAAATCGTGTCCGCTTACTTCAATCACATGCCAGTTGAACGCTTCCCATTTCTCCTTCAAAGGATCCAGAGGCATGACATCCTCCGTATAGCCGTCAATCTGTATGTAATTGCGGTCAATGATGGCAATAAGATTGTGCAGCTCTTCGCGTGCGGCCAGCTGTGCCGCTTCCCACACTTCGCCACACTCCTGTTCCCCATCGGACATGAGCGCATAAAAGTAACGGCGTGAAGTTCTCCCATTATCAATCCGGTCAGCAAGCGCCATGCCGACAGCTTGCGAAAGGCCAGAACCGAGGGGACCGGAACTTGTCTCAAGTCCGGGGAGCCATTCGCGGTGCGGATGCCCTTGCAGGCGGGACTTGAATTTCCGGAGCGTCTTGAGCTCTTCAATCGGGAAGTAGCCGGCATGGGCCATGGCCGCGTAGAGCACTGGCGCAATGTGGCCGTTGGAGAGCACGAGGCGGTCGCGCTCGCTCCAAAAGGGATTCTTGGGATCGTGTTTGAGCGCATGGAAAAAGAGATAGCTGAAGATATCTGCCATACCCAAGGGCCCAGCGGTATGGCCGGAGCCCGCCTCAAGGAGCGCCTCTATGATGGAGCCGCGGATCGCGTTCGCCTTCTCCGAGAGAAAGCGGACTTTCTCATCGTGCAAATGTGCCATGGGCTAGTGAGTGACGATAGCGTAAAGCTCTTCAAACGCCGCGCGCGGATCTTCTGCAGAGAAAATTGCGGAACCGGCGACTAAGCGCGTTGCTCCCGCATCAATAAGACGCTCTGCGTTTTGATTTGATACGCCTCCGTCAACACTTATTGTAACAAATGGGCACTGCGCCCGCAAAATTTTTATTCTTTCATACACACGTTCGTCAAACGGAGCGCCGTAGGAACCGAGAGATGCAACGCTCATCAGCTGAACTGAACAAATGCGATTCATGTAAGGCATGAGTTTTGCAATGGGAGTATCAAGGGTAAGCGCAACGCCAAGTTCTACGCGCGAGGTGTGCGCAAACAAAATGATTTTCTCCATCTCCTGCGTTGCCTCAATATGCACATACACCCTTTGGACAGCGTCTATCCATTCTCCAATGACCGTCTCTGGCTCTCGTAGCATCAGGTGTGCCTCATATTTAGGTGGACACCCGAGCTCCACAAGCTCTAGTGGGTTATTCCAGGTCTCCGGACTGGCGAAACTGCCGTCTGCAATATCCAGCTGCGCCCACGGCGCAAAGCCGCGCACGAGCGCAATTTTTTCACGAACTTCATTAAAATCGCGCGCAATGATTGAGGGAATGAGTGCGCGTTCAGAACTCATTTTCTGTCATGGCGACGGCGCCGTCCAGCTTCAGATTCCTGCGCTGGTAACGTTCATCCTCTGACGCATCAGTGGTCAACCAGAGCTGGAGAGCGCGTTTAGAGTCCTCCGCAGAGATGAAGCGCGCGCCGAGTGCGAGCACGTTGGCATCGTTGTGGACGCGGGAGAAACGGACAATGTCCTCATGGTAAGAGTAGAGCACTGCGGCGCGCACGCCGCGGACGCGATTGGCGCACATCGCCTCACCCTGCCCCGAGCCGCCAATGACGATGCCGCGGCTCCCGGCGGGGTCGCTCCCGACTTGTTTTGCGACAATGGTTACCACATCAGGGTAATCGTCATCCTCATTAAACTCAAAGAATCCCTCGTCGTGCACCGTATACCCCTCGGCCTTGAGAAATTCCTTTAGCTCGCGCTTAAGTTCATATCCTGCATGGTCCGCTGCGATGAAGATTTGCATACTATTTATATTTTTCTAAAATACGCTCTCCCGAAGGGATATCGCTATATCAACCTCCCCGCCTTAATCACGTGGTTAATAAGCGCGTAGGTGTAGCCGCTCTCATTGTCATACCAGGCAAGAACCTTTACGAGGTTGCCGATTACGCGGGTAAAGGCGAGGTCTACTATAGATGCGTAGGGAGTGCCGAGGATGTCCGACGAGACGAGCTGCTCTCCGCTCACGGCAAGAAGTTTTTTCCAGCGCTCCTCTCCTGCCGCGCGCGTGAGGATTGCGTTCACTTCATCCTTAGTCGTTTCGCGCGAGGCAATAAAGGTGATATCGGCCACCGAACCGACGAGCACCGGCACGCGCAGGGCGATGCCATCAAACTTGCCCTTAAGCGCCGGCACCGCTTCCGTCACCGAGATTGCCGCGCCCGTTGATGAGGGAATGATGTTCTGCGCCGCCGCTCTCCCCCGCCGCCAATCTTTTGCATCCGGAGCATCCACGAGTTTCTGCGTTGCGGTGTAGCCGTGCACCGTGTTAAGCATCGCCTTGTCAATGCCGATTGCTTCGTGGAGCACTTGGATGACCGGGCTCGCCGCGTTGGTGGTGCATGAGGCATTAGAGCTGATACTGCAGTTTTTGAGCGCGTCCTCATTAATGCCGAGGAGCACTGTGGCGCCCTTTGCCGCGCCCGTTGGGTCCTCCTTTGCGGGCGCGGAAATCACCACGCGCTTGGCGCCAGCCTTAAGGTGGAGAGCCGCTTTATCATAGCGCTCAAAGAGCCCCGTGCACTCCACGACCACATCAATGGCATGTTCCTTCCATGGTAATTGTTCCGGGTTCTTCTCTTGGATAAAGATGATCTCTTTCCCTGCCACCACCAAGCGTCCATCCATGGCGCTTACTTCAAAATCTGCCTTGCCATAGGCAGTATCGTAGCGCAGGAGGTAGGCAAGATTTTCAAGGTCGCCGAGGTCGTTAACGGCAACGATTTCCACATCAGGATTGTCGTGCGCGATGCGCACGAATGCTCTCCCGATGCGTCCAAGCCCGTTGATTGCCACGCGGATGGGATGTTGGTCTTCCATAGCGCTATTGTAACTTAGATGCGTTCACGCAACAATCGCGCGAGAACCTCTGGATTGGCGCGCCCGCCGCTTGCCTTAATTCCCTCCCCGATGAGCCGCTGAAGCACGCTCTCCTTGCCACCCTTGAACTCTGCAACAAGCTCTGGGTGCGCGGCAATGACTGTATCGGCAAGCGCGCCGAGAGCGCGCTTGCCGCTCTCTTGCAAGAGCCCCGCCGACTCTGCAAGCGCATGCGGGTCAGCGTCATGTGCGGTTATCTTCGCGAGTAGGTCCTTGGCGCCGCGCGAGGAGAGCTCTCCTCGCGCGGCCATGCGGATGAGTTCGGCAAAGTGCGCCGGATCAGGAAACGCTATCTGCGCGTCAGTCTTGCGCATCCCTGCGAGATCTGAACTGATGTAGTTTGAGGCAAGCGCAGCGAGTGCGGCGTCCCCTCCAAGTGCCGCGCTCACCTGATCAAAGTAAGCGCCAAGCGTCTCATCTGCCACGTACATCTCCACATCCTCCGCCTTAATGCAAAGCGCAGTGAGCCGCTCGCGCTTCTGCCACGGGAGTTTGGGCAGGCTCTCTCTCAAATTTTTGAACTCCTCAATCTGTGATATGCGCAGTGTAGGCAGGTCGGGGTCGGGAAAGTAGCGGTAGTCGTGCGAGGACTCTTTGCTCCGCTGAGAGAATGTTACTCCTTTTGCTTCATCCCAGCCGCGTGTCTCTTGAACAATACTCTCTCCCGCTTTCAGTGCATGAGTTTGCCTCTGTATTTCGTACTCAATTGCCCGTTCAACAGAGCGGAATGAGTTAAGGTTTTTAACCTCCACCTTCGTACCTAATGTAAGCGGAGCCCAAGGCAAATTCTGATCGGCGTCGGAGCCCGTCAGCAGACGGGTAAAGGCGGCAGAATTTGCCTTGGGCGAAGCGAGCGAGATGTTCGTCTCCACACGCATCTCTCCCTTCTCCATATTCGCCTCCGAGGCGCCCAGCGTGCGCAATACGAGCTGCAGCTCGCGCGCAAAGTCTGCCGCCTCTTTTGCGCTCTGTATCACCGGCTCGCTCACCAGCTCCATTAAGGGCACGCCGGCGCGGTTAAAGTCAATGAGACTTTCGTCCCCTGCCCCGTCATGGGTAGAACGCGCAGTATCCTCCTCCAAGTGAATGCGCGTAAGCGCCACTCCAGAGAGCATCCCGCCTATGACAAGCGGATAACGGTATTGGCTCAACTGATAACCCTTAGGGATGTCGGGGTAGAAGTAGTTCTTGCGGTCGAACTCGCTGTAGTCGGCAATGGCGCCGCCCACGGCAAGGCCCACGCGCAGTACCTGCCGCACCGCCTCTTTGTTGATGACGGGCAGGGTCCCGGGATGCCCCATGCAGACAGGACAGATGTTGACGTTCGGGCGCGTCTCGTCCGGGTCGTTTTTGGACGAACAAAACATCTTGGTCTTTGTTTTGAGCTCGGCATGGATCTCCATGCCGATGGCGGGGACGTAGTTCATGACTGGGATGCCACGTGTTTCTGGATTAATTGGATATAGTGATTATACAGTGGAATAAATTCTTTATTCGTAAACGTATTCTTGAATTGAGAAAATGGTAAATCCAAAAGCTGTTGCAGTTCATGCAACAATTTCTGCATTTGCTCTAACTTTTTTAAGATAAGGTCATGCGACATGAGCGTGCATCATGGCGTCCCTGCGTATGCGTCTAAATTTTGCCGTATCTTGGTACTCCTTCATTGCGCGAACTTTGAATCTAATACAATCAAACGTGTCGCCTTCTATAAGCTTCCCCGCTCGCGCAACTTCAAATTTTAGCATTGGTGAAGCGGTATACAGGTCAACGAGGTCAATCTTGTCTTCATTAATACTTAGTTTTGATGAAATGTAGCCAGACAAATTCGTACGTAAAGAAAGCGAAAGTGGCTTCTCTGTAAGTACGCCAAAATCAAAATCGGACATTCCGGTTGCTCCGTTCTTAACCTGTGAACCAAAGGCGATGATGAGTGGTCTTTTCATAGAGGCATTGTAACACACCTTCTTAAATTCCTCTAAACTTTTCATCTATGTATCGGGTGAAATTTTTTTAAAATCCTCCAACATTTTTTTCGCAATTTTCTTTAATGCTGGTAAATGCAGAGTAATAACTGCCCATGTTACGCTTTGGTCAATCCCAAAATATTCATGCACAAGGTGGTTTCTCATTGCTACAATATCACGCCATTCAATTTCCTGATACTCGCTTCGCACCTCTTCGGAAAGCGTATGTGCCGCTTCACCAATAATCGTTAAATTTCTAACAACCGCATCATACGTTTTCTTATCAGAAAAAAATGTATCGGCATCTTTTATTCCGACAACATATTCTTCAATGCTTTTGATAGCATCTAAAATATCTGTAAGATATAACCCTATATCTCGGCGGTTTTTCATACATATATAATCTGCGCCAAAATACGCTCACGAATATATGGCTTGATTGCCTTTTTTGTGGCAAGATCGACTTTTCTTCCTAGATATTCTTCCAGATGACGCTCGAGAGAAAAGAATTGGAGACCAAGTGGTTTTTGTAAATCAACAACTATATCAATATCACTATTCTCATCATTATCACCTCGCGCATATGAGCCAAAAACACCTATTTCTTTCACGCCGTAGGTTTTCTTCAAATACTCTTTATGCAGAGCTATTTTCTGTTTAATTATTTCTAGGTCAGTTGACATAGCTTGATTTTATCATTATTCCTTCAAATTCACTATACAACTTTGGACGAACAGAACATCTTGGTCTTTGTTTTGAGCTCGGCATGGATCTCCATGCCGATGACGGGAACGTAGTTCATGTGAATAGGAGCCGTCAGAGCAATTTTTGCAGTTGATCGTTAGTAATCTTAATATCACGTAAAATAGCTTTGAGTGTGCCTTTTGGCAAATCTCTATTGGCGTGAAGCGGGATAGTAGTTATTCTTCCATCGACGTGCTCTAGTAAGAAGTGGCTGCTCGACGAGCGTTTGACCATAAAACCGCAACGTCCAAGAATTTGGATAAGTTTCTTACCTGAAATCGCCAGCGATTTAGGCATGTGCGGGTCTTTTAACGATTACTGTTTCAAAAGACTCCAAACTATTTTCTTCAGGAATAAAGCTTTTATTTGCGTTGAGGTTTTCAAGATATAGAGAAATGGCATCGCGCAGATTCGCCCGCGTCTGTTCGATGGTATCACCGCATGTATGACAGCCCGGCAACGCCGGAACAAAACCGTGATACGCTTTGCCGTCTAATTCTATAATGACCCTATATGTATAACTTTTCATAGAGGCATTGTAGCACATATCAAGACGCTGGGGGTGTCTCCGCTGGCGCTGGTGCCTCATCCGCCGGGGCAGGGTCTGGTGGAGGAGGAGCGGGTTCCAGAGGAGAGTCCTCTGTGTCCAGAGGACTCTCCTCTGGGTTTTCTTGATCCTCCGCGGGTGGAGCAGACGCAGGTTCAGATTCTGGAGTTGGGGTGGCTTCCGGTTCTGGTTCTGGGGCAGGTGTAGGAGTTAGCGCTGGAGTTGTGTTCCCTCCCCCTCCCCCACCATCCCCCGCCGCATTATCAGAGCTTACCCCATTCCCAGAGAGCAGTGCGTCAAGCTGTAACTTGGTAATGCAGGTCTCCGCGCCAGAGTCGTCTCGCACGCAGAGTTCCTTAGTTTTTACCCGTCCAGCAAAGAGGTCTCCTACGCCGTTTGCCGCATCGGCAAGCCATGCCCGCGTGCGCGCAAACACGCTCTCAAAGAAGCTCTCAGCAAAGGTCTGGGACTCAATGCTCGGATTCGCCGTGGCGCTCGCAATAGTCTCAATGCGCAGATTCATCTCCTGAATCGCCTTAGTAAGCACCGCGGTCAATTTAGGGTAATCAAAGCCGGAGGGCAGGCCATCCGCGCCGAGGGAGACGAGATCAGGCACAACGGTCAGCGCTTCTTCCGCAATAAATCCCGGCTGGTCTTTCGCGTTTCCGTACTGCGATTTTAAGTCATAGCGGATGGGATGCAAGCGCATGACTTCATTCAGCCCATACTCCAATTCTCGTATATTTTCCTTCCAGCGGATTGAGGAGAGCGAGCAGGCGGTGGCATTTTCCGTTACTTCTTTAGATACGGTGTTCCAGCAGAGATAGTCGCCTATGTTGCTGTTTGTCGGCGCGCTAATCCCCATCGTCCCCGTCACCGAGAGCGTCCGCCACGGCGACGTCGTCCCAATCCCCACATTTCCGCTACTCCCAATAATAGTGAGAGCAGAAGTTGATGTAGTGGCAGTGCCCGCAACAGTGGTGGTGGCGAAGTAGAGATTACCTCCCGCGTTTCTGAATGCCCATTGAGCGTTCCCTGCTCCAGCAGATAATGAGAGTTGAGCCGCAGTAGCCGAGAACGGGTTCAAGAGCCACTGTGGGGTAGTGGTGCCGATGCCGACGTTGCCGGTACTGGCTATTCTCATCCGTTCCATCGATGTACCTCCACTGGCGGGACGCGTGCCAAAAAGAAGTGCTCCTGCGGCATTACCATCAGTGGCATTTTCCTTCACACCGCTTATGATAGCGAACGTAGTAGGTGCTGTTCCGCTATAGGCAGCGCCAAATAGTATGCCCGATCCAACTTTCTCCCCTAATGCATTTGTACTCTCTAATCGGACATTAAATGGCATATTAAAGGTGGATATATCTGATGCTCCTTTTATATCCAACTGAGCTATAGGACTCGCCGTTCCAATGCCTACCCTCCCCACCGAGTCAATAAATATCGTTGATGTTGCCTGCGCCACTCCCGCGTTATTGCCCACAAGGAAGTTGCCTTTGGTGAGAGAGAGTGAGGTGAGGAGGGTGGAGGTAGAGACCCACGCAGGCACACCACTCCCCCCCGCCATGAGAATGTTCCCTCCCGTGCCTGCGGCGGTAACTTGAAGGGCTTCCTTGGCGCTGCCGTATAAAATGCCATTCGTGGCAAAGGTGTTTGCGCCAGTGCCGCCGTACGCAACCGAGAGAGTGGATGAGGCGGAGACCACGCCGCCGGTGGCCTGCAGGGGGCCGGTGAGAGAAGCGAGCGTTAACTGTCCAGAGATGTATTGATTGGTGCTCGTGGCGTTGGTTGAGGTGGCGTTGGTAAATACCACATCGGTTATACGAGCCAAAGCTCCAGTTAATAAAGTGGAAATGTGAGTGTACGTTGAGGTGGCATTAGTGGAGGTGCTGGTGAGCATCACTAAGTTGGTAATCGTTGAGGTGGCGTTGTTGACGAGGATGCTTCCACTAAGAGTGGAGAGACCGGTGGTGGTGAAGGTCTGCGAGCCGAGATCCACGGCAGAGGTGGCGCCGGTGTACGGGACATAGTTGGCAAGGGTAGTAGAGGTGGAGACCCAGGAGGGAGCGCCGCCGCCTCCGCTCATGAGAATCTGGCCTGCCGTGCCTGCGGCGGTGATTTCAAATGAATCAGCGTCAGAGTATACGGCGCCACCCGCAACTGCGGTGAGCGCCTTCTCGGTGCCGCCGCTTGCAAGAGACAGTGTCCCAGAGATGTTTGCCAGTGTGGTGGTGGCAACCCAGGTGGGAGCGCCGCCGACATTGGCAAGAACGTAGCCTGCGGTGCCAATACCAAGCCGTGCCCAGTCGGCGCCACCATAATACATGAGGTCGCCGGTGGCATCGGAGCCCAGCGCAATGTCAGTGCCGTCAACCGAATTGTCGGCAATGACAGTTGCCGAGAGAGTGCCTCCCACATCACCGGCAAGCGGGATGGAGGTGGTTGCCACCCACGCAGGTACTCCACTCCCCCCTGCCATGAGAATGTTCCCTCCCGTGCCTGCGGCGGTAACTTGAAGGGCTTCCTTGGTGTTGCCGTAGAGGATGCCATTCGTGGCAAAGGTGTTTGCGCCAGTGCCGCCGTACGCAACCGAGAGAGTGGATGAGGCGGAGACCACGCCGCCGGTGGCCTGCAGGGGGCCGGTGAGGGAGGCGATGTATGCGGTACCAGAGATGGAGAGAGCGGTGGTGCTCGCATAGGGAAGGACGGAGGCAGAGGTGGAGGTTGAGACAATGTTTCCACCAACAAAGAGTTCGGATGAGATATAGGCGTTGCCGTGTACAGAAAGGAGACGGGAGGGAGTTGTGCTGCCGATGCCGACGTTGCCGATGTTGTTAATGCGCATTCTCTCCGCCAAAACTGGCAGAGTACTACCAATGGCATCATTTGATGTGTAAAATGCTAATCCACCACCTTCACCATTAAAAGTGTTAAGCGAACCTCCGGCACCAGCATCATCAATAGCAATACCACGGATCTTAGAAAATACACCGCTCCGACCGGCGGAACCATCTTGAGAGAAAAACTCCAAATCGCCCATTGAGGAATCCCCCAATAATTCCCCCGTGTTCTGTATTCGTAATATGGATGCCGCTGAATTAAGACTTAAAAGCTTCTGCGGCGTCGTCGTCCCTATCCCCACCCTCCCCACCGAGTCAATAAATATCGTTGATGTTGCCTGCGCCACTCCCGCGTCATTGCCCACAAGGAAGTTGCCTTTGGTGAGAGAGAGTGAGGTGAGAAGGGTGGATGTAGAGACCCACGCAGGCACACCACTCCCCCCCGCCATAAGGATGTTCCCTCCCGTGCCTGCGGCGGTAACTTGGAGGGCTTCCTTGGCGCTGCCGTATAAAATGCCATTCGTGGCAAAGGTGTTTGCGCCCGTGCCGCCGTACGCAACCGAGAGAGTGGATGAGGCGGAGACGGCGCCGCCGGTGGCCTGCAGGGGGCCGGTGAGGGAGGCGAGCGTTAACTGTCCAGAGATGTATTGATTGGTGCTCGTGGCGTTGGTGCTCGTGGCGTTGGTAAATACCGCATCGGTTATACGAGCCAAAGCTCCAGTTAATAAAGTGGAAATGTGAGTGTGCGTTGAGGTGGCATTGGTGGAGGTGCTGGTGAGCATGGAGAGGTTGGTAATCGTTGATGTGGCGTTGTTGACGAGGATGGGAAGTGTGGTTGTCGGCGCAAGGTAGCCGTCCACGAGCCGCCACTCTCTGAATGCATCCGTGAGGTAATCAACTCCGGCAGTAGCAGTGGTTACGATGTTACCAGCCTGCTTGAGAAGACCGGAAAGGGTTCCAACCTTGAGACGGCTGACATCAATATACCCGGGGAAGGTTGTTGTGGCAGATGTGGAACCCACTGAACCGATGTTGGGGATAGAGAATGTTGACGTGGCAATAAAGTCAGACGTGACCAAGCCCTGGAGCTTGGCGGAGTCCAACGAGAAGTGCGCCGAGGGGACGGAGCCGATGCGCTTGCGCGGCGTCATTTCTCCATCGTTACTTACCTCCACTCCAAGGTAGAGAGCGTTCTGGCTCCAATCCACATCTGCGGTTGAAGAACCAGCGCTCCCCAATAGCGCGGAGAAGAGCCCGTTGCTGACTGTAAGCGAGTGCGTCTCGTCAAAGAGCGCTGTCCCGCCGCTTGCGGCAGTGTAGACGCGGAAACGCAGTGTATATGTGCCGTCTGCAACCGCTGTACTGTTGGAATCAGTGAGCTTCCCCTGATAGTTAATCTGCGTATTGGGAGCCGCATACGCACGCACAGCAAAAGAGCCCACGAGAGCGCTCACGACTGTTGCGGTAGCAACAAATCGCCAGAGCGTAGTTTGCCTGTGGTTCATGATGTACAATCAAAAGTATAGCATTTTAACCGCTTAAAAAACGGACATCTGACTATGAAAAAGTGGATAAGGTGCGCCTTCGCCAGCGCAGATGCGCGGTCATCGCAGAAATGCAAATATACACAAGCACGATGGCGATGGCGGGCATTGACGGTTGAATGAGGAGGAGTATGCATGCGGACAAAAAACCAATCACGTAGACCGTAGTAAAAATTTGCGTAAGCGCAATCTCACGGCGCATGGCACCATCCTGCGTGGCCTGCGGCATCGTGCGTCGCTTGAATCTACTAACGCCAAAGAGCGCGCCGAGGAGATGCAGGACCAGCACGTATGCGCCGTAGAGCGGACGCGCTGGCGACAGTATCGGGAAGACGCGGAGCGCGCCTGCAAGAATCCCGGCGCCGACAACAGCCGGCGCGGCAATGCGCGTTATCGCATTCGCCACCGCAGAGAGCATGCTCCTGCTTACCACGAGCGTGCCGTAAATCTTTTTCATCTGGCGATTCTCGTAGTCAAAAATATGGAGCACGATGGGGTAGCGTCCGGGTTTCTTGAAGGTGCCGATAGTCGTGCGGTACGCGCGCGCAACGCGATCCATGTAGAGCACAAACGAGGCTGACTGATCGCCGTTCTCGGAATCAAAGATGGTGATGCCCACGGTCTTGAGCACCTCGGGGAGCAAGTTGTAATCGATGGAAAAGGTTACCGGCTCATCACTGCGGATGCGCAGGTCCCCTCCCAAAAATCTCTTGATACTATTTTGCTGTATGACCTGCACCGCAAAGACGGGCGCTCCCCCTTCTTCTAACACGAGTTCGGCTTCGGGGAAGGTGTCAAAAACATCAAACGGAGGACTGGTGGTAGAAGATACTTCTTCTCCCGGTTCTTCTGGTTCTTCCGACGGCGCTGTGGAGAGCAATACGCTCACAATTGCAGGGCCGGAGACGTCTCCGGCGGCGCTGTAGACGTAGGCGGCATAGTAGTAGCGAACACCCAGCGAGAGGCTTGAATCATCCGCGCGTGATCCCGTCCCCTCATAGACGAGCACGCCGTCGCTGGGGCCGCCGGGCAAGGTGGTCTTCCGCACTATCCGCACACGGTTAAAGGTAAACCCTGTTTTGGTGGAAGGATTGTTCCAGCGTAAGGATGCGCTCAAGGCCCCTGCGTTACCGCTCGCCGCAAAGCCGGTAACACTGTAGATAAATCGGCACGAGCCGTCGTCCGCGGTCGCTGTGCTTGAGTAGTTCACTGCCGCCGGACTTGTACAGCCAGACGTTTGATAGATAGGGATGGGAGGCGCTGTTCCCCCACTGCTACCGCGACCGCAGTCTGCCGAACAGTTTGCCGCCGTCTCACCGCTCTCACAGATACCGTTACCGTTGCATGAGGGAGCGGCGGTGTATTGTTGGAATCCGGCATGGAGGTAGTACAGGGAGGAATTTGATTTGCCGGTACCGACTTCGCCAAAGGTGCTCTCCTGCCGGTACAAAGCTGAAGTTTCCAACCCCCCGCCAAAATTGACGCTGTCAGCTTCTAAACGATAGTTGCTGCTTGCTGAAACGTATGCCAAAAGCGCTGCTGTTGGGGTAAGGAGTGCGAAGACGACGAGTGCTGTTCGGATACTGCGTGCACCCATACTATTCTTTGAGCGGGACTAGAACATAGAGATAATCCTGCTTCTTGCCGCTTAAGAAGACGGGGCTGATGACCCCGGAGCGCCGCGACTCGTCCGCGCGAATTTTTATTTCATCGGAAAACGCTTCCTTGACTTTCAGCTCAAGCGCGGCGTCGCTTATCTGGTCCCCCGTACTCTTGATTACCACCACTCCCACGCGCGGTACGGCGCCTGACATGCTCGTCGCGGAGCCGAGAAATTCTCGCAGGAGCTCTTCCTTAAGCTCCGCCTTGACCGCTTCGCGGTCAAGTGGAGAGAGTTCAATCGATTTTTCGGTATTCCCTGCAAAAAAGATCTTCCAATTATGTGCAATGAGCCCAACATTTGCAGAGAAAAAGTCCGTGATCATTTCCAACAGCGACTGGAGCGCGCTTGCCAGCACGTCAATAATGGAAGCGCTCTGGAGCGTTGCGCCGATTGATGCGCGGAATGCCGTCTCTTGGATATGCTCTCCCGCAACAAATGCGCTGCGTAGCGCCGATTGTGAAGTGTGCTCAAGAGCCACGCGTATGCCCTGTACGCCAAAACGCCATGCGCCACTCATCCCCATCACCACAAGCACGTAGGATACGAGCGCAGTGGCAATGTAAAGAGGAAGTTTTTTTTCGTAACGCAGGAGCGGGCGCGGTGTGTAGGGTTCTACAGGGAAATGGCTTCCCGCTTGCAGAACGGTAGAATCCGGTATAGGCGTAATGGGCACAGAGTTGGCGTACGACAAACTCCCGGTGTGCCGGTTTTCATCCATGTCTCTATTATAGCGTTTATTAAAATAAAAAACGCCCCGTGTCTGTGGACACCGAATGTTTTAGATGCTAATCCATATCTAAACTACGTCTCGTGGGGAATGTCTTGCAAATAATTCTACCCCCCATAAATTCGTTCTGGATGTCGTCGCGGTGGAAGGCGCGATAGGTGCAGATGTGTTTCAAAATCATACCAAAAAACTACGATCGTGGAAAAGTGATACGATTTTTTTGCAAGCAAAAAAATGGCTCATTGATGGAAGTGAGACTTCCATCATTACTACTCCAAAGCCTTGTCCAGATACACCTTCATTTCAGGGAGTCCGTAGGCTCCGTTGAGTGGGATGTATTCTCCTTTTGCGGTGATGATGACACTGAAGGGCGTCCCCGTCCCTCCCGCGTTCTGCGCATCCTGCGCCTGCGCCTCAACGAGCGCCGCGTGCCTTCCGCTCGCAAGGCAGGCTTCAAACTTCTGCTTATCCAGCCCTAAACCTGCGGCGATCTTTGGGAGCTCTGCCGGGTCAAGCCCGTCATTTGAAGGCGTAACTTCAAAAATCTTAGTGATGTATTTCCAAAATACCTCATTACCTCCCAACTCTCCCGCACATTCGGCAGCTTCTGCTTCTTTGGAGGCTTTCTGATGGAGCCCAACGAGCGGGAAGTGGCGGTACACCCAGCGCACGCGCCCGTCCGCGCCGTACTCATCCATCACCTGCCGCATGGTCTGGTGGAAGCTCTTGCAGAAGGGGCATTCCAAGTCGGAGAACTCTATGATGGTAACTTGCGCCTGCGCGGAGCCCTGCACGTGGTCGGTATTTGATACGGGCGCAACATTCTTGGCGAGCTCGAGTGGATCCGGTCTCCCATCAGTAGTAGGACCGGTGCTCCCCCTGTTTACGCCGCCAAAGTAGATACCTGCCGCAATGAGCGCTCCCGCAATAATGATAGCCGCCGGGATGAGGAAATTCTGTTTTTCAGCGTTCATGGGGTCATTATACAAAATGTGGAGAGAGACGCAACCCAGGAACTTTTTCTCTACTCTGTATTGTAAGCAAGAGCCAGCTCTCAAGAACATTTTTAAGTTCGTCCCGACATCGTTTCAAAACATCCCTATATACTCCAGTTTGTAAGTATGTTTTTCATCTGTCATAATTTTTCTTGTAAGTATTTTCTGTCCCGCACCACGGGCAGTACCACTTCTTTAATGTTATTTCCCATGACACTTTTTGTACTTCTTCCCGCTTCCGCACGGGCAGGGATCATTCCTACCGACTTTTGGCACGCTACTTGCAGGATCATTGGGAGAAACCTGTGCAGATTCGGGACCGCCCTCCTTGATTTGTGAGAGATCAATAACGGGAGTGAATGCCACGGCGGCGGGAGCAACACGTTCAAGGTGTTTGAAAATGGTATCAAAAAGCGAGAACTCCAAATCCTTATAGAGCCGCAGGCCCTCTTTTTTATACTCTACTAAGGGGTCGCGCTGGCCATAGGCGCGCAGGTTCACCGAGCCGCGCAGGTAATCCATCGCCTCCAGATGCTCCATCCACAAGGTATCCAGCGTCTGGAGCGCCAACTGGCGCACTGCCTGCAAAAACATCTCCCTTCCCAGCTCCTGCTCTTTAGTCTCTACAACCGAAGCTATCTCGCTTGCTTCCCCCGTCGTAGACGCATGGTCCTTGAGACGGTCCGCAAATTCAGCCATGTACTCTTGATTACCAATGAGGAGCTTACGTCGCCTCACGTACATGATGCCGCGCTGGTGGTTCATCACGTCGTCGTACTCCAGCACGTGCTTGCGGGCGTCAAAGTTGAGCCCCTCAATTTTGTTCTGCGCGTTTTCTATAATCCGCGTAATCATCCTTGCTTCCATCGGCTCATCTTCCGCAACGCCAAAGCGGTCATAGATTGCCTTGATGCGCTCGCGCCCGGGACCGAAGACGCGCGCGAGCTCGTCCTCCATGGAAATAAAGAACTGCGTTGCGCCGGGGTCTCCTTGGCGCCCTGCGCGGCCGCGCAGCTGGTTGTCTATACGCCGCGCTTCATGACGCTCGGTGCCGAGCACAAAGAGCCCCCCGAGCGCTTTCACCTCTTCATACTCTTCTTTAGTTGCCTGCGCGCCGCCAAGCTTAATATCAACGCCGCGCCCGGCCATATTGGTTGCAATCACCACACTCCCCTTGCGTCCCGCGTCTGCGATAATCTCACCCTCTCGTTCGTGGTTCTTGGCATTGAGGACCTGGTGCGGGATTCCTTCTTTATTGAGGTAGCTGGAAAAGATTTCATTTTTCTCTATAGAAATTGAGCCAACGAGCACGGGCTGACCCTTCTCATGCAGTTCGCGTACGCGGCGCACCACCGCGGTCACCTTGCCGCGCTCGTTTTTAAAAATCTGGTCAGGGAGGTCAACGCGAGCGATCTTCGCATTTGATGGAATGGAGAGCACCTCCAAGCCGTAGACCTTTCGGAACTCTTCCGCGCTTGTTGCAGCCGTGCCGGTCATGCCGGAGAGCTTTGTATACATTCTGAAGTAATTCTGGAAGGTAATGGAGGCCACGGTGCGACTCTCGCGCTGGACCGCGACTCCCTCCTTCGCTTCAATCGCCTGGTGGAGTCCCTCCGACCAGCGCCGGCCGGGCTGGAGACGCCCGGTAAACTCATCAACGATTACCACGCCGTCGTTTCCGACCACATACTCCCTATCCCGCTCGTAGAGCGCCTTGGCGCGGATGGCAGTCTCCAGATGGTGGACGTACTTCACGCCGTGTTCGGTGTAAATATTCCCCACACCGAGAAGTTTTTCCGCACGAGAGATGCCTTGGTCGGTCACGAGGATGGCCTTTGCCTTCTCATCAACCGTGTAATCCTCACCGAGAGTAAGCGTAGTCGCGATGCGCGCAAAGGTATGGTAGAGCGCCTCCGATTCCTGCGAGGGCGCCGAGATGATTAGGGGCGTTCGCGCTTCGTCAATGAGGATGGAGTCAATCTCGTCCACGATTGCGTATGCGTATTCGCGCTGGGCCAGATCCTCGGGCCTGAAGGCGATATTATCGCGCAGGTAGTCAAAGCCGTACTCGTTGTTAGTGCCGTAGGTGACGTCGCAGGCGTACGCTTCGCGCTTAGTGCAGGCAACGAGGAACTCGTGTTCAATATGGTAAGCGCCGCTTGTATCCCTCTCGGCGTCATCGGCGCTGGGAGGCGCTGTGTAGCGGTAGGAGCCCGCTTGCGTGACCACACCGACGCTCAAGCCGAGCGCATGATATATCTGCCCCATCCACACCGCATCGCGGCGGGCAAGGTAGTCATTCACCGTTACGATGTGCGCGCCTTTCCCGGTGAGAGCGTTTAAGCACGCGGGGAGCGTTGCCACAAGCGTCTTGCCCTCACCCGTCTTCATCTCGGCAATGCCGCCCTGATGCATAACGATGCCACCCATAAGTTGGACGTCAAAATGCCGCTGTCCAAGCGTGCGCTTGCTTGCCTCGCGCACGAGCGCAAAGGCGGGCACCACAAGCTCATCCAGCGAGGAGCCCTCGGACAGTTTCTGCTTGAGGAGCGCCATCCGTTCCAAGAGTTCGCCCGGAGACAAAGACGCAAGTTCCGCTTCCACTCTGTTTATTTCAGCCACAATCGGCGCAAGTGATTTCACCGCACGCGTTGATTTGCTCCCGAATATCTGTTCAAGCAAGGCCATTGGGTGCACATTCTAGCACTTGTCGGCAGAAAATAAAATCTCCGTCCGCTCCACCGGCTGGCGGAGGTGAACGGAGATTTTATTTTAGTGGTAGAAAGATACTACCTCTTCTTTGAGCGCTTTGTGCTCTTTTTCTTGGCAGCCTTCTTTGTCGTCTTCTTGGCTGTCTTTCTCTTCTTTGCCATAATTTTGTTTGAAACTCGTTAGTAAGAATTTGCGGTTCGACCATTCCCGCGAGTGCTTACACTATTATAGTGCAAAAAAGTTACAAAACAGAATTTTTTTGCGATATGTGTGGATAACTAAAAAATATTTTTTGAAAAAAATTTTCTGCGCGCTCGTGGCTGGTGAATGCGAACTCCAACAAATATCTTATGTGAGTGCTGTCACCAGCCGCGAGCGCGCGGATACGCCCAGTATAGCAGAAAAACGAAAAACCCGTCTCGCCGAAGCGAACGGACCTTTCGCAGATATTCGTTGCGCATCCGCTCCGCCGAGGCGGACAGAAGCACTCACATCCTCTAGTATACACGGGTACGGAAAAAAATCAAGCTACTCTTGTATCGGATTGCGTCCCGCTTCAATTTCTCCGATAAGCGCACGCGTTTGCGTTGCTTGCTGAGGAAATTGTTCACCGATTTTTTTAAGTTGGGTGACAGACTGCGCGCGCTCGCCTACCTGCAGGTACGCCGCCGCGAGCGAATACTGAAGTTGTATGTCAGAGGGATTTGCCTCTGCGACGCCCTCCATGGAGATAAGCAGATTCTGGTACTCTTTCCGCTCAAGGAAGTAATTAACAAAGCGCGGATCCGGCGCGGCAATACTGCCATAGAGAGGCGTGAGAACCTGTTCCGCTTCCGCCCGCTTTCCCTCCAACAGGAGGAGGTAGGCGTGGGTTTTGGCAATTTCCGGATTTGTCGGGTCAAGCTCAAACGCTGTGCGGATTGTCTCTCTGCTCTCGACTTTTTTGCCAGCGCGCTCATAGGCCGCCGCGAGCTCCAGCAGGATTTGCTGTTTTCCCGGAGAGAGCTCAAGCGCTTTTTGAAACTCTGCGATTGCCCCCGGCGCATCGCCTACCGCACTTAAAAAGGACCCGAGGAACATTCGGTAGCGCGCATCATCTGGATATTCAGTAATTTGCTTCTTCATCTCTGATACTGCGCTTGAACCAATTGCTATGCGGGTAGCTTCTGGGATTGTTTGTGTGCCAATGACCCTTCCGGCAAACTGCAAGTACTGTTCTCTTGCTTCAGTAGTGCCGAAGGTGTTGTAGCTGATAGCGCGGAGAAATTCATCATTGCGAGACTTGAGGAAGTCTTCTGCTTTCTCGCCCTGTACCGGCGGTATAATGCCTCGGATGAGAGTGCGATTTGCGAGTACTGGTTTAATGTTCGCCACATACAGCGACGCTCCAAACGCGAGCGTCGCAAGGATTGCTCCAGCCGCCACAAGCCCCTGATGGGGGCGGATGCTACTTCCTATTGGATGCTCATCCGCAGTAACTCGCACATGCACATACGCGAGAATGGTGAAGAAGAGCATGTAGCTCACGATGTTATCAAATACGAAGATGTTCTGAAATAGGTATCCAGCCAAGAGGCCGGAGAAAAGGATTGCCTCATGGGCAGGGAATATCCGTTCGCGGGAAGATTTTTTCCAGAGATAAAAGAGTGAAGCGACATAGAGCGCAAGGTAGCTCGCGAGACCCACGAGCCCCGCGGAGACGAGCCAATCAAGAAAGACGTTGTGCGAGCGGTCAAACCACGGTTCCTGCCGCCAGAGGTGCGGCTCATAGTATTTGTTGAAGAGGATATTGAAATTCTCCGGCCCCCAGCCGAAGAGCGGATGCTCCGTAAATCCCTTAAGCGCCATCCCCCAAATAATGAAGCGCGATTCAGTCGTCGTTTCAGTCGGAGAAATGTTCGCAAATCGAGAGAGCACCGGGCTTCCCTGGATGAAGTTGGAATCTTTCAACCCATAGAAGATAATAACAAACGCGCACACCACCCCAAGCGCGGTAAGCGCATAGTTCCGTATTCGGAGCTCTTCCCAGTACACATACGAAGTGAGCGCCGCAATAGTTGCTATCGCCACAAGGAGTCCCAGGAGAGCGCCACGGGTCGCCGTGAGATACAGAACCGCGAGTTCAATGGCGATGAGTGAGATGTAGAGAATGCGGAAGCCAAGCGACTTCCATTGCCGCACTAAAAGAAGCGATGCCAAGAAGATGTGAAAGTACATGTAAAACGCGAGGTACGTCGCGTTGCCCAGTTGCGCATCCAAGCGCACCGAAATTCCTTTAGAGAGTCCCTCTGCATACTGCGCGAGCGCGATGAAGCTCATGATGACGCTTGCGCCAACATAGGTGCGCAGGAGCCATGTCCAGAGATGCTCGGTAAGCAGGACGCTTCCTATCACCAAAAAATAGAGAAGAAGATGCAGATTGGTAACCAGTCCGTCCATCCGCTCATAGTTGGACCAGAAACTGCGGTATGGATTAATTCCTGTCACTGTTGCAATGGTAAGAGCCGTACTCACTGCGAGCACTGCGTAAAGCACCCAGGAGCGTCTGGGGCGATACTTCGGCTCGCGCAGGGCCACTATCACCCACAAGAGAGTAATGAGCTCCACCAGAACCCGGAATATAACGTTCTTTGCCGTAATATAGGGGAAGAAGAGCGACGAGCTCACTACAAGCGGAATAAAAGGCACGAGGAATAATCCTCCATATATCCCAAAGCGCACTAGTGTGTTAATTTTCATGTTTTCCGCGCGCGTACGCTCATAATACTTGTCTTTTTCAAAAAAGCCAAAAGGATTCCGAGTGACGCGAGAAGGATGCGGGCGGCGTGCCAGAGCATTTCCTGTATCTTCTCACGCTCCTCAACCGAAAAGTGTTTGTATTGCATACACTCTGATTATCTCAAAGTGTTGCACTTACTCATTGAACCTACTGGGTAGATCATTGTGATATTTGAACACGGTAAGGATCTCTCCCCGCTCGTATTTCTGAAATAAGCACGTCCGCATTAGGAATACTCTCGGGACTTTGCTTCCTTACCAACTCTATGTGGGCAATAGCATCATTACGTCTCCCCACTCGGACATAGAGACTTGAGAGGAGGAGGCGATCTCTGCTGTCTAAATTTAGTTCAGGATCTTTTTCTATCGCTTCTAGCGACTGTATGGCGAGAGGAAAATCATTTTCACGAGTATAAAATATTGCAAATCGAGCATCAGGGACCGCCATACTACCGTAAGCAGGAACCAAGAGTGATTGCGCAATATCTGTATGGTTAGTGAGTAGTGCTGTTAATGCATAAATTTTTCGTGCTTCAGGAAAGTCTTGATCTAATTCAAATGCCTGTTTTTGGGTTGCGAGAGCTTCCTCACTCCGCCCATCTCCCAAATAGAGAGAGCCGAGCTGAAAGAGTATCAGCTGTTTCCGCGGTGAGAGCGCGAGTGCTTCTCTCAAATACTTTTCAGCACGCTCTTTTTGATTGATATTCTCAAGGAAATACCCATAAAAGAAGCGGAGTCGCGCATCGTAGGGAGTTTTATCCATCTGATCTTCCAGTGTCTGTGAGGCAAAAGTCACCGCTTCTTGCTTTATCTCATTAGAAATGTCTGCGTTAGAAATAATTTGTTGAGTAAGAGGGATCAATTGCTCCGAGGCTTCGCCCGAGGCAAAAGTGTTACGGGAAAAAACTGATTTGAATGCTTTTAAATTTTCCGTAAGTCCTTTTTCTTGTGGCTGTAAACCTCGTATCATCTCAGCGCCAGCAATGAGTGGTTGCAGGTTGACGAAGTAGAGTGATGCGCCTAAGACGATAATGATAGGAGTAATCCCCCATACGGGGAGCTTCTTCCATTGTACTGAAGTAAAAAGGCGCTCATTTTTTTCAGATGATCGCACATGAATGTACGCGAGCAGTGAGATAAAGAGAATGAGGCTTACGATATTGTCAAATATAAAGAGATTTTGGAAGAGGTATGCGGCAATGAGTGCGGTTAAGAGAACGCGCTCTTTTACATCAAAAGCCGAACTACGACGCCAGAAAAGGTAAAATGCGGAACAGTAGAGCCCCACATAAAAGACAAACCCCACAACACCAGTGAGCGTTAGCCAATCAAGAAAGACATTGTGGGAGCGATCGAACCACGCCTCCTGGCGCCACAGTTCTGGTTCATAGTGCTTATTAAAGACAGCTCCGAAGTTTTCCAAACCCCATCCAAACACAGGACGCTCGGTGAATCCCTCCCAGCTCATTTTCCATATCGTCAGACGTGAGGCTACCGTTCTTTCGGTTGATGAAATACTTGCGAAACGTGAGAGTATTGGACTTGATTGCACAAATGGTACATCTTTGAGCGCGACAAAAATACTGCCAAATACGATCATTCCTACTAAAAAACCCGCCGCATACCATCGAGCACGAAGATGATCTTTGCCACGAATCAAGAAAAACAAACTTGCAATACCAAGACCAAAAATGAGTCCGAGGATTGCACCGCGCGTCCCTGTTTTATAGAGAACAAATATTTGAATGAGAATACAGAGAGGGTAAAAGTATCTACGGGCATTCTGATTCGTACTCTGGATCCAGAGGAGGCCAGCAATAAAAATGCTGATGAGCATATACACCGCGAGGTACGATGCATTCCCTAGTGTTGCGTCAAGACGAGTTGACCCTTGATGCACCGCATAGTAACCGAGGATTTGCATGCCAGCAATCCCAGCGATAATGAGACTCATGTAGGTATTGATAAACCAGAATCTTTTCCAATCTTTTACAGAAGAGAGTGTGCTTGTAGCAATGAGAAAGAGTAAGAAAGCGTGAATGTACGTAATTGCCCCTTCCATGCGCTCAAAATTAGACCAAAAACTACGGGAGGGATCAACACTGAAGATAGTCGAGACAAAAACTGCGAGCAGAAGCCCTGAGAGAACCGTGAGGAGAAGACCCTTCCGTGGGCGCCATGAGGTATCGATGAAACATTTACTCAACCACAGGGCGGTTAGGATTTCTACAATGATTCGAAAAAAGAAATTTTTTCCTGTAATAAAAGGGAAGAACAAGAAATTTGCTACGAGGAGCGGTGTTACAAGGAGTAATGAGAGTCCCCAAAAAATAATTTGCTTCTGTAACATACTATTTGACATATAATTTACTCTATCACATAGAGTTCTTTTAAGGCAGTGGTGAGAATCTCCGGAGAGAAATGTTCACGTGCAAAAAGGGAGGATCGCTCCCCCATCTTTTGTTGCTCTTCCCGTGGCAGTTGAGAAAATTTTTTGAGCGCATGGACAAGCGATTCTGCGTTAAGTGGATCAATGACAAAACCACACCGTGCTTCAGCTATAATACGAGGTTGATCATTCGTAGCAGAGACAACGACTGGTCTGCCAGCACTTAAATATCCCGAGAGTTTATGGGGAAATTGGAGATTACTCACTGGCTCCAGCACACGAGGAGAGACCAGCACATGACATCCACGCAAAAAAGGGAGTACCTCGCTGTCTTTGAGAATCCCTTTATAGTGGATTGAAGGGATACGTGGAATACTTTCTAAATCCGATGCCTCAAAACCAGCGAACCAGAACTCAAACGAGGGATCGTCTTTCAGGAGGATTGTCGCGTTTAATAAGTAGTGTAGCCCTTGCCACCAGGAGCTATTTCCGAGGTACCCAACCACGAGAGGGCCTTCTGGTGAAGCGGGGATGAAGGATGGGAGAGAATCGACGGGACCCCAGAGAACCAGAATTCGTCCCGAGTTAAATGTCCACCGTGAGACAAAGGCTTTCTGGGTGTGACTCATGACAATAATCACATCCGCTACCTGTAACCCAAGGAGATCTAAGAGGAGAAAGGTCATTCTCAAGAAAAAACGCCCTGTCCCTCGCATCTCGAACCACGCCCACCCGTGCATCTCAAATATAATTTTTGCTCGTGGATGCACCAGCCACTTATAGAGAAAAAGAGTGGGTATCGATGCCGTCGTTATGCCATGGAGTATATCTGGGTGGATTACTTGTAATTCCCGTAGCGCACGACGAGTAAAAGGGATGAGACCGCATATACCAACACTTTTAACAGTAATTCCCTCCGGTACAGAGGACATGAGGAGTGTTACCACACTCGTTTCAGTAAAACCAGAGGCGGAACGAATCGTGGTACGAGCACGACTCGGGGTGCCCGTGGGACGATCAAGACTAAAGGGACAGATAAAAGAAACTTTCATAGAGAGTCACTTAATTGCCTCTACGTTGAGGCTCAAGGGAATTAAAACTCCGCCAGCAGAGAGTGTTCTCTCTGCCCTATCGTGCATTGAATAGTGCTGTGCTGTCTTAGGATCCCAACGGCGGACATCACTAAAGCCCCTCTCCATAAAAAATTTTTTGATGAACTCCCAATTCCACACGCTGTAGTGGTTATTGTAGGGTGGCTCTTGTCCCAAGAGTTGTGCCACAATAGAGTTGATATCGTTACCTGAAGCAGAGTAAATTTTTAAGAGGTTATCAAAATCAGGTACCGAAATGCGTAAAACCCCTCCCGGCTTCAAGACGCGTCTCCATTCAGCAATGACCGCATCAAGTTCGTGTCGAGGGATATGTTCCATCACATGACTCGCGTACAAAAGATCCACGCTCTCTGAATCAAACATATCTAAAACTTTAATATCGTGTACATAGTGAATGTGGGGAGAAGGAACAATATCAACATTAATGTACTCTGGTCCAGACTGTTCCCCACATCCAAGATTTACACACATGTGGTTGCCCTCTGTATGAGGAAGGGATGGTTTAATAAAAAATCGATACAAGCGGCGCAGGAGACTGCGCCCATACTCATACCAGCGAATAAAAAATGATTTCATCATAGATTTGGAAAGAGATAGTGGTTTTTATACTCTATATAATATTGGCACATACGTTGTAAACCTTCTTTGAGAGAAACTGCTGGAACCCATTGTGTATCCCGTCGTAAGAGAGACGTATCAACCTCAAAACTGCCGGTCTCTTCTTTTTCATAGTGTGAAGGCCACGGGACAAAGCGGACATTTCCGCTTCCAACTATAGTGATAAGTGCAGTTACCATGTCTTTAAATGCAACAGAGCTACCATACCCACAGTTATAGACTTTACCATCTGTTATATCTAGGGCACCAACGAGAAGAAAGGATTGCACTACATCATCTACATAAATGTAATCTCGCTTTTGTTCTCCTTCTCCAAAGATAGAGATTTCCTTGCCTTCCATTGCTAATCTCATAAACCAGCCTGGGATAGAGTACTTACTATGCTTAATTTGTTGTCGAGGACCATAGGGATTGGTCAGTCTGAGCACCACGGTACGCATACCATACAAGTGGTGGTAGAGTTGATAGTACTTTTCAGCAGTCAATTTATGCACACCATAGAGACCCAGTGGGTGTGTAGGATGTTCTTCAGTGACAGGAGTGTGTTGTATTCTCCCAAAAACTAAGCGGGAGCTAGGAAAGATAATCTTGGCGTGTGGATTATAGAGACGACACGCTTCAAGGATCATAAGTTGCCCACGTGCGTTGATGTCCAAGTCCTCAAAGGGCATTGTGGCACTGTCGCTATGGCTCACTTGAGCGGCAAAATTAAAAATAAAGTCGCAGTCTAAGATTACTTTATGTAGCAGTCCCGAATCTCGAATATCGCCAATGGTCACAGTAACCTGATCTTTAATAGTATCAATATTAAACTCATTACCGCCATAGAGTGGTGCCAAATTATCTAAAAGAGCTACGTCAGCTCCACGCGCCACTAATGCGTGTGCGAGCGAACTACCCAAAAAACCAAGCCCCCCAGTAATCAGGACGCGTTTATTACTATACACAGAGAGAATATTAGAATCGGGCATTGAGTAAGGGATGGCGCTGATCGCGATCAGAAAGAATAGGATTACTAATAGGCCAGGTGATATCAAGCAGAGGGTCGTCCCAACGGACCCCTCGTTCAATTGAAGGATTGTACTCTTCTGTGCATAGATAAACAACTTCGGCGCTATCGCTCAAAACACAAAAACCGTGTGCGTAACCAGCAGGAATATAGAGTTGGTAGCGATTGTCTGAAGAAAGAGTGACTCCTTCCCACTTTCCATAGGTGGGAGAGTCTTGCGTAACATCAGCCGCAATATCAAATATCTCTCCATGGAGACAACGCACCAACTTTCCTTGTGCCAGAGGACCCGATTGATAATGGAGACCTCGAAGAACTCCTTTTTTAGAAAATGAATAGTTTTCTTGCACAAAATGTTCGTTGATTCCTGCACGTGTAAAATCAGAATGTTTATATAACTCTATAAATACTCCACGCACATCAGGATACACGTGTGGCTCTATACGAGTAAGCCCGGAAAGAGAGAGGGTTCTAAAAGTAAATGTCATCTATAGTTCCATAAAAGAGGCGACCGAGTCACAAAATTGCTGCCAGCTGTGCCTATGAGAAGCAATCTCTCGATTACACTCTGCTAATGCTAATAAATCAGATTCCGTAACATATTGCAATCCAAGAAGTGTATTCACGTTAGATTCAGTCTCACTAACAGATAAGCGCACCAGTGAGGGATACTCATACCCAGTCTCCGGGGTACACGCAACCACAAGTCCTGCGCACATTTGCTCAAGGATGGTTGTCGCCTGAGGATCAGCACTACTCGTACTAACAAAAAAATCGTAGTCCCGGGCAAGCTCTGTCATTGCGGATGGCGTAAGAGCGATAAACTCTGCTAATTTTTTCCACCCGGGGATAGTTCCTCCTCCAATGTGTGCCCACTCAAACTGAGGGAGCTCACTCGCAATTCGCTCAAGCTCTCTGGTATTTTTATACCACGCAGTATGACCCATATAAAGATATTTTCTCTTTCCTTTAGCATTAAAATGCTTTTTGACTCGCGGATGATGTAGAGGGTCTATACCCATAATCACATGTATTTTTTTAGGAAATAGAATATCGGCAAGCGGGGAACGTTCCCAATTCCGTTGCCAGATATCTCCCCCAATAAAAATAGCCCCTCCTCCCTGTAGCGCGTTTTGACGTATGATATCTTTAGACCAGTTCACATAGGTTGCGTCGTGCGCGTAAGGCATGATAATAAAATTTTTATTCTGTGGATACTCCCTAATAGTACGCGAGGTAACTGAAGTGATATCGTCAGAGCCAGACCGAGGTTCATCAAATCCATTCGCCGGTAGCGGCATACCAATAAAAATATCGTTGGGCTTGAGCGGACACACGGTATGTTCATATGTCGTATAAAAGCGAACTGGGTACCCGCGCATTCGGAAAGTATGAAGTAAATGGTATGCAATCGCGTGCGTTGAGCGCAAGGGCCACTGCCATGGGATAAAAGCATCATACCCAAAACGATAGAGTGGGGTAACTTGAAAAAGATTGAGCGCGCGATCAAACACGCGACGTGGAAGGTATGCACTCCGCGGAACAGTAAAAGCAAAGTGTATCGTCGGTTTAGTCATAAACTTTTTTTAAAGACACTGAGAGAGAACGTCTGCTCAACCAAAGAGAGTCGAGTATCATTTACCAGTTCACGAACGAGATCGCTCGGACCATCCCAGCCGTGATCATAGATATTAGGATCCGCTCCCTCTGACTTACATGAGTCATGGAACATGATGAAACCACCGGTAGTAACAAAAGAGAACCAATCCTCAAAATCCTTTCGTACCGCTTCGTAACGGTGGTCCCCATCAATAAAGAGAAGATCGATTGGCTGCTTCCAAGAAGAAACAACGTCGTAACTATACTTTGGAATAAGTGTCCATTGGGCAAGACGCTCCCCCACCCCCAGATCAGTGAGCGCACGGGTTACCCGCTGTGTGCACAACTTTTGAGTAGCTTGAAAATCTCCCATAGAATCAACAACGAATGGGTCTATAGAAAAAAGGTGTGCGTGAGGCTGTATGATATAGAGAAAAAGGAGGGAGGAACCACCGTAGGCAGCACCGATTTCAACAATCGTCTGTGGCGCAGTGCGACCGTAACGCTGAAGGACAAGCACTTCAGAGTCATTAATGAGTGCGGGCGCATCGAGAAGTAGCTGGAGTGAGCGACGTGTATTCAACACCTCACCGCTCTGTAGTTGAGAAATAAGCCGAGAGCGATGGACGCGCCCAAGGGTAAGGCGCTTTAATTTTTTCCACCCGAATCCCGACACAATGAGGCGCTCAAAGAGATGAGGGGTCTTTCTATCAACAATAGGGGGGGCCGATGGGGAAGGCGCCGGCATAAGAACAAAGACAGCATTGTAGATTTGATCGAGAGGCGCCTCATAACGAAAAATATTAACTGTTTTATCGGTAAATTCATTAAAAATTGTTCGATGGAGTTTCAGCGGAAGTTCTACTAGGTAATTAAAAAAGTATACCCCCCATGGGATATAAAAAGACGAAGCAGGGAGCAATTCATACCCTTTTTCATATACAAAATCAAACCATCGATTCTCAATAATGAGGATTTTTTCTGTGCGCGGGTAAAAAGATAAGAGACAATTCTCTTCAAAGAGCAGGTTGGAAAAGCTCACGAGTACATCATCAGGACGAATATCTAGGTGACGGAGTGAACGGGCAACGCGAAATGCGTGGAGTATTTTAGAGAAACGCACCGAATACCAAGCTCTCGGTAGAGGAAGTTCTATCACTGTAGAAAATTCTTGTAAAAAGGACCCGAATGACGAGAGAAGATCCCATCGACGGTGGTGTATCTGGATGAGACCTGCTTCAATATGAGGAGAGTTTTTCTTTAGTGCGCGAATAATAATCGCTGCACGCAGAGCGAGCGCTGGGTCAGCACACAAAAACCAGAGGCGTTTCTTTTTATCAAGCGCCTCACGAAGTCGTGCGAGCCCCTCATGCTCCCCTTCCAATGAGTAGGGAGCGCGCCAACGAGGAGTATCAGTAAATGAACGGATGAAAAAATTCTCTGGCAAACCCGCAAAGTAGCCATGATATACACGCATAGACTCATCAGGAATAACGCCTCCGAGAGTATCCAGAAAAACACCCGCATTGAGGCCCATTGCGTAGGCCGACGCGGAGGCATTTGAGCACGCAGAGAATACATACTCAATGGAAGGAGCGTTCGTATAGAGGAAAAGCTCCGCAACAGTCGTCTCTCCCACTGTGAAGCCAATCATATCAAAGTAGTCCGTCTCGTTTGTCTCGTTGGGATGCGGTTGGTAGATAAGGCGATACCCACAAAAGTGTTCCCGTATGTATGAGAGCATCGCATTTGTCCGTTCAATAAAGAGTGCATCGTTCCATCCAATAGGCAGTGCTGGACCAAGAAAATTGGTGCCGAAAAAAACAACCATCCGCTCGTGGACAGGCAGAGAGACCTTAAAATCAATAAGATATGGGAAGAATATCTTCCGAACCGCACCCATATGACGCACAGCATAACACACTTGCATTTATTTTTCCTAGTAGTACTATCGCGGAAGGCAAAAGCATGTTCCTTGCCAAGTAAAAACCTTCAGAAAGGAGTCTCTCCATGTCTATACAAGGCGCGGTCGCCATTGGCAATCGCCTCGTCGGCCCGGGAGAAGACGCGTACATCGTCGCGGAAATCGGCATCAACCATAATGGGGATCTGGCCATGGCAAAGAGGCTCATTGATGTAGCGGCCTTTGCTGGATGCGATGCGGTTAAATTCCAAAAACGCACCATCTCTGTGGTATACAACCAACAAGAGCTGGGTCGCCCGCGAGAGATGCGAAAAGGAAAACATGTTTTGGAGAACGCGATAAAGCGAGGCGTACTCCCTCCAGAATCTGTGCAACGGCTGATGCAATCGGATTTTACCGATACCCGCAACGGTGATCTCAAGTACGCACTTGAGTTCACTGAAGACGAGTATGCCGAGATTGATGCGTATTGCAAAGAGAAGCGGATTGCATGGTTTGCCTCATGTTGGGACTGCGAGTCGGTGGATTTTATTGAACAATTCAATCCGCCCGCCCACAAAATCGCGTCACCCTGCAACGAGGATGACGAACTGATGCTCCGCCTACGGGCAACCGGCAAACCGCTCATCCTCTCTACCGGCATGACCGACATGGACGGGGTCCGCGCTGTTGTGGAGGTACTCGGAACAGAGAATCTCGTTATTCTCCATTGCACCAGTATCTACCCAACAGGCACCGGGACGCCGGAAGAGGTGCTCCGCTGTGTCAATCTAAAAGGTATGGCCCGTCTCCGTAATGAGTTTGGGGTGCCCATCGGCTTCTCCAGCCATGATACGGGAATTATGCCCACCTTCGCCGCAGCTGCCATGGGAGCATGTATGATTGAGAAACATATCACGCAAGAGCGGGGCATGTTTGGATCTGATCAAGCGCTCTCTTCCGAGCCAGGAGACCTGATACGCTTGTGTCGGGCAGTTAGAGAACTCTATATAGCACAGGGAAATGGTGAGATCAGTATTTATCCGGACGAGCAAGCTATAATTGAAAAATTACGGCGTGTGCGTCGCACTCTTTCTGTCGTGTGATATTTGCCGGTGGATCCAGTGGATCCACCGGTTTTTTATACAAAAAAAGCGACAACTGTAGAGTTGTCGCTTTTACCATACTCAGATGGGAATAAGTAAATTATCATCCACCAAGAGCAATGAAAATCGCGCCTACCGCCATGAGAGATCCTCCAAACAATCGTCCTTTAAAATTCTCTCGCTCTCCGAGGAAATACCACGCGAAAAGGATAGTCAGTGGGATTTGTAGTCTTTTAAGTGTGCCCACATAAGGAACAATGTCATAACGAAACGCTGAATTAGACAGAAAGATCCCAAGAAAAAGACAGGTTGCGATTACTAACACGAGAGGCTGTCTTAGAAATATCACCTCGCGAGTAGTAATTTTCCCTTCCACATACGAAGCAACAGCAAGATTAAGAAGAGATGCAATGCCGAAGATGCAAGCCGAAGCAAAGGCGACATTTGCTTTGCGTACCGCTAATGCCTCATAGTTGAGACTGAAGATCGCAAACAGGACACAAAGGTAGGCGTAACGAACTCCCTTGCTTTTGGCCAACATAATGAATGGAGCTAACCAATCTTTCCAAGTTATCCGCGTGCCGGCTTCCCGGCATCGTCTAAGGTGGGTTTGTATGTTGAGAAGATAGGTACCCAGAACAATAAACTGAATACCAACCCATCCAGCTGAACTGGGATATTCACCAAGGATAATGAAGCTTGTCACAATAACAAGCGCTGGCGTAGTCGAGGAGATTGGCGCTACAAGTGAAGCATCTTCAAGAGAAAACGCTTTAAACTCGGCGAATAGTACTCCTCCAGCCAGAACCCCAGTGATAAGTACCGGCTTCCACCAACCTTCGGTCACTTCCATGCCACCAGTTATAAAAGCAACAAGAAACAGTAATACTGTCGCGACGAGGCCAACCAAGCCAGCAAGCGTCATGATCCTCTTTTTTAACTGGGGTTTTTGTTTCGTCACCTGAGTAATACAGACATTGTAGAGAGCTTCAGTTACGCAAAAACCCAGTACCAACATCAACGCTGTTGAGTTCATGGGTTCTCCTTTCTTTATTTTTTCAATGATTTTTCCGTTTCCAACACTACTATATAAACAAAGGTTTGTCAATTGCTTGAGTTGGGTAGGCATTGTGAGATACAATAAGCGCTACATGAATTCAAATAAGAACATAGTGGCAATCATCCCCGCACGCGGAGGGTCAAAAGGAGTACCAAAAAAGAATATCCACCTCCTCGGTGGCTTCCCACTCGTTGCCTACTCCATTGTGGCGGCACAGCTTGCCAAAAGTGTTGAGCGCGTGATTGTAAGTACCGATAGTGAAGAGATTGCTGAAGTAGCAAAAAAATTTGGAGCAGAGGTCCCCTTCCTCCGACCCTCTGAATTTGCAAGCGATAAGTCTCCTGATGCTCACTATCTCCTCCACGCGCTTGAGTGGTTTGAAAAGAATGAGGGTGGGTACCCGAGCCACTTCGTCAATCTCCGCCCCACCACTCCCCTACGTGACCCAAAACATATTGATGAAGCAGTGGAGCTCATTAAAAATAATAAGGAAGCAACGTCAATGCGCTCCGGGCATGAGATACGTGAGTCTCCTTACAAGCTCTTTGGTATGAAAGACGGATTCTTTGTCGGGCTCTTCCCTAGCGATCCACGTCCCGAATACTATGACCTCCCCCGCCAATCCTTCCCTCCCGTGTACCAACCCGATGGCTATGTAGATGTAATAGTAACGGAATGGATTAAAAATAATGAGAGCATACACGGCCCACGTATACTCGCTTACGCAAGCCCCGACACCGGCGAGGTAGACCGGCTAGAAGACTTCAAATTTATTGAGTACACTCTAGAGAAAGAGCCGTGGGAGATTTATAAGTACCTTAAAGAAAACTTTTAATTACTCCCATACACTCGCGGATAGCATCCTCGGTAATGGTAAGCGGTGGGGCAATTTTGATTGACTCACGATTCGTACACACAGGGAGCACACCACTCTCTATACACCCACGCACCACACGCGAAGCCTCCTCCGTTTTATGAAAGATGAGCGCCGCAATCATTCCTCGCACGTTGACCTGTTTAATGAGTGGAGAAGATGCAAGATTTTGGAGTTCAGAAGTAAAAACAGCGTTTGTTTTTGTGCGTTTTTGCACCTCTTCTGCACTGCTCAAAAATTCTATATTAGCGAGCGAAGCGGCACAACACACAGCGTTCCCCGAGTGAGTCCCGTGGAGATCAGCTTTTGGATCTAAATCAACTAGATCCTCTCGAGAGAGAACCGCAGAGAGTGGAAGTGAAGAGGAGATCCCCTTACCGAGAGCAATAATATCTGGCTTAATTTCTTCTCCGTAAGTCATGTAACCGTAGAGAGGACCAAGACGATAGAATCCTGCCTGCATTTCATCAAAACACAGAAGTGCTCCGTGTTTTTGAGCGAGAGCGTAGATCTCGTTGACAAAACCTTTAGGATAGAACCACGCACCCCAGCCCTGAAAGGTCTCTAAGATAAATCCCGCAATCTGGTCAGCTGGTGGTAATTGGGAGACATCAAAAGCGCTTTTCTCGTCATAGGGAAAATTTAAAAATACGATATCAGAGTCACTAATACCAGACCAGGAGCTTGCCTTCTCTTTATTGCCTGAAATGAGCTCATTGCTCAATCCTCGTCCATGGTATGCGCCAGTAAACGTGACTATATATTTTTTATTGCGGGCCTTCCCATACTGCTTCACGAGGCGATAAGTAATATCCATCGCTTCCGATCCGGAATTGAGGAGAGTAACACGGTTAAAATGTTTTGGGGAAATCTCAAGGAGTTTAGAAATAAATTTATACTTAATCTCTGTTGGATAGTTGTACGCAAAAAGTAAATCGGCATCTACCTGATCTTTAATTGCCTGTTTTATTTTTGAATTTGCATGACCAGCATTAGCAACAAAAATCGCAGAGGTAAGATCTATCCACTTATTACCATGTTCATCCCATACAGAAAAGTCTACCGCCTTCTTCCATGTCAGAGGAATAAATTGATGTGTTGCCTTCGGCTCCATTTTTGCCAATGCATCAAATAATGTACTGTCTATGGAAAAACCATCTTTAATCTCCCTGTGTTTAGTTTTTATTGCCATAGGACTCTACTATAGCACTAATACATCAAAAAATACCAATTGGAACAATCCTTGTGTTCTTTACTTCTTATGTTATGTTTTATGTAGATGGAACATTATAATGACTAAGGAGAAACCGAAATGAAGTTATGGATAGGATGGACCATCGCTGAGGCTCTCACGAGGACAGTAACGAAAGTTCTACTCAAGCTCACGGGCATCGTGAGCGTTAAGTTTGTTGATGCAGTGCTTGCGTCTATGATTGTGGGAGTAGTTCAGGCAGTACTCGGATTGGCTGTTACTATACAGTGTGGCAAGTCCCTGCTCGTATCACGAAGGGAAATTATCGGAGCTTGTGCGTTCGGGCTAGTCGGATACTGCGTCATCGTGCTTGGCTTCCTGACATTTACATATGGCGGGGATGTGGGGGTGAATACTCTCATTACCACTCTTGCGATCATCCCTGGCGGTATCATTGACAGCATATTCTTTCACCATCACTTGAAGAGTCGTCAATGGATTGCGGTAGCAATCGCCGTCCTTGCTGGATATGCGGTGCTTGGAGCGCCATCTATTAGTGAGGTCATGAACTTCCCCCTATGGGTATGGCTCTCATTTATAATGATGCTGGGCATTGCAATCAATCAGGGTGTAACACAGTTCATCCAAGATATAGACCCTATGGTAAAGAACTTTTGGGGTGGAGGCACGCAATTCATTGCTGGAATAGCAACACTCCCCCTTCTGTATCTCATCAATCCCACTCTTTTAAAAACAGAGAGTCTCACCACATATTTTATCGGCTTCTCTCTCCTCATTGGGGTTATCAATGTTGGTTTGTGGATATTTAACGTGATGAGCTATCGGAGCGGTGCGACGATCGCACTAAAAAAACTCGTTATGAACGGTATCCACCTCTCAACCGTGATGATTGCGGGAGCGCTTCTGTTTAGTGAAAGTATTGACGTATACAAAATCACCGGCATTGTGCTCTATTGCATTGCCTTTACCTTCTGGGATCAAAGAACCTTAGAGTTTGTTAAAAAGAGTTTGCGGGGGTTGTTTTTATGAATGTTGATTTTACCTCCACTATATTTTGTATCAGTACATTAAAAAGTAACGGTAGAGGCCATCGGGGCGCCGTTTCTCAATAAAGTGCTTATCTGCATACCCAGAGGCAAGGAGCCGCTCTTTAAAATTGTACATAACAGTCCCATCCTCGCGATGGATATCGGCAGAAGGTGTGCCCTCATTTAAAATAAGTATAAACTGGACACCTTTGGCACATAGAGACTGAAAAAAAGCATCTACAGAATCAGGATCCATGTACATAAAAACACCATTGGCGCACAAAAGAATATCAACCCCCCCCCGATCTTGAGCTATAAACTCATCTGCGGTAGCACAGACGACCTCAAAATTTTGTTCTGACTTAAACTTTTTTTGCATATGGGTACAGAGATATGCATTTGGTTCAACTGCAATATATTTTTTCAGTGTATTATCTTTTAATCGAGAGGCATAGCCCTTTCCTATGCCAAATCCGATTTCTACTGCGATCAACTCCTTGTTATGCAAACTCTGATGGACTGGCGCTAGAGAAACCACCTCATCGAGCGCTGTCTGATCAATATCTGTCTGACGCCAAAAATGCCAGTATAATGACTCTTTACTTAACCAATATCCTAATTGGTCTCCATCTCTTTTTGTATACGAATCATGGAAAATGTGGAAAGCGTAGAAATTAAAGAGCCTGCGCCGTAATGCCGAACGAAAAAGATAATCAAACACCGCAAGTGGAAGCGGCGCCCTCCTGTATTGATATAAGACCACTCGTTGAATAAAACGGCTGCGGCACAGATAATTATCAACCCAGGAGAAAGCTTTCTTGACCAGAGTTAACATAATAACTGCTATCATATCTTTACTTCTGAGGTGACGCAATAGTTGTTTTTTTATAAGCAAACGCTATAGTACTTCCATGACTACTAATCCTTTAGGTAAAACAGGTCTCTCTGTCTCACGACTCGGGCTCGGGACAGCAGAGATTGGTTTTAGTTATGGTATTGGAGACCGCCCACTCCCCACAGAAGCAGAGGCCATCTCTTTTCTGCAAAAAGTTACGGAGCTTGGTATCACTTTTTTTGATACAGCAAACTACTATGGAGAATCAGAAGTACGCCTCGGAAAGTCGGGTGTCCTCAATAATCCTAATGTTGTTGTAGAAACAAAGTGCGCTCAATTTTTAGAGAAGGGAGAGTACTTCTCTCCAGTAGAGCTTGAAGAAAAAATCCGAGCTCAAGTAAACGATAGTTTGGAGAAGATGCGAGTACCCACACTCTCCATACTTATGCTCCATGGACCAAGTCGAGAACAAATTGAGGGGGGAGTGCTATTACAAATTCTTCAAAAATTAAAACAGGAGGGTCTTATCAAGTTCATTGGTATTTCTGTTCGTGGTGAGGAACCAGCACTGGCAGCAGTCAGTGTAAATGGGGTTGATGTGGTACAGGTGGCCTACAGTATACTGGATCAGCGTATGGCTAAAGAGGTGCTCCCGCTGGCTCAAAAGAGAGGGGTTGGTATCGTAAACCGCTCAGTTCTCTTAAAGGGGTCTCTCACTCCCCTTCGTGCCAAACTACCGGTAGGCCTTGAACCACTGCGCGCTGCTGCCGACACTGTAGAGGAACTTGCCGTGTCGCTCGGGATGGACCTCCCCACACTTGCCATCCGTTTTGCTATTAGTAACCCCCTCATTGCATGTTCGCTCGTTGGGACAAATAAGATAGAAAATGTACAAAAGGCTCTTACTGCGCTGGGAGCGGGTCCTCTTTCGGGAGAGGTTATCGCAAAACTAGAAGCGTGTGCTGTTACCGACATCGCACAAATAGACCCCGCCCACTGGCCAAAACTTTCATAAGCTATGGTCTGTCCACTCTGTAAAAAATCTCGTACCCACATACTCACCCGCGTTTTGCGTGATGGGAGTAAGGGAGATGTTCACTTTTGTCCAGTGTGTGAACTCGGGATACTCAATGGTAAGGATACAGAACAAGAATTAAAAAAATTCTATGCACAGGAGTATAGGAAAAAGCGCACCCTCACCAGCTACGCAGAGCCAGAGCGGCTTTTTAACATCTACTCAAAGTTCCAAAGCGATAGACTCCGTCTCCTCAAACCCTACTTTAGTAAAAAAAAACGTCTCCTTGAAGTGGGGTGTTCTGCGGGAATGTTCCTCTTCCATGCGAAAAAACATGTAAAGGAAGTTGTGGGTATAGACTACGATGAGTCATCGGCTCACTACGCGGCAAAAAAGTGCGGCTGTACGGTATACACCACAGAGATTAGTAAAACTCCGCTCACAAAACACTCATTTGATAGTATCGTTGCCTTCCAAACATTAGAGCATGTGCGCGATCCAGAGGCGTTTATTACCGAGCTCACAGAGTACCTTGCTCCCGGCGGTGTTATTGCCATTGAAGTCCCCAACCTCTACGATGTTCTCGCGCATGTGTACGATCTCCCTCATCATTGGAAGTTTTTTTACCACCGCGCTCACCTCTGGTACTTCACACAAAAGAGTCTTGAGTCACTCATGAAAAAATGTGGCGTGCGGGGGAAAACTCACCACATCCAAGACTACAATGTGATGAACCACATTCACTGGGTGCTCCGTGATGAGCCACAGTCAACAGGAGTACCTGGCCTCTCTGCTCCCGTATTCCCTTTTAAACAGGGAGCACCTACAAAAACACAGCGTGCCCTCTCCCACTTTATCACCACAGCAGATGCCGAATACAAAAAACTCCTTGCTGATCACCACATCACCTCTAATATTCTCTTTATTGGTAAAAAGAAGCACGTATAAAAAACCCTCACACATTTGTATAACAAACATGTGAGGGTTACTACTTAGGAGATTTTCAATGCTTTCCGTAGCTGTTCATGATGCTGGAGCATCTGATTCCAACGTTGCTTCTGATCACTGGGTAAGAGCCCACGAAATACAAAATCTTGTATCTCCTCTACTTGACGAGCGTGAACAGGTCCAGATTCATCAGAAGTATCCACAACGAGAGGCTGATAGAGCTTAGGGTACTCCAGCCCGGAAACAGCGCCGTATAATCCTTGAAGATCAAACACTGCGGCATTGCTCTCACGTCGATCCGCGCTACTCCGCTCAATACGACGTTCAGTCGCCGCAAGACTTGCATGGAAGAGGATCACCCGTCCAAAGACCATACTCGGAGAATCTGGGGTTCGAGCATTATCACGCTTGGCATACTCCTGTTCAATTACCTGGACATAGTTATCGGCTCTTTCGAGCATCTCGAGAAACGGTTTTTGATGACCTTCCTCAGTGAGCAAGATAGCTTCTGTCAACACGAGTTCAGCACCAAGGACGAGCTGCTCCAGAATGAGATTGCGAGTCTTCTCATTCTTGAAGAGATGTTCACTTTTAGTAACGTGGGTATCTGATCGATCGCCATAGAGTTGGACTCGCACATCATCCATACGGACCACCACTGCTTTCTGGAACCCGGGTAGTCCAAGCATTCTCTGTATCTGCCACGATTTACCGCTGTAGGGCAAACCAGAAGCGACAACAACAATCCTGTCCATCATTCCTCCTCCTTTCTTCGATTAATGTCTTGCAGATGCAAGAGATAGTCCACCACTTCACGGACCGCCCCGTGTCCGCCACGAGCCACGGTAACCAACGGACATTTCTGTAGCACCAGAGGATGCCCATTGGGCACGGTGATGCCAATACCCGCACGCTGAAGTACTAGGAGGTCATTCACGTCATCACCCATGTACAGGCTCTCGTCGGACTGTAGGCCGTGGCGAAGGAGGATTTGTTCAAACCCCGCCAGCTTGCCTTCAGCGCTCTTGAGCGTTCGGCCAGAATCCCAGCTGATTTTAAGCTTGGTGCATCGTGTCTCCACAATCTTGTTTACCTGACCCGAGAGAACGTGAACAATGATGCCGGCCGCTAAGAGATGATCAACACCCTTACCGTCCAAGTGGCTAAAACGGTTAGTCTCTAACCCTGTCTCGCAGATATAGACATATCCGTCATTGAGGATGCCATCAAAATCAAGGACAAAAAGCCTGATCTGTAGCCATCTTTCTACAGAGATATCGGTAATGTTCATACATTGCTCCTTTCAGTTTTTTGGAAAAGATCTCGCTAAAGAGTTTATAGCATATATTTCTTGACTTTGCAATACCTTTATTTTAAGTCTCAAATGGGGTATGCTAAGGGCATCTTATGAACGCTCAACTCTCCACACAGGACATACAGGAACGCTTAGCAAAAATTAAATTACTTGCTCTAGATTTTGACGGTATTTTTACTGATGGGTCAGTGTACGTGGACGAAAATGAAAAGGAGACTGTTCGCTGTGATCGACGAGATGGCCTCGGGTTTGAGATGTTGCGCCACGCACAGATCCCTGCCTGCATTATCTCCCGAGAACCAAATCCTGTTGTCGCCGCACGAGCAAAAAAGCTCCAGCTACACTACTGGCAGTCGGTAGAAAAAGGGAACGGTAAATTAGATATACTCACTACTCATTGTCAGGAGTTAGGAATTACTGTACTAGAAGTTGCCTACATGGGTGATGATATTAATGATTTAGCAATCTTACATGCGGTGGGACTTGCAGTCACCGTACCTGATGGACATCCTCTTGTTATACAAGCTGCCCACCATGTTACCACGAAGCATGGAGGAAGGGGTGCCATACGAGAGATTATTGAAGCTTTGTTGATTGCTCAAGGATTTGATCTGACAAAACTGGTCCTATAATCTAAAAAAACAAAACCCTTATTCCAAAATACTGAGGAATAAGGGCGTACACTAGAATGGGCGAAGGGTGCGTGGATCAATACCACGAGACTCAAGAATGAGATTAGCAAAATCACGCACAGCACCATACCCAGCAGGACGCTCGCTCAGATAGTGCACCATATCTCGCACAACTTTTTCGGCCGTACAGGGAGCAGCTCGAAGGCTAACAAACTGCAAGAGGGGTACATCAACAATATCATCCCCCATCGCAGCGCAGTCCCCTGGACACAAGTGAAGTTCCTCCAACCATGCACCCACAGCTTCTGCCTTCTTAACATGACCTACCCCGGTAAACAAAGTAACGGGATGCCAAGGATTTATTACGAAGGGCTGGGCCGAGGGCAACGCATTCCATTTCTTCACAAGAAAGTGAGCAGGTTCAGCGCTCTTTTCTTTTTGATTAGTGACCAGAGCAATATAGATGCCAATGTCTCGGAGTAAAGAAACTCCTTGGCCATCATAATGGCTCCTCTCTTTAACAACCACCCCCTCAGGGAATCCGAGCAGTTCCCTGTTGTCTGTGAACACACCATCAAAGTCAAACGCAATAGCCTTAACATCTTTAGCAAGATCAACGAGTAATCGGTCCACTTTTCTTTTCCTCCTTTAGAGTCTTGTTTTTCAAACAGCAACCGTTAATCTACCATACGGTTTTTCCGCCGTCAACCGTACGTAATGTCTCATGGGCTTCACAACACTTGAGGGGTTAAGATCAGGGATATGTCATACCTAATAAACCCCCACAGTACGACAAAGTTAAATGCCTCTTGGGGTATTAGAAAACCCCCTCATCGCTATGGCGAGGAGGGGGTGGGTACTGCTTAGTTTGGGGGCAATGTTGTTGGGTCTATACCCCGTGCATCAAGAATAAAGTTAGCTAGGTCACGAATTGCTCCCTTACCACCATCTCGCTTAGCAACAAAATGGCACAAGTTTTTTACCACGTCTTCTGCCTGAGCTGGTGCTGCACGAAGGGAGACGAGACGTAGTAGAGGTACATCAACGAGATCATCTCCCATCATTGCACAATCTTGGAGCGATCTAAGACCAACCTTTTGCAGAAATTGTTTGGCGGCGACCACCTTTTTCTCCCCACCCATACCAGTGTAAAGGTGGACAGACGGCCACCCTCCATCCCCAGGAGCTTTTGTAGAGGAGGGGAGGGTGTTCCACTTCTCAACGACTCCAGAGATTGCACGCGCATGGTCACCATGCTCGTTTGTAATGAAGGCAACGGGCAAATGGATTGCACGGAGCAAGGAGACGCCTTGACCATCCGTGTAACTCCGCGTTTTTACGCGAATAGGTTTACCCTCCGCGTCGTACCACCCTTCGGTTACCTCCGCGGGGAATACGACTCCATCAACATCAAAGATGACTGCCTTGATTTTTTGAGCTAGCAACTGCACCTCTTCATGAACATCGGTCATTACTCTTTACTCCTTTCTACTTCAAGGTTCTTTTTTACGAGGCACTACCTCGGGTTTCTATCTGTGTTCTATTGTAGCATACCCCAAATCTTCTGTCAATGTCTCGTAATGGTTCAATAGCTTGGAACCACTCTGAGGGCTAAACTAAGCCATATATGGCATACACACAAAATCCCAATCTTCCTAAGGTACGGGGACAGGCGGTGGAGCTCGTGAGGAAGGGTTGGAGCACAAGGAAGGTGGCTCGTCACTGTGGATTTAGTCACTCTGCAGTGGTGAAGTGGAAGAAAAAGGCAGAAGTCTGGGGGTATGGATCGATACCCACACAGAGCTCAAAGCCAAAACACCATCCACTCTCTCTGTCGCGTGAGCTCGTGGAAGCAATTATTAGTGAAAGGATGGGAAGGAGTCGTTGTGCTGAACATGTGCACCATACGCTCAAGAACAAGGGTGTGTTAGTCTCGCTCTCCTCAGTGAAGCGGGTGTTGAATCGCTGTCACCTCATTAAGAAACGATCTCCTTGGAAGCGACCCCATGACTATACCGAGAGACCAGTGGTAACAGCGTGCGGGGCTCTGTTGCAAGCTGATACAGTGCACTTCGTGTTGCCTGATGGTTCACGGTTGTATGTGTACACTCTCATTGACCTCTTTAGTAGGTGGGCATACGCAGAGGTGGTGGAACGAATTAGTGCACAAAGGAGTGCGCGCTTCATTGAGCAAGCACAGAAGTCTGCATCCTTCCTTTTTGTGATGGTGCAGACAGACCACGGCAGTGAGTTCTCCACGTGGTTCACGCATGCACTTGTGACACAGGGTATTGCACTCCGACACTCACGGGTACGACAATCAAACGACAATGCGCACATTGAACGGTTTAATCGGACACTGCAAGAGGAGTGTGTGGATCAGACTGTGCACACGGTTGTTGGGTTTAAACATGCACTGCGTGAGTATTTGTTTTGGTACAATACAGAGCGTTCCCACATGGGAATCAATTATCAGACACCTCTCTCACTGGTTCCAAGGTATTGAACTTAATACGTCTATTATGTACATCTATTACCACGCAGTCTTACCCCCATCTATAACTAAGTTATGCCCTGTCATAAACGCTGAAGCATCACTGCAAAGGAAAATTATAGCGCCAGTATATTCCCCCGGTCTGGCCATTCGTCCAAACATTATTGAATGAGCATAGCGTTTGATAAAATCTTTCGGAGTCTTATCTGTCTGCATTCCAACGGGTGAGAAGGCGTTGATCCGAACATTATATTGACCGAGGCGCACAGCCCACTGCCGCGTTAAACCAAGCACGCCTGATTTAGTTGTTGTATATCCAACAGATTTATACTTTTTATTCTTGGGATCATCGTAAAATCGATAATCATGGGCTGTAACAGAAAGTTCTGAAGCTATGTTTACAATTGAACCAGACTTCTGCTTCATCATGATTGGCGCAACCGCCTTGGTGCAGATCATCATACCAGTAAGATTCACCATGAGCTCTTGCTTCCAGAGGTCTATCGGATATTTTTCATACGGGACAAACTGCGTTTGTGATTCAGGGCTACCAACAGCGGGATTCATTGCGGCATTGTTAACCAGTGCATCTATACGTCCATACTTTTTGATAATTTTCTTTACCGCCGCCTGAACGGTAGGCTCATCAGTAATATCTACCAGTTCTACTCCGGGAGCTTTTTTCATATCCCAAAGCATTACTTTTGCTCCAGCTCCTGTGAGCGCGCGCGCATACTGCGTCCCTAAAAATCCTGCACCACCGGTAATGATGATGACCTTACCTTTGAGAGAAAAAAGTTTGAGTGGGTTATGAGGCATAGTGTTAAGTAAGTTTTGTTTTTACAAAAGCGAGCTGATCTTTTGCATCTTGTAAATAGTCTTCCCCGCGCCACGCTTGGAGCGTGTAGGGACCAGTAAAATGAATCTCTTTAAGCGCGCGGAAACACTCATCAAAAGCAACGTCCCCTGTACCGAGAAGGAGCGATTGGGTGCTCCCCACCTTGCGATCTTTAAGGTGCACAGAGAAGATTTTTTCATTGAGGGTACGGATTTCATTTGGACAATCAAAACCAAAGGTAGTCGTATTACCCGTATCGTAGCACACACCAATAGCGGGACTATTAAATGAATCAATGAAGGAAGCGAGCTCTTCTGCTGGTAACTCCGTTTCAAGAGCAATACGAGCGCCAAGTGAGTGTGCAAGCTCGGTGATCTGACGGAGTGTCTCATGAGCCTCTCGTTTTTGCTCCTCTGTTTTTGGCGCACACTCCTCTACGAGGGGAATCGTGATAATTTTACTTTCTAGCCGTGGAATGAGCGCAGGTAAGAGTGTGAGGAAGTCAGCGAGAGAAGTTTTACCAGCTTCTCCAAACAAAGAATACGGTCCGCAATCAATTGAGCTGATAGGGAGGATAGTTCGTGCCTGATCAATATCTTTGAGCACCTCTTGCTTAGCCCATACATCATGTATGGGATCAAATTTTGCAATACCACGATCTAAAAACCAATCAATGGCATTAAAGCCCATTTCTTTAGCGAGAGGAAATTCATCCATCCAAGTGGAGGGGAAGAATTGGAAACGGCCCTCTAAGGATGGGGAGAGTCGCCCCTGAATAATACTGATAGTATTCACAAAAGAACAATAGCACTCTTCATCTTTCTGGTCAATAAGTTCAGAGAGTGCCTCTTGCTAAAATTAAAAGATAATGCATACTACCTCAAGAGTGGTTCTTTGAGAATCCATACTAAATCTGATACAGAAAAGAAAAGGAGGAGCTCTTATGACAGAGGCCCCTGTACAAATCCCCACACGAACAAGGGTTCTCCATCCGGCAGAACTCGTCCAAGAAATGACATATCGCGATTTGGAGGGATTGACGGTTGTCTTTATCAATATGCCACTACGCGAATCGGCGACCCCTAACACACCACCGCAAGGGCCAGGGCTGTTGGCCGCTCGTCTGCGCCAATTTGGCGCCGAAGTGAGCATTGTTGACCTGAACGCTTACCGAATCAAAGACGAGACCGCCCACTTAGCTGGCAAAGCACACGGCCGTCACCTTACACCCAAAGAAGCCGAGGGTCTCTTGACTCGTCACTTCCACCGGCATGGCGAGCCAGACATCATCGCCCTGTCGGGAATGATTACCACACTCCGTTGGCAAGAATGGGCGACTGCCATTTGTCGCCAATTGGTGCCGGACGCTTTTATCATCTCTGGTGGGGGCCTTGCCACCGAGATCAAGGGCGGACTGTTCGAGTGGTTGCCCGAGCTTGATTGCGTTGCCCACTCTGAAGGCGATGATATCTTACCGATCTTAGCCAAAGACGTCCTCGAGGCGAAGCGACACCAACGGCGAGGTATGTCTCATCTCCATGAGTGTTTGGGCAAGATTGGTGGTCGGACCCGTTTCCTTTATGCCGGTGACCGACCAAGAGGTCTTGATAGATTGCCTTTTGCCGCATGGGATCTACTCCACCAAGATGTTGATGGCAACCCGATCATGGAATGGTATATTAAAGTGCCGGTCTGGGGCCTGGAGGCTAACAACAGTTCGGCCACCTCCTTCCAGATGAACCGAAGTCTGACCAGAGTCTCTAGTCGTGGTTGCCCTTATGCTTGTGCTTTTTGTTATCGCGGTGCCCAAGGCGAGCGGTTATATGGTATGCACTCGCCGGGCAACATTGTCCAAGAAGCACTGTGGTTGATGGAGACCTACCGGATTGACTTCCTGGGCTTCAATGACGACAACTTCGCCGTTGACCCCCGTCGTATCAAGGCCTTACCTGATGCTTTTGAGCCTTTGGGTGGTTTGCGCTGGGGCACGCACACTCGTCTGGATGAGGCAGCTGATGAACGAGCCGACTGGATGGCCGAAGCTGGCTGTATCTACATCGGTTTCGGTGCCGAAAGTGCTAGTCCCAATGTCCTTGAACGAATGAATAAGGGTGGCTTCATTCTTCGACCGCGAGGCGCCCAGAAGAATGACTTGACTCGACTCAATGGTTTTGATTTTCCCACCACCATGGTACAGGGCATTCAGAACTGCCAGAGAGTTGGTATCCACGCCAACTGTACCTGGATTATGGGTTATCCAGGCGAGACGCTTCGTGACCTTCAGACCAGCGTGGCCTTCATCCTCTGGCAAGAAGAACTAGTAGCCAAAGAGGCGGTCAATCGGAAGATGTTTGTCGCCACTGCTTATCCGGGTACAGCAATGTTCAAGGATGTAGCCTGCAAACAACTGCTTAGTTACAACTTCGGTATCAGTTTCCATGTGGATGGTGAGCCAGTTGCTAACGAAGCGCTCCGCGCTTACATTTTAGAGCTCGATGATGCAACCAAGGTAATGCATGGTAGCGACGGCGCACCGCTTAACTTTGGTGAGATGCCTGATGATGTCTTCTTGCAAGCGCGAGAACACGTCGACACAGGTCAGATTGAACGGATTCTCGATATGTAGACCTCTAGACCTCTAGTCCTCAATTTGTTGCAGCACATTGAGGACTTTTTTATTTCTATTGATCTAGAGGCAAAAAAATTGTATGATGTTTACATGGTTCAGTGGCGATCTGCGACATACACACTACTCCGCTCCAGCGAAAAATACTTCAAAACCGATATGGTGTATCTGGCCAAAGGAGGATTTTGGCTTGTTGTAGGACAGCTCATTGTGTCTGGTGTTTCTTTTGGTCTCTCGGTTGCTTTTGCCAACTTACTCGAGCCTGATGTGTATGGCACCTATCGCTATATCCTGACTATCTTTAATTTTCTCGCCATTCCCACACTCACCGGCATCAATGTTGCCCTCATGAGAGCAGCTGCTCAAGGGATGGAGAATTCTCTCCTGCTCTCATTCAAAACCCGATTACTCTGGGGATTCCTCGGCACACTCGCTGGTCTCGCGGTTGCGCTCTATTACCTTGCCCAAGGAGCAGTCTCTCTTGCTCTCAATCTTTTCATAATTTCACTCTTTGTACCGCTCTTTTACTCTTTTGAAGTATACTCGTACTTTCTCCGCGGAAAGAAGCTTTTCAAACAGTACGCGCTCTACCACGCGCTCTCACTCGCCATCCCCGCGCTCATTTTGATAGGAATGCTGTTTTTTGGAGGGAACCTCACTGTACTTCTAGTGAGTTACTTCTTACCGTATACAATCCTGAAGGGATTGTTCCTCTACCTCACCGTACAAAAACATATGCGGGACAGTGTCTACGATCCAGAAGTTATTTCCTACGGCAAGCACTTAAGCGCAATGGGGATTTTTAGCATCGTTGCACAAAATATAGATAAATTCCTCCTTTGGCATTTTTTAGGGGGAGCTCAGTTGGCCGTATACACCATTGCACTGGCGCCTATTAGCAACATAGAGGCAATCATTGGAAAATTAGACACCCTTATCTTCCCAAAGATTGCAGAGAGAGGCATAGGGGAGCTCCGTAAAAACGTGTACCGTAAAGGTGCTCGTCTCTTTTTTTATATTGCCGTTATTGTTGGAGTATACATACTTCTCGCGCCATTTTTATACTCGCTCCTCTTCCCCCAATATCTTGAATCAATTAGGTACTCCCAAGCGCTGTCATTCACGTTACTTCTCTCACTTCCTATCATGTTTGTGAGTACTATCTTCACTGCGCATGCAAAAATACGAGAGAAGTACTACTTGAGTTTTATCGGACCATCGGTAAAAATTGCCCTCTTTGCTATTCTGATTCCCCTCTATGGTATTTGGGGAATAGTCTTAAGTTTAATCGCTTTCCATCTCGTCACCTGTGGTGCCAATATTTTTTTCTTTAAGAGGATAGAGCCGAGTCAACCATTGTCTTAATGAGTGAGGTAAAACTTGTTTTGGGGCTCCAGCCAGTGAGCTCTTGTATTTTGTGTGTATCTCCTACCTTAGGATACTGCTCTGCTGGTTTATAGAAATTTGGATCAACAGCAACCACTTTTTTCCCCGCGCTGTCGTACGCACAGGTATTTACTCCCCCCCCTTGCCATGAAAGACTCATACCCAGAAGTTCTGCTGCAATAGTAATTGCGTCCTGGACCGAATGTGTTTCCCCCGTAGCCACAACCAGATCAGTGGGAGCATCCATTTGTAGCATAGACCACATCGCCCGCACATAGTCAGGAGCAAATCCCCAATCGCGCTTCATCGTTACATTGCCGATACGGAGGCGCTCTTCTTTGCCGCGGGCGATAGCGGCAAGCGTACTGGTAATTTTCCGCAAAACACTCGCCTCGGGACGCCGCGGAGATTCGTGGTTAAAGAGTATCGCGGAGCAGGCAAAACGTCCGCCACGCTCCCGCGCGAGAGCGACAAAGTCGCGGTCAGCCATCATTTTTGCTCTGGCATAGGGGTTAGTGGTATCCCAATCACGTGGCGAATCCTCATTGAGCGGAGTTTCGGAAGGAATAAATATTTCGCTTGATGATGCCTGAAGAAAATGCACGTGTGGATTTACTCGTATACTTTCATTAAGAAGTACGCCAACGCTCTCATAATTTATCTTCATGGCTAACTCGGGTTGCTCATACGCAGTCTTAAGATCAGTGATGCCAGCTAAATTGTATACCTCATCGGGTTGTGACTCCGCAACAAGAGCTGTAAGAGACTGCGGATCTCGTAGGTCCCCGTAGGTCACTTTTGCCCCCTGCGGAACGTAACGTGTATTCCCCCCCTCTTGTACCAATCCAAAAACGTGGTAGCCCTTAGAGAGGAGCAGTTCCGCCATATACGATCCATCCTGCCCCGCAATACCGGTAATCAGAGCTCTTTTCATATCCTGATTGTAGCCTGCCTTATGCGTCCCTGTCGCTATTGACAAAATCTGTAGTTCGTGTATACTGAACACAGATAGAAACTTGAGGAAAGGGAGGATTAGACAATGCCGAGTTCATCACTTTCGCCTGAAGAACAGGCGGAATTGGGACATCTGCTAGCAGTCGTGGTTGAGCAGGATAAGGGGTTTATCCCGGATTCTGCGTACCGGTTCATACACAAGCTTGTGCCGTGGCCTGCGGTTGAGGTCCTCATCTATGATGATGGAGGAAGATTTCTCCTGAGCCATCGGGATGATGACTTCAAGGGGTGGCATATCCCGGGCGGATACATGAAGCCAGGCCAGAGTTACCAAGATGCCTGTGACTACCATGTTCGCAAGGAAGGGATCGCCGATGGAGTTTCTAGTCTTGAACTCATTGGCACTCACACATGGCTCCACAGGGAACATCCCTTTGGATATCCCATCTCACTAATCATCGCCTGCAGAGCGACTAGCGAGGTGACAGAGCGGGACGACCTCAAGTGGTTTACGGAAAATCCCCCGGACGTCATCCCGCAGAATGTTCCTCGGTACCTTGCCTATTTCCAAAAGTGGTTTAAGGGAGATCGGGAATCAGCGGCAATTCTCTAACGGCACTCGCGTACAAGCAAATGAAGCGGCAAAATTCACATCTCGCCGCTTTTTTCTTTACAGAGGATAATCCTCTATATCAGACAATTTTAACCTCCGGTAGGGGGACGATGAATTTTGTGCCGTGGGCGATGAGCTCGGCTTCGCGCTTCATAAAGCCGTCAACAAAGCTGTACGGGAGCGCGAGGAGGTAGTTCGGCTTCGCCGCGCGCATCGCCGCTTCATCCTTGATAGGGATGTCAGAGCCAATAATGTACTTACCAATCTTGAATGCATTGGAGTCCGCGGCGGCGTCAATTTCCTTATTCCCCAAACCGCAGTACTGCAGGATGGTATTGCCTTTGGTGGAAGCGCCATAAATCCAGATAGACTTCCCTTCTGCTTTGATTCGCGTGATGAGCGCGAGCAGATCTTCTCGCGTCTTTTCAATGCGCTGCATGAAAGCGCGATAGGTGGCTTCTTCAAAAATCCCTTCAGACAGTTCCCGTTCAAGCGTCGTGCGGAGGCGCTCGGTGGGAACACAGCGCGGAGAGCCCTTCTTTTTTACAAAGATGCGGAAGCTCCCCCCATAGACATCGTTTTCCAGCACGTCAAAGACTTCAAGCCCCACTTTCTCCATAATCCACTTTACCTGCTGGGTCGCGTAGTAGCCGGCATGCTCATGGACAATATTGTCGTACATATTCGTCCGGATCATTGCGGGAAGGTAAGCCATTTGGATGATCCACACGCCGTCGTCATCAAGAACCGCGGCGACTTCGCGCGAGAACTGCATGGGATTATCAAGATGGTAGAACATAGCAATGCTGAAGATGAGTTTGGCTTTTTTTTGCGAGACGGAGCGGAATGAGGCTTCGGAGAAAAAAGCGTTGACCGCGCGGTAGCGGGGGGAGTCTACAAGCGCGACCACGTTTTTTGCCGGGTCAATATTAAGCAGTTGGTACGGCTCGTCTTTGAAAAATGAAAGGAGCGTCCCATCATTGCCGCCGATATCAAGGATGATGTCATCGGGCTTGAGATCCGCCACAGCGCGTCCGCTCTCCGCAACATCGCGGAGTATCTGGGTCATGGAGGAGTTGGTTGCGCTCGTGTAGGGGTAAGCGTCATACATGGGCGTGAGGTCCAAGTGGTGCCTCAGCTGGAGCAGACCGCACGAGGCGCCGTCATTCTTTTTGCGACAAAGCGCAAGCTTAAGCGGGTAGCGCGATGCGGTCGCGCGATACCCAAGGTCTTCGGGGAAGACTGACGAGAGGTACTGTTCGCCGATGTCTACGACGGAAATGAGCTCCGTGTTCCCGCACACGCGGCACTGGCGCACCTCGCGAGCAGAGAGTGATGGAGTTTTGTGTTCCATAGAGAAAAAAATATGGTAATTATGTATTTTGTGTATTGTACGGTTCCTCACCCCACTTGTCCATAAATACAATAACATCCAGAGCATCAGGGAAGTCTGGTTCCGGATTTTCAATTTCCTGATGGTCAAGCGCGCCTTCAAACGCGGCAGGGACGCCGAGCGTTGACGCAAGCTCTTCAAGCGCAAGGGCATTTCTGGCCCCGACCTCAACAACGCCACGGCGCTCAAGATGTGAAGCAATCCACTCCGCATTAAAGGAGAGAGGGGCAAAAGAGTAACGGCTCTTGCCGTCCACAAACACCTTTTTTCCTTCCCGAATGTCCACAAGCACGCCCTTGGTGAGCTCCGGGCTATACATGGGGCCCAGACGAACAATCAGGTGCTTCTCCTGGTCAACGAGCTTCTCCGCCGCCGCCTTGTGGCGGCCATATACGGTATCCAGCTGGCAACGCGCAGAGACAGAGCTCACCTGCACAAATTTTTTGAAATTCCAGGCATAGAGGAGCTGTGCCGTCTTTTCCACGGTTTCAATAAAATCTTTCTCGGGATTGCTCTTTGCCCAAAAACGGGCAGAGGGCATTGCGCAGTTAATGAGCACATCATAGGACTCCTTCTGTGCGAGCATGTAGTTCTCACGCGTCACTTCCGTTACCGAGTACTGTCCTCCGCTCATGAGCGCGCGGGCGAGCGCACTTCCCACATACCCTCGCGCTCCCACTACGGCAATCCGCTGCATGCCTTACTGCGCCGACTGCGTGCCCTTGCCCTGCAGGAAGTCAACCCGGATAATGGGCTTTTCGCAGTCATCCCAGCGCTTTGAGAGCATTGCCACAGCCGTAACGGCAGTGATTGCGTAGAAGGTATGCGAGACTCCCATCGGCGTTCGCGCACAAGTCCCTCGGCTCATGTGAACGAGCTCTTCGGGAGCATCTTCGGAGTCTCTGGTAACCATAACCCCGGACCCTTCTACCACCAAAAAATACTCGTTGAACTCTGGATGGTAGTGATGCCCGCGGGTTTTGCCGGGCTGGAAGTAAAGAACATTAAATTCTACGATGTTATCTTCGGGGAGCCAGGTAAAGATTCCTCCCCGTCCGTCACGGACGGTGTCAAGGTTGCAGGATGGATGCAGGACTTTTATCTTCATGGACTTCAGTATAGAGAGGCGCCTCGGGATGTCAAGATGAGGAAGAGCGCAAACGGACAAGTTTGAGAAGATAACGTGGCGCTTGCTTGAAAAAACTGACTTTTGACTCGCCGAATTTGCGCGGGCAAAAGACTACCGGGATCTCGGTAATGCGTCCACCTGCCTCAACGGTACGGTAAATCGTCTCAAAGAGAAAGAATTGCCGGTCTTCAACGGTGCGGATGCGCTTCCAGATAGATGCGCGGATGATTCTGAAGTCAGTGTTGTAGTTCTTGAGTCTAACACCGCTCACAAGACGGATAATCCAATTGGAAAATGGGCTCGTGAGGTACTCCTCTGCCCACCCATGAAGTGTTCGACGTGCAACGTCTGTACTTCCTTTTCTTTTTCCGGAGATTTTGTATCCGAGCACCATGTCGTAATCAGTGCAAATCTTTTCATACAGTGCACGCATATCGTCCGCCGCAAAGGAGAGGTCCGCGTCAGATGAGAGGATGTACTCCCCGTTTGCCGTGTTATAGCCATCGCGAAGAGCAGAGCCAACACCCAAGAGCCCCTGCCGCTCAAGGAGCCGCACGTTGTGGTACTGCTCATGTAACTTGTCCACTAGTTCTCGCGTGCCGTCACAAGAGTGATCATCTACGACGATGATCTCAAAGGAATCCCCTTGAAACTCTGCCTCAATCTGAGGTACCAAAACAGCAAGATTTTCCTTCTCCTTATACGCGGGGAGTACGATTGAGAGACTAACAGTCATAGATAGTTCCAGTTATTTCGCGCGAGCGCGTCTCAAACACCTTAGCACATTTGTTGAAAAATTCTTCGTAGTAGCCCCCTGTGTAGATACGGGGGATATCAACAATAAGGAAGTGCCCCGTAAAATCTGAGAAGCGTGCTCTATGCACAGATTCATATTCTGGTACCGCGTAAAAGCGGTTTGCATATTTCCCCATGCGCGAGAGCTCATAGGCGCCAATGTCGTTATAGGTAATTACCGTTTTGATTGCGGTGTCGCGCTCAATGCGCGCAAGCGACTTGTAGAGAACCTGTGGAGCGCTCCCATTGATCATCCCCCACTGGTACTCCTCTATAAAGACCGCGTTATAGGTGATCCCACTCACAATGAGGATGAGCGCGACCGCAGGCAGGGGGAGCACCCGTGCCCGAGCAAGCGTCACGAGTACAAACGCAAAAAGAAAGGAGGCCCCAATGAAGAGGAAGGAGACATAAAAACCAAGTGGACCAGATCCCCCAGTGAATGGAGTAAGGAACGCCCACTTCCCCTCAAGCGCTCGCATGAACCATTCTTGTTTAGGGTAGAGTGGCGGCACCGTATGATAAAAAAAGTTAAGTGCAAAAAGTGCGAATGAAAAAAGTATACCAATAATGAGTGGGTCTTTGAAATTTTTTTTCGCTCTCTCTATGTACGGCGCTAAAATTATACCAACGATCGCCGAGAGAGGAACGATTGTATACATCAAGTATTTATCAAGTGCGCCGCGGGAAAAATCAAAGAGAATAAAGTAAAAGATCGCCCCAAGCGCAAGGTATATAAGGAAAATGCGAGACGCGCGAGCATGGTCTCGTGTCATAAGCAGAAGGGGTGCGAGGAGAAATGGAGAGAGGTACTCCACAGCTTTAATAGTCTGAACAATAATTTGAGTATAGTTCCTCCCCGAGAGATGCACATACAGGAGTGCATGATCTACCATTGCACCTAATTGAAACGCTGGGTAAATAAATTTTGTTGCAACAAGAGCAAGGACTGATACTCCAATAAAGGTTCCTGCACCATACAAGAGAATAAGAATCTCTTTCCTACCAAATCGTGTGTAGTGGATGAAGATATAGTCAATAATAAAAACTCCCAGGATAATAATGAAACTCAGCTTCACCATAAAACCAGCAAACAGGGCAGCAATAAACCCGAGGAACCAGTATCGAGGGTGAGGTTCTCCCCTCTCGTTCCACCGATCATAACAAACGAGAGAGAGGAGGAAGAAAAAAGGCAGAAGAGCCCCATCGGTATCAATCATGTGTGACGCAAGAATGCTATAGAAAGAAATGGAATATAAAAAGACAGAGAGGAGGGCTGCTCGTTCGTCCATCCGCCGCCGTACTACTGCATAGAGGAGAAAAAGGGAGAGGAAAGAAAAGAAAAAAGGGAGCAGCCGCAGGTGGGCACCGCCAAAGAGCGCTTCTGCTACCCGATACGAGAGCTGGGTAAGCGGTGGGTGGTAGAGACTGCTCGCGGCCTCCGCACCAATCTCTACCGCGCGAGCGGTCTTCCACTCGTCCTGGTGGTAGGGAAGCGAGAGGCCAGGGATACGTAGAAGGAGAAAGAGTGCGAGGAGAACAAAAAGGAACAGCGCGTTATTTTTTTTCATAGAGTGTGTATTTATCAAAGCGTGATTTTTCTTTGTAATGATTCAAGGGAAAAGTACTCGTAGAAAAGCGACCGTCAACAAGAACAAGATCAACCCGCCCGCGCTCAAGGAGTGGGAGTGTGTCACTACCCCGTTCTACAGTGTCTGCAAATCGAAGGTACTGGTAATAATTTTTATGAGGTAAAAAAAGTACTGCTTCAGGAACATTGTAAAAGAAGACGGATCGTTTTGGCTCTAACACTCCTAGCTCGCGAGAGAGGATGGTGGCTCTCGCGCTGTGCTGTGAATCTGACACCCAAGAATGAAAGAATAGTTGGTAGCTCTGTATACCGATAAGTACGGCAGTGACAAAAACAACACCCAACAATGATCGCGTGGGATTCAACCGGAATTGCATAATGCTATAGAGAGCATAAGGTAAAAATAGAAGGGCAAGCACTTCAGAGGGAAAGAAATATCTATAAAAACCGCGAGTAGTCAGGAAACTGATGAGATTAAGGAACGAAAAAATAAAAGCAAACCACTCTGTAGTTAAAATTTTGGAATCTTTTCTCCCCTTCAAAAGCATTCCTAACCACCAACACAACAAAAGTGCAAGGAAATATATTGGCGAAATTTCAGTAAAAAAACGAGCGCTATTCCTTGTTATCAAAGAGATGAATGATGTCTGATCAGGATTTCCATAAAAAAAAGTATTCAATACAGAATGATCACCTGATTGAGCGAATATCCACCATAAGAGGGGGATGCACATACCCAACATAAAGAGACCTTTCTCTTTTAGAGAGAACGACTTGCGTCTAAATAAAAAGAATACGCAGAGAGATGATGGGAGAATGAGGATAAGATAGAGAGGTTTTGTCGCCATAGAAAGACCGCTCAATATTCCCGACAAAAATATGAGCCACTCTACACGATGTTTTTGTTCAAAAATATACAGAGAAACCAATGAGAATACAAAAAACGTAAGCCCGGGCACTTCACCGAGTACATTTTTTCCATGCCCGTACAATGGCGCAAAACTTATTAATAAAAAGAGTGTGATGATAGGAAACAAACGAAGAGAAGATCGATTAGGCGCGAGCAATGTGCTATACCAGTATACGGATATACTTAAGAGAAACATGAACACTACCATGATAAATCGCGCGGCAAAAAGACTCTTCCCAAATAATAAAAACGAGAGCGTGATGGGATACACTACCGGATACCCAGTGGTCAAAAATTCTGCAGAGATAAAATCTCCTGGCGCGATTTGATATCCATAGATTCCTTTTTGGGCAAGGTTCATAGCGACTTGATCAATTGCTCCCTCGTCCATCCACGTTGCGGGAATCTCCGTAAGACGCCAGAACGAGAGCGCCCCAAGAACACAGAACGCCAGAACGATAAGGAGGACAGAAAGTCGTGAGAAGGCGCTGTTCATAGTGTAGATACTACCCGTTCAGCAAATGTTGTAATGCTATGCTCCGCGACAGCTCGTTCCCGAAGTGTCCTACGGATATGTTCACGCTCTTCAGACGGAAGTGTTAAATATAAGAGAATAGCGCGGGAAACATCGCTACTCTCTTGAGAGGACATGAAGAGTATGTCAGCGACACCCATAAGGATTGAACGAAATGCGGGATTAGCGGTAATAACAGGCACCCCTGCGGCAAGCGCCTCAAGCCCTGCCTTATCAAGACTCCCGTTAGTGCTCATATTGATGCACAAAGATGCATGCGGTAATTCACGAGCAAGTTCTATGCGCGTGAGCGGACCACACCAGCGCACGAATGATTCAACACCAAGCTCACGAGAGAGTTCTCGCACAGAAGATTCGTAGATACGATCAGCGTCGTACACAGGCGCTCCAATAATTTCGAGCGTTGCCTCTGGATATTCTTTATGAATAAGCGCGAGTGCGCGTACTGCAAGCGCTTGGCTCTTGATCTCAGCTATTCTTCCCACAACAAAAAGTTTTGGAATAAGGGGAACGTGAGATGCCGGACTAAAGAGTTCGGTATCAATGGCTTGTCCAATAACGCGAAGCTTCTTTGAACTGATGCGACATCCTTCTGGTGTTGAGGTCAGAATACGCGAACAGAAAGGCGTCGCGGCATGGAGCTTCCATGTAACAATGCCATGCGCGTACCAAAGCACTACTTTTTTTCCCATAAGTCGCCACAAAAATCCCGCGAGTACCACATACTCTGGATTCATGTGGACAAACACCGTGTCATAAGAATTACGAAGATCCAACAGTAACTGATAAAATCGGAAAATTTTCCGCGTATGTCCTCTCCCCTCCTCTTTCCCTAGAGAATGGACGGGGATACCATTGAGATGCTCGCTTGATGAGACGCGGAGAGCTATGACAGAAAGTGATGTAGAAACTGGACGAAATGCTTCTACCCATGAGGGGACAAACCCCAAGACGCTATCATTCTCATCCCATACCTGTGTAATAAAAAGAAGCTTCATGGATTTGCAAAGAGAATACGATAAAAGAAGAGCGACCACAGTGCAATGAGTAGACCAATGCCGATTTGCGCCACAAGATAATGCACACCCGTTGATTCAACAATGAGATAGATGAGCGATGTATTTAAGAACACGTTGAAGGTTCCCAACGTAACATAGAGTGCAAATTGAGACCGAACACGCGTCAATGTTCCATTATGGAAAGTCCAAAATTTCTGGAGAGTAAAGCTCACAATGAAGGCAGCCGCATACGCAAGTCCCGCAGAAAAAACATACCAGATAGAAAAAAATTCGGTAAGGATATAAAGAAAACTAAGATTTACCGCAGTTGCCATTCCACCCGACGCGACATACTTCACCAAAAACCAAAGCGGCGTACGCGCCCGAGGAGTAGTAGGGGGAGGTGGGAGCGTGCTCCAATTCTCTGCGATCTGACGAGCACTTTCCTCAACTGTACACACGAGAGAGTGTGGGACATGAGGGGACGAAAACGGAGCAGTGAGTGCTTGAGCAATTTTTTGCGCATCTCGAGGGACGAGAGCGCTCGGCCCCAATTCACGCGCAACACCAACATCAGTAGAAACGATAGGGAGCCCACAGAGCGCTGCTTCAACAAGAGAGAGGCCATAGCCCTCATACCGAGCGGTGCTCAAGTATACATTCGCATCGTGATAGTAAGGAGTAACATCCTTCTGTGCTCCTACAAATATGACGAAGGATGATATCCCACAGCGTTCCGCGTATGCCTCAAGAGAGTAGCGCAGAGGCCCGTCTCCCACAATAACAAAGGTTGATTCTGGCCTTTCTTTATGGAGAAGTGCGAAAGCATCGAGTGCGAGAAAGAGATCTTTTTCTGCGGTGAGACGTGACACGGTGAGGACGCGGAGGCGCTCGCCAACTCCGCGTCTGGACATAGTGGGGAGAGAAGTAAGCGTTACCGGGACAGGAACAACTGATATATGGATCCCCTCTGCAAATTTTTGTTCGCTCAAATTTTTTTTGATCCGATTAGACACAACACGCACCTGCCCTGCGCGAGCGATAATAAAGCGTGCGAGGAAAGAGCGAAAACGATTCCTTATGTTGAACCGAATAAATTCTGGGTCGTAAAGATCAGTATGAATCTGTATTTCAAGAGGTATCCGATGATGGCGAGCAATAAAAAGCCCTACAGTGCCGAGGAAAAAAGGGTCTTGTGCCGTGACGAGGTCAGGTTTTGGCATACCCTCTCCTACTATAATAGCACGGTAAAATCCAAGGATGCTCGTGCAGACAACGCCATGCATGTGGAGGTTCCCCAAAGACCGCTCCCCTACCGCTGTACGCGTGCACACAAGGACATCAAGGTGTTCACAAAACTTCCCATATACAGAGAGCCGCCCCGAGACAGCACTCCCCCCCTCCAGCACCATCGGATCACCAGAGATCATCAGGACACGGAGCTTTGTGTTCATAGTCCGAGGAGTACAGCGTGAGCGGCCTCTACTTCCGTCCACGTATAGTGCGGGATGGAAGCGATGACCTCTTGCACAACTTTCGCGTACACAACAGGATCAAGGAGAGCATTCCAACGTTCGTACAACTCATCTTCCTTACTAGGATCAAAGAGACACTCCTCCGGGAGCTGCACGGTAAGACCATTTCCTCGGCTAATGAGGATTGGCGTACCGGTGGCAAGCGCCTCTAGTGCAAAATTAGGACTAAATTCCGTCAGCGCGGGTGCAAGCGCCAATGACGCGCGCGCTTGGAATTCTCTTAACTGCTCATGAGGTACCGCGGGGAGAATCTGGAGCGCATCACCGAGCGCAAGCGTCGTGGCGTATTCCTTCACTGATGTAAATTCTGGGCCAGAACCAACGAGCATAAGACGACTGGCGGGATGTGCAGTATGGATACGCCTAAATACTCGGAGAACAAAGGGAAGATTCTTATATTTTACAAAACGTCCTGCATACAAAGTAAGCGGTGCGTCAGTAAGTGTTTTAGTTCCAGAAGGAACAGCGGGGAACGGGTTAGGAATAATATGAATGTGCTCAGGTGGCACGTTAAAATACTTTGTGTAGAGATCAGCAAGCATTTGTGCGTAGGTAATCACATAATCAGTGCGAGAGAGCACCCAGCGTATAAGACGAAAGAGAAAAGGTCTATCAGTGAGGTAGTAGCCGTGTGCGTAGTACTCGTCAAGAGAGAGGAAGCGCTTGCCATGTTCAACAACACGTTCCCAGAGGGGATCTCCACCGATGCGTATAAAAAACTTTTTGCCCGTAAGTGTGGCTGCGCACGCGGCAGGTACACCAGCCGCGCTCAAATCAAACGCGTAAATCACCTCCGCCCAAAGAGAATCCTTAAGCGCAGCGAGCGCATAGAGAGCCCATCTAAGCGGCGCCCATAGTGAGAGCGGGATACGCGTCACCGGATACGGGAGTAACACCGTACCAACAGGAAAAGCTCCTCCGTAGGTAATCACACGGACTCGTCCCCCATGCTTGACAATCTCGTCAGCAATATGTCGAGCATGTATTGCGGGCCCGCCAACATCAGGGTAGAATATACCCGTTGCTAAAAGTATCTTCTTCACAAATTCATTATGCACAGTAAGGACAAAATCGCAATCATCGGAGTTGGCCGTTGGGGGAAGAACCTCCTTAAAACATTCTCTGTCCGGGCGGAGATATCGCTTATTTGTCATACCGGAGACTCGGCGACGGACGAATGGCTTAAAAGCGAGTACCCGCACATTCCCGTGACTCACAACGTGGATGAAGTCATGGAGAATGTTGACATCTCTGCCGTGTGTATTGCAACGCCCATTCACACGCACTCATCTCTTGTTCGTGTAGCGCTGGAGCATGAGAAGGACGTTTTTGTAGAGAAACCACTCTGCCAAGATCCAGTCGAAGCGATGGCGCTCACAGAACTTGCGCAACAAAAAAATAAAATCCTGATGGTTGGCTACATATACCTTTATCACGAGCTATGGCAAAAATTAAAAACAGAAATTGCACAGGAACAGATACAGAACGTCCTTTTTACGTGGGAAAAATACGGATCCTTCCACGAGGACGGGATTTGGAATCTCGCCGTGCATGAGGTGTCTTTAGCAAACGATCTCCTCGGCACGCCCACGGTTGCACAGATACATCCCCTTATTTCAACTCTCGGCACTCATGATGCGTATACTTTTTCACTAGAATATCCAAGCGGCGCAAAAGCATTCGGGCTCGTCAATCGTCTTTCTTCTGTCACCAAACATACGATTACCATTACGACACAGACGCAGACCTACCTATGGGAAGGAAATCGTCTTTTGCGTGTGGAAAAAGAAAAAGAACCAACGATCATTGCTGAAAGCACGACAGTACCTCTAGATAGAGAGTGTGATGCTTTTATTGAGTCACTTCACTGTCGAAAAGCGCCAATCACAAACGGTGCACAAGCAACGCTCGTAACAAAAATTATTGCGGATGCTTTCCCTCAGACTTAGTAATGAGTCTTCGCACCTGCCATGCCGCAAGTACACAGTTACCAATCTTGCCAGAGAACACACGGATCACACGCTCACTTAAGGGCTCAACAATCGTCGGGCGAGCATCGGAGTGATCAAGATTGGGGAGCACCGTACGAATGGTATACATAGAACCCACATGACGTGCGGCGTACACGTGAGGAAAATACTGTGATGCTGATTTAATAAAGTGCCGAAAATTAGAGTGCGGCGGTTTGTTTACTAATCCCCTATTAATGAATTGGGCAAGGTGAGTGGGAATTTCTGGATACGCGCCTACAGAGGATCTGTGGATTGCGTGTACTACATTCCCCATCAGATGGTAGGGAGTGTCACAAAAGGGGTCAACACACATAAAAGGCCCGTCCATAATAACAACACTCTGATGCTGAAACTCCGTGGGAAGTTCCAACACGATCTTTTCACACAGTTCGTACTGATACTCTTGAATATGCTCGTCGTGTAATAACGTACGAAGCACCTGGTTGTTTGATGCATAAGTACATACCACTACTTTTGAAAACGGGCGAAGAAGTTCTTCCGTCGCTAGCGTATTGAAACGAAGAGCAACTCCTAAATGTTCTAAACGCTCTCGTAGATAGCAACGTGCCGCATCAATACGGACGAGTCCTTCACGTACCTTAACGCTCCAGAGTATCTCTTCCCGATTAACCACAGGGGAGTGTGCCTCCTCATACTCAAGACCAACCGCATCGCAAAAAGCACGAAAATCCTCAGGAGAAATCTTGCTTCCTTCACGCGCAATACAATAGTAATGATCGTTCTCAAACGAGACAAGTCCGGGAAATTCTTCTAAAAAGATTTGTTCTGCTTCAGCACACTCTCGCGCAGTTTCAGCACTTCGTGGATAATGGTACCCACGATGGAGACGGAATTGATTAATTCCTGATGCGGCCTGAAGTAAATCATCGTGTTTCTCAAACAGGGTGACCGGATACCCCGCTTCCGCGAGAACATAAGCGACGGTAGCTCCAAAGAATCCTCCTCCGATGATCGCAATATGTGGACGATTTTCTCCTGTCATATAGTTTTACAGGATAGCTCCCATCCGCACCATAACAGATTCCCATGTATAATCTTTCTCAATAAGTGCTCGTGCGGCAGCAGTAACGTGTGTCACATGCTCCTCGTGTGCAGGATTAATAATATAGCGCACGCAGGCGGCAATGGACTCGGGGTTCCTCACCTCGGCAAACCAGCCCGTTTCGCCATCACGGAGAAAATCAGGGATACCACCAACAGGTGTGGCAATCACGGGGAGACCCGCGGCAAACGCTTCCAAAAAAGAATTTCCTAAACCTTCAGAGAGTGAGGGGCGAACAAAAATATCCGCACGGGCGAGCGCTAAGGGAATTTCTTCAGGAGCAATAGCGCCAGCAAAATGAACACGGGAAGAAAGGTTGAGAGAGAGTGTGAGTACTTTCAAATTATTTCGTTCTACTCCGTCCCCTACGACCTCAAGTGTTACTGTCTCCGGCAAGTGCGCGAGCGCGCGGATAATGTCGTCTACTGCATTCTTCTTCACCAGCCGAGACGTGGTAATGAGTTCTATACTCTTGGAAGTCGGATTCGCCTGTGGCGAATCCGACTTCCAACTTCGAAATCTGAATTTCTCTATATCTACTCCATTAGGGATAACTGTGATTGGAGCCGTCGCGCCCATATCGCGCGCCCAGTCCGCAAGGTATTGCGAAATTGCCTGAATAGCGTCAGCGCGCTCAAAAATTTCTCTAAAGCGCTTGCCGAGGAAGCGCGCTCGGCGCGCAATGTGCTCATGCGTATCCCCTTCCTGCAAGGTGAGTATGAAGGACACACGCGGGTGCGCGCGTTTGTAGGCAAGCGCGGCGAGCGCGCCATAGCTTGCCATGATTGCCCATACGCAGTCTGGTTCGCTCCCTTTGAGCGCCCTCTCTCCCGCCCTCTTGCCGAATACTGCAAGGAGGAGCTTGTCAACGCGTGGGATGCCGATGCCAATGCGGATGACTTCGGCGCGGCCGATGCGCTCCCTTTGCGGCACTGTGCGCGAGAGCCGCGCCGTTACGATAAGCACCCGCACATTGTGCCAACGCTCGGTAATCTCTTTGAGCGCCAACTCCGCTCCGCCAATATAGGGCAGATAGGCAGTGGTATAAATTAGCGCCGTGCGGAACTCTCTCATACAGGCACTCTACCCGTTTCTTTTAGGTACCTCAAGCATATGCCGGAGCTCGTCTTCTGGAATTTCTTGGGAATCAGAAGTCGGACTTCCGCCGCCCTTGAAGTCCGACCTCTGGTCTGCTTGATCCTTGATACTTGGCACTTCTTCTTTCTTTTCTTTGGGGACTGACTTAATAACGTCTTGCAAAAAAGACTTGAGATCTTCTTTTGCCTGTGGCGTTGCTTTCACTGTCTCCTTGTTCTTCGCCGCAACGAGCGCTTCTAGGGAGAGCTCTCGCGTGCGGTCCTGCGCCGCCTCCTTAATGAGAGTCGCGCGCTTCTGGAACGGAAGTCGGACTTCCGCCGCCCCCGAAGTCCGACTTCCTGTATGATACTTTTTACTTGGCCCTTGTCCGCCGGCCGGCGGATTGACCCTTCCCGCTCTATCCGCCTTCTCTATTGAGGAGAGCGCCACCTTGTGCCACTCGGTAATCGCCTTCTCCACCTCCTCGCGCGGATGCGCGTACTGCGCGCGAGAGGAAGCGATGATTTGCTCTTTGAGTCCCGCGTGGAGCTCCTGCATGGCATTTTCTATCGGCGCAAGCGTGGTCGCAGAGAAGGACGGCGAGCCTACGCCATCTATCATAAGAGTGAGGTAAATCTGGGCAAAGCCGAGATTAACGAGATCCTCTTCAGTAAACTTAGGGCTGAAAATCTTTTCCAGCTTCTCGGCATCAAAGGGACCCACGCGGAAGGCGATGGTCGTGCCCACATTGCCAAAGACCGCGCTCTGCACCGTCTCGGGCATCTGGTCAATATATTGGTGCGCGATGGTGAGATTGAGCTTGTATTTGCGCGCCTCGGCAAGGATGTCGGCAAAAGAGTCGTTGACGAAGGACTGGAACTCGTCTACAAAGAGGTAGAAGGATGGAAGCGCTTGGAGTGTCGCCGTCGTAGCATTGGCGCGGCTCATGGCGGCGAGATAAATCTTGGTGATGAGCATGCCGCCGAGGAGAAAGGCGTTCTGCTCGCCCACGCGGCCCTTGGAGAGGTTCATGATGAGAATCTTCTTCCCGTCCATCACCTCGCGGATGTCAAAGCTGGACTTGGGCTGGCCAATAATATTTCTGATGAGGGGATTACTGGTGAACTGACCGATTTTGTTTTTAATCGCGTCGCCCGCTTCCTGCATGTAGCGCTCGTTATACTTAGCAAACTCATCTAGCCAAAAAGCCTTCACAGATGGGTCTGAAATATTATTGACTACCTGTGTGCGATAATTTTTGTCGCTCAACATGCGATTGACGCCGAGGAGGGTTGAGTCGGGGTATTCAAGGAGCGCGAGGAGAGTGTTGTTGAGGATGTACTCCATGCGCGCGCTCCATACGTCGGGCCAGATTTTTTTGAACGAGGACATCAGCCCGTTTGCCACAAGGTAGCGCTGGTCCTTGCCCACGTCCTCCATCACGTTGAAGGAGATGGGGTAGTCAAGGTCGTAGGGGGCAAAGTAAATCACATCCTTGGTGCGCTCCTCGGGGATGTAATCCAAGAGTTTTTCCGCAGTGCCGCCGTGAGGGTCTATGAAGCCGAGCCCCTCGCCGTTGGCCATATCTTGGATTGCCATGTTCTCCAGCAAGGTGCTCTTGCCCATGCCGGTCTTGCCGATGACGTAGACATGCCGCGCGCGGTCGCTGTTTTTAATGCCAAAACGCGTCTTAGCGCCGCGAAAGTCGGTCTCGGCAAGATATGCCATACCCTGTTTAAGGAGGTCGGCCATAGTTGGCGCGTATTATACCATAATTGCGGGCTATATTAAATCAAAAATGAAATATCAAAAATTAAAATGACGATGTAAAATGCAAACAAAAAGCCCCATCTCAACACATGCGTGTCGCGGACGGGGTCTAAAGATCTAGGTGTTCAGGGTTAAGGGCTGAAGCGTAAGGTACTAAGCTCTCATTGCCCACTTGCGAGAACGAGAGCCGGGCGGTGGCAGAACCAATCGCTGCCAAGCCAGAGGAAGTCCCAGTGCCACCAGCCGCCGTGCCAGTAGAGGTAACGGACAAACGGGGTGCCGTCCAGGCCGCAGTAGATGGTGCCCCAGAAGAAGATGCTCTGGTCTTTCCACTCCTCGGGGATGAGGTCTTGGTGGATAAGGAGGTAGTCTAGAACGTTTGCATTCAAGACAGGTTTGCCCTTGAGCTCTGTGCGGAGCTCGTTGCCCTTAATGTATATGTTCCCTTCTTGGTTGGGAGAGAGGTGGAGGGAGACTTTGTTGGAGTTCCACTCAAGCATTCCTCCCTCCTGGTGTTCCTCTACACTCCAGCCGTTGGGGGTGAAGGGGATGGTGTCGAGATTGATGAGGTGTTTAACCGCATGTTTAACCGCAGTGGAAACAATCTGGAACCTGTCTCTGATGAAATCAGCAAACTTTCTCCCGCGTTCTTCTGGCCGAAGTTGGATGAAAGATTGAACAAAGTCATCATCATCGGGGACTTCGATGTCGTCCCACGGCGTATCAATGAGAAACGACCCAACAAGAGCGCGGGTTTGACCATGACTGATGGTTTTCATCATCTGCTCCTTCTACTTGGTTTTTTACCCCTTCGCCGTCGCGAATTAGGGCCTTTTCAAGGTATCTTTTACCATTATAGCAAACCTGCAATACAAAGTCAAGCCACCTTTCGGCCGCAGCCGCGCTGCCAGAGGTTCTTTTGCCATGCGCCAAGTGTAGCGTGCACGCGCAAGTGATGGAAGTGAGACTCGCCGCGGCGAGTCTCACTTCCATCACTCCTCCAGCAAGGCGGCGCGGGTGTATTTGTTTGAGGGAGCCCAGAGCATCCATGAGTCAAGCCCTGCATCATAGGTAGCCTTGATCTGCGCGCGCACCATCTCCGCCGTGTAGTCGGCGCCGAGGTCAAAGTCCTGCAGCCATGGGCGAATTTTTTCCGGTGTCGTGCTCGCCGCAACGGATCGCGCGACGCCCGCATCCAGCACATACTTGGCAAGCTCGTAGGGCACGGTTGCCGGCTTCTTCCACCCATTAAAGCCGTCCGGGTAATGCGAGGGGTAGATCATCGGCGCCACATAGTCGAAATATTCCAAACCGTTTTCCAAAATTTGCCCGATGTTCATGTCAGAGGTCTCGGTGAGCACCATGCCAAAGAGGTCTCCCGAGACGGGCACGCCTAATTCCTCCTTGCGCTCCCCGATGTAGGCGTAGTAGCGCCGCACAGCTTCTGCCTTGCTCTCTTCGCTCGGGCGGTAGTAGGGATAGCTTGTGTCGGAGACTGCTCCATCGGAGGGGAAGCGGATGTAGTCCAAATTTATTTCGTCAAAGCCGCGCTTCACCGCTTCCTGCGCAACCAAAAAACTGTAATCCCAGACCTCGGGAGCGCTGGTATCCAGCCACGCGATCTTTTTATGATCCAGCCAGATGTTGCCTGTGGAAGCGCGCTTGACGGCAAGGTCGGGCCGCTTGCGCGCAAGGAAGTCGTCTTGGAAAACGGCAATACGCGCAATTATGTAAATATTTTTTTCGTGAAGCTCCGCAATGAGCGCGTCAATATCTTTGATGCGCGTGGGGTCGGCGGAGCCGTAGCGCGCAAGCGCGGGGTCGTTGACGGCAAAGGAGATGCGGCCGGTATAGTCCTTCACATCAATCATGATGGCATTGATCTCGGTCTCTTCGGCAAGTTTGATGAGCCCCTCGCGCACGGAGGGCGTGCCCGCCACCCAGCTGGACATGTAAATTGCCTTCACGGACTCCGGTGTTTCAATATGTTTTGGTTTGGGAGGTTCTGGTGGAGTGGGCGGGGTAGTACTGGCAATAGCAAATCCGTCATCAGTGGAATAGACTAGCGCAGACTGGGACCATGGCGCCACAAATAAGAGCGCAGCAAAAAACACGAGCCCTGCGAGAAAGAGTGCGTAACCGGTGATGGGATTAATGAGCCTCCTCTTCATGAGGCGTTTCTATCGGCGGCGTAATCTCGGGCACCGCCTCTCGGCGCGGGCGGGGTTTTTTAGGATGACGTACGGACGCAGGAGCTGTGTATGGCCAGAGGAGATTGATGGCAATCGCGAGTATTGCCAAGCCGGCAAGGACAAAGAAAAAGTCTTTAACACCGCGCGGGAATCCCAAATAGGGCATGATGAGCGTTACGAGCCCTGCCGCAAGGAGTATCCAGTTCTTCCATGATTTAGTCGGCATATATATGTAGTATACGGGAAAAACGCCTCTTGCTCTAGTAACCAATGAGTTGTATCTCATCGCCGCGGTTAATGTCAAATTTTTTATTTACCCCTCCTGAACCGGTTACGGTCCCGCCGGCGACGGTAAATTGGTCGTACGAAGTTTTGTAAAATTCGTCTTCCGCGGAGTTTTCACCTTGAATAACGTATTCAACACTGTAGGTGCCGCTCTCCGTGGCGCCGTTAAAGGTCCCGCTGTAGGTGCCCAGACTCCCCTCCTCTTCGGCAAGTAAAAGCGATGTTTGGGTCCCGCTGGGCGCAGTGATAGTGGCAATCACTTGCGCGTCTGCAATTGCCACAAAACCCGAGAGGGCAATAGTCTCCCCTACAGTAATGGAAACCTCTATGTTTGCACTGCTCCCGCCGACATTCTGCGTATCAGTCACAACAACCGGCGCATCGGGAATGTCAACCGTATAAGGCGCCGGGCTACTCCCGCTTGGATTCTCAACAGTTACACGATACTCGCCGGGAGTTGTTCCGCCTGGAGCAATAATGGTAATGCGATATGTGCCGTCTGGTTTGCGCTCTATGATGTAGCGCTCTCCCTCCTTGCTGTCGGCATTGCCGGTATTAGCGATCGCAGAGTAGGTCCCTCCCTTGGGGTCGGTAACCTTCACCACCACTCCGGCAGTCGGTGTATCAACGGTTACGCGCACCGAGGGCGCCGCGCCAACGGTAAATAAGACGCTCTCAATATCGCGAGGGTCAATGGTGCCGCTGACCGCTGTGCGCAGTGCGGCAGTATTTGTTGTTGTGCTCTGCTCTGTAAGAGGTGCAGGAACTGCTGACACCGGGGAGAGCGTGCGCACCGCAAAATAGCCCGCGACAAAGATGATCACAAAACTCACAGCGCCGATGGCGGGCATGAGCCCAAATCCTCGCTGATTCATAGGCATATTCTATCACAAAAAAAACCCCCGTCCTGACTATAGTGCCGGACAGGGCCGATGGTGCAGAGGGAGAAACGGACCATACTGCGCAGCTTTAACTGCTTCTAAGAGTGGTAGGATGCGGATCAGGTTTTGATGCTCCTTGCTTTAATTCATGCCACCACCTCCGCAGGCGCTCCGGCGATTTCTGCAGCAATGAGATCAACCGCTTTTTCCATTCGCTCGTACAGCTCACCGCCTAAACTTTCTGGCGGTTTGGTAATAGGACGTCCAATGACTAAGTGCGTTGCACCCGCACGGATTGCCTCTGCGGGCGTCATCACTCGCTTTTGATCATTTGCCGCCGCCCATGTGGGACGGACTCCGGGAGTAATCTTGAGCATATCTTCTGCTACACGGTGTTCATGGAGCATGGTGAGCTCCTTGGGAGAGCAGATGAGCCCTTGCACTCCCGCTGTGTGCGCTAAGAGGGCGAGGAGCAGTACCGCGTCGTTCGGCTCGTTGCCGTAGATCTCCTTGCACTGCTCGTTTGAGAGCGAGGTGAGTATGGTTACGGCCAATACCTTAGAGACTCCGCGATTCTGCACTGCCACGGCCATTGCGTCCGCTCCCGCGCTTGCGTGGACGTTAAACATGCCCACATCGCACATGGCAATCTGCCGTGCTGCGGCGCCGACAGTGTTTGGGATGTCGCAGAGTTTAGCGTCAATGAAGAAACGATCATTCTCAATTTGGTCGGTTGTCAACCGATTGAGAATTTCCCCTATGCCAAAGGGTACAATGAGCTCAAGCCCGATTTTGAAGAGCACTCCGGTACTGTCCAACTTGTCTGTGATTTCCCATGCCTTATCAAGATCGGGAACATCCACTGCTACGATAATGCGCTTGCGTGCTTCTGTTAAGTCCATACTTGTTCTCCTTATTACAAAGATCAGAACCAGCAGCTGCTGGTGTATGCCGCATCCACCGTACTACAATAATAGACAGACGTCAATTATTTCACTATACTTATTTTCGCACGCCGAAGTGGTGAGGGTGTGTGGCGGAATTGGTATACGCGTACGTTTCAGAGACGTATGGAGCAATCCGTGAGGGTTCGAGTCCCTCCACACCCACAGTTCAAGTCCCCCGCCCATACCGAACGTGTTCGGCACGTTCGGTATGGGTCTCTTCGGCACTAGTGTGCTACACTGCCAGGAGGTCGTCATTACTGGTTAAACACCAAAAGAGTTATGAATTGCAAAACATGTGACGGAGCAACGAGTGGCTACAAGTGCGATATGTGCGGAACAGAGAGCGCCGAGCACGACGCGGCGCACGCCTGCGGCGCAGATCACTGCATGCCCAAGTGCGCCGCCTGCAACGAGGCCGATGGGAAGTGTTCCTGCGCACCGGCAGCTCCTGCCGCTCCCGCTGCCCCTGCAGCACCTGCCGTATAAAAGGACAATTAAAAAGCAGGAAGAAAATGACCCAGCTGGGTCATTTTCTTAATAGAGTATGTACCGTCGCATCCTGCGCCTCAAAAAACTTTTTTGAGAACTCTACGGCCGTATCGGCATCGTAGTACGAGCAGGAAAAGATATCCAAGTACACAGTATTTGTTGCATTTGCAAAGTGCCCGGAGACCAGTGAGGTCTCTATGAGCTGGACGAGTGAGTAGCCGGCAATTTCTTCACGTTCGCCAAAGTGCACGACGGTCGGCTCGCCAAAGCGCGTCACCCCAATGAGCTCGCAGAGCGCTACGGTAAACTCACGGATCTTCTCTGCACTCCGGATGGTCTCGCCGTTACAGCCGTGCAAGTCAAGGCTCGTGAGTATGCCCCAACTCCCCAGCGCCTCATAGTTTTGCTTGGTAATTTTTTCCACAACCTGTGCATTGTAGCAAAAATACCCCCTACAGCAATTGCCTAGGATTAAAATTGTTTATAACTCGCCGCTTAATGATTGGTGTGTCTTTACAGTTTGGCTCGAACTCATTTTATCCGAAATTCCTGAACGAAACCAGACCAAGGAAGCCCCTCCGACGCTAAAGCTTTGGCGGGCAGGCACCCCGCCGCCGCTCGCTGGCACTTGCCACCCAGCAAAAAAGTTTTCTTCGCATTTCCTGATTTGCGCGCGCCCGATTTTTTCTTCCCCGCCTGCGCCGAGGCTTCGGCGGGCAGGTAAAAGGAAAAGAAAACTTTTTTGCTGGCTTCTGCTCTGAACGAGCAGGGCGCGGGGCTGGCCTCTGTTTTTTGCAAGGGAATGGCGGAATTCCCCCCACACCTCCGCCGCACCCTCGCTCGGACGGACGGGATTTTGGGCGGCGATTATCTTCTCGCTTGCGACCTAGCAAGGAGTGATTTTCTCATTGCCATTGTCAATTCCTTCACAAAATCCGGTTTGAAATTGATAAACGTCTTTCCATCAATTTTCAATTCTTCCATATGATCGGGCAATGGTGAACTTTGGCGTAACGCCTCGTCATCTAGAGCAACTTCAATTGATCTTGTGGGATATGGTCGCAAGCGATTTACTACGCTTCCGTATAAACTACTCTTTCCTTTGTACCACACAAGATGAACTGTCCATACTGTCTTGAATGGAGCAAAATCTTGTATTTGTTGATGAAGCGTATTTATCCACTCCTTACTTTTTTCGTGATTAACAAAAATCAATAAATGATATTTCCCTGCATATCCCTTATTTAATTTACCGCGGACAATCTCCAACATTTCCTCGAATGATTTACACCGACCGGGTATTTCAACCAACTCGAAATGGTCAAGAGTAATTGTTATTGGATTGGCCGCTACGGTCATCAGAATAAAATCGGGTGGGTCTTTTTTGGGTTGCATTAAGAACCAATCTTGCCCGCTGTCTTTTTTAAGACCTAAAACAAAAAAGTATTCAGCGACATTTTCCCGCGCCTTTTTAACATTTTCTTCCGGACTGGAAAAGAATTTTTGCGCCCCAATCTTCTCAACGGCTTCAATAAGCTTGTCTCTCAACATGTTGGGGTGCATAAAGTAAATCAGTTCCTCGTCGCCGACTTTTACTCTTTCTGAATTGATAAAATCAACTTTCATAAATACCTATCCGGACATTTTAGCGCGGGCCACTTCTTTAATTTTCGACTGAATTTTCTCTTTGAATTTTTTACCGACATCATCAAACAACGTAAATAATTCCTCAAAGGTATTTTCGCCTCCGAGAAAATTCCAGTATTCCTTGCCAATCAAAAATTCTTTTCCTCGATCCAAAACGCCTTGCTCCGTAAATCGCTCGTATGGTTGCGGGTGGTATGGATTATACGGGAAAGCTAGAAAAATTTTAATTGGACTTCGGCGGCGCGCTACCCATTCCAAAAGTTTCGTTTTTGATTTTTTTATTCAACGGCTTCCTCGATGGCAGTCTTGAATATCGTATCAATATCAAACGACAAACCAGATTCTACACCCTTTATGGCAGTATACAATTCATATCCCGTCAATTTTCTGCCAATTCTATTAGTTGCTTCGTTTTGTAAATTCTCAACAGTTACAGAAAAAATTATTTCGTTGTCTTGTTTTTTATTTTCGTCCATAGTTTTATTTAGCGGCTTATCAAGCCGCTAATTTACCCAAAGTGTGTATTTACTTAACTAGCTGGCTATCCTTTCAACAATACCCGCTACTGCTCTATCCTTACTTAACTTGATCTTATGTTCCCAAATTCTAAAAATTTTCCATTCCTGTTTTTTGTAGTGCTTCTTTACCTCTTTGTCCCTCGCCACATTTCTTGCAATTTTTTTCAACCAATAACTTTTGCGAACGGTTGGAATGCGACAATGCTTTTTACACCCGTGCCAAAAGCAGGAATCAATAAAAATAACTACTTTCCTCTGTTTCAAAACAATATCCGGCTTCCCAAAGTATTTGCCGGAGTTTTTGCGGTAGCGAAAGCCAAGTTTCCAAAGCTCTTTGCGAAATAATGTCTCAATCTTGCTGTCTCGACTTTTTATCCGAGACATTATTTCGCTTCGCTTTTGTTTTGAAACAGTGTCCATACATACGCTATATTTGAATTTGCCAATCAGAGGGCATAACAATTTTGTCGTATCCGCGCTTTGCCATAAATGGCGCAATTTCTTTGCTTGACGGAAATTCTGCGGCAAATTCTCGCCCAACATCTTGCAGTAATTTTGCGCCGAGATTAGCCCTGTATTTTTTACTCAAACAAAGCTTATACCAATCATCCAGATCGTTAATGGTAATAACGCCCTGTATTCGTTCACTCCACCCGACTTGTTTGAGCAATGTCTCAATCGTTTCTCGTTCGGTATCAATACAAACAATTACAATCCTGTCTGAAGTTATGTCATCCGCGATGTCCTCCATAAGTTCCGGGGTGAGTGTAAGGTGTTTAACTTGAATTGCCGGGCCAAAGTTGGCCCAGATATCCAAACCCCTGTCCGAGGCATTTGTTACGCCGACGCGATACAGCGCGGCGGGCGAAACAAGTCGGGTTTGTTTTGCGTCAATGCCGAGAACCATTTTTATAAATCGCTCAAAGTCCTTCAAAATTTCCTTATCTTTATTACCAATCTCCAAAGTTACTTGCGCTTTTAATGCGCGGACGATTGTCGTAAAAAGGGCGTAAACCAAAATTTCGTACATTTTGTCTACGCTACGACGCAGTCCGGGCGTAGTTTGAAAAATAGAAACCAATTTTTTGAGATCGAAAGTGTCCGGTGTTGATTTTCTAATATAGTCCTCAACCTCTCGAACGGACGAGAGACGCGCTTCCAACGCTTTGTAAATATATGCTTCAACAACACCCTTGCTTTTCTTGTTTATTTCTCCAAGTTTTGTAAGCAGTTCCGGCGGCATGGCGTTGGCCTCAAAAACATTATCCTGATATTTTTGGCTTGAAGTGCTTCGCCGTCCAACCAAAAGTAAAGAAACTTCGTCTCGCCAACGCTTAGAAATGTTGCGATATGACTGCAAATCGCTCAAATCCAAACCACGCTCTGTTCTGTGGTGATATAAAATTTCAGCAATCTGAATTGGCTTGTACAAATGAACGCGCGATTTGCGTATCACCAAATCCAACGCCTTTTTCGATAGATTATTATTTGTGCGCATATATTTTTTCTATTTTTTCTTCTGTTGCGAATAAATCGGACTGAACCGGCTTGCGTTGCGGCTTTTGGCTCATTGCTTGAACCATTGCGCGCGCAACGGCTTCAATTTTAGGAATAACCACACTGTTACCAGCTTGTTTTCTAACCTGCGTGTCAGGCACAACCATTTTGAAAGTATCGGGGTAGCCCTGCAAACGCAACATTTCCCTCGGAGTAAGTCGGCGTTCGCCGTTCACAGTAACATAATTGTATGAGCCGTTTGCGCGCAAAGCGGTAGAAAAAGGATGTATACCTAAATTGCCGCCCTTATTTTCGTGAATAACGACGGGGCGAGTCATGATTTTCTTTCCCTGCTCTTTTAGTTTTCGTTGGAGTTTTTGACGGAAGTAATCGCTCAAAAAATGTTTTTTATCAATTTGGTGCTCTGGCTCTAAAATGTCCGAAAGCGTTTTTGTTTCCGCGCCATTTCTCGGAAATTCAAAAGGATAATTTTCTTTGAACCCAACAATCATTATTCGTTCCCTTTTTTGCGGCACTCCAAAATCAAGTCCGTTGAGGACTTTATAGTGAACGAAATAACCCAAGTTTTCCAAGTGTTCTAAAATAACCTTGAATGTTCTGCCATCATCGTGCGTTGTGAGTTGCTTCACATTCTCCAACAAAAACGCTTTTGGCTGTTTCGCTCTCAAAATTCGTTCAACATCAAAAAATAAAGTTCCTCGTGTATCTGCAAAACCGCGCCCATTGCCGATAATACTAAACGCTTGGCACGGAAATCCTCCGGTCAAAATTTCGTGATCTGGCACTTCATCTGCAATGATTTTTGTAATATCGCCAAAAGGTCTTTCGCCAAAATTAGCTTCATACATGACTTGGCACGGCTCGTCCCATTCAGAAGTAAAAACGCATTTGCCTCCCGCACGTTCAAAAGCAATACGGATGCCGCCAATGCCAGCGAACAGGTCTATGAATTTGAATTTTTTGCCGTTTCCGTTTGCCATAGTCATTTAATTAAATCATCAACCCCGACTTGCAGGGCATTGGCGACCTTCTTCAAGGTTTCGATTGTCGGATTATCTTGTTTGCCCGCCTCAATATTAACAACTGTATTATTGGAAACGTCAGCAAGGCGAGCAAGTTTTTCCTGCGATATGCCCAGTTTCTCTCTTAATTTCTTTACAGTTTTGCCTATGTTGGTTTTACTTGACTCTGCCATAATAGATTAGTAACATTAAATTGTGATATACTTATTGAAAGCCCTAAACACAATATAATGTTACCAAAATATTCTGATTTAATCAAAGGGAGTTCCATAAACTTGCCCGCGCATGGGTGGAGTGGGGCAAGGGCAAGAATCTCTGCGGCTCATTTTGCTTTGCAAAATACAAAAAAGTCGGTCAATTTTCTGAAAGTCAGATTTTGGTGCGAGTGGAAGGAATCGGACCTTCGACCTCTGTCTTATCAGGACAGCGTTCTACCACTGAACTACACTCGCGCATGTCGCGCAAACTATAGCAAAAAGTACTGTACCTGACAAACAAAAAAAGCGCACTTTCTCCTGTTCCATTCTCACTTGCCCTTCGTAATCCGCGAAGCGGATGTAGTAGGGCCAGCCCACTGTTGTATAGAGTACTAGAGCCATCACTCGGTTCTGCACTCGTACGAGGTACAGAACATCGACGATAAGTCCATCCTGCTTGTGACAAGACGAACGTGTTTCCTTCGGAAGAATTCCACGACCAGCTTCCGCTAGCCGTGCCTTGTTACGACTTAATCCCTGTCACCGAGCTTACCGTAGGCCCTCCACTTTGCAAACAAGTTTGTAAAATGGCGCTGAATAACGCTGAATAAACACAGAAAGTCGCTGAAAAAAGAAAACTTTCTTTGAGTCTGCGTAATTCTGCGTACAGTCTGCGTTTGTCTGCGCCACTTTGTTCGCTTGCGAACAAAGTGGAGGAACTTCGGGTACTCCCGGCTCCCTTGACTTGACGGGCAGTGAGTACAAGACTCGAGAACGTATTCACCGCAGTATAGCTGACCTGCGATTACTAGCGATTCCGGCTTCATGAGGTCGAGTTGCAGACCTCAATCCGAACTGGGGCTGCATTTGGGGATTGGCTCGGGCTTAGTGCCGTCGCGACCTTCTGTTGCAGCCATTGTATCATGCGTGTAGCCCAGGACATCAAGGGTCATGCTGACTTGGCGTCATCCTCGCTTCCTTCCGCCTAGGGCGGACAGTCCCACGTGACACTTGTAACACGCGGCAAGGGTTGCGTTCGTTACCCCACTTAAGGGAACAATTCAAACCACGAACTGACGACAGCCATGCAACACCTGTCCAACCGTCCTTGTGAGACATCCCAACTTTCGCTGGAACTTCGCTTGGATTTCTAGCCCTGGTGAGGTTCTTCGTTTAGCATCGAATTAAACCGCATGATCCACCGCTTGTGCGAGTCCCCGTCTATTCTTTTGAGTTTTAAGCTTGCGCTCGTACTTCCCAGGCGCTTCACTTAACGCGTTAGCTTCGCCTCTCAGAGGGTCGATACTCCGAAAAGCTAGTGAAGATCGTTTAGGGCGTGGACTACCGGGGTATCTAATCCCGTTCGCTACCCACGCTTTCGTGTTTCAGTGTCAGGTGCGCGCCAGCGTACTGCCTTCGCATGTGGTGTTCCCATAGGTATCAACGGATTTCACCCCTACTCCTATAGTTCCGTACGCCTCTCGCGCCCTCGAGCGCTGCCGTTTCTCTCGCCTTTTCCCGGTTGAGCCGGGAGCTTTAACAAGAGACTAACAGTGCCACCTACACACCCTTTACGCCCAGTGATTCCGGATAACGCTTGGACCACTCGTATTACCGCTGCTGCTGGCACGAGTTTAGCAGGTCCTTATTCATGAGGTAACGTCAATGACTTCCTCCCTCATAAAAGGTGTTTACGTCCCGAAGGACTTCATCCACCACGCGGCGTCGCTCCGTCAGACTTTCGTCCATTGCGGAAGATTCTCGACTGCGGCCACCCGTAGGTGTATGGGCCGTGTCTCAGTCCCATCGGTGGGGGTCAGGCTCTCACCTCCCCTAAGCGTCATAGCCTTGGTAGGCCGTTACCCTACCAACTAGCTGATACTGCGCAGGCCGCTCCCCGAGCGATAAATCTTTACTGCCAATGCAGAACATTGGCCGCGGACATACGCAGACTGTACGCTGAATTTCGCCGAAAAATACAATCTGTATTCTTCTGCGTACTTCTGCGTCTATTCCGCGTTATTCTGCGGTCAGTGCTCTGCACTGACAGACCATCGGGAATTGTTCAACCTTTCGGCTGATTATGCCCGACTCGGGGGTACGTTCCTACGTGTTACTACCTCGTTCGCCATGGTCGCACCTCGCTACGCTCGGGCGACCCACAGAGACACGCGGACTTGACGCAGAATACGCAGAAAAAATTCTTAAAGAATTCGTTCCGCGACCTTCCGCGTTCGTTCCGCGACCTTCCGCGGGTCGTACCGAACCCAATGAGGTACGACCATTCGACTTGCATGCCTTATCCACGCCGCCAGCGTTCATCCTGAGCTAAGATCAAACTCTCAATAATGTTTGGAGAATGGAACAAGAGAGAATGCACTTCCCTCCTGTTTTTTGGATCTTGAATATTGTGGTCGCACCTCGCTACGCTCGGGCGACCCACAGAGACACGCGGACTTGACGCAGAATACGCAGAAAAAATTCTTAAAGAATTCGTTCCGCGACCTTCCGCGTTCGTTCCGCGACCTTCCGCGGGTCGTACCGAACCCAATGAGGTACGACCATGTGTTTGTTTGGCTTCAGTTGTCAAGGTGCGCCCATGCATTATACAGATGCCCACAATGGAGTCAAGCAAAGAAAAACCCCATCCATTGGACAGGGTATGGGGTGGTGAGGGCCGGTTGGATTTGAACCAACGACCTCTCCTTTTTCAGTGGAGTGCTCTCTACCTTGGTGGCTGTGTAAAGACACGCCATCTCCGAGCTACGGCCCTACAGGAACAAGCTGTCGGCTAGGTTAGCAGAGAGCTAGGGGCTGTCAAGAATTAGCGATATACATGGGCACGACCGGCGATGCGGATTATAAGCACTGTGCGATCTTTCTTCACCACCAGATACACTACCCGGTACGGCCACACGCGTAATGAGTAGCATCCCTGTAACTCTCCTTTAAGTTTTTTCCCGACATACGGATCTTCTGCCAAACCATCAAGACTAGAGAAAATAAGTGTTCTCTGTTTTGTGGGCAATTTATCCAGCTCTTTTTCTGCTCGCGGCGCGAAACGGATGTGGTAATCCATACTTCTTTTTACTGTCAGAAAGTGCCGTGAAGCGCTTGTACGCACCACTTTTTACTGCATGCTTTGCGGCAACAACATCTTGAGAGAGATCAGGAATGAGTGATTGTACTTCCATAGTTTCCACCCATGATTCATACTCCTCGGCACCCATAATAACCGCCTTGGGCTTGCCACGCTCGGTGAGAAGATAGTGCACTCCAGGGCGGCTCGCGGCGTCTACTACTTTAAAAATATTTTTCCGCGCCTCGGCAATGGGAATAATAGTCCTGTTTGTCATGTGTACAGTATAGCGTACACATTATCTATGTCAAACTATCCCTTCTTCCCCTCCCCTGCAAAGGGAATAGGTATGTTACTACACGACATTTTCACGATCGTGAGAATGTGGTTAAGATAAATAAGAAATGGCCGCACTGATTTTCAGTGCGGCCATTGTGATTGATTGGATTTACTCTTTGTAAACCCCTATTCCGACCATACCCCCGACAATGAGTGCGGGAATGAGGGGAAGAAAAAATCCCCACCAATCGATTGTCCCCCCATCGGCGAGGGCCTCTGTGAATGCCCCGGAAAAGCAAAACATTACCGCGCAGATTGCGAGTAAACTATAGCCAATACTTGCGACGAGCCTTTTCGACATATTACTCCCCTTCTTTCAGTCAAAGTCCAGAAGACCTAAGCCATGCTTAGGATAGTATCTATCTTTAATACTAGCATATTTATATGATTTTGTCAATCCGTGTTGTTTTCGCGGGATGTTGAAGATTCTTCTTAATTACCAACACCGATTGGAGCATGATGTCGTCGGCATCGCCGATCACTTTGACATTCCTCGGTACGATAGTGCATTCAAGGTTCTGCTCCTTTGAAAGCTTGGTGATCAGTTCCTGCCATTTTTTTGATGACTCTTCCAAGCCCTCAAGCGGAGTGGCTACGGCCGCTTCCTGCAAGGGGTAGATCCGTATCTCCCCATTTTTATTCAGAGCGGCAAGTGAATGTTCAATGATGCGCGGTATATTCATAACCTCATCCCCTCCCCACACACCGAGCGACACGGCTCCTACCGATACTACATAATCAGCATTGCTCACAGGGAGTTTATGTTCAAAATCACTTTTGAGTAAATGGCCCTTAAACTTTTCGTTGAGAGTGATCTCATCCACTGCTACATCAATGCCGTATGCATCTTTAGTAATCCCTTTTTCAATAAGAGAGCGCACAAACTCGCCGTCTCCCGAACCGAGGTCAAGAATTTTTTTGTCCTTGAGAGCATCTTCGTTTAAACCTAATCCCTTCAGGTAGCGCTCAAAGCTGCGTTCTTGCTCACGTTCAGGAGACTCTTCTCGGACTTCTTCCGGCAGTTGCCGTTCCTGGATCTTTTCTTCAATCAAGTTACGAAATCGTTCGTCCCATTCGGAGCGTGGAAGACGAATTTGTTCCTCTAAAAAAGCGGGACCTAGAGGCTCTTTTTCTGACTGTCTTTCAAAACTCATTTATTCTTCTTCCCCTCCCCTGTAAAGAGGATAAGTAAGGGGGAGGCGATGAAGATGGAGGAGTGGGTGCCAATGGGAAATCTATTTACAAATTATAAAACTCCTCACGTGAAATACGCATCTCTTTAATCAATTTGTTTAGCAGGCCTTTTGGAATATCGTTTTTGTGCTTATGTGAAATAGGGATAGTTATCTGCTTTTTTGTATTTAAATAGATGGTGTGCTTGCTCTTTCTTATTGGTAGATACCCAGCCTTAAGTAATTTTCTTACAAATTCGTTATAACTAACAGACTTAAGTTTTGGCATACTGAGAAATTTCGACAAATGAAAGCTCCTGTGCCATTTTCGGTTTTATTGTTTCTTTTGGTAACTTTTTGCGAAATTCTTTTATAACTTCAATACATTCTGTGATAGCTGACCGGATATTATTGTACGCTTCTTTAAGAGTTCTCCCATAAACCACACATCCTGGAATAGCTGGGGATGAAGCAATATAGCCACCATCTTCATCACGTTCATAAATAACGTAATATTGTAAAATTTTTTCCTTTGATTTCATTATCGAATGATATCAAAAATAGATAGCGCAATCAAGTATATATTGCAATTGAACTTCGTAAAAACTACGAAGATTTTTTGCCTGCAAATAGGATAAGTAAGGGGGAGGCGATGAAGATGGAGGAGTAGATGCCGGCGGTCATACCCACGATAAGCGTAAGCGCAAAGTCGCGCGTGCTCTCCCCGCCAAAAAAGTACACCGAGGTGAGCGCAATAAGCGTGGTGAGTGAGATGTTGATAGAGCGGGTAAAGACCTGGTTGAGCGAGAGACCGACCGTATCCACAAAAGTGTTCGCCGCGCGGCGCTGGAGATTTTCGCGCACACGGTCAAATACCACAATGGTATCCGAGACCGAGAGACCAAGGATGGCAAGGAGTGCGGTGAGAAAGAGCGCGTTAATCTCCGTCCCCCGCGCATAGCCAAGGTAGGCAAAGAGCCCAGTGGGGATGGAAATGTCATGTGCGAGCGCAATAATGGCGGCTAAGCCGTACTTCCACGAAGCAACCGGCTTGGAAACCTTTCTGAACGCGAGCGCAATGTAGGCAATAATGAGGAGAAGTACGAGCGCAATGGCGATGAGCGCCTTATTCGCAAGCTCACGGCCGATGGTTGGACCAATAGCATCAAAGCGTTTGATGACGGTGGAGTTCCCCGTAAGCGCTGTGCGATCAGTATCGGAGAGTTCCTTGGCGCGGAAGAGGTAACCCTTCTCGCCGATGGGCTGGACGAGCACGTCACTGCGTCCGAGTTTAACAAGTTCCGCCTGTACGATTTCCAAATTCGGACGCGCAGCAGGATACTCAAGTTCTAAGATGGCGCCGCCGGTAAAATCAATACCGAGATTAAGTCCGTAGTAGGCAATCGCCCCCCACGAGACAAGAACCATAAGCGCCGCGATGCTTAAGAAGATGGAGCGGTATTTGATAATAACCATGTTAATTGAGTCCTGACCCGAATAAAAATTTGTTCGCCCCTGTCGCCTTATGGACGCCCGATGCCCGCAGGAGCACTCGCGTAATCACAATCGCCGAGAACATAGAAGTGAGCACGCCAAGCGCGAAGGTGAGCGCAAAGCCCTCAATTAAACTCTCTCCGAACCAGAAGAGGATAACCGCGGTAATCAAGCCAGAGACATTCGAGTCGCGGATGGAGAGCCATGCGCGGAGAAATCCGTCCTCTATCGCATCGCGCAGTTCCTTGCCACCGCGCAGCTCCTCTTTCATGCGCTCAAAAATCAGAACATTGGCATCCACCGCAAGACCCATGGAGAGGATAAAGCCCGCAATGCCCGCCGAGGTGAGCGTTACTGGGACCAGTTTATAGACTGCAAGCACGAGCGCAATGTACATAGTCAGCGCCACAACAGCAAGGACACCGGGTAGGCGGTACCAAAGAATAAGAAAGACGGCAATTGTCACGAAACCATAGAATGCGGCCGTAACTCCCTTAGTGACCGCATCGTCTCCCAGCGTTGCGCCGATGGTTTGGGTAGAAATAAGTTTGATGGGAACCGGCAAGGCGCCGAGATTGAGGTCCCGCGCAAGCGACTTGGCAGTATCAGTGTTGAAGTTCCCGCTAATCTCCGCGCGGCCGTCTTTGATTGCCTCGTTAACCGTCGGCTCCGAAATGGGCACACCGTCTAAGTAAATGGCAATGCTCTTCCCCACATTCGCCTCCGTCATGTCGCGGAAGAGCTTCGCCCCCTCGCTGTTGAACTCAATGGCCACCGAGGGGTTGATGGAATTTTGGTTGAAAGAGACCTGTGCGCGCTTGAGGTAGCGACCAGTAAGAGCGGTGCTCACATAACGCGGGTCCTCCTTAAGGAGCGGATTTTTCTCAACATCAACCGTTCCGCCCGCATCAATCACCTCCTGCGCCGCTTCATAAGCGGCTACGATGGCGTCCTTTTCTGGGCTCTCGGGACGTTCGGTCTTAAATTCCAGATTCGGTGTCTTATCAATGAGCTTGATGGCGGCGTCAATATCAGTCACGCCGGGCAACTCCACAATGAGGCGCGCGTTCTCGCCGCCGCTCAAAGCTCCCTCCACCTGCACAATTGGCTCGGAGACACCATAGAGGTTCACGCGCCGCTCAATCACGCCCCGCAGGGAAGTCATGGCATCCGGAATATCGAGGTCAGAGATGCGCGTCGTATCCGCTTCGTAGACCAGGTGCGTCCCGCCGGAGAGGTCAAGCCCGAGTTTGAAGGGGAAGTTAAGCCAGCGGCTCGTTGCGCTCTGGCTTGCATAGTCAAAGGACCCAATGCCGAGTCCGACGACGAGCACGATGAGCGCAAGGATGCGCGATTTCCACATACGCTTCCGAGTATACTTATAAACCCTTTTGTTGTACAGTAGCGCGTATGAAGAAAGCGCTCATCACCGGCATTACCGGCCAGGACGGCTCATACTTGGCGGAACTCCTCATTGAAAAGGGTTACGAGGTGCACGGCGTCATCCGGCGCTCAAGCACCTTCAACACGAGCCGCATTAATCACCTCTACCGCGACCCGCATGACCGCTCCTCAAGACTCTCCCTCCACTATGGCGACGTTAGCGACAGCGAGGTAATCCGCAAGCTCATCTATCAGATAAAACCGGGTGAGATTTATAACCTCGCCGCGCAATCGCACGTGCGGGTATCGTTTGATATTCCCGAGTACACCGCAAACTGCACCGCGCTCGGCCCTCTGCGCATCCTTGAGGCAATCAGGGACTATCAAGAACACGAAAAGAAAACGATTACATTCTACCAGGCGAGCTCCAGCGAGATGTTCGGCGCTACCCCTCCTCCGCAAGGGCTCCAGTCCCCCTTTAATCCGCAGAGTCCCTACGGATGCTCTAAAGTTTTTGCCTACCACTCCACACGACTCTATCGCAATGCCTATGGTATTTTTGCAGTCAACGGAATTCTCTTCAACCATGAGAGTCCACGGCGCGGAGAGACTTTTGTAACACGCAAGATTACTCGCGGCATTGCCCGCATCAAAGCGGGGCTTGAGAAAAAGATATTCCTCGGCAATCTTGACGCGCGACGGGACTGGGGTTACGCCAAAGAGTACATGGAGGCCGCATGGCGCATGATGCAGCAAAAAAAACCGGATGACTATGTTGTCGGCACGGGAGAGAGCCACTCCATCCGCGAATTTTTGGAATGTGCTTTTGAGGAAGCAGGCCTGGGCAATTATCAAAAGTACGTTGCCATTGACCCGCGCTACTACCGGCCAGCCGAGGTGCATGACCTCATTGCCGATGCGGCAGAAACCTATAAAAAACTGGGGTGGAAGCCAAGAATCACATTCAAAAAGCTTGTCTCACTCATGGTCCGGGCAGACTTAAAAGAGTATGGTATTAAAAAATAAAAAAATCGTTCTCACCGGCGGAGCAGGATTTCTCGGCTCGCGCGTCCTGCGGGAGCTGACCAAAGCGGGCGTGCCTAAAAAAAATATTTTCATTCCCCGCTCCCGCGAACTCGACCTGCGCGTGCGCGAAAACTGCGAGAAAGCGGTCAAAGGGGCTGACGTTGTCATACATCTCGCCGCGCTCGTCGGAGGTATCGGCTTTAACCAAAAAAATCCGGGAAGGCTTTTTTACGACAACCTCATTATGGGAGTAGAGCTTATGGAAGCCGCGCGAAAGGAGGGAGTGGAAAAGTTTGTCGCGCTTGGCACCATCTGCGCTTATCCCAAGTATACGGCAGTCCCCTTTAATGAGGAGACGCTCTGGAACGGTTACCCTGAAGAGACCAACGCCCCCTACGGACTGGCCAAAAAGATGCTTCTTGTGCAAGCGCAAAGCTATCGAGGTCAGTATGACTTCAATGCCATTTACCTATTGCCGGTCAATCTCTACGGACCGGGAGATAATTTTGACCCCAAGAGCTCGCACGTTATCCCCGCGCTCATTAAAAAAGTGGATGACGCGCAGCGGAAGCGCGAACGCTCCATCACTGTCTGGGGCGGCGGCAAGGCCTCACGGGAGTTCCTCTATGTAGACGACGCGGCCCGCGCTATCGTTCTTGCCGCCGAGCGCTACAGCGGACGCGAACCGGTCAACATCGGAGCTGGCTTTGAGATTACTATCAAGGAACTTATTGGGCTCATCGCTTCGCTCATGGGCTACATAGGTGAAATCCGCTGGGATACCAGCAAGCCGGACGGCCAGCCGCGGCGCATGCTGGATATCTCACGAGCACAGAAAGAATTTGGATTTACAGCAAGTACCTCCTTTAAAAAAGGCCTTGCTAAAACAATCGCATGGTATCGGAACTTTACTCAAGCCAGGTAAGCGCAACCATAAGAAAGACACCAATGCCGATGGCAAGGAATTGAATGAGCGCTTCGGCCGTCCTATTTTTCATGTGCAGATGCGGCACAAGGTCGCTCCCTGCAATATAGATAAAGCCGCCTGCAGTTATCGGGAGCGCGTAGCGGCTCAGTGTTTCTAAAAGTCCACTGCTCGCTCCGAGCACAAGCACGACCAGTGCACCTATAATTGCGCAACACGCTGACGCGAGATTCCACCAAAGCGCCCGGTTCTTGCTAAACCCCGAATGGATGAGGATGCCGAAGTCAGAAATTTCTTGCGGTATTTCGTGGGCCACGACAGCAAGCGTCGTCGCAAAGCCGGTCAGCGGCGAGACTGCGTACGAGAGCGCAATGAGCACACCGTCAATAAAGTTGTGCACTCCGTCAGAGATGAGATTAAGGTAGCCAGCCGGATGTGCATGCCCTTCGTGTTCCGCTTCATGCTCATGCGTCCAGTGGAAAAACTTTTCCAAAACAAAAAAGAGTCCTATGCCCACCAGGACCCATATGGAGACAGTTTCCATGCTACCGGCTGTTTCAAAGGCTTCTGGCAGGAGGTGAAGGAAGGCGTCCCCAAAGAGCGACCCTACCGCAAAGGAAACAAGCACGAAGAGATATTTGCGCAGGCGCTCAACCGAGAGTGAGAGGGTGAGGAGGCCAGCAAGCGATATAAGACTGACTAAAAGAACACTCCCCAGCGCATAGACCGTGTTCATTTTTACAGTATACTATAGTCCACCATGAAAATACTCGGTATTGAGACAAGCTGTGACGAGACCAGCGTTGCGGCGCTGGAAGCGGGAGGGGGCAGAGAAGCGCCGCGCTTTCGTGTACTCGCGGCAACAACTCACTCGCAGATTGACGCACATCGTGCGTACGGAGGCGTCTACCCGACGCTCGCCAAGCGCGAGCACGGGAAGAATCTGGTTCCGGTACTTCTTGAGACACTCACGAATGCAGGATTAATGGGAAGTCCGACTTCTAAAATCCCCGAAGTCGGACTTCCAAAGATGTACCGACTTCCTACCAAAGAACTTCAAAATATTTTTGAACGCGAACCGGAGCTCCTCGCGCAATTTACAGAAATCATTCCCTCTATAGAGAAGCCCGCTCTTGACGCCATTGCGGTGACTGTCGGACCAGGCCTCCAGCCAGCGCTCTGGGTAGGAGTGAATTTTGCCCGCGCGCTTTCTCTCGTGTGGGACATCCCGCTTATCGGCAGTAATCACTTGGAGGGCCACTTGATTTCTCCGCTCCTCACTCCGCTTGGTAAAGAGAGCAGAGTGAGCGCGAGCTTCCCGGCCGTCGGACTCATCGTTTCCGGCGGGCATACTGAACTGGTGCACATGGAAGGATGGGGAAATTACATGGTACTGGGAAGAACGCGCGATGATGCCGCAGGAGAAGCCTTTGATAAGGTGGCGCGCATCCTTGGCCTTCCCTACCCCGGCGGATCTGCGCTCGCAACGCTCGCGGCATTCGCCGCGGCGAATACAGAGAATTTTCCTTTGATGCTCCCCCGCCCAATGATCCACTCGGGCGATTACGATTTTTCATTCTCGGGGCTCAAGACTGCTGTGCTCTACGCCACGCGCGAGCGGCCGGAGCTCCTCTCGCGGGAGCCCCTGCGCGCCGCGCTCGCGCATGAATTTGAAGAGGCCGTGGTGGATGTGCTCATAGCTAAAACAAAAAAGGCGCTTGAACATACCGCGGCGCGCTCCCTCATTGTCGGCGGCGGCGTCGCGGCAAACACAAAACTGCGCGCCGCGCTCTCTATGCTCGCAGAGGAGTCCGGCATCCCCCTCCTCCTGCCTCTGTCAGAGTACACGGGCGATAATGCCGCTATGATCGCCGCGGCGGGATATCTGCACGCCAACGAGCCGTCTGCGGCGGACTTAGAAGCTCATGGCACACTCTCACTCTAACGAGGGGCGGCCGGCCGCGCAAAGAATTGCACTACATACATTGCCTCGCGGCCTTTATAGACACCTTGCGCCGTGCCCACACCAATGTTGGTAAACTCGGGATTAGTGATGTTGGCTCTATGTGTCGGTGAACGCACCCACGCATCTGTTACCGTGTTGCTCTCGGTGAAGTTTACCGCCAAGTTTTCACCGGCAACGGTATACACGTACCCCGCACGGTCAAGAAAAACCCACGAGTCATTGCCCTCCGGTGTTCGGTGGGAAAAGTAACCACGCGCCGCCATATCATGCGCCTTTGCTTCCGCGGCGCTTTTAAGAAGTGGATTTTCAACAAGGGCCGGCGTCCCATCCACACTGCGGTACTCGTTCGCAAGCGTTATGAGTCTGCCGGCTGCTACCGTGCCCAATTGCGGCGCGCGAGATGTAATCGACACGCCTATGACAACAAGACCGAGCACGACAACAAGTGCAAGGGCAAAGGCCCGCGTCTGGGGGTGGGTATTACGGCGCGTGGGTAGAGTCTTGCTGGTTGTGTGAGTTTTGGGAAGAGGCATGATTGATAAAAAACCAAATAATAAAAAGCGCGAGCACAAACGCGAGTGGCGGGATTACACAGAGGTACGAGATGAGATATGCGATAAGAATTGCGGTAACGAGCCCGATGATAAAAAAGTATGTCCGCTTTTCAATAAACTCCTGTTTTGTAATCCGCTGCGGCAAACGCTCCCAATTATTATTCCACGTTCTGTAAATAAACCACAGTATCCAGATTGCAATAACGATGATGAGCCAGTACGCAAAGCAGGTTCCCCGTGCGCCGAGTACCTCATTGAGCACCGGGAATACTGATGCAACTTGTGAAGAGGTGGTGGTCGGAGTACCTGAAGCCGTCACATCCTCCAAGACGGGAGCAGAAACTTTCGGTATGACACGACGGGTAAAAGCGCCGAGAATCTCTCCAAGAGTATCGGGGAATCCTTCGCTCCCGCCCTGCCCTGTGAGCAGAGAGGGGGTAGGACCACCACCGCTGCTGCCACCCGAACTCCCTCCACTACTGCCTCCTCCGCCACAGTCCTGCGTACATCCCTCGTCAACGGTGCCATCGCCAGAGATGCCAATGAGAATATCAAAGCTGACGCTCTTTTTTTGATAGGGATTACCTGTTTCTGGAGCAAAACGCACAGAAAAATCGTACCGTGCAAGAGCGCCATTCTCGAGCGTCCCGAGCGGAACGAGCGACTCGTTCAAAAAATGGGTAAGCGTATCAGTATAGAGAATCGTTTCGCCTTGCGAGATGGTAATGCGCATCGTGTCGCCAAGACCATCTGCATTGTTTATATTCGCCGCCTTAACCGCAATGGGCATAGATTCCGCAGTAAGGTTTGTGGTGGTTGCAGAGCGTATCACTGTATCCCCAGGCATAAAGCTTGCTTCAGAGAAGAGCGGCGATGTTTCAAAATCTACTTGTAGGCGCGTTCCCGCTCCTGCTCGCGCAAACGGTACAAATGCGAGAAGCGCACAGAATGCAAACAGAGTTGTGTTGGATTTATTCATTGTTTGGTTCTCCTTGTTTTTCTGGGATTATGACAGGGACTTCTTTAATAATTGTATCCTCTCCAGCAGTAGTCTCTGTTACTTCTTCCGTGACTTCTTCCAGAAGAGAGTCCTCTGTGTCCAGAGGCTCCTCTGGATTTTCTACAGGCGGTTCCTGCTCTTCATTCGCTCCGCCAGCTTCTTCTTCCGGCTCTGGTTCATCGTGTATTTCAGTGGTTGTCGCCGTCTCCGTGGGGAGATCCAGAGGCTCGGTGCTACTCGCTGTCCCCTCTTCTCTCGTCGGCGGACCGGGGATAATGACGATGCTCTCTTCGCTTGAGGTAGTAGTACTCGTTGCCGTTTCTACCATGAGCGGTTCAGGGATACTTACCTGCGGCACCAGTGCGCTATCCTCCGTTTTCACAATATCATTTTCTGCATTTTCTTCTACAAATGACGTGAGCACCGCCATCGATGTGTCAGGGAATCCTTCTTGGGCATCGGCCACCAGCACTCCATCTGCAGTAAAGCGCATCACTTCCCTGCCGGAGGCAGAGGGGTTGGTGCCCGGATTTGGAGCGGCATTGATAATGAAATCGCTTGCTGTATCGGTATCATAGCCCTTCACTACACGCGCGAGTGAGTCGCCCTGCCGGTCTCCGGGGAGTGAGAAATAGGTGGTATCAGTACCATAGCTCATTGCGTCAACGAGAGCGCTATCCGCATCGCGCAATTCTACCCTATCTCCAACATCACTTAGACCGTTACTGCCGAGTTTTGTCCCAAGTGCAATAGTGACTGCCGAAGTAGATGAAATTTCTGGCCACTGTACTAACCATGTACTTGAGCTATTAGCAATCACCGCAAACTCATGTGCAGGGATTGTTGTGGAAGCCGTAATGGTGTCACATCCTGCGTTATCACAAATCTCCCACCCCGTAATATCAACAGGAACCTCTGTCGGATTGTAAAGCTCAATCCACTCATTATTAGTATCAGAGCCGCGGCCTGGGGCGACTGCGTAGTAGACTTCGTTAATGACCAAATGATCAGTCGCCACGGAAGGCGGTGTGAAGGTAACGTCAAGGTAGGGGCGCAGTTCCGGATGTGCGTCATATTCGCTTGATGCAAAGCTTGCCCGCGGAGAAGAGCTAGAGTTTTCTTCTCTGTCGCTTAAGCGCCAGCCATTATTGGCAAGCGACCCTGACACAAAGGCAGAAACGTCAGCCCCCACAGAAAATTGCATCCATATATTATTCGCTGTTCCCGTCATCGCAGAATTTGTTGCAGTGAGGAGCGCCCCCGGCTGTGTTGCCCAGTCAATAGATCCTTCACTCCATCCGGATGCCGCCGCCGCAAGATCATAGACGCGAGAAAGGCCGGGGGCATCGGTCATAAAGATATTCAGCGTCGCATCAGAGATGAGTGTGCCGGAGGGCAGCGGGATTGCAAACTTGAAGAAACTGCGCTGATTTTTATCCTCTTGTGACTCTACCTCTAGGGTCCCGCTGTTGCCGTAATTTGTTCCTGGGTGCTCCTCGTCCACACGGGCGTCCTCTATCGCGCCAATGGACTCGCGCGAATGCGCAGGGCTATTCCATGAACCGGTTTCAATCAGATTCTCAAACTCCTCTTCATCGTGATAAGCTTCCCCTGCCGCAAAGCCCGGCTGGGAACTTATCGCCGCAAAACTCCACAGACAACTACTGTCTTCAAGAGAGTCGGGAGCATCCTCGGGAATAGTGATAGTGAAGTCCCAGCTGTCTTCCGTATCACGTATAGAACTTGTCGCGAGGGTGAAGGACGCAAGCGGCCCCTCGTACTGCGTCGCGCCATTTTTTTCCGCGATAAGAATAAGCGCGGAACAAAGCGCGGGGTTGCTTGCTTCAGTATCCTCGCGGTACACAAACGTGTAATCAAAACTGATGTCCCCGGCGGAACCGATGGTCACTGTGCGGCTCGTGCTTGAGCCGCGTCCCATATCAAGCTCTTGCGGCGCGGTGTTCCAGCTCGTTGTTGCGAGCGTCATATCAAGTGAGGTGGCAAGAAGCGCATTTCCAGAGGAGCTTTCAGTATCCAGATAATTCCCAATAGTTTCTCCCACACTAGCTAGACCGGTTGCGTTGAGCGCAAGCGCAACTATGACTGCGATAGTTTTGTAGTATTTTTTAGGTCTCATGAGTCTCTGTTTTTTTCTCTCCCTCCGCGGAGCTCTTTCCAAATCGTTACCAGCTCGTCCACAATAACAATGCAGGCAGGAACAATAATGAGAAGAAAGAAGCCGAGAGGTTTGCGCGCAAAGTCAATCACATAGCCGAGGTAGGGTACGGAGAAGAGCGCCTTCCCGATGACTTCACGGGGGGCAATATCCTTAATATCCGCATCCTCGTTAGCGTCTCCCTTGGTCAGGAAGCGTATCTGCGCACCATCCCCTTGTATCCCGACAATGCGGTGCGTAATGGGAACTTCTTTTTTTGTATCGGGGCCAAAGGTAATGATGTCGCCTTGTGCGTAGCTTGTGTGGGGTTTTACCACCACAATGCTCCCCGTGCGGATTGTGGGTTCCATGGAGCCGGACTTCACAATTTTGATTTGGATGTTCCCCTCAATGGGAAAGAGCGCCGCGACAAGAAGGAGTCCCAGCGTCGCAAGCGCCGCGATAAAAATGTAGTATGCAACGGAAAATAGTTTCTCAACCATAACCATACCTCGCAGGGTTTACACCCTGGCGGATCCCGTCCGCCGCGGCGGACGGGACGGCGTCAGAGGAGAAACGGGATTTAGATCGGTGGAAGCGTAACTCCTGAACACTGAAAGGCCCCGTTGTTACGAACCTGCTCTGCGTAGGCAGTCAAGTTTGCCGAGAATGAGTCGGACTGCGCAGTGTTTAGCATCCCTGCACCGTTACAGGAGAATGCTCCTCCCTGGTTTGGAGTAAGCGTCCCTGCGCACCACGCCAAGCCAATGTTCTTGGTAGTGGTTGCGGTGAGATACTCATGATTTTGCGAATCCATACTCATAATGCTCGCCAGTGATGAGAGAGGGCCAACGGATCCCAATGAGCTTTCACCAGTGTCATACTGGCCATCTCCATCAGTGTCTGACCAAGTGAAGACGTTGATGAAACTTGAGAGCTCACCAAACCCTAGGGGGTTGCCTTGCCCTGCCGCATCACCTGCCTCCGTTTCCGTCTCAAGAAGAGAGTTCTCTTGGTCATCCTTATTGTTTGCAATCAAGCATGCGTAGGCATCATTATCGGACACATGGAGTGAAATGACGTTGGTGCCCCAGTCAGCCGGCTTGATGTCGTCAAATTTGAAGAAGCGGTCGCCTGTGCCGAGGTCCTTCTCCTGCCAGAGTTTGCACTGACTCTGGAAGTTCTGCTGGAAGTACTCGCTACTGCAATTGCCGTCAATCGTTAGCTTGTAGAGGAGTCCTGCAGGGTTGTTCTCTGGCGTGCCGCCAGGCACACCCTTATTCTTCACCACAAACTTAATTGTGTTGGCGCCCGATATAAGCCACGGGGTTATGAGGGCTGGCGACAGGGTATCGGCAACAGCGAAGTTATTGTCATTCACGTCAGCCGCAACTAAGTGGTTGTTGACGTAGACTTCGTAGTGATTATCAGCCGCGACACTAAAGGTAATCGTCGCGCTAGGGATTGGTCCATTCCAGTCAAACGACTTCTCAAAGGTGTAGGTAACGTCAGTCGTCGCATCTTCAGGGAGTACCGGGTCAGTCGCCCATATCCATGTTGCGCCTGGGATGCTTGCTGTCCATGCACCCGGTATCTGCGTCACCGCAACCGCTGGTGTGGTCGCGATCGGCACGCCATTTTTTGCGGTCACGATGTTAGTCGTATCGCTCACAATCGTCACATTGCAGGTTTCGCAGTCCACACCGTTGTAGGTCTGCTTAAGGTGATCCACCTTGAGGTCAATTGACCCCGCGGTGAAGATGTTCCCCGCGGAGGTTTCGGTGTCGTTGTAGAAGGCAATCGTGCCTCCGGCAACAATCGCAACTGCCACCACAAGGGTACCAACGCTCAACAGTATTTTATTTTTACTCATATCGTTTCAGTGGGTTGATAATCTGGTTTATTGCTATGTCTGATTACACACAAAGCTGCTGTTGTTTCGTGATTGCACTGCCTCAAAAGTCACATCCGCGGTAATACCGTCAGTTTGCGTTGAGTTATCAGAGTTGACGCCACTACAGGAAAAGCCAGTGCCAGGACGTGTGAGCGGGTTTGTACTGCTTGCATTGTCTTGTGTAAGAGGAGTTGCACTTAAGTCACCAAAGCACCAGTACTTTGCAATATAGCGAACGCTATTACCAGGTAATGGAGCTACCGCGCCTCCCCAGATATTTGTCTGTGAGTCAGCAAGCGCCCACTTTGCATTATCTGCGACAAAGAGATTTGCTGCACTACCTTCTTTGAAGATAGTCTCCCCTACCTCGTACACATTATCTCCATCATCAGCCCAGAATGCGAATTTGAGAGCATTTTGAAGCTCTCCTTCATTTGAGCCGGCTGTTGTATCAACCGCTGATTCCGGTTCAGTAATTGAATTTTCTGGTGTACCGGTAAGTGTGACATCCATACAAGCGTACGCGTCGTTGTTGTCCACATGGAGTGAAATAGTATCCTCCCCCTCATCACCCGGCTTAAGGTCAGTGAAATTGAAGAAGAGCTGGTTAGTCAGGTTAGAGAGCCCCCATGTAGTTGAAGGGCTTGCCACAAGCAACCCTGTTGTTGTCGAGGTCACATAACTGGTGTTATCAATCGTCAAATCAATCGCGCCGGCGGTGAAGGTGTTACCGCTTGATGTCTCGGTATCACTGAAAAAAGCTCCCGTGGCGCCTATAACAACCGCGGCCGCAAATACAATCATTGCCAACGAAAAAAGTATTTTTCTATTCATAACTCTTAATTATTGCGAATAAATACTGCTGATAATAAAAGATCATTTTTCACAATACCCCCATTAACGTAATTCGACCAAGGCCTCAATGAGTGCCACTTAGAGGTATGTGACTTACTACTTTCTACTGCTATTGTTATGTGAAATATCTACTCATGTCAAGATTCTCTGTCTTTTTCATAAAGGACAAACACTGCTCACCTTAATCAATCGGTCATTGTCCTTTATCTTAAACCCACTCTATAGCACATTCTCTGTCTTTTATATATCCTATAGGACAAACCCAACTTTTGAGCGCACTGTGTTATTATGTGACTCATGGACGAAAGGTTGAAGAAGCCCTACCAGCCGAGCGAGCATGAAGAACACATCTACCGCCTCTGGGAAGAGAGCGGCTTTTTCCAGCCAGAGAATCTAACAGGGAAGCGTGAGAAGGCCTATACAATTCTTATGCCACCTCCCAATGCCAATGGGCACCTCCATGTGGGGCACGCGCTTGCCACAACCCTACAGGACATTATGATCCGCTATCGACGCATGGCAGGAGATAAGACGCTCTTCCTCCCCGGCGCCGACCATGCAGGTTTTGAAACCCAGGTGGTCTACGAAAAAAAAATAGAAAAGGATGGCCGTTCGCGCTTTAGCATGGAGCGTGAGGAGCTCTACCAAGAGATACTCGCCTTTACGAACGAGAACAAACGCTTCATGGAGACAGAGGTTCGCGCCCTCGGCGCTTCTTGCGACTGGTCGCGAGAAAAATTTACCCTGGATCCCGACATTGTAGAAGTTGTCTATGGGACCTTCCGCAAGCTCTTTGATGACGGACTTGTGTACCGGGGAAAACGCATGGTTAATTGGTGCACCAGGCACCAGACATCTCTCTCGGATCTGGAAACTGCAGCCAAAACGCAAACAGATACACTGTACTATATTAGCTACGGTCCTCTTACCGTCGCCACAGTGCGCCCTGAAACTATGTTCGGCGATGTTGCCGTTGCGGTGCATCCGGAGGATACACGCTATACAGAGTTCATCGACACAAGCATTGCCGTCACGACTCCTATCGGCTCCATGTATCTGAAAGTGATTACTGATGAAGCAGTTGACCCGGACTTTGGAACTGGCGCGCTCAAAATCACTCCCGCGCATGACCCCAATGACTTTGAAATGGGCTTGAAATATTCGCTCCCTGCTGTAGAAGTGATTGATCAGTATGGCAAACTCAACGAGAGGTGTGGTAAGTACGCGGGGATGAAGATTTTGGAGGCGCGCGAGGTTGTTGCAAAGGATCTCACAGAGATGGGTCTCCTCATCAAAACCGAGAGCTACGAGCATAGCATCAGCACCTGTTACAAATGTGGCAAGACACTGGAGCCACGCGTTCTCCCGCAGTGGTTTGTAAGGATGGAGCCGCTCGCCGCGCAGGCGCTGGAGGCGGTGCGTACAAAAAAAGTGACCATCCTCCCCGAGTATTCTGAAAAGGTCTTCAATAATTGGCTCTACGGTATCCGTGACTGGAATATCTCCCGACAAATTGCCTGGGGTATCCCCATCCCCGCTCGTGTGTGCGGTGCGTGCGACTACGGTACAGCTGACATTACACAAACAAAGTGCCCCATCTGCGGCGCCACGCTCACTCCAGACCCTGATACCTTTGACACATGGTTCTCCTCCGGACAATGGCCATTTGCAACACTCGGGTATCCCGATGGTGAGGATTTTAAAACCTTCTATCCAACTGCAGTTCTAGAGACCGCATACGACATCCTCTTTTTTTGGGTAGCGCGGATGATTATGCTCGGGCTCTACCGTACAGGTAAGGTACCTTTCCGCCACGTATACCTCCACGGGCTGGTGCGCGACGTCTCACGGCAGAAAATGAGCAAGAGCAAGGGTAATGTGGTCAATCCTATTGAGCTCCTCACCCGGTACGGCACTGACGCCCTGCGCATGGGGCTCATTATCGGCAACACCCCGGGGGCTGATTCGGCGCTCTCGGAGACAAAAATCAAGGGCTACAAGCACTTTGCAAACAAGATATGGAATGTTGCTCGCTTTGTGCTTGAGCGGGCAGATGAGATAGAATTCACGGAGCGCCCCGTGCTCACCGAGGGCGATGCGGCGCGGCTCAAAGAGTTTTCCACCCTTGCGGAGGATGTGACCGTGGACCTCAATGAGTTCCGCTTTCACCTGGCGGGAGAGAAACTCTACCACTATTTTTGGCACACGTTTGCTGATACAATAATTGAAGAGAGTAAGGCGCGACTTAAAGAAGATAGCGACACTCGTCAGTCCACTCTTTTTGCGCTCCTCTCCATTCTCACGAAGTCTCTGATACTCTTGCACCCCTTCATGCCATTCATTACCGAGACGCTCTGGCAGATGATGCCGGGTAAGCTCCGGGCGTCTGTTGGATACCGTGAGGCGCTTTTGATGATTACTCCATGGCCGAATACTTCTCAATCCCCACTATCGTAATCTTTATTATCGGCAGTATCGTGCCGGCGTTGTTGTGGCTGTGGTTCTGGCTCAAGGAGGACAAGGCGCGGCCAGAGCCGCGCAAGCTCATTGTTGGGACCTTTATTGCCGGGGGACTCGCCACCATTCCCGCATTTTTCCTGGAAAAATATGTGCGTGACACGCTGGGCATGAGCGCTGGGATAAGCCTCTTTGCCGCCTGGGCGCTCATTGAAGAGACCATGAAGTACTCTGCGGCGCTCTTCACCGCGGAGCGCACCAAGAGCTACGACGAACCCATTGATTCCATGATTTACCTCATGACCGCGGCGCTCGGCTTTGCCGCCGCGGAGAATCTCTTTTTTCTCATTGACAATCAGTTAGGCGGAGCCGCTTTCCACGAGTTCCTCATCGGGGGCAACCTCCGCTTCCTCGGCGCCAACATACTTCACCCCATCGCCTCCGGCATTGCCGGCGGCATCATCGCGCTCGCCTTCTACCGTGGCGTGGCTGAACGGGTCTATGCGACTCTCCTTGGACTTATCACCGCTACGGTATTGCACACTATCTTTAACTCGCTTATAATAAAGTCTAGTGGCGGAGAGATACTCGTTACCTTTGCATACTTCTGGGTTATTGCCGCCTTCGTCATCTTACTTTTTGAACGGGTAAAACGAATTCATCCATACTATGTTTAAACGGCGACGATCATTTTTTGAACGGCTCACGGGAAGCATCGCCCTTGAAGATGATGCGCAGCGGGACGTTGATGATGATGCGCGCAACGAGGCGCCAACAACCGGTTGGGAGCGCTCTGAAGATGTGAGCGACCTCGGGATTGATCTCTATCAAACGCCAAATGAGATTATTGTGCATGCCTTTGTCTCGGGGGTAAAACCGGAGGACCTGGATGTCAACATCACGCGGGAATCAGTGACTATCAGCGGCAAGCGCAGCGAGCAAAAGCAAGTGGTGGAAGACAGCTACTTTTTCCGCGAGCTCTCCTGGGGCTCCTTTGAGCGAACTATTGCCCTGCCGCAGGAGGTTGAGCCGGAGGAAGCAGAGGCAGTAGAGCGCCACGGTCTCCTCACGATTCGCTTGCCTAAGTTAAATAAAGACAAAACCCAAAAGCTCAAGGTAAGAATTGGATAGGTTGAATAAGAAAATTAGAAGAGGTAGAATTGCCCTGCGTCGAGATAGCTCAGTTGGTAGAGCATTCGCCTGAAGAGCGAAGGGTCGCCGGTTCGAGCCCGGCTCTCGACACAAGATTATCTAGGCGTAAATGCGCTGTTGACCGCGTTAAGCTGGTCTTTGGCGCTCTCCAACATCGCAGAGACAGTCTGCCAGAGTTCCATAATATTTTCAATTTGCGGCTGGTAGTAGTAATAGATCCCCACTGACGAGCTGATGATGACTATCCATTTGATGACGCTCCACGCGAGAGCCCACCGGCGCGCGCGCCGCATAGAGTGCAGGATGCGATTGTTGTCCTGCGTCAATTCAAGCGTCTCGCTGATATGCTCGCGCATTTCTCCATCCATCACATAATCATAACAGAAGAGGAGGCAAAGAAAAGCCCCGTTCGCATCACGGCGGGGCTTTCATAAGCTCCTGGTAGAGTTCATCCCAGTCCGAGACGTGTGTAAGGCGTTTTGGGAGCCCGTTGCTACGGTACGATCCTCCAAAGAGGAAGCAGTGGGAGACCGATGATGGCATCATAACCAAAAGATCCGGTCTATCATCCACAAAGTGCGTAATGCCCAGGTCCTCCGCATGCCAGGCCTTGGTACTTCCCCAGTTGCAGAACCGTACGTCCTCCAGCGAAATACCGGTGATGTCCCAGAAGTTATGGCGGGTGAGCCACCAGAATGCGAGCTTCCTTAAAGGCGTCCAACACTGTGAGATTAAATAAATGTTCTCAAAGATGCCCGCCGCCTTAAGGTTTTTGAGACTCTCCATTGACTTGGGAACCACGCCGGTCAGATACCCGCTGTCTTTAATGACTCCTCCGATATCTACTGCAAGAACTGGCTTGCCCATTGCTATTCTCTCCTTTCTAAAGGTCTTTCCAGAGTTAGAATAGCAAACAAAAGATTTTACGCAAAACGCCACCGACAGGAATCGAACCTGTATCTAGGGCTTAGGAGTCCCTTGTTCTGTCCCTTGAACTACGGCGGCCTAGCTCCCACTATACCATGAACAGTACGAGTCGTACTTAGACTCCAAGCAGACGCGCGAGCGTCGGCTGGTCAAAGCCGATAACCACCTCCACTTTGTCAATGACGATAACTGGGACCCCCAGCTGGCCCGTCTTTTCAATCATCTCCTTGCGCTTCTCAAGATTGCTCTGGACATCGTACTCGGTAAAAGAGAGCCCTTTTCCCGTAAAGTACTCCTTTGCCGCGTGGCAAAAGTGGCAAGTCGGCGTGGTGTACATCTCAACCGTGTGCATAAAAAAGGCGCTTAACGCTTTTAATGTCTCTATTGTAGCATACCAGTCAATCCTTCAACAGGCTCAAGGTAAGTCCAATAAAACAGAGAGGGTATCCTCCGGGCGCGCCTTGACGCTCCGCTCTTCTCCACAGCGCCCGCATTGGTGCACAATCACAAAGCCGTCACGTTTTCTTTCCAGTCGTATCGGCATCATAAGCCCGTTACAGCTCTCTGCCCTATCTCCCGGGTATATGTCCACATGCTTACTGTAGAGGCACAAAGGGCAATGGTTGGTATAGCCATCCCCCGTGACAGACTCTCCACAGCGCTCGCAGACAAAATTCTCCTTGGTTCGTTTAAACATTGGCCTTTTTAAGAGTATACCGTATACTAACGGAGCATGAAATCGGGCTACGGGAAGACTTACCACCGTTATATTGAAGACTTTATCTCCTTCCTCGTACCAGGGGGCAAGCGGATCTTGCGCGTGGAGGTGGAGGACGAGGGCAGGATTGCGCTCTCTACCGGCGCCTATGACTACATCATTCTCTCTGATGTGCTCGGCCGCGTTTACGACGTACAGGCCCTGCTCATAAGCATTCGAGGTCTCACCCTGCCCGAGAGCCGCCTTATTATCACCCAATACAGCGCGCTCTGGGAGCCAATTCTGCGTCTTGCCTCCTTCCTCAAACTCCGTTCACCCAACAGCGAGCAGAATTGGCTTTCCGCCGGAGATATTGTAAACTTCCTCACCCTTGCTGATTTTGAGGTGGTTACCATGGGCCGCAAGCTCCTTCTGCCGGTGTACGTACCGCTTCTCTCCGCGCTTCTCAATCGCTACATTGCGCAAATTCCGCTCATTAACAGGCTCTGTCTTGTCAATTACTTTGTTGCCCGTTCTCGCCCAACGCTCAATCACAGAGCTCATAACCCATCAGTGAGCATTGTTATCCCCGCTCGCAACGAAGCAGGGACCATACAGCGCATTATTGACGAGCTCCCCGCGCTTGGCGCTTTTACCGAGCTCATCTTCATTGAAGGCAACTCGAGCGACCATACCCGCGCAGAAATTGAAAAGCGCGTTGCCAAATACCGAGGGTCTCAACGGCTCCTCTGGAGCGTCCAGAGTGGCCGAGGGAAGGGAGATGCGGTGCGCAAGGGCTTTGCGATGGCTACGGGAGATGTGCTTATGATATATGATGCCGATATGACAGTGCCGGCAAGTGAGATCCAGCGCTTCTACAGCGCGATTACGGAGAGCCGCGGTGAGTTCATCAACGGCTCGCGTCTTGTGTATCCCATGGAGAAAGAGTCCATGCGCCTACTCAACTTTATTGCCAATAAATGTTTTGGGATTCTCTTCAGCTGGATACTCGGGCAGAGGCTCAAGGATACGCTCTGCGGCACCAAGGTGCTCTGGCGCGCAGATTACGCGGATATTATTGCGGGACGCTCCTTCTTCGGCGATTTTGACCCCTTCGGCGATTTTGATCTCCTCTTTGGCGCGGCAAAACTCAATAAAAAGATTGTTGACCTCCCCGTCCACTACAAGGAGCGGACTTACGGGAGCACCAACATCAGCCGTTTCAGCCACGGCTGGCTCCTGCTCAAAATGGTCATCTTCGCCGCTCGGAAGATAAAGTTCAGATAAAAAGGCGACTGTCTTTATTAAAAAAAATCCGACACCCGCGACAATGCAAGGCGATTTATGTCCTCGTCGTTGTAATTATCAACATGCGAGAATATACACAAGAATGCGATGATGGCACCCTTAACCACAAACCACATTCGTGGCCATTGGTTTGGTCGCAAACCCGAGTTAGGCACAATAAGTTCAGTTTTCCAAAGGGTCCAAATATCATTTTGTGTAATGCGGTGTAGTTTAGCTGGCGCAATTACTTGCCGCGGATTTGTCGGATTAAATTGTACCTCACATAATCTCTCAAACGCAGACAAACCACCGTGTATAGTATGAAATCGCCGCTCAAGAACGGCGATTTCTTTTTGAATACTGTCGTGGTACAAAAATTGAATCATAGTTCACTAAAATCTGTACCGCGATAGAAAGCAAGTTCGTATGGAATTTCTTTTCGCAACTCTGTACCGATATATGGCGCTTCAGCGTGAGATAATTCTTCTAATTGTTTGCCATTAAGATGACCATATTTGACAACAACCCGATCAAGCATTTTCTTTTCTTCGTCGTCAAAAACAGAAAGATCTGGTTCGGTGAGGCACTTATATACCTCTGTGGGATTGTATCCTTCCCGTTCTTCGACACGCTCAACACCAAGCATTTTCTTTTTCGTCATTTCAGCTGTGATTTCTTCCAATGTTGATGGTACGGGTCCCATTGGGAGTGCGCGGTAAACATCACCGGTTATTGATTTTTGGCTTTTCTCATACAAATCAAAATCAGCAAAATAGAGTAATTTTGCTAGTTTTTTCTTGCCGCGTATCTCGCCTTTTAACTTCTGACATAAGTACAGGACTGCATTTTGATACTTTTTTCGGTGTAGGGACATATTGTTTATATACTAACAAAACAAGCCTGCATAAACAAGTTCATCAGACTGCTACCAGAATGGCAAAATTGTGTTTTTATTTGACCAAGTTAGAACCTATTTTCAAAATAAATGATGTCGCGCGCTCCGCGCGCGTGGCACATCATTTGTTTTGAAAATAGGTGCGAGCTTGGTACAATAGAGACACCAGAATAGAACTTAAAGGTTTTGAAGAAGCCGTTGAGTTCTGTATTGGTGCGAGATACGAGAATCGGACTCGTGCCTGCTGCTTGGGAAGCAGCCATTCTGCCACTAAACTAATCCCGCTTGCTTAAAAGAACCTCCTCCAAAAAGAGCTTTTCGGCGCTGGCTCTATTGGCTGGCTTGTCGTAGCCATCACCCCCTCTGTCTCCACAATCTGTATCACCCCCTCACCGGGCGCAGCAATAGGGAAGCGCCCGCGCAGCTCTGTCTCAATCCCCTCCTGCGTCCCCAGCCGTTTGATATCTGCCCGTAGCCTTTCCTTACGCGTTTTAAGCGTAGCAAGCTGCGCTTCTGCCTCACGACGGTTTGCCTCGGCATAGCGGCTCTTTTGATAGATATTGTAGACCGAGAAACTGATAAATACTACGCAAGCCGCCAGGATGAGGAGCACTGCCCGCGAATAAAGCACTGCCCGCAATGTGTTCCGCCTTGCTTGAAATTCACGCATAGTACGAGTATAGTGAAGTGAATGTTTGGAAGCAAGCACCGGAAAAAGATGCAGCTTATCTGGGCGGTACTCGTCTTTTTGACCGCACTCTCTATGGTGCTCCTTTATGCAGCCCCGGCGCTCACCTCTTAGCTCCCGCCCTGCCGCACCATTTGCAAAAAGACCTGGCTGGGGATGGATATCTTTCCCAGTTTTTGCATTTTCTTTTTGCCCTTTTTCTGCTTCTCGCGAAGCTTCATTTTGCGCGTGATATCGCCGCCGTAGAGGTAGCCGGTCACGTCCTTGCGCAGAGCAGCAATGCGCTCGGCCGCTAGGATGCGGCCGAGCGCCCGTGCTTGAATTTTAATCACAATCAACTGGGGCGGCAGGAGGCTTTTAAGGCGAGCGGCGGCGCGCTCGGCCTCTTCTTGCACCCGGCGATGCGATACCACACGGGAGAATGCCGGCACCAGCTCCTCGTTGACGAGGATATCCAGACGCACCACATCGGCAGGGCGCTCGGCCTCATACTCATAAGACAGTGACGCGTAGCCGCTACTTGCGCTCTTGAGCGCGTCAAAAAAATTGCGCATCAGCTCGCGGAGAGGCATGGCTACCGAGAGCGCAACGCGTGATTCGCCAAAACTCTGCGTCTCCCCCATCTCGGCTTCATGCTCATAGAGGAGAGTGACGAGCGCGCCAAGATAATCCGGCGGTGTAATGATGCGCACGGAGACCCACGGTTCATGAATAAGGGAGACAGCGCTCTCGTCAGGGAAACGCGACGGCGAGTACACTGTATCGGTATGCCCGTCTTTCCACAGCACACGGTAGCTGATGGTCGGCGTTGCCACAATGAGCGTAAGTCTAAATTCCCTCCGCAGACGCTCGGTGACAATCTCAAGGTGAAGCATGCCGAGAAAGCCACAGCGGAAACCGCGCCCAAGTGTTCCGCTTGACTCCTCTTCAAAGGTGAGCGCCGCGTCGGAGAGGCGCAGGCGTGTGAGCGCTTGGCGCAGCAGCGTAAAATCATCCCCGCCCGAACGACCGAGGTCGCTCGGTCGGGCAAGTTGGTTCTCGGGATAGATGCTTGCCCACACCACAGGCTTGGGCTGCCGGTACCCTGGCAGGGGCGGTAGCGGATGCGCGCGCAAAGTTACTGTGTCGCCAACGCGTGCTTCTCCCGCCTGTTTGATGCCGGTAACAATGTAACCAATTGCTCCGGGGCCGAGCTCGGGAGCCGTTTTTTGATCCGGCGTAAAGATTCCTACCTCGCTTGCGGTAAACCTTTCCCCTGTGGCGGTCAGAATGAGCTCTGCGCCCGCGCGGAGTGTGCCATCCAGCACGCGCACGTACACCGAGACCCCGCGGTGTGTAGAGTATTCAAAATCAAACACGAGCGCACGCGCGCTCTTTGTCCCCTCAAAGGTCTCGCGCGGCGGCGGAATTCGCCTTACCACCGCCTCAAGGAGCGCGTCTACCCCCTCTCCTGTCTTTCCCGAGACCTCAAGGATTGAACCCTTGGAGACCTTGAGGAGTGTAGCAACCTCCTCCTTCACCTCCGCGGTGCGGGCAATAGGGAGGTCAATTTTATTGACGACGGGGATAATGGTAAGTCCCAACTCCTCGGCCTGGTGGAGCACCGTGAAAGTTTGCGCCTGCACCCCCTGACTTGCGTCTACGACCAAGATCACGCCTTCAACGGCCGTAAGCGCCCGCGAGACCTCATAGGAAAAATCTATGTGTCCTGGCGTATCAATCAAGTTGAGGATGCACTCATCCTCAACTTGCGCAGACATTCGCTGACTTAACGCAGACAACGCAGAAGAATTTCGGGCAGTATCGTACACAATTCTTTTAATCTCGAGGTCTCGCGATCCATAATTTGCTAAGAGCGCAAGCGTATACTCACAGCCCTTCAAATACGACCAGACCTGTTCAATTTGCGGTCTGCCGATTTCTGGAAGAGCCTTGAGTTCTATGAGTATCTTATTGTCAATTACAAAATCTGGCTGGTACGTACCTATTTTAATGCTGTCGTAACGGATAGGAATATTCTTTTTGCTCTCAAATGGCAGCCCTGCTTTCTTAAATTCGATTTCAAGCGCACTATGATAGACCTGCTCTTTGTGCCCGAGACCAAGATTTTTTCTCACGGCAAACAGCACACCGCGGATTTTGTAGCTTAAATCTTTATACAACAGCTCTTCTTCCGCATTCTCCTCCTTTTCCGCGTCATTCCGCGTACTGTCGGCGTCCTTTCCGCGGTGCAGATGATACCTCATCTGCACAGGTTGCATCTTTATTGTGATGCCGCGCTCCTGCTCCAGCTCCATCCGGTCCAAGACCTGATCGTGCATTTTGCGCTTTTCCACAGTCCCCGTGAGCTCAAGCATGCGGTCGGCAAGCGTGGATTTGCCGTGGTCAATATGGGCAATAATGCTGAAATTGCGTATTCGGGACAACATCCGTGTAGTCTACTATAATCCTTCCGGTTCGGGGAGCACGAGCTTGCGGCGGGGAGCTTTCTTCTTAAGCGCCGCCATGAGCTCGGAAAGCTCACGGCTGTCAAAAACAATGAGGAGTATCACCCCGGCGGCAATTCCAAAGAGCGCCGCCAAGAGCCCCTGGAGCGCAATACCCAGAAAAGTCCCTGTATTAAAGAACCCGGCAACGGCAATCAGCGTATAATACGCGGTAGTGCCGATGAGAAGTGCGGCAGCAAGCGATTGGTAGAGCGTATCATAAATCGTTGAAAGAAACTTCCCGTAATCGCGTTCAAACAGGCGCCAGATAATCACCACGTTAATGATGAGTCCGATGGTAAAAGCGAGCGGTATCATGAGCGCCGAGGTGCCAGGCAGACCCTCCACGCGCAGGAGGCGTTCCATAGTCTGCGCGAAGAGAGGCAAGCGAGTAAAGAGAAAAACGAGTAGCGGTGCGAGCGCAATAATGCCGAGCGAGGAGAGCGTATTGACGACGAGCGGCACGCGCGTTTTTTCGCAGGCGTAGTAACCGCGCACAAATAAAAGAACGAGGTTCTGCGCCACCAGCGAAATGCAGAGAAGCGCGAGCGCTGCAGCGGTAAGCCGCGTGGCAATCCAGTCAAAGGAGCCACTCCCAAGGATAACGCGCACAATGTGCGCACGCAGGACAATAACGAGTGCGGAAATGGGCAGGGACCAGAAAATGAGATGCCGCGCCGCCTCGCGCATGTACCCTACAAATTGCTCGCGCTGCCCCCGTGCGTGCAATTCAGAGAGCGTGGGGAACGCTGCCACAGAGTAGCTCACGCCAAGCAATGCCAGGGGAACCGACTGCAGATTCCACGCAAACGTGAAGATGGCAATAGAGCCGACGTTGAGGAGTGAGGCGAGCGCAAAAAGCCCCGTCAGCGAGAGCTGGTGCGCGGCAAGAGTGATAGTCCGCGGAATAGACAGGGCAATGACGTGGCGCAATTCAGACCACTCCCCTCCCCGCGGGAGTGAAACTTTGAAAGAATATCCCGCGAGCCGGACTGCGGGAAATTGGATGGAGAGATGCAGTACCGCTCCGAACACCACGCCAAGCGCAAGACCGGGGAGCCCAAAGATTGGAAAGAGAAAGAGGAGTCCCCCGATGATCCCCATATTGTAGAGCACGGGCGCAAGCGCGTATAGGACAAAGCGCTTTTCAAGCTGGGTAACACTTCCCAGCACACCGGAGAGGCCCAGGAGGAGCGGCGAGAGGAGCATGAGCCGTGCGAGGAAAATAAGCTCCTTCAGTGCAATCGCATCAAAACCAGGCGCAACAAAAGCGGCAAGTGTCGGCATAATGGCAAACAGGATGAGCGATACCCCCGCGCAGGCAGAGGCAAATACGGTCCCCGCGCGGGAAAGAAAGTTCCCCTCCTCCTCGCGGCTACCGCGCCCACGATAGCGAGTGAGTACAGGAATGAGCACGGTTACCGAAACAAAGGAGGCAACCGTCACGTAGAGAAGGTCAGGGATGCGAAAGGCGGCGTAGTAAATATCAAGCTCGCGCCCCGCGCCAAAGGTTCCGGCGAGCAATCGGTCGCGCAGGAGTCCAAGAAACTGCGACAAGAGAGACGCTCCCGCAAGAAGAAGGGCGGCTTGATGCAGTCCGCTCCACTCTCGCTGTAGCAGGCGTAAAAATGCGCTTACCACGATTTAGCGGATACCAGCGAGAGCGGGCAAGCCAGCGCGAAGGTTGGCGAGAATCTGTTTTACTTCCTCATTGTCCGGGTTAAGCTCGCCAATCTGAATAAATTCCTGTATCGCTTCATCGCGCTCACCAAGTTCGTCGTAGGTGAGCCCTAAAAAGTATTTCGCATTGGAATAGTTCGGTGCAAGTGCACGAGCGCGCTCCAAAATAATGCGCGCCTCTTCATAGGCCTTATCCTGGTACTTAAGGTATCCTGCTTGGAAGAGCACCCCGAGATCATTGGGCGCGAAGACAAGCGCCCGTTCAGCGATGAGCGCAGCATTGCGGATATTGCCTCGGCTGGCTTCAATCTGCGAATAAAAAAGTATCGCCTCGGGATAATCAGGCTTCTTGGCAAGCACAGTCTCCAGAGACTTCTGCGCTTGAGCGGTATTGCCCAGTGAAGCGTACATGCGCGCGGTAAGATAGGGGACGAGAGGGCTCTCCGGATTAGCGGCGCTTACCTCGGCATAGCGCTTTTCCGCTTCTTCTTTTGCGCCAGGAACTTTAAATACGGAGAGGACTTCAAACACACTCGCGAGTCCCGCAACATTTTGGTAGTAGTGCGGACGTATCTCGTACGCCATCCGTGCGTACTTGGTTGCGTTATCTACCTGCTGGAGGAACTGCGACCGCAGCGTCTGCTCTGGGACGCCCTGCTGGCTGACAATGCGGCTAATGCGCAAAATACTTATGTTGGTGAGCGCACGGAGATACTGGTCGCGCATCCCGAGACCCGCTGCTTGTGTAATGTACGTTTCAGCCGCGTCCAGATCGCCGTTTATATTTGCCCTTGCCAATCCTCTAAAGAAGAGCGTCGTCGCCCATGTTCTGCCCAAGAGAAGGTATCCTCCTCCCACAGATACAACAATAAGCACAATGATTACCAGGGTGCTTATAAAAGTGATGCGCGGCGTCGCCCCAAAGTGCAGAGAAAGCTCGGCAAGTGCGCCGGAACGCACCGAGAGCGCAATCATGGTGCCCAGAGAGAGCACGGCAAGCGTCAGCAGGGTAATGTTCGGCGTATACATGACGGCAAATATCCACAAATAGAGGGTGACGAAAAAGGATATTGCCGCAAGCGGATTGGCCATCCGGTCACGCAGGACCTTGCTCATGGTGCGCCACCCCTCAATAAGCACTGCGGCAATAAAAATGAGTACAAAAATCAGTCCTAAGACACCTGCGGTTATCGCGAAGCTGGGGAGATAACCGTTACCGTTCTCAAAGTCCACGCTCCATGCAAGAGACTGATTGAACGACGCCGGCTTGTACCGAGCCCATGCGCTGTCAAAATTATTGGGCCCTACGCCAAGCACAGGTTCCTTGCCAAGAACCTGTTCAGCGACTTGTATGGTATCGGAAAATCCGGGACGGGGTTCCAGAGAAAAAACTTGAGGAATCCCGAAATAATTGTTTACTCGGGCGCTGATTGCGCCAATGAACTGCTGCGGGCTCCCGCCGAATACAAAGAGTACCGCGACTATCACTACCAGGAGCGACGGATGGAAGACTTTATGTTCTTTGGCCTCATCGCCTGCGGCGCTTCGGTCAGCGGTAAGCGCGTACACGTAAATGACGATTGAAAAGAGCGCGAGCGCCACCCACACGGGGTAGAAGTTAATGAACATAAGCCCGAGCATGGAAAGTCCAAAGAGAAGATACATGCCAAAGCGCATCAGCCCGCTCGCCCGCACATCGCGCAGGAGATCAATCATCACCACAATGCCGAGAACCGTGAGCCCAAAGAAAATTCCCAGTTCATTCCACTTACCCACCAAGCTTACGGGGAGATTCTGGTACCACTCGTACTGAACAAGCCATCGGGCTGGGAAAATGCGGAAGATGGTATAGACCACCACAAGCGCCGCCGACCCAAAAATGGACAGGTACATGTAAAACACGCGCTTGCGGTCGCTCATGAGCACGCCAGCAAGGAAGAGGAGCACGCTAAGGATGGCAAGCCACAGGGGTGTATTAAGCTCATACCCGAGCCCTACAAAACTATGCGCTCGCATTGCCGCCCACAGGCCGGGGATGCAGTTACCGCCTACTCTGCAGAACATGGGTTGTAGCGATTCTACAAAGAACGCCGAGAGAGCGTTTGCCAGGGTAAGACCTCCGAGGCCCAGAAATACGTAGCTCTTGGGGATAGAGACCCGTGACTTGCTTAAGCGTGAGACAAGCCAGAAAACGAGTGCGAGAGCAACAGCGATGCCCACAAAAAAGCGTTTAACGATCTCAAACGGCAGTACTGTTCCTGGCAGGAACAGAATGGGAGTGATAAACGCGAGAATAAGGAGTACGCTCGCCGCTACCCCCTCTGAAGATTTTACCGTCAACCGCTCGTGCTCATGTGAATCCATGGGTGCTTCCCATTCTAAGTCCCGCTGGTATAATAGTCAAACCAAATTATGCATAAAGATACAAGGGCAGGGATCACCATTTCGGTTGCTTCAGAGATACTTGGTGTTTCCCCCGCAACACTGCGCAACTGGGACCGAACGGGAAAATTGCGCGCACGTCGGGATGCGAATAACAGTTACCGTTACTACGATATCGGTGAACTTGAACGTTTTGCGGAAACATCGGGTCTTACGAAAAAAAGTTTCAGGAAATATAAACTCTCGCTGTAGCAAATTAAAGAATCCGCCGGTAAGGCGGATTCTTTAATTTTTTTACTCTGCACCGATAAGCCGAATTCTGTCTTGGATAGTTATGTATCTAGGCCTGACGTTACCGCCAGGCTCAAGCGGCTCTTCCCGACGTGAAGTCGGGACACGGCCTTGCACTCGAGTAAGGATTTAGCCGTTTCAATCTTACTGTTACCAGTAAGCCTTATCCCGGAGGGATACCCAGAAACTTTCGAATCGGGCGCCCAGAACTAGATTGTAAATCAGTTCCGGGCAGCCCCGAACCGAGCTTTGCTCTGGTTCATGGGCGTCTCTGTTCGCACCTCTTGCCACTGCGAAGCAGCGGCCGCAGAAATACGCTGAACGAACGCAGAACGATGCGGAAAAAATTCATACGAATTCTTTCAGCGACTGTCTGCGTCAAGTCTGCGATATTCCGCGGTCAGTGCTTCGCACTGACAGATGGGCGTTACCCATTACCGTGCTCCTCTACCTGCCTAGAGGCTGATAGAGGGAGTGTTCGGACTTTCCTCCCCGACTTTACGTCGGAGCAACTACCTGGTGCAGAGCTAATGTATATTATACCACAACACTACTCTTCTGCAATATCGCCCACGGGCTCCACCTCGCAGGTACCGCTAGCGCAGGCAAGTTCGCGTTTATTTTCCGTACCATCCTCGCGCTCATAGGTCACAATCTTTGAGAAATCAACGTGCGCAAAGCGCTCCAAGAGCTCATGGTAGGCTTTTTCGTCAATCTCTTCGTACGGCGCCAATTTATAGACGTGGTTACTGCGCGGGAGGAAGGAGAGCCCACCGACAATCTTCCAGTTCTCGTAGACCCAATTGCCCGTTTTGAGCCACTCGTCATCTCCCACCGAAATGGTAACTGAAGGATTGTGCTCGGTATAATTCTCTTTCACGTCCTTCCAGTACTCCAAGAGCTCAAGCGCCGGCACCTGATCGCGGAATATCGCCGCATCCGGCGCCTTTACCGGGAAGTCAATCACAAAGGTCGTTGCTGTCTCCATGTTCTGCCCCACCTCCGGATGGTAGGGCACGCCCTGATCGCGGAGCATTTGGAAGAGCGCGTCTGTGGAGGCGATACGCACACGACGGATGTAGTAGGGAGCGTGGCGCGGGTGCATGCCAGAGGCGCAGTCCACCATCTGCGAGAGCGTCCCCGAGGGCTTGGTGCAGGTGATGCAAGTTGAAGGACTTACAGTAAAGCGCTTTGCGTACTCGCGGTTGTAGACCACAGCCGCATCACGCAACTTTTTAAGCATCTCCGGTTTGCGCACGGCGGGAGAATCCCACTGGCCGGTTATAGAGACGCCGAGGAGTCGCTCCTCCTCACAGTGTTCCTTCCACTCCCTGGAGAGATACGGAAAATTGGTAAGCGTTGACTGGTAGGTGCCGAGGAGAGTGGCGATCTTCATTTTGCGCATTAAACTCCCCGGCGTGTCTTCCGCTCGCGCCACAATCTCGGAGAGGTTGCAAAATTGCTTGGGCTGGAGGAGGATTTCGCCGCAGGGGTTGGTGCCAATCGTATCTATCCGCTCTTCCAGCATCTTTGTGCGACGCTCGGGGAAGGTCTCCCGCAGACCGCCGCGGTTGAAGATACCGCGTTCCCCCGAGTGACTCTCCATGAGCGCAAGCCACTCGCGCATGAACTCTTCAGCTCCGGGCTTCTCGTTATAGACGGCGGAGTTGTTGGCAAGACTACGCTGGGGCTCGGTGATGTAGAACTGGCCCTTTTTTGCGTCGCGCATCTCTACATCGTCCAGGTCGGAGAGTGAAATGAGCGCGGAGCGCCGCACGCCACCAGCAACCACAATTTCACCGATCTTGCAGATAATATCGTGCGCATCAAGATTGGTGAGACGCCGCCCCTGCCGCTTTAAGATTGTCGCGCGGGCAAAAGTGAGCAATTCACGCAGAGGGTCTGGGCCAGAAGATTTTCCGCCCATTGTCTTGAGACGGGCGCCTGCAGGGCGCAGGCGTGAGTAATCAAACTGGACATCCTCGCCAGCATACCAAGTCTTGAGCCCAAGGGTGAGCGCATCGCACCATCCCTCCTTGCTGTCATCAATCACATGCACGTGGCGGAGCTTCCCGCTCTGGCGCTTAATCACCGGGAGCTGCTGGATGTACTGGCTTTCTACCGAGAATCCTGCCCCCGTGCCGCACATGGAGATATACATAATCTCGGCAAAGTCATCCAGCTTAGTCGGCGCGATAAAGGAGCAGTTGTAGGCACAGACATTAGTTGTGCGCGCCGCTTTCCCTGCAAATTGCAGGAGCCGCATAGATGGCATTGCCTCGTGTGAGAGGATTGCCTGCCGTACCTCGGAGTACTCCTTGTCGGAGAGGCGCTTCCCTAGGTTCTCGCGCATAAAATTAATGTAGCGGTCTACCGTCTCCACCCAGGTCTCGCGCCGTCCTTCATCGTCAATCCAGCGCGAGTAGGTGCGGTAGTAGATGAACTCGCCCAGAGGATTTTTGAAGTACTTCTTACTCCCGGCGACCAGGTCGCGGACCTTTTCCGGTATCTCCCCCTTCTCACGGCGGACTTCAGCGCGGCGCTCGCGGTAGAGGATGTAAGCTTTGGCGGTAGCAACATGGTCCTGGAGCATGAGTTCCCGTTCCACCAGGTCTTGTGTTTCCTCCACGCTCGGGATGTGGGATTTTTCTCCCGCATGGCCGCTCACCAGCGCCGCGGCAACCGCGGCCGCCACGCCCTCCGGCGCGCCTTCCGCATACTCGCCCGCCGCTCGCATTGCCTTCCCTATTGCCGCCTCTATGCGCGAAATATCAAAATCAACAATGGCGCCGTTGCGCTTCCTCACCTGACTCGGGAATATACTCTTCTGCTCTTTTTTTACAGTTTTTGCGGATTTTACAATCATTTTTGCACTTTTTTTGCTGATTTTCATCATAAAAAATTAAAAATAGTAATACTGTTCATTTATTGTACTCAATCCGCAGAGACGAACAAAGCCCACCAAGATGTGCATAACTCTGGTGTGCCCGCCTGCCGAACGAGCAGGTCCGTCCGCTTCTATGGTAACGCCAACACGAGAACCTTAGTTGCCTCTGATGAGGTTGATGAGTCGTTGCAGTACCGTACCGACAGCGCCATATTGCGTGGAAGGAGTGAAGGAGGAAGAACCACCCCTAATCATCCGCTGGTACTGTATGTACAAAAGGGAATCGCACCTGCCAGATCTACAGCTTCCGCTTTCACACAGATAGTTTTTAGTGCAAGCGCCCCCTGTTCCTCGTTTGTATAACACGGTTCCGTTTGGGGCACAGACGCGTACCGTATTTTTACCTCCAATAATTCGGCGCACATCTTGCCCTTCTCCAACACATCGAATACCTGCGTCAAGACAGGTGTTTTTTCCACACTCGATCGCGCCTCTTGAGTCAACCACCACCATAGTTTGATCCCACGAGGCGCGAGCTCCATCATCCGCAGAGAGGCGTAGCGCATAGGTCCCCGGCGCAGAGAACGCGACGCTAGTGCTTGCGGAAGTTTGATTGCTAAAGCTCACACTGCCGGGCACGCTCGTCACCCCGCCGGGGCCGGGCCAGGTGACTTGCATCCAGACAAAGTTCAGCCGACTGCCAATAGGAAGTCCGTCATCGCGTACCAAACCTTGCAAATAAGCTTGGTTAGGAAACGTAACGCGCACATCGCCGACCACCGATACTACCGGAGCTTGATTGACGACAGTAGGAGTAGGTACCGGCGTGGGGGTAGGAGTCGGGTCTGGAGTTGGAGTAGGCGTTGGTGTAGGAACAGGAGTAGGTACTGGAGTTGGAGTTGGAGTAGGCGTTGGTGTGGGTGTGGGCGTAGTTTCGGCCTTGCACGCCCCGTTGTAACAGCCGTTCTTGCAGCTTACCTCCACATTCCGTACCGACATATTGCCTGCTACATAGCCATAGGGCTTGAGGTCTGCAGAGGTGTAGGTGTAGCAGTAATATTCGCGCAAGCGGTTTGCGTCAAGGCAGACGTCGTTGCCCATGTAGTTTATCTGTGATCTCGAAGACTTTGATACTGTCTCAAAAACAGCTCCCACGCGGTAGACATCGGCCCCTGTATCTCCAAACTCAATACAGCCTACTGTTGGCGTAAGCGCGGCGTGCGCAAGAGGAGAAAGGAGGAATGCTACGGCAATAAGCGCAAGCGAAGCAAGCCCAGCAATTGCGGCAGGATATATTTTTATACTCATCATAATATACATTGGTCACTGGTAACGCTGATAATGGTGACTGTATTGTACCACTAGCGGGCGTTACGCACCATCACCGAGAGGGAAGTCTGCGCGCTTGCGCCGCTTGGATCATTTGCCGTAATGATAACAGTATAGGTGCCGGTTGCGGCATAGCGATGGGTGAAGGTCGTCTGCTGGTTTGCAATCAACGAGATACTGCTCGCGGCAGATACGGCTGTATCTGCGCTTGTCTCGTCTCCCCAGCGGATAGTGTAGCTTAAGTTATCGCCGTCTGGGTCATAGGCAAGTATTGACCAGGTGCCTGTGGCATCAATGGCAAGGCTGGACGGCCCCGACACGCGCTGGATAACCGGCCCGCGGTTTGCAGAGGGGAGTACAGTGAGAGTGAAGGTGTCATCACTCAAATCACAGTGCGCATTCCCCGTTGAGCAAATACGCATCCAATATTCCCCGCTTGTAAGATTATATTGCCCGATTGTTTCTCTCTCACTCGTACCATATTGGGTACGAATGCGCCAATTATAGGAATTGGCTCCTTCATGCGAATTCAGCCGTGCAATTTGCAATGGGGCTGGTACAGGCATAGTGCATACTATCCCATCACTTCTGGAAACTGGGCAAGAGCTTCCCTTTTGCATCCACAGCGTCACTTGCCCTTCTTTTGTCGCCCGCCAGGAAATTGTCCTCGTTTCTCCAACACGCCAGGTCTCGCCACCATTTGGAGAAATGACGGTAACTTCGTCAGCTGTAGCGCCATCTGTGCGCACTTGTACGCGGCGCGTGATGGTGCGGGTTTGATTGGCTGATGTGAGACGGAAGGTAATCAGGTAATTCCCCACCGCCGTGTAGCGGTGTGTAAAACTTGCGGTATTGATGGCACTCTCCTCGGCGGACGCGGCGGTGAGAGGCACAATGAGAGTATCTCCCCAATCAACCGAAATACTAAAGTCCGCGTTACCTGGAGTCCTTGCTTCAAGCTTCCAAGTCCCCTCTTCATCTATCTTCAATGAGTTTGGCGCGGAAATAACACGCAATGAGATTGCCGAAGTGTCAGGTGGAACTGTCACGCAACCAAAAAGCGCGTTTAACTTTGCCCGTGTGGAGACGCCCACAAAACCCGTCCCGCGGGCAAGGCCGTTGGGAACAAGGATTTCAGAACGGTACTGTTCCTGGAATCCCACCACAGCCGCGGCCGTTGTTTCGTCAAACTCGTCATTTGCGAAAGGTCCATAACCCGCCTGTACGAGCATCTGGTGCAGGATGCGCACGCGCTCACCGCGGTCTCCAATGCGCAGGTTTACCTTGAGTTCCGTGCACTGTTTTTTTACTGCATCATTCTCCCACTGTTTGCACTGTATAGGCACTGTGAGATTAAACTGCGGATATGCTTGCACAATGCGGATAATAGTCTTACATGCCGACTTGTTGCTCTCTTGCGCAAAAGCAAGCACCGGCACCAGCCCCAGCGCGACACATGCAGAGAGCACCCATATTCTTTTTTTCATAAATTATAGAGTTAGTGCTACTAATAAAAGCACGATTACATGCTCTCTCTATTGTAGCACAAAGCCGGTTTTGATAGAATAGCCGCGTATGAAGCAGTATTTTGCCTGGTTATTGAACGGCCTAGTGCTTGTCTTTGCGCTCATTGGTCTCCTCTTAACCGCGGGTTTTGTGGGCGTCAAGTACGGTTGGACTAACGTAGCCGGCATGGCTGAACTCACAACTGCCGCTCCCGGCTCGCGCATGACAGAACGGGCAGTATTCCCGTGGGCGCAGGGCCCCGAGTGGGCGGCCTTAGAGAGCGCCATTATCAAGGATTCCGAGCTTATTAACCGCGCTTCTGCTATTACTGACGTCCCTGCGCGGACTATCGTTGCAACGCTCGTGCCCGAGCAGCTACGCCTCTACACCAGTGAGCGTGAATTATTTAAATCATTTTTTGGTCCCTTGCAGGTGCTCGGCAATCAGACCCAATTCAGCTGGGGCGTCATGGGCTTTAAGCCCGACACCGCACGCGCCGTGGAAGTGCATCTTAGCAATCCGGAGTCTCCTTTCTATCCGGGTCCCCAGTACGAGCGCTTGCTTGACTTCAGCGCCGCGGATACCGGGGCCGAGCGTTTTGCCCGCATCGCCAATGAAGATGACCACTACTACTCTTACCTCTACGCCGCGCTCTATCTGCGACAGATTATTGCCCAGTGGGAGCGCGCGGGCTATGACCTTACCGTGCGGCCTGATGTGCTCGCGACGCTCTTCAACATTGGGTTTGGGAGTTCAAGGCCAAACGCCGAACCAAAAGCAGGCGGGGCGCCGATTGAGATTAATGGAGAGATGATTAGCTTTGGCCGCCTCGCGTACGAGTTTTACTATTCGCAGGAACTCCTTGAGTACTTTCCGCGTTAAAGAGAAACTTACTATCGCTTCTCTTTGTTTTTGCCAAAAGGAATACCCATGGCGTCAAAAAGCGCCCGCGCCTCATTGCGGTTTTTTGCGGTCGTGACGATCGTCACCGCAAGGCCAAAGAGGTCGCGGATTTCCTCCTCGGCAGCCTCGGGAAAGATGCTGTGCTCCTTGATGCCAATCGTGAGGTTGCCCGCCTCGTCAATGCCTGTGGGAGAAACTCCCTTAAAGTCCTTGGTGCGCGGGAGCGCGGCGTTGATGAGCTTGTCCAAAAATCCGTACATGCGCGCGCCGCGCAGGGTTACCGCGTAGCCGATAGTGTCGCCCTCGCGGAGTTTGAAGCTTGCAATAGATTGTTTTGCGCGGCGCGCGGAAGTTTTTTGGCCAGTTATTTTTGCAAGACGGTCAGCCACCAGCTCGTTGCGTGTTTTATCTTTGGCGCGTCCGGTGCCCGAGGAGACGACCACCTTCACGAGGCGCGGGAGCGCATAGCGGTTCTTTTTCTGGAGCTTTTCCTCCATCAAGGGGATTGCCTTCTCAATTTTTTCTTTAATTCCAATCATGATGCTTTATATTTTACACTTCTCGCCCGCAGTTGCGGCAGATGCGGACCTTATTCTTCCCCTCTCCGCGCACGCCGTAGCGCACTCCCTTGCCGCACTTCTCGCAGTAGAGCGAGACCGTCGCACGGTATAAGGGGGCTGGCTTCTCCAGCACCTGGCCCTTGGCCCCTTGCTTGCGGGGCTTCTCGCGGCATTTTTTCATATTGACTCCCTCAACCACCAGCCGGCCGTCAGTCGCAAACACGGCGAGCACCTTGCCCTTCTCGCCGCGGTCCTTACCCGAGCGCACGATAACGGTATCCCCTTTTTTAATGGAAAGTGACATGGTATTACACAATTTCCGGCGCGAGCGAGGCGATCTTCTGATAGCCGAGCTCGGCAATCTCGCGCGGGATGGGGCCAAAGATGCGCCCGCCCTTGGGCTCCTTTTTGCCCTTTTCCAAAAGCACGACCGCATTCTCGTCAAAACGGATGTAGGTGCCGTCCCTGCGGCGCAGTGCGTCCCGCGTGCGCACGACGACTGCCTGGTGCACCTCCTTCTTCTTCACCGCCTTGCGCGGCTCGGCAGTCTGTACCGAGAGCACTAATATGTCGCCCACGCGAGCATAGCGGCGCTTAGAACCACCGAGTATTTTGAAAACGCGCCCGATTTTTGCGCCGGTGTTGTCTGCAATCGTAACGAGTGAGCGTGGCTGTAACATAGTAGTTTATCGGTAGAGCACTTCAAAATGCTTGTCCCGCGACAGGGGGCGGCAGGAACGGATGGAGACCGTCTCCCCCGTGTGGAAGCGCCCCTCGGGGTCGTGCGCCTTGTAGCGCTTACTGCGTGAGATAAACTTGCCATACTTGGGGTGCTTGACGTAGCGCTTCACCAAAACCACAACGGTCTGTGCCATTTTATCGGAGACAACTATCCCCGTGAGTGTTTTGCGTATTGCCGTGGTGGTAATCATAATCTTAGTGGGCAGCCTGCTGTTTGCCTTGCTGTTGCGGGGCAAGGCGGGAGAGCTCGGTGAGCGCCCGCGCCGTATCACGGCGCAACTCTCTGATTGCCTTGGTATTTTTACCACGACTGCCTGCAATGTCAAAGCGCATGGCTCGGAGTTCTTCGCGCCGCTTACCGACGAGTTCAATAAGCTCACTAGCCGCCTTCCCTTTGTAATTCTCTTTCTTCATACTTGGTACTTGTTACTTGACACGTATTACTTTATCCCTCGCGGCTCACAATGGCAGTCTTGACGGGTAATTTTGCTCCTGCTTTGCGTAGGGCCTCTTTGGACTCTGCGGCGGTAAGCCCGTCAATCTCAAAGAGCATTCTGCCCGGGCGAACATCAAACACATATCCTTGCGGGTCGCCCTTGCCCTTGCCCATGCCCACCTCCGCCGCCTTGGCCGTGTAGGGCCGGTCGGGGAAGATGCGAATCCAGATTTTGCCCGTCTTCTTGGTGAGACGCGTCATGGTCTTGCGAGCGCTCTCAATCTGATTGCTCTTGATGCGGGCCGAGCCCAGGGACTTGAGCCCGTGCGAGCCGAAGGCGAGCGTGGTGCCACGCGTCTCAACCCGTTGCTTGTTAGGATTAACTCTATCGGTTTGCCACTTCCTGAATTTTACTTTTTTGGGAAACATAGGAGTGTTTTTATGATTCAAATACCTCGCCGCGGTAAATCCAGACCTTGATGCCAATAACGCCGTAAGAGAGGTAGGCCTTCTCGCGGGCAAAGTCCACATCGGCACGCAGTGTGGTAAGCGGCACCTGACCTGCCTTGAAGGACTCGCGCCGGCCCATGTCGGCGCCGCCTAGGCGCCCCGAGAGGACCACCTTCACGCCCTGCACGCCCTTGGCGGCCATGGACTTTTCTATCGCCTGCTTGGCCACACGACGGAACGGGAGGCGCTTTTCCAGCCCCTCGGCAATCATGTAGCCCACAATGCCCGCGTGCGCCTCGGGATTTTTGACCTCGTCAATGTCTAATTTAAACTCGCGCGGGATAGCGGCGCCAATTGCGCGCAACCGCTCTTGGATGTCACTCTTGAGTTTGGTAGCGCCCTCGCCGCTCCTGCCGATAACCAGTCCCGGACGGGAAGTACGGACGGTAATGCGCAGAGACTCGGCGCCGCGCTCAATGTCTACGCCGTCTACATAATAGCCGCGCAGGCGCTTGGTGAGGTACTCACGCAGGAGC